>TARA_R110001599_G_scaffold347737_1_pt1 | contig 10626 bp, 12 predicted proteins | sample TARA_R110001599 | Tara Oceans TARA_R110001599 (sample SAMEA4398360) | marine metagenome | biome: Polar Biome; feature: [MES] marine water layer (ENVO:01000295) within the mesopelagic zone...; material: water (ENVO:00002006), including particulate matter (ENVO:01000060) such... | reverse complement strand
TGAGCAACAATCAGGTCTTGGAGCACCCCTTCTGGAAAAGTTAGGTTTAACAATCCGTGAAAATGGGTCGATGACTTCTCGCGAGTTTCTGCAATATCTTGGCACGGATATTATGCGTAAAATACATGACCCTATTTGGGTTAATCGCACGATTAAAGATATTAAGTTAGAAGAACCCGCTATAGCTGTAGTCGATGACGTTAGATTTTTGAATGAGATAGAGGCTATACAAGACGCTGGAGGAATCGTTATAGGGTTGGACAGGTGTCCATTTGAATCTGTTCACTCAAGTGAGCAAGTTGTTAAAGATCATCGGGACAAGTTGGATTATGTTATCGACAATCAAGAACTCGGCATCCAAGAAACTTGCGTCGAAGTTATTAAAATTTTAGAACAGACCGGATGGGTATCTGAGAAATCAGCACAATCAGAAACAAAAGCATCTGCAATTCATACAATAAAGACAAAGGAATAAAATGATAGTTACATATATTAGAAGTTCGAGCTACAATAACTATGATTATTGTCAAATGCAATACTTCATCACTTATGTCTTAGGACACAGAAGTATGAGCGGAAAGAAGGCTCAATTAGGAACGACCGTTCACAAAGTCTTAGAAGTTCTAGCATCCTGCACAAAAGAGTTGCAAGAAAAGCCAGATGGTAAACGGTTAAGTATTGAAGATGATGCGATTGGCAAGGTCAATTTCACCCCCGCCAAACTTAAAACTAAAAAGTTTATCATGGACATTTTGGATGCAAGTTTCGAACATTATACTTCTACCTGTGAAGCGAAGCACAAATACCTTGCTTCTGATAAGAAGTTCTGCGTGACCCAAACAAACAACGCGTTAGAATTTAACGAAGGTCAATTTGATCCTCGGAACAGAAAGATTGTGGACACTGAGCCTCGTTTCGATATTCCTATTGATGCACCTTGGGCAAAGTTCAAGTATGAAATTGATGGAGAAACATTTGAAGGTCAGTTAGCTATCAAAGGAACTATTGACCTAGTTACTGAAATTGACAGTGAAACGATAGAGGTTGTTGACTGGAAAACAGGACAAAGAAAAAATTGGGCGACAGGCGAGAAAAAAACTTATGAGAAACTACTTGAAGATCCGCAATTGTTATTGTATAATTATGCTATCTCCAAACTATATCCGCACTACAAGCAATCAATTATGACTATTTTTTACACCCGTGATGGTGGGCCGTTCAGCATGTGTTTTGATGAACAGGATCAAGAAAAGTTTTTAGGCATGTTAAAAAGAAGGTTTGAGCAGATCAAACATACGGATAAGCCTAGGTGCTGCTCTAAAAACAGAACCAGCTTTAAGTGTACTAGATTATGTGATTTTCACAAAAAGAAATGGCCGGGAACGAACATTTCGATGTGCCAGCACGTAGAAGAGTATCTTAACGCTTTTGGTCACGCTGCGACAGTTGCAAATTGCACTAAAAAGGGTCACAGTGTAGGATATTACGAGGCCCCGGGATAATGATTAAAAGAACTAACAAGCAGTATATTAAGAACGCACTGAAACTAAGTAAAGAAAACGTGTGTGAAGTTGGCTGTGGCAGATTTGCGTGGGAAGAGGCCAACACCTTGTGTGATATTGTCGATCATACTGATCTATATCCAGACAGAAGGTTTGTTCAGTGCGATGGGTCAAAAACACCGTTCAAAGATAAGGAGTTTGACTTTGTTATCGCTAGTCATGTGGCAGAACACGTCCCTGATATTGCGGAGTTTCTTACCGAGCTTCAAAGAATTGCTCACGCGGGATACATCGAAGTGCCGAAGCCTCTCTTTGACAACCTGACCAGAGGCAACAAAACAGAGCACTTGTGGTGGGTTAATTTTGACGATGATCATAAAACGGTTTGTTTTGAACCCAAGAAAATTATAATAGATGAGAGTTTTTGGCCTGAACAATGCGAGTTTTTTGAAGAGTATTTTTTGGATAGTATGTATTTGTCATTAGCTTGGCAAGATTCAATTGAATTTAAAGTTTTACCCGTGTAAGGAATTAGATATGACGTGGCAACCCATCAACTGTAAAACTCATTACAGTCTACAAGTTGGATTTTGTAAACCTGATAAACTAGCCAAAGCAAGTGCAGCTAAGGGGTTCACCTCTTGTGGAATTGCGGATTTTGGAACATTGTCAGGAGCAGTTGACTTTCATCAAAGTTGTAGAAAAGAAGGTATCAAACCCGTTATTGGCTGTGAGTTTGACAGTTACATCTTGTATGCAAAAAATAAAGATGGTTGGTTTGACTTGGTTCAGTATGTTTCGAGCCACAATTTAGAAAAACTACAGGAATTAGCCTCCCGTGGTAATGTTCTTTGCGTCACCAAAGAAAAAAACGGGTTCGCCAAACTCTTTAAAGGTAACCATTTGCAAATAGATTATGGGGAAGGGGCGATCTATTACGTAGACAAGGAAGATGCGGACTGTCACAGAATCATGTTGTGCGGGAAACTGAAAACTACGCTCAAGAAAATCAAGGATGCCGAACATGACTACAAACGATTCTTTAATGGTGATGATAAATGGTATCTTGAACAGGATAGAAAGGGCAATATGTCGGCCATCGCAGATCGCTGTGAAGAATACGAGCTTGCTGGGCCTCCGATGCTTCCTGAATTCAATTGTCCAGATAACTATTCTGAAGACGATTGGCTTACTGAGTTGTGTAGAAAGGGGTGGAAAAACAAGCTGGTTCCCCAAAACAAAGTTGCTACCAAAGGGCAACAGGATATTTACGCGGAAAGAATCAAACACGAATTAAAAGTTATCTTTAAAGCACGCCTTTCTGGATACTTCTTAATCGTTCAGGATATTATCCAATGGGTGACAGACAAGGGGTGGTTAGCGGGTCCCGGAAGAGGTTCCGCTGCTGGATGTTTGATCTCCTATTTACTAAGCATCACAGAGGTTGATCCTATTGAGTATGATCTAATTTTTGAAAGATTTTACAACGAGGGGAGAAACACAGAGGGCAATGTAGCAATTCCCGATATTGATATGGACGTTCCGTCAGAGCATAGAGATGAAGTCATTGACTACATTAAAGAAAAGTATGGAGCGAAAAATGTAGCTCAAATGATCACTTTTGGTAGGCTTCAAGGACGATCTGCAATAAAAGAAGTATTAAGAGTACATAATGCTGTGTCTTTTGACGAAATGAACATGATAACTGATAGTATGCCAGACGAAGCTGCAATTTCTGATCAACTCGAACTCATGGAAGATAAGTCTATCATAAAATGGTCTTTAGAGAATCAACCAGAAAAGCTAAGAGCGTGGTGTTACTACGATGACAAAGGCGGTCTAGATGGCCCTCTAGCCAAACTATTTGAACAAGCAATAAATATTGAAGGAACCAAGAAATCTCAAGGCAAACACCCTGCCGGAGTTATCATATCTAAGCATTGGCTGGAAGAGTGTTGTCCAATGACTAAAGATAAAAGCGGAGACCCAGTTGTGGCGTTCGAAATGAACCCTTTAGAAATTCAAGGTCATATAAAGTTTGATGTTTTAGGCATCGACTTATTATCAAAAATAATGGAGATTAGCGATGACAACAGTTAATAGTAAAGAAGAAATTATGGCGGTTATTTATCACGGTCATATGATTGTAAGTACAAATAATACTTCATTATGTAATCTAGAGGATCACATGATGGGAGCTTTTGTTCCTAGAAAAAAATACCAAGTATGGTCAGACCGTCATAAAGTGTATGATCTATATCACGACTTGGGAGAAGCTACTGATGAGTTTTTAAAATTGTCCAGCAAATAGAAAGAAATTTGATATGAATTACCGAGACATTATTGTTTTTGACTTTGAAACTACTGGTAAGAATCCACATAAGTGTCAGCCTACGCAAATCGCTGCCGTAGCGTTACATCCTAGAAAATTAACGGTTCAACCCAATGGTTACTTCGAAAGTAAGATCAGGGCTATCAATGACGACGAGAAAGCTATTGCTGCTGGATTTGATCCCGTTGAAGAAAAGGCGTTAGAGGTAACCGGAAGAACCAGAGAGGATATTGCTACTGGGCCGTATCCAAAAACCGTTTGGAAAAAGTTCGAACAATTTGTTAACAAGTTCAACTTCAAGGGAACCCCTTGGCACGCCCCAATCGCGTCTGGATATAATATCAATGGATACGATATGCCAATTGTCAACAGGATGTGTAAAGCGTTTGGCTCATATAACAAAGAAAAGGGACAGCAAACTTTGTTCAACCCTATTTTTACAATGGATATGATGCCTCACGTATATTGCTGGTTTGAAGATAATGCTGACGTAAAGGGTTACAGCATGGATTACCTGCGTGGTTATTTTGGAATTCCTAAAGACAACGCTCACGATGCCCTGCAAGACGTTAAGGATACGGCGAATATTCTTATTAAATTTCTAAAGATGCAGAGAAATCTTTCGAAAAAAATTAAGTTCGAGCAAACATTTGCCAATGGAGAGTTTTATGTCAAATAAAGTAAAAATAAACTATAACGGTTACAATCCAGATATAACTTCTGTTGTAGAGTGGGATGGTTTTAAATATAACACAGACTGTCCTTCGTTTCACTACAGTATTCATTGTGGATCGCAACAACCATATTGGCAAGGAAGGGTTCCGCGAGACTCCGAGTTAAATATAATTAAGTCATATCTTGAGAAAACTAAAAGAAATTCTACATTCTTAGATGTTGGGGGTCATATCGGCACTATGGCTATACCGTTGTCAAAGATGTATAATCAGGTACATACCTTTGAGCCAAACTCTAAAAATTACAACTTTTTGGTTGGAAATATTGAGTCGAACAATATTCAAAACATAAAAAGCTATAACATGGCGATTGCTGACTGTCAGTCAAAAGTAAACTCGAAAAGACATGCAGATGCCAACAGTGGGTGTTACCAGATTGTTATTGATGATAGAGGATCAGTCAAGTGCGATACGCTCGATAGTCTAGATTTTAAAGACGTTGACTTCATTAAAATAGACGTACAAGGATTAGAAATAAAAGTGTTACAGGGTGCTATCAACACTATAAGAAAGTACAAACCCTTTCTGATGATCGAGGCTGGTGACGAAAAAACGGATTGTACGCCATCTAAAAAAAGTATTATAGAGTGTTTAAATGAAGAAAAGTGCGACTACAACATGTATCATGATAATGGTGCTGATATTTTCCTATGTTCCGAATCTAGTACTCAACACGGGTTTTATAGATAATATTTTAAGGAGACAAAATGTCAGATACTTTAGGCGGCTTGGTAGACAAGTTAATAACTATTGATATGAAAATGTGGACTAATCAAGAGTTTTTATATGAGATTAGACGTATCTCATTTGAAGAATTTAAAAATAAATTCATTGAAACCGAAGAGCAAAAACTAGAATTGTTTGAATCTTTAAAAAGGTGCTGCGACCTTAACTACCAGCGTAACGTGCTTATTGATGAGATTGACGAAAAAGTAATTGAAATCTCAACCGCTGCATCAAAAGGGGAAGAGTTAGATGCAGGAAAGTTTATCCAAAGAAAGCATAAAACCTACTAAGAAAGTTTGACATGGTAAGTAAATTTGATATTAATGATTTTGAAGACGATAGAGTCTGGGACTTAATATGCGAGGGAAACACAAAGGGTGTGTTCCAGCTAGAATCTAATCTAGGTAAACACTGGGCAAAGGAAACTAAGCCTAGGAGTATCAAGGATTTAGCCGCACTTGTAAGTCTCATCAGACCGGGAACTCTTTTGGCGAAAGACGCTAACGGTAAGAGTATGACACAGGTTTACGCAGATAGGAAGGCTAGAAAAGCAGATTCTCCCGTGGAATACCTACACGCCTCTCTTGAGCCTATTTTGAAGGAAACTTACGGGGTGCTTGTTTATCAAGAACAATCCATGCTGATCGCTCAACGGTTAGCTGGGTTTAACCTAAAGGAAGCGGACGGACTAAGAAAAGCTATTGGTAAGAAAAAAGCTGACTTAATGGCGGAAGTAAAGAAGTCTTTCCTAGAAGGTGCTGAGAAAGAAGCAATCGTTACCAAGGAAATTGCAGAAGAGATTTTCTCTTGGATTGAGAAGTCTAGTCGCTACGCCTTTAATAAGTCTCACGCTGTGTCTTACGCTATCAACGCTTACTGGTCTGCTTATTGCAAGACATATAGGTTGCTAAAGTTTTACGAAAAATACCTCAATCGTGCGGAAAGAAAGCCTAAACCAGACATAGAAAAACGACAGTTGATCATGGATGCGAAAAAGGGTTGCATTGAAGTTATTCCTCCAAGGCTACAACATCTACATATAAACTTTACTAGAGATGAATCTAAGGGCGTTATATATTATGGGTTAACCCACATCAAAAACGTTGGCAGTAAAGAGTGTGATAAAATTAGTGAGTTCATCAAAAACAACGAGAACGTTAGCCAGTTTACTTGGATGGACTGTCTATTCGATATGGTTTTTGGTTTGAATATCAATAAGAGGGCTACCATTGCACTAATATCTGTTGGGGCTTTTAATGGTAAAAACAACTTGGTCAGCAGACAAACTATGCTTTATGAGTACAATAGCTGGAAACAGCTAACACCTAGAGAGCAGAAAGCTATAGTTGAAAATTTCAAAAGCAACGATCCTGCGGTATACGCTAAAAATCTAGCTGACGCAATTTGGCATTTAGTAGAAGGTCGCTCTTCTATTAAAGTCAATGCTAGACGAATGTCTGCGGTCAAAGATATTAAATTGTCTTTAGATAATCCGTTTTACGACATTAACGATCAGGCTGTGGTAATTGCCACTGATGAGGAAAAGTTTTTAAGTTGTGCGTTAACGTGCAGTAAAGTAGACGGGCTTGATCTACAGGTGTCTACAATGCCTTGCACAGCGGTGGCTAACCAAACTGTCAGCGGTAAGGTTTGTTTAGCTGTAGAGCTTTCCGAGATCAAGGTTATTAAAACAAAAAGGGGGAATAATCCGGGCCAAGAAATGGCGTTTTTAACAGTCGAGGATGGTAGTGGTAGTCTAGAAGATGTAACAGTTTTCCCAGATTGTTACTCTGAGTTTAGGAATTTACTAATAGAAAATAATACAGTTATGCTTTTTGGAGCTATTTCTAAAAAGGATAAAAAGTCTTTAATCGTGGAACGAATTAAACAAATTTGAAAGGTACTTATGAATAATTGTAGTTTTTTAGGAATGGTCACTGGAGATATTGATCTAAATGAAGAGAACGGAGTTTCTGTCGTAAACTTTGGGCTTGAAATTGAAGAGTTTAGAAGGTCTCCCAGTGGTGAGAAAAAAAGAGTTCTGACATACGTAGACCTTGAGGCTTGGGATTCTGCCGCATTAGCGATCCACAAGTATTCAAGCACAGGCACGTTAATGGCTATAGAATCAGTTGCTCGAAACGATCCAAATGCACCAACGTGTTGCGAAGATAACGACATTGGGACTCTTACATACTTTAGAGTTACCAGTTTTAAAATTCTTACTCAAAAATAAAGGCTTTAACATTGAGAAAAAAAAGAATATTATGGGTTAACGAGTCCTCTACAAAAAAGACCGGATACGGTATTTATGGGCAAGAGGTGTTATCAAGGCTCCACGCAGTTCCAGAATTTGAGGTTGCAGAACTAGCTTGTTATGTCACTGAAAATGATATTAAAAGAAACCCTAAACCTTGGAGAGTTTATCCAAACAAACCAATGGAGAAAGATGCGGCATATGAGTTGTCACCGTCTCAAATTTTTGGAGAGAAAACCTTTAACGAAGTTCTGCTTCACTTTCGCCCAGATATAGTGATGGATATTCGTGACTGGTGGATGTTTGAGTTCCAGCAACGGTCTCCTTTTAGAGATTTGTTTCACTGGGCTATCATGCCAACTGTTGACGCAGAACCGCAGAACCCACAGTGGATCAACACCTTCGCTTCTGCCGATTCAATCTTTACTTATTCAGAATTTGGAACAAGGGTCTTACAGGATCAGTGCTCAGATATAAAAGTTGTTGCGACAGCTTCTCCTGCCGCAAACCCAGAGAACTTCGTTCCATTTAATAGCTTTATGGAGAAACTTTGTCACAAATCAAGTATGGGTTTAGACGAGAATTGCACGATAATCGGAATGGTTGGAAGAAACCAAAGAAGGAAACTTCTCCCTGATCTGTTTGACCATTTTAGTAAGAGTATTCGAAGTAGAGGGTTAACCGACACGTTTCTACATTGCCATACTTACTATCCAGATATAGGCTGGAATATTCCTTACTTACTAGACCGTTTTGAAATTGGTAACAGGGTTCTGTTCACCTATAGGTGCGTTTCTTGTAAAGATATTAGTATTGATTTTTACAAAGACACCATTTGCTCTTGTGGCAAGTGCGGCAAATTCGCTAAAAAGATGGTGGGTGTCAGGAATCCTATTGATGGAAAGGATTTGGGTAGGATATATGGAATGTACGATCTTTACATCCAGTATGCGAACAGCGAAGGTTTTGGGATGCCCCAGTTGGAAGCCGCTTATTCTGGGGTGCCAGTTGCGGCTATCGACTATTCTGCAATGGAGTCTGTAATGCAGAATATCCAAGGAATCAAACTTACACCGCTGTCTTACACAATGGAGTGTGAAACTGGATGCCTTCGTGCTATTCCTGATTTTGAAGAGTTTGACTCTGTTTTGGGGGCTTTTCACGATTCGGGAAAACCTGTTTTAGATAACCACAAATTGTTTAATACAGGGAAAGACATTGCAAAGAAGTCTAGACAAAGCTACAACTGGGACAAGACTGCACAGTTTTGGATAGATCATTTTAAAGGAATACCCGTCAAACCAGATGAGAAAACTTGGAAATCCCCAGTTCAAATACATATTCCCGAACCTATAGAAAAATGCCTAGAACTTCCGACTCTTAGAGAGCAAGTGAACTTTATATTTAATAAAGTGCTATATAAACCGGAGTGGATTGGCAACTTCTTGTGGGCAAAAGTTATGCACGATTGCACCTTTGGCTATCGTGTAAAGAACGCGGAAGAAGATTATTATTTTAACGAATCTCATGTGCCAAGTATGGATAGATATGAAGATTATAGTATAGAGGGAGCTTACAAAGATTTGTCAGCCCTAAGAAATCAATGGAACCAATGGGAAGAACTCAGAAGGAGTGAAAATGCTAGATTTTGATTATATATTAAGCCGAATGGCAAACGAGAAACTACCAGCCAGTAATACCGAGGAAGAAAAGTCTGCGATGATCCGCACCCAAATTGATCCCCGTTGTCTTAGAGACACTGTGTTTACAGGTGTTCTACAAGATTGGTTTGAGAAAAAACCTTTAAGAGTATTCCAAGTGGGTGCTATCGAGTCTTTGGAAACAAAGTTTAGAACCGGCTCTGGTTGGAGTGAATTGTTTTGGGGGGAGCACATCAAAGAACACGGGGGAGACCTACATGTTTGCGACATTAACTTAAACCATATAGCTCATTCGCACTTTTCTGCATCCAACCTTGGGTATCGAGTTAATTTGCACGTTGGCGATGCGGAGGGTTGTTTGCGAGCCATGTTTTCTGAGGGCGATCCTACACTTCCATTCGATCTTTATTATCTAGACGGTGCTGACGAACCTCATGGAAACGATCAGACTCTGTGCCAGTTTAAAATTATTGAATCTCACGAGGCTTTGGTTATGGTAGACGATGTTCCGACCAAGGGTATCAAGCTATTGGAGCATCTTGATGAAAATCTAGGAGGTTTGTTACAAACCATAGAAAAAATCAAAAAGAAGGAAAATATATTCCCAGCTAATAGCAATGAGTTTACAGTCCGAATTCCATCAGAAGACAAATCGTTGAACTCGTGCGTAATTATTACCTTTTACAATGTCGGCAATATGATGATGGTGATCGACGGAAGGACAATCAAATGAGTACAATTTATCAGGGGTATGGTCAATTTTCGCAGGACGTATTCGCAGACCAAATACTAGAAGAAAAGAGAGGAGGTTTTTTTCTAGACATAGGGGCTGGGGTTTCTGACTATTCTGTATATCAGGTTCCTCTCCACACTATGAGCAACACCTGTGCGTTAGAGAGACACCGAGGGTGGAATGGAATTGCTATAGACTACGACAAGGATTATTGTGAAGTGGCAAAGAAATTTAGAAGCTGCTCGATTAGCTGCACAGACTTATTAGAGGAAAATATAAATTCCGTATTAGAAGGGTTTCAGGCACCCAATAAAATAGACTATCTTTCTCTAGACGTGGACTCTGCCCAAGAACAGGTTTTAAGAGAATTAGATTTTGACACTTATAAATTCAGCGTTATAACCTATGAACACAACCTTTCTGTTGGAACCAGTCCTTGCGGCAAGGTTAATTGGGTGACTCATCAAGCAGAATCTAGAGACAAGTTTTTAAATCTTGGGTATAATTTAGTATTTGGTAATGTGGGTTTTACAAATGAAGAAAAGATAGAGGATTGGTGGGTAGACGACGAAACTTTTGTTAAATGGGGGCTAGGATCACACGATGACTGTCGCGTTCTAACGTCATTAGAAATGCTAAACTCTCGTTATGGAGATATGAAACTATGAAGGTGTTGTACAT
>TARA_R110001599_G_scaffold68161_1_pt1 | contig 10629 bp, 11 predicted proteins | sample TARA_R110001599 | Tara Oceans TARA_R110001599 (sample SAMEA4398360) | marine metagenome | biome: Polar Biome; feature: [MES] marine water layer (ENVO:01000295) within the mesopelagic zone...; material: water (ENVO:00002006), including particulate matter (ENVO:01000060) such as...... | reverse complement strand
CAGCTTCAGGTGCCGGTACAGGCTCTACCTCGAGGGTAACAGGTTCCTCAGCAGGCGTCTCAAATACTGGCTCTTCACTGTCACTCATATAAGTACAGTGGAGATCTTTCTACAAACGATTTATTTGTATAGACGCTCTGCTTCTTCCAAAAGATTCCTGAGTAGGTCGATGTACAGCGGAAGATGCTCAGGATCGAGATGTGTTCGGTTAGCCACGAATGTCAGTAAGCCGGTCTGCAGGGCGTCTTCTGGGTCACCGTTATCGAGAAACCAATCTTTATCACAACAGCACCCACAGCAGTCATCGCTTTCAGTATCGCTTTCAGTCTCGGAATCGGTGGGAGGATGGTAGTCCGGATCGGAATCAGTCATTGTCTTTGCCCTAGAGTGAGACAATATTCAATTGCTTTTATAGTTGAAGCAGTACTCAGTTTTAGTTTTTACACGCCTCTTTACAAAGTGCCCTGTAGCGAAGACTTGCTGCCATAGCTTTCTGACTTCATCGCTGTCGCGCTTCCCTGTGCAGTACCTGAGTGTCTTTGCCCAGGTCTTGTACCCACAGAACCCCCATTTTTCAGATCCTCGAGCCTGAAAATAAAGAACCACAAAGGGAACTTCGTCTGTAATAGGGATGGAACTCCTCATTTCCATAGGTGAAGAGTTTATTATTTGCATTTGCATGCTTTACCTTTCTTACCGCAACTACCTTTCTTTTTCATGACAAAGATTTGGTTAGGCTTGAGCTTTGGCTTCTTCTTGTCCTTGACAGAGCAGATATCCCTGATTCGTTGATCGTACATTATTCTAGGCAAATATAATAAAACACACGTAAAAAAAGTGGCTTAGAAAAACTATAGGGTAGTATATAAATGGAAAAACACAGTATTTTGGATCTGATCAAGGAGGCACGACCAGAGATCCGCGCTAGCACATTAAAGAGTTATTACTATGGGATACGTCGGGCTATGCCTGAGAAGAGTGTCAAACGTTTAGGCGTTGGAATGTCCGAGAACCGAGTCTCAATGGCATGGATGTCAAATTTCAAAGACGTCCTATCGAGACTCGAGGCAGTCCCGTACACGGTTGCCGTAACCAAAACCACTCTCACACCTCTACTGGTTATATCGAAACATCTGTTCGGTGGGGATTCGGATACGTATGCGGGATACCTAGCTGAGAGTGAGAGGTTGGGTGATATCCTTTGCAAAGAACAGATGGCACACGAGAAGACTGCGACCATGGAAAAGAACTGGATCGAATTGGATGAGCTCAGAACATTTGTGCTTGCTATGCCAACAGCGACAGCTAAACAGAAGATCCGCCGCCTGATAGGTGCCCTGTATGTGCTTCACCCGCCTGCTCGCAACGACTATTCATCCATGCAACTTATCGATTCAGATGAAGATATCGACGATACAACCAACTATCTGGTTCTGAAGGATGGTGTCCCTGACCATTTCCTGTTTCAGTCGTACAAGACGAGTAAAAAGTATGGCTTGGTCACGGTACCTATCGGTGTTGAGTTGAGAACAGAACTACAATCATTTTTGGGCGAGAGAAAGACCGGCCTTATGTTCGGTAAAAAGATGAACAAGAGTGCAGTGAGTTATGCGATGAGTCAAGCATTCACTCCTTTGGGTAAACATGTTACAGTGAACACTTTGCGCCACATTGTCACTACTGACAGTATTGATCTGGACACCCGGTTACAACAGAAGAAGCTCGCAGAAGCAATGATGCACTCGAGTGACCAACAGCTTTGCTATGCAAAGAAATAAGCAATGTTTGATTTTCTCGTACTAGATCAAACATGGCGGCAAATCGTAAGATACTAAAAGTAATTGACAAATCAGATAGCTACTACACGCCGCGTGATGGTATCCCAGATCTTCCATTCAGAATGATCATTGTGGGTAAGAGCCAACTGTCAGGCAAAAGTAATTTAATCCTGAACATCCTCCTGCGTGATGAGTTCTATAAGGATATGTGGTCGCCTGAAGATATTTATGTCATATCAAATAACAAGCTCGATAACAAGCTGAGAATTCTCAAGGAGCAGATGGAGGTGCCTGGTTCAAACGTAATGCGTTATTCAGAAGGTGGTCTCCAAGGAATATATGACCACGTGGAAGAATTGGCAGAGGAAGCTGTTTCGTTTGGTGAGAAGCCTGTCAACAGCCTGTTAGTCATCGACGATTGTGGGTACGGAGGCAATTTGAAAGAGACAACTGATGGAGTCATGAGTCAAATATTCTCCAACGGTAGGCACATCAATATGTCCGTTATTGTCACTGGACAGAAGTATACTCAAATGAGTACAACAATGAGAACAAATGCAACGGCTGCTATACTGTTCGGTAATTCCGCCAAGGAAGTGGATCTGATGACGGAAGACCACTGCTTCATGCCTACTAAGAAGGCTTTCCGTGATATGTTTCGGAACGCAACGAAGGAACGAAATAGCTTCATGGTTGTGGACTACACCAGTACTCCGTTCTATAGGGACTCAGAGTTCAATGCTATCTAGGCGCCCACGGTCGATCCGTAGCTCGATCGCTCAGCGATATTAGGGGCAGGTGGCTGTACGACCGTGTGCACTTTCATCCGCGAACCAATCATACCAGATACTACTGCAGTGATTGCCGTCAGAACAAGCTGGATAGGGTCACCGTCTTCATCCCCAACCTCCTCTGCTTTCGTTGCCTTGCTCAAATCCGATTCAAGCTTTTCACCCTTAGCAACAACCCGTTCGCCTTCTTCAGCCGCCGCCGCACCTTTTGATGCCAGAGTTTTGGCAGCATCGTCGACCATCTCCGAGTGTTCATCAAATTGTTGTTGCAGTTCGTCAACCCGCGATGCAGCCGCACTATCTTGAGCCGCAGCATCAGCTGTCCTGGCGCTAGCCGCCCGTAGTCCTTCCTGTGCAGCAGATGCTTCTCCGTCAGCTGCTTCTTGGATTGCATCGGTACCGCCACCAACATTCTCCGTCCTAAACGATTCGGCCTCGGCTGATTTGGCATCTGAAACGATCTGGGCTTGTCGTTCAGCTGCTTGGCTCGCCTCTAGAGCACTTGAAGTATCAGTGGCTGTGCTTTTTGCATCATTAAGGTCTGAGGTTGTTTGACTGAGTTGATCGTCGAGATTTGCCTTGTCGGCAAGTGCAGCATCGTTCTGTGCTGTAAGCTCATTTCTAGCAGTCGCTTCAGCTAACCCTTCAGCACCATTATCCTCGTTCTTAAAATCAGCAAGTGCTTTCTCAGCTTTCAATCTAGCAGTCCTTAGGGGAGTGGTATCCTTCCCGGTAGTGGCTTTGATTAATCCCCTCCCGAGCTTACTCGAGGTGAACAATTTCCCTCCAGATTCCATTGCCTTTTCTTTGGCAAAAGTCGTTCCATTATTAAGCAGCTCTTGGACGAACGCCTTTTTATCGTCTTCGCGCTCCTGACCTTCATTTTCCGCGGGTCCGTAGATTGATCCTCGCAAAGCTGATGCTTGATTGCTATAATTCGCCCATGCTGAACTAGCCATTGTACATTAACGATCAGAAAAAAAAAGACTAGGAAAGAATATCACGCAATAGCATAATGGAAAATGTCATCAAGCTTCCGGCTCAGCAAAGTCTCTTTAACGCTAACAACAACCTTGTTGATATCATCATCCCAGGTTCTTCAGGTGTAGTGGATCTCTCGCAGTCATTTGTTTCTATTCTCACACGAGTCACTACTGAAGCTGGTACCGCGGTTGCCCTTATGACTGGGCACACCGCAGATGTGGGTGTCTACGATACTCGACTCCATTTCCTGCACAACAACGGTAGCAAGGATTCAGCAAATGCCCGTATCTACGACAATACGGCGACCCCCATTGAGTGCTTGGTATCTAGTGCATCGATGATCAGTGCTAGTCGGGGTACAGTTGAAGATATCCGACGAGCAGACATCCTCCGTGGCACATTGTCTGTCTATCAGAAAGACCTGGATAGCCGACAGGCTGAGGCACTCACTACCTGGGCTGGTGCATGCAAAGACACCCCGTTTGTTCACGGTAACTACGTTGAGATGTTCGGCGAAGGCAACCTGAAGTCGCGAGAAGCAACGCATGAGATTAGGCTTCCACTGAAGGATCTCTTTGACGCAGGTCGGTTCACTGAGTATGATACATCGGTATACGGAGACACCCGAATCCACCTCGAACTCAATCTGAGTAATGTCATTGCCACCCAGTGCTGCGGTACAGCTGACCCTACCTGGGCAGCCAATTATCAAGACCGAATTGGCGCCGCTGCTCAAGATTCATTCGGCTACACTTCCGGCCCTCCTGCAACCGATATCTCTGTTCCGACGGCAGCATCCCCACCCCTTAATCCACCCTTTCCAACCAGCAGTATCTTGATGAGTACACCTTATGACTCTATTGCCGATTCGCCATGGTGGGTTGGACAGGATGTGGAGATTACTGTCACGAATACTGACGCGACAAACGCTGTCGTACTCTTGCTTCCAGAAGCATACCCTACTGGAGCCCCATTAGCAGCGAGTGCTACCACTGCAGCAAAGCGAGCTGTTATCACTGATATTACATATGACCAAAGCACAGGACGTGTGAAGCTTGGATTCGGAGCTAATGTCGTGCAAGCGGGAACTCAAGTGGGGGCACAATCATCAACTGGATTAAAGATCAATGTGAAAGGTGCAGATACGGCAGGTACTGAAGCCGATGCAGCTGCATCAACGGTGGGCGGAGCTGGAACTATTACATATGAATCGGTAGAACTCACTGCTACCATGCGAACCGATGTACCAATGGGAACTGTTAAGGAACACCAATACAGTCGATTCATGAACCAAGCAGATGTCTTTTCAAACACGTCATCTCTGCAGCGTACATACCAGCTACCAGCCAACTGCAGCGCGGTGTTGATTGCAGTAACCGCCACGGATGAGAACCGTAGTAACTTCCTGGGATCGGCTGTCGTGCAGCAGTATCGTTTCACCATTGATGGCGAACAGGTGACCAACCGTTTTGTTCCATTCCGAGAGAAAGGAGGAGCTGCTGGAAACTTTCTAGGTGTATCTGGCTCATCTATTCACTATGACCTTCTCGCAAAGACCTTCTTGAACATGGGTGAAAATGCACGATACCAATCGATGAAGGAGTGTGTCTATGATCAGATCAAACCAGTGGGAACACCAGGCACAGAAGGAACAGGCGCACTGAAATCTGGATTTGCTACTCTGAGCAATGACCCACAGAAGCTGGCTTATTTCATCGGAACCCCAGTACCAATGAAGGACTCACCAACGCAACTGCTTGTCGAACTGGAAGGGAACTTTGCTGCGGGAGATGGTGGGCAACTCCAAATCTACTCGTATATCACATCAACCATCTAATCTAGTAATGAAGAATTAGTTCAGAGAATGTAATCTCACCCTAGTAAAAGATGTCGTCTAAAAAAGGCACAACACAACCGACTGAGAAAGCCTATCCAAATGTTAAAACGATTATTCTAAAGGAGAACGATCCTGGAGTAATATCGTCAAAGGGTCGCCCTGGTGTTTGGAAGAAGAATCTTATCGAGGATATAACTCTCAAAGATGGTGATAGTGTGCTGGTGAAAGAGTCTTTTATCGATACCCGAACGGACGGTGGTGGACTGATAAACATTACTGAGGAAATTATTGACCAACTGGAAATAACAACGGGATGCTATTGGCAGGATTCGGGTAGTGGTGTACCCATTGAAAGGTACAATTCAGACGCGTCACCTATTGTGGGGATCAATTACAAGGCAGGTGGTCCGGAACCGCTCTTAAGCCATGTGAGACTATCGGAAGATCCCGCCGAAACACCTAATGGCAAAAATTACATTCTCCAAAATAGCTTTTCCGATTTCACCAATACTAAGTTCTATTTGAACACTGATACGGTCAACCAGGATGGTGCTGCCATTGATGCCTACTCGGCTTTCAAGGGTAATGTTACTACTAAAGGATTTGGCTATAATGCAAATACGAATACTGGAGTGGAGCTCGAACGCCAGACAGGTGTCGCGCCCACAGAGACAGCACTCTGTACATATTTAGTTGAGTCAGCGTCCCCCAACCCCGACTTTGCTATCAGTGATGTTATAATAACCAATGGAGGTGTAGGTTATCAAGCACCGAGACCAAACAACATTCAAAATCCAGCAATGAATGCAGATGTTCTTAAAGTCAAAACCGCATCCTCTGACAATGCAAGATTCACATTAACGCAGGTCAATATTCCATTAACGCTGGAACTGGTACCAAACTCAGGATATAACCCCGGCACCGCTGGTCATCAGTATTACGATTATCAGTTCTCCATAGTTCTCGCGTCTGGGGCGGCTCAACCAACATGGGCTCTGCCACAGACAAACGCCCAAGGAGTATACCCCTTATTCAAGACTACAGATCTGGTTGGCTTAAGACTCGCGAGTGACCCAGCCCAGCCAAACCACCTGAAACTCTATCCTCATTCTTATTCTGTATTGGGTGCAAAATTGGATGTGCCACCACCTGTCAATGGACACATAGCAACAATCGTCTCAAGTTTAAATGCTGCACAAGAACCCGAGTGGAATGTAATCAAAAACGATAACTGGGATAAGACGGATTGCCCAACCCTTGCCGTCCCAAACCCGGTTGCAGGTCAAACTGACGCAGCTCAAGGTTGGGTTTTCACACCTCAAACGCCAGGTATCAATGTCTCATTCAATACAGCCGACCAACCTGGTCTATACAGGGTGTGTACTGGATTCTGGGCATGGGTCTGGTCTAATAATCCCACAGAAGCTGGAACAAGTAGAGCTACCTATCCTGCACAATATATAGACCCGAATATCGGCAATAGCGAGATTAACAACTGGTATAATATAACACTCGAGTACTATGCACCTGGAAATAGTGCAGGGGGTGGATCCGGGGCAAACCGAACGCATAAAGTAACGGCGACACACGAGTGGAATGCCGGAGTTGGAAAAGTGTCCGACATGAACCTAGACTTCTACATTCCACAATTCCCACCTTACGTTAATAGTCTAAGAGCTGGGGCAGGCATCAATGTCCCTGATTCAGATGGCTTTCCGTGCCCAGAGTCTCAATTCCCAAGTGCACCTTTTTCCAAGAAAGGAAGGGATGCAATGCGTTACCCTTCTACAACGGCGGCCAGAGGTGGTACATTCGTGCCTGTTTGGTTTAGCGCTATGCCAGATACAAGTTCGACACCGCCTGCAAATGCAAAACAAAAGGCACCAACGTTTGACCCATTTATTTACAATGCTAATCCATCCTTGGAGTTAGGAGCGACCGATCCTGATGCAATTAACTTCAACCCGTTCAGAATTAGTTGCTCAGGATCGCCATGGGGAATGGGCGAGGACGTCAATCAGTTGATGGAAGGTTACCAACAATGCGGATTCGTCCAGCAAGATAATCGGGGACCGATCAAAAGAGCGAGTAATGGTAAATATGTTCCCACAGGAATTCCTCCGGTCTGGAATGACTTGAAAGGTACAAGCTTCACGCAAGCTCCCCCATTCCGAATGACTAATGACTGTGTTCTTTCGCGTCCATATGTTCCAACTGGTGCGCTACACATGACACCTAGAGTGTATACGACTAAACTGAAAGACATTCCAGGAAACAATCTGCCAGTTCTGTCAAACGGGAATTCTGTGACTTATACATACGCGGCATGGGCACGATTGCTCACAGACACACTGAACAAGATTCAAACCCCTATTGCTGGCCTATCAAATCAACCTAGTCTACCACCCGGTCCGCCAGACGGCCAGTTCTATCCAGGTACGTTTCCACTAAATAATGCGACCTATACTGCATCGCGTATATTAACGGATACTGTTCAGCTTGGTTACCAGGGTAAGGACTTCCCCTCGAATCGTTTTGGGGTTGGTTGGGGTAGAGCTGATGGTCTCGGTCCGGTAGCTACCTATCCGTTTAAAGCAACAAGTGGGAAACCATCTGGGTATCTCCCTTCTGAGCAACCATACTGGATTTCAGAGGATGGAAAGAGCGCATTTCAGTATAAGGACGGGCCGGCGACCGTAACCGACCCAATCCAACCTATCCCCGAACAGTATGCAACCGTGGATCCCGTAGCGGACGGTAACGATGCACAGGTATCTATTGTCTTTGGTAGAAATGGCCCGAAGTGGGTCGGAGCTGAGTCTTTATCAATCATTTTCAATGACGAGTCGTCAGCTTTTGAGATTGTCCAAATGCACTCCAACCTCTATTCAGCAAGTAGCGGCGCGGTGATCACAAAGCAATTCAGGAGCGGAACAAAGGGTGTAGTGTATCCTGGAGGCATTCAGAATCTAACCATCGCTGATCAGTCGTCTGGTATTTACATCACAGACTGGCAACCCAAGACCCTGTGGGAGGGTCTGATGCAGATGTCGCCCAATACATTGATACACAATGGTGGTAACTTCATTCAAACGGCAATGAATTTTAATTCGTTCGAGTTTGAAACGGGGTTTGATACTGTGAATGCGTTACCGATAGAACTCGTACGTGGTCAGAATATCACGGGCAATTTTAAGTCGAATACTGGATTGATAGATAAGCGTGTCAATATAGTTGGTCAACCTCCGACGGGCGTCACTGGTGACCCCTTGTTGATAGGCGGTAATTATGCTAGTCCAGTGACAAATTTCAATCTCCAGAGCGAGACGAATGTCCCTGTGACGATCCTTGGCTCGACGATAGTCCAGGCTGAAACGGCTGATCCGTTCTTCATGATTGAACTCAAAGGCGTAAACTCCAACAGTATTTACGGAATGCAGAGAGAAAATGCCCTCATCAGCAGCATAGTAGGTCGCTATTATGTTGCAGGAAGTTATACGATAGGTGATTCTCAAGGAGCCATCGAATATGTGCATAGGGGTGAGCCAATGACTATAAGGCAGCTTGGAATACGGATCCTGAATGCCAAAGGCGAGGAACTCGATCCAAGCGTGATCAAGAACACCAGCGCGATTATTATTCAGATCAATGGGCAAGACATTAGCATTGTCGAATAATCCTTTTCTCTCTAGAGTGTAGAAATGGAGACACACCGCATGAGTGATGGCACCCTTCACACTGGCAGGGTACATACCTCGAAGAGTCGAGTGGTCAAGGAGAAGAAGCTCCGCCTCATGAAGATCATACCATCTGGTAGGAAGACGAAAAAGTGGTTGGCCATCTTCCGATTGCCTGATGGGATGGAGAGAAAAGTACATTTTGGCCAGAAGGGTGCAAGGGACTATACACGCATCTCAGACCGGAAGAGCTCCTTCTTTATAAAGGATAAAGTCGAGCGAGAAAAGGTCAAGGATGCCTACCAGGCTCGACATAAGAAAGATAATATTAGCGATCCGATGACACCAGCGGCGCTCTCGTGGTACATTCTTTGGGATAAGCCCAAACTCGGTGCATCAATCTCTGCTTTCAAGAAACGCTTCAGGGTTTAATAGCTCACGCATAACATGAGTCCACCGTCCCCGTTCTGGATTGTGGCTGCGTGCTAGACTTAGAATTTTGACGCGTTCCTTATGTTCCGCTTTTTCTTGTGGAGAGAACTTCTTATATACAGGACAACTGCGTAGATGTCTTCCCCTGGCTTGGCTATCAGAAAATGTGACACCGCAGTAGCATACAACTTTCTCCATCAAAAGATATGGCAATTGATTCCGAGGCATAGATTAGTTTAGGTACGTAGTTTTATACTTGGTAATGAACGAACAACCACAAGAACTATATATCTCTCAACAGACGAGCGGGTGGAAGCGTAGAAATAAACTAGGAAGATTGTGGTCGTTTAAAATCACTAGAAACTATGTCACCCATAGCGCCTCCTTCAAAACATTCGAAGAAGCATGTGCCTACAAAAAGAAATGGTTAATGGAGAATACCCCGCAGAACAACAATCAGTCAGGTGAGAGATATATCCGACAATTTACTCCGAATAAACGGAGGAACAAGCTTACCGGGTTGGGTTGGGAATTTCGCATTGTACGTAACTACGTGGTGCATAGTAAATATTTCAAAACGTTCGAAGAAGCATGTGCCTACAAAAAGAAATGGTTAATGGAGAATGGGGTGGGAGAAAAGGGGGAATAGGGTGTGTTTATAAGGCTTTTAGCGAGCAAAGAGTGCATCGGCACCAAACCTCGCTATGAAGCAGGACTCGCATATGGTTCCTTCCTGTCTTTCTTTGCCTTCATAGTAGTCAACGTTGTCAATGGTGTAGTAGGCTGCCTTCTCGCCGTGTTCCGCGGGAATGGCTGGATCTTTCTTTGTCATCTTGCCGTACCTTGGTTTGCCATTTGGATGGAATCGCTGTGCCCATCTCAGCACATCGCACATGCAATCGCCGCAGCCAACGGCAGGGCAGGCATCGCACTTGACCCAAGCATCCTCACCACTTCCACAACCGCAGTGGTCAGAGCGCTTGACCTCGACACAGTCGGAATGGATAATAAGCTTTGATTTGACAGGTGCTACGCCAGAGCAGGTCTTTACTTTGCATGAGTTGCACATTGTTTGTTATTGTTTGATTACTTTATCACACTTGCTAAAAAAGCATTTCAATTTTCCCGCA
>TARA_R110001599_G_scaffold44645_1_pt1 | contig 10629 bp, 7 predicted proteins | sample TARA_R110001599 | Tara Oceans TARA_R110001599 (sample SAMEA4398360) | marine metagenome | biome: Polar Biome; feature: [MES] marine water layer (ENVO:01000295) within the mesopelagic zone...; material: water (ENVO:00002006), including particulate matter (ENVO:01000060) such as...... | reverse complement strand
TCTGCAACAGGTACTATAGCGGCTACAAGTCCTATGGCTACAAATGGTCAGTTACTTATAGGTAATGCTACAAACGGATATCCTTCTGTAGCAACACTTACTGCAGGTACAAATATGACTATTACTAATGCAGCAGGAGCTATTACACTTGCATCTACATTTGCAACCGCAGCTGCAAATATTGATTTAAGTACCTATAACATCAATCTTGATGCAGCTGCTGGACAATCATGGCTATCTGGAGATGGAACTGATGAAGGTGTTACAGTTGATGCTAACGGTAGAGTTATAATTCAAGATGGTACACATGCTACAGACTCTAGTACAGCTCAATTATCTTTACAAGGAACATCTTCTAATGCTATAGAGATAGGTAACGATGCCACTTATAAAGCTTATAATATAGGTGTAAGAACTGCAGCTAGTGGTGTAGGAGCAGGATTAACTCTACGAGGATCTACAGGAGCCTCTAATAACAATGGAGGAGGAATGACTGTTGTAGGTGGCACAGGAGCTGGAAGCGGTGATGGAGGAGCAACAGCTATATACGGAGGTCCTGGAGGTGCTTCTGGCGCAGGTGGATCTGTTAGAATTTCTACCTATGCTGGCTCTGGAGCAGGTTCTCTTGCGGCTGCTCTTACTATTGATAATACTCAAAATGTAATTCTTCCGGGAGGATTTTTAAGATTTAGTCAAACCCCACAAACTCTTACAGGGGCTGGAGCTGTGGATGTAACAAGTTCAATTACATGGATTGTTACAACAGGGGTTAACGCACTTACTCTTGCAGATGGTGTAGAAGGTCAGACAAAAATGATTGTAATGAAGACAGATGCTGGAAATGGAACACTTACACCAGCTAATTTTGCACAAGGAACAACAATTACATTTGACGCTGTAGGAGATAGCGTATCTTTGTTATTTACAAATAGTGGATGGCATGTCATGGGAGGCTATGGCTATGCAATTGCTTAAAAGGGAAGTTTAATCAATTATCAATTATATATAAAATGGGAAGTTCAAAAACAGAAGTAGTAAAAATTCAGGAGGCAGTAGATCTATTACAAGCACTATATACAGTGCAAGAATTAGAAGGTCTACAGTTTGCTAAAAGAGTAGCAGCAAATATTAAAAGTATTGAGGAAAAGTTGCGTCCTCTAGATGATACAATGAAGCCTTCAAAAGAATTTGAGGAGTTTGCAAAAATCATTCAAGAAGTTCAAGGTGATGAGGAGAAAATTAAAGAATTTGAATCTCAAAACTCTCATCTAGTAGATGAAAGAAAAGGTCAAATTGCAGCAGTTGAAAAAATGCTTCAAGATGATATTGAGATGGAGTTTACTAATATTCCTGATTCAGCTTTACCTAGGACTATCAATGCTAAACAATTAAAAGGACTCGAACGATTAATCGTATAAACTATGGCAACAGTAAAATTTAGACTAAACGTATCAAGCTCTACAGTGGGTCCAGACAATCTGGATTTCACTGTAGAAAAGCTTGTAACAGTATCGGAACCTATGAATAATATGTCAAGGGTTACTTTAGCAACAGGAGCAGATACAGTGATTTTTAGTGGAACGCATTCAAAATCTTATATGTATTTTAGAAATACTGATAGTTCTGCAAAAGTATCAATTAAGAATACTGCTAACGATATTCTTGTAAATATGCTTCCAGGGCAGTTTGCTCTCTTACCTGTACATGAAAATATAGGTATAGAAGCTGTAGCTTTATCAGGAACTCCTATTTTAGAATACGCATACTGGACTAACGGATGATAATTACCCGAATAAATAGTACTGAAAGTGCAGTGCATTTAAGCGGGTATGTTACAGGTGTTACGTCTGGTGCTAAAGATGTGTGGCCTATAGCAGCAACCACTGCAGCTATACCTATACCTGAGATTTTAAGACAGGTAACAGTATCTAGCAGTGACTCTACAGATGTATCTACTAATGCTGGAGCGCACACAGTTCTTATTAGAGGTCTTGATTCTAACTATAGTATGACTTCAAGTATTATAATATTAAATGGACAAACACCTGTTCAAAGTCCGCATCCTTTTATAGCTATTAATAGTCTAGAAGTAGTAGATGCTGGTGTAGATGCAACTAACAAAGGAGTAATATACGCAGGTATAGGAACTGTTACATCTGGTGTTCCTGCAACACCGTACTGTGTGATAGATCAGGCAGTATCAATGTCAGAGACACTATGTTTCACTGTACCTAGAAACCATACTCTAGAAATAGAGTCTGTATCTGTAGTACCTAAAACTATAGCTACAACATCTCTTTTGTGGAGTATAAATAAGAGTTATTTAAATGACACTCAAGAAATAAAACAAGTCATCTATACTTCTATGTATAGAGCGACTCAATTTGAAAGTATTCAAAAATTTGATATACCTATAATATTCAATCCGGAAGAAACATTGAAAATGAGTGTATCACAATTAAGTAGTAATGGGGATGTGCTAGTATATGTAGTAGGTAAACTTAAAGTAATAGATCGAAATGACACTTAAAGAGATCTCATACAATATACTTAATCTATATAGAGGAGGTAGATCGTCTAATAACGAACATATCTCTCTTAGACAGATAGAGTTTAATGTAAAGTATTACCGGGCAATGCTGCTTAGAAGAGACTTTGCAAAAAATGGAATGGTATCCAGACACTCTGAGCAAAGCTTAGGGTGTATAGAACTTGAAAAAGTAAATGCATCTCAGTGCTGTAGCTTACCTATAGAATGCGACGTAGTACGAACAGTAGTAGATATACCTAGAACTATAAGATATAACTTTACTGATGCTATAACTCACGTAGCTGATCCTTCAGGGATTATAACTATTCCTACAGTGGATGTTTTAACAGTGCAGTTTCTCCCTTATGATAGGTTTACTAAGAATACTAGGAAGGCATATATGATAGAGGATCGTATGTATATCTATAACCCTGGAGGTATGGATACTATAAACATACGAGGAGTATTTGAGGACCCTGAAGAAACAGCTTTATTTGATTGTGATGGAAGTGATTGTTACGATGATGAATCTGACTTTCCCCTCCCTATGGATTTAGTTCAAGCTATTACAGATGGACTTGTAAAAGGAACATTTATGATGATAGCTCAAACTGCTTCTGATACAGAGAATGATACTTTACAAACCGGGCATATAGCTCCTCCAAAACAAGCAAATAGTGGCCAAAGGAAGTAGAGAAATATATAAACACTATAAAAGTGTTTCAGACTCTCCAGTAGAATATAAGACTTTTAAAGACATACTTGTAAAGTTTAATACTGCTATTATGGGTAGCTTACTTGAAGGTGGAATCTTTAATATGGGTAATAAGCTATCTACTCTTAGCATCTGGAGGAGAAAGAGAGATCCTCGTACAATGCGAGTGGATTGGAAAGAATCTTTGGAGTACAAAAAAGAACTTGATTCTAAAGGAATTTCTTTGTATAATAAGGAAACCGGGGAGGGAGAGAAATGGTTAATATATTTTACCGACTCTCAGTACTTTAGGTTTAGATGGCATAAGGACAAATGTATGGTCAAGAATAAGACTGTATACAGGTTTGATCCTACAAGAGGAAAGAAGGGGAATAAAGAAAAGCTTACAAAGCTTATTAAAGAGGATGACCTAGCTTACTTAAGATTTAAAGAATACAAAAATGGCAATTTATAAGCACGTATCTAGTAAAGAGATAGTCAGGAAAGTATTTCGTGATATGAAGCCAAATAATGCTGACTTCATACATGATGCTATAGAATGGATAGGAGAGGCTTTAGAACACATTGGAGCTTCCCCACAACTTTGCCGTAAGCAATGTGTAGTAGATATCAAAGACCACAAGGCTTGTCTACCAGGAGATCTTTATTACATCAATCAAGTAGCTGTAAATAGCTGTGTATCTTCAAGTGTAGATACTCAAATAGATACTGTAGTAAATCAGATTGAAACTTTAAACTCTAATATAGTTACCTATTCAAACCAATTAATTACGAATACTGTAACTGGTGCAGACCTTAATGATACTAGAATAGCATCAAACAATCAATTACGAGACCTCAATGTAAACTTAGAAGTACTTACAAATATGTATTTTACTGGGGGAAGTTGTCTTTCACCTTTACAATATGGAGCATCTACTTTCCACTCAAGTATTCATTGCGACGGGTGTGTAAATGAAAATATACGTTATAAGGATACTTATATTATAGATTGTGATCATATTAAAACCTCTTTTGCTACAGGTAAAGTATGTATAAGTTATATGGCCTTCCCTATAGATGAAGAATGCTATCCTCTTGTACCAGATGATATAAGTTACAGGGAGGCTATGTTTTGGTATATCTATAAGAAGCTTGTTCTTTCAGGAACTCCTGGTAGAAACCCTAAAATAGGATACGAGTACGCAGAACAGATGTGGCAGGTTTACTGCACACAGGCACGTAATGCTGCTAACTATCCTGATATAGATAAGTATGAATCTTTCATGAATCAGTGGGTGAGACTTGTACCAGATATTAACGCTCACAATTCTTTCTTTGAGACTCTAAATGATAGAGAGCAATTTACAAGCGATAACTTTTAAGATATGGCAGAAAACGATTCTAATCAACCTTCTTCAATTAGATATATCCAAGGGTTATTTAAAGATACATCTCATATTGATCAACCTGCAGGGACTTTAAGATATGCTAAAAATGCAATTCTTAACAGTACCTTTGGATCTATATCTAATGAAGAGGGTAATACTTTACTGGGGCTTATTCCAGAGCATAGTACTGTAATAGGAGCTATCCCTGTATTAGATAATAAAGTCGTTATACTTTTAAGGAAAGATAACCCATCTATAACTTTAGATGCTTTTTGTGAAATAGGTATATACTCTGAAGGATTATACAGCCCACTTCTTAGATTGTATGAAGAAGATCCTGATCCTACATGGGATCCTATAGGTAAAACTTTAAATTTTAGAGAGACCCATCCTATTGAAGGAACTTTTGTAGAGCAAGGAGATGGTGATCAAGTAGTATATTGGGTAGATGATCTTAATTCTCCACGTACACTTAATATTACACGGCAGAGTAATAGTCTTATATCTCAAATTTATGGAGTCGATATTAATACCAGTAACAATAGATCTTATGTAGGGATATTAGATTTATTTCCTAACGCAGGAACTGTGCCCCATGTAGAAAATGTCTCTATAAGTATGGGGGGAGAATGTAAAAGTGGAGTTTATTATCTAGCCTTAGCCTATACTGATGAAGATTTTACAAGGACAAATTTTGTAACTGTAGCTAACCCTGTATCTATAGTTCCTGCTACAGAAGGAACTTATCCCATTGAATCTTATGATGGTGCTCCCGCAGGTACTCCTACAGGAAAATCTATTAAATGGGATATAACAAATATTAATACAGATTATAAGTTTCTTACTGCTGCAGTAGTACTTGATGTGGGAGATGGTAAGAAAGCTAGAAAATTACCAGAGTTTGAAATCTTAGGTAGGGACGCATTTTCAATAGTTTTTTCTGGAGAGAGAGGTTCTGAATTGTTCAGTGTAGAAGAAATTACTATAGATAAAGTATCTTATGATACAGCTAAAACTATTACTCAGTTAGACGGTACATTATATTTAGGAAACTTAGAATCTTCAAAAGATATTGGGTATCAAAACTATGCTAATTATATATCTCTAGAATCTGTAGTAAAAGAATTTAACCCCTTTGATCCTTTTCAACTTAGTTCTGCTAACTTAACTAATAAAGCTACAGTTGTTAAGTGGGAAAGAGATCAAGGTTATAGAGATGCTTTAAACATTTTTAAAAATAAAGGATATACAAGAGAAGAAGTATATGCATTCTATATAGCATTTGTACTTAGAGATGGTAGCATGAGCTATGCTTATCATATTCCGGGTAGGGAAGCTATGCAAAATGTAACTACAACAACTATCCAAGAGCTGCAGGTACCTGATCTTCCTGGAGAAGGACCAACTGGTGGTACAACATGGGGAGATAATACACCTCCTTCAACTATTAATGAGGATGATTTATTGTATACTCCAGGAAATGGATATAGTGATTGGAACATATTAAATATTACAGGGGGATACCAGAATCCTATTTCATACTTTTTTCAATGGTATGATTTTTCTGCTTACTCTTCTGCTCTTAGTAACAGTATGAACTACTGGCACAACTTGGATGAGTTTTATCCTGATACTGAAGATTTTGATGTAATAAATGCGCAAGAACCTAATGACCCTCAAACATCTTTAAGGACAAAAAATGTAAGACATCATAGATTTCCTTCTAATCTTAACCCTTATAGAACCACAGTAACAAATACTGAAGGTCCAGGAGGGTTAGAAGAGTCATCAGGAAGTAGTATGAAAACCAACCTTGTAGTTTATTACTCTTGGTATGCAGCAATGAATAATATTAGTGGCTTTGGTACTGCCCAAGATAACGATGGATATGAGTTTAGCCAATTTTCACTAAGCGCTCTTCCAGGAGCAGATACTACAGACGTAGAATTTGAAAACTTTACTGAAGATTCTAATACAAACATTGATCAGGGTGTAATTGAACCGTACTGGGATGAGATAAGTACTAATACTTGCTATGTTCCTGACAATACAATGACTGATCCTACAGATGGTGCATTCCACCACCCAGGAGAAGAGTGCAATTGGAAATGGTGTGAAATGGAGGGTGAAAATATTGAAAACGTAACCCATGTGTATTCAGGAGGAGCTCCCCCTAAAGGTTCTTATATAATGACAGGATGGATTAGAAATGAAGGTGCTAGTCCAAATACTAACATAAGTTGCGGTAATACAGCCTATGGATATGTAACTAAGGCTTGGACTACAGATAACGCTGCATACTGCAAAATAGAATGTCGATCTAATGTTAATGGTAATAATGATGGGGGTGTATGTGGTGGTGATGTTGCTGATGCTAGCGGTTTGGGTAGTAGTACTGGAAATGGTTATTATAGTTGGCCCCATGAAAATGCTTCTAAAGTTGCAGGCTGGATAGCTTGGGCAGTATGTGAACCTATTTTTAACGATACTCCGGAGTCAGCTCTTAAAAATACTGTACAAGCTTTAGGATTTAAACTTAGTGATATTATAATTCCTAAGTCTATTGCTAATAAAGTACAAGGGTTTAGAATTTATCATGCAGATAGAACGCATGAAAATAGAACTGTTCTTGGACAAAATCCTTTACATTATACACCTGTAGAAATTAATAGAGATACTGCTCAGTGCCCAGGAGTTCTATCAGATGAGGAGGCTATTACAGATTCGTCTACTTATCTATATCCTGTAGGAATACCTGCACTTATATTTGAAGGTAGTACTGTGCAAAGAGAATTTTCTTTTCATGACTTTTACCTTTTAAATGGTCAAAAAGATGTTAGTGCTGCTACACACCTTAAAACTCAATATATATTAGGTACTTATCAATTTAGAGGTAATTCTAAATGGTATAACGATGAAGTATATCCAGATTCTGCAATAACTGGTGAAGGAGCAGGTTCTTGCATTAGTCCTGACACATGGACTGCATTTTTTGCAACTTCAACTCAAAGCTCTCCTATTGATTATCCATATAGAAAATCAGCAAATGTAGTACTCCGAGATAAAGCTAAACAGTATATATCTGGAGGAGTAAGATTTAAAGGTAAAGCTTTTGGATTTGGAAACGAAATTTACAATGTAGGGGGAGAAACTATGTTAGCTTTAGCAACTACAAAAGCCCCTACCCCCCAAACTTGGGCTGGAGGTGGAGGCGAGCTCAGTTGGGATTGGGATGGGTATGGTGCAAATAGTAATAACTCCCCTGTACTTTTTTCTTGGCTTACTAATGATGCCACTGATAAAAAAGGTCTTTCACTTTTATTAGCAAATTTAAAAGCTTTTAGAACTAATGTGTACAACTCTTTTGATGTTCAAGATCTTGTATGGACAGGGTATGAAGTATTAGGAGATGACTTAGATAATTTTGTAGTGGATGATTTTGGTACACCTATATCTGCACCTTATACAGACTTACCTACAAGGTTTACCACTGAAGATATTTATGGAGGAGATACTTTTATATGCCGACATGGGTATAGAAGAACTTCAAGAGAAGAAGTCCGTACTAAAGCATATTTTCCTGTAGGAGAAGATATAAAGTCTGTTACAATGGCTATAGTAGAAAGTACAGACAATATTAATTTTAGACACGCTCAAGATTTAAAATCTACATATTTTCCAGGATCTCCTGTTGCAGATTTATTAGATATTAAAGCTGATGTAGATCTTACAGATGGTAGAGATGACGGAACTGGCAATACAAGATACAATGAAGCTTACTCTAGTGTAAATAATGTAAAAGCTGTAACTCCTAAACCTTTAAATATAGAAGAGACTACAAGTTTTCCGGGAAGAGTTATAAGATCTGACAAACTTCAAAGGGATAGTCTTATAGATACCTATAGAATATTTAAAGAGGATCAATACAGAGAACTCCCTACACATAAAGGAGAGCTTTGGAAACTTATAGCTGCAGAAAATCTTTTGTTTTTTCATATGGAGGATACTCTTTTTAAAACAAAGGGAAAACAAAATGTAAAGCTTGGAGATGGATCCAGTGCATACGTAGGTAGTGGAGATTTATTTGCACAAGATCCTGATGAAATTGTAATGGCTGATACAGGATATGTAGGTACAAAAGCTCAAAGAGCATCTGTAGTAATACCTAATGGATACTTTTCTGTAGATGTAAAAACTAGAAAAATATTTATAGTATCTACATCTAAACCTATAGATCTTACAGCTGCAACTTATGGGATGCAAAGATGGTTTCAAACTAACATTCCTTTTGAATTAGAAGCTTATGGATTTGATGGAAATATTGATAATCCTATAACAGGTATGGGTTTTCATGCAGTGTGGGACCAACGATATAATAGAGTTATACTTACAAAAAGAGATATAAGACCTACACAAGAATTTATTGATAATTATAAAGGAGTATTTGAAACCACTGGAAGATTTGATTTTTTAGCTGAAGCTACCGGTTCTATAGGATTTGTAGATGGATCTTACTATGAAGTAATTGAAGGTGCGACAGTAGGTTTGAGTACTGCTAGCCCTATAGAGATAAATACTAATACTTCATTGTATGGTACTAGAGAACGTCTATTTGAGCAAACTGGTTGGACAGTATCATTTACAGTTGAACTTTCACAAAGCAAAATAGGATCTTGGACATCTTTTCATGATTACGTCCCATATATATACACTACTTTAGGTATTGATTTTTATTCCTTTATACAAGGAATTTCAACGTCTATAGACAGAGGAATTTACCGTCACGGTAGGGGAGCACATTTAGGTAAATTCTATAATCAGACCCCTTCTAACTTTGAATTAGAAATAATACACAATTTACAAAGAGGAGATAATAAACTGTTTTATAGTCTTAACTGGTTAGCAGATGTTCTTGAGCCTCAAGCATCTGGTAACAGAGATATAAAAGATCTTAATGCAGGTTTTACTTCGTTTATAGTGTACAACTCCGATGCAAACTCTGGAGAAATACCTTTAGAGTATTTAATTAATACTAGAAAAACTGGTGGAACTTGGAAAGTAAATCAGTTTAGAGATATGTCTTTAGAGATTACAGACGCTTCTATTTACTACACAGGACCATTTACAGGGAGTAACTACGGTATAGTAGATACTACAGTTGCAGGAACATCTCCTGCAGGAGTACCTACAGCCACTCCTTTAGCAATGTTTACAGTGGATGGTATGAATGAAGTATTTAATACCGCCTATTTAGATACAGTAAAACCTTGGCATAAACGAGGTAAATTCATAGATAGGTTCCTAGCGTTCAGATTAATCTGCAACAACATAGACAATAATTTAATAAATTTGTATAATACAGAGGCACCCTATAGAACCCAGAACAGATGAAAAAATCAAATAAAAAATCTGCACTAAAAAGTAAGAAAGGAAAAAGAAAAAATCCTCTTAAAAAGTATCAAATAGGAGGAGGTGCACCTCCCCCAATAATATCTGCACCTACACCGGGAGTAGGGGCTCAACCCATAGAACTTGGCTCTTCTACGTTTGCAAATTCTGTAAGTACACCTTCTACTGTACCTTCTGCATATGGAGAAACTTTTTCTTCTCCTTATAGTAACGTCAATTATGATACTATGTATAGTGGATTAGACTCTGGTTTAAATACAGATTCTCTTTCTACTTCGCTCAGTAACGACGGTTATACTACCTCAGATGTTAATACAAAAATGTCTCAAAATGAAAGGAATAAACATAAACTTATGAATGCTGAGTATAAAGCTGATCCTAGAGGACCTTCAAAGACAGAAAAAAGCCTGGCTATTGCAGAAGGAATAATGTCAGCAACACCAGGTTTAGGATTTATAACTGAAGCAAGGAAAAAGAAAACTATAGATGATCCTAATAGATACTATAATAGAGAAACTAAAAAGAAGCTTGAAAGTTATAATAGAAAGATATCTGCAGCTAAATCTGCATCTTCTGTAGGCCAAGGTATAATGGCAACTGGAGCA
>TARA_R110001599_G_scaffold62158_1_pt1 | contig 10636 bp, 9 predicted proteins | sample TARA_R110001599 | Tara Oceans TARA_R110001599 (sample SAMEA4398360) | marine metagenome | biome: Polar Biome; feature: [MES] marine water layer (ENVO:01000295) within the mesopelagic zone...; material: water (ENVO:00002006), including particulate matter (ENVO:01000060) such as...... | reverse complement strand
CGCATTCCCTACAAGGAATCGATGCTGAAATATGGCAATGACAAGCCTGACCTGCGCAACCCTATCATCATCCAGGACGTCAGCGAGCATTTCAAGGGCTCAGGTTTCGGCCTGTTCGACAAGATCACCTCGACCGGCGGCACCGTGCGCGCCTTTGTCGCGCCGGAAGCGGGCAAGAACAGCCGCAAATTCTTCGATGCGATGAATGACTGGGCCCGCGGCGAAGGTTTCGCCGGGCTGGGTTATATCAACATGAAGGAAGGTGCGGCCGGCGGGCCGATTGCCAAGAACCACGGCGAAGAAGGCACGGCGAAGCTGCTGGCCGACCTTGGCTGTGGTCCGGATGACGGCGTGTTCTTTGCTGCCGGCAAGGAAGCCGAGGCGGCGAAACTGGCCGGTCTGGCGCGGACCCGGGCCGCCGAGCAGCTCGATCTGATCGACAAAAACGCGTTCAAATTCTGCTGGATCGTCGACTATCCGATGTTCGAATATGACGACGAGCTGAAGAAAATGGATTTCTCGCACAATCCCTTCTCGATGCCGCAAGGCGAGCTCGAAGCGCTGGAAAGCAAGGACCCGCTCGACATTCTCGCCTGGCAATATGATATTGTATGCAACGGCATCGAACTGTCCTCGGGCGCGATCCGGAACCACCGGCCCGACATCATGTACAAGGCGTTCGAGATCGCCGGTTACACCAAGGAGCAGGTCGATACGGAATTTTCCGGCATGATCAACGCGCTCAAATATGGCGCGCCGCCGCATGGTGGCTCGGCGCCGGGCGTCGACCGGATCGTGATGATGCTGGCGAACGAGCCTAATATCCGCGAGGTTGTTCTCTTCCCGATGAACCAGAAGGCCGAAGACCTGATGATGAGCGCGCCGAGCCCGGTGGCGGCGAAACAGCTGCGCGAATTGCACATCCGGGTGGTCGAGCCGCCGAAGGAGGCGTGATTTCCACAATTCAGGTAGTTCCGTTCGTGTCGAGCGTAGTCGAGACACGCTGGGCCAGAAAAAATGTCTCTCGACCTCGCTCGAGACGAACGGAGCTTTGAATTGACCATGACAAATCCCGAACTTCACCATTTCGCCTCGTCCCACGGCAATATCTGCTATTTCGAATGGGGCGAGCCGGGTGAGGGCCCATCGGTGCTGCTGCTCCACGCAACCGGCTTTCACGCCCGCTGCTGGGATCAGGTCGTTGCCGCTTTCCCGGCCGGCACCCATGTGATTGCGGTGGATCAGCTGGGACACGGCCGCAGCGATGCACCGATTATCGCCGACTGGAGCGGCGTTGGCGGCGCGACTGCAGAGCTGGTGCAGTCGCTCGGGATCCGGTTCGCGGTCGGCGCGGGACACAGCATGGGCGGTCATTGCCTGGTGCAGGTGGCGGCCAGCCATCCCGATCTGCTGGAACGGCTGGTTCTGATCGATCCGGTGATCATGGCGCGCGAATTTTACCGGAACCCGCCCGATTATCGCGGCACCAGCGAGATGGTTGCCAAGCGGCGCAACAGCTGGACCGGACCGAAGGAAATGCTGGAACGGTTCAAAGACCGGCATCCCTACAAGCTGTGGGACCCGGCGGTGCTCAGGGACTATTGCGAATATGGACTGCTGCCGGACGGGCAGGGCGGCTATCGACTGGCCTGTCCGCCGCAGACCGAGGCATCGATCTATGCGACCAGCGCTTCGGTCGATCCATGGCCGCTGATCGATAGCATTGCGCAGCCCGTGAAGATATTGCGGGCGCCGCAGCTCGTGCAAGAGGGTGCTTTTGATTTCGCCACGTCGCCGACCCCGCCCGGGCTGGCGGATGGTTTTTCCGATGGCAGTGATGTCTATTTGCCCGACCTGACGCATTTCATGCCGATGCAGGATCCAGAACGGATTGCGGAACTGATCATTAGCGGCTAATGTTTTGTTCATATTGGCATCGATATTTGTGAACGACCAGCTTTGGGGGGATGGACATGAACAGACTATTGACCGCAGCGATCACCGGCTTGATGGCCCTCACAGGCCTTTCTACCGCTGCTCGTGCAGAGGTTCTGACTATTGAAGGGATGACACCCGCCGGTTCTTCGGAATTCTCTGAAATTCAGTCCATATCAATCGGGCGTTTTGGTGGTTCGGACGGCCGCGCGCTGGCCTTTGAACTGGAAGATCGGCTCTCTGCCGTGACGGTATTTGGCCAGCCCTATTTTGATGTCATCGGCGGGCGATCCGCGGTGGAATCCGACGCCAGTCTTTCGGGCCATGTAACCGCAGGCATTGAAGAATATGAAACGGTCGCCAAGCGGCGGCGCTGCGTGAAGCGCGGCGAAAAGGACAAATGCATCACCTACAAGAATCTCGAGGTCGACTGTCTGATCCGCAGGATTGATTTTCGTGCCCAGGTGCGTGCGACGCGCTACAGCGATGGTCGCAGCATCTATACGGAATCCTTTCCGGCCAAGGACGAGCAGACCGTCTGTTTCGGCGATGACGAGGAATTCAGGAGCAGCGAAACCGTGATCCGGTCGATGGTCTCGGATGCTGCCACGGCTGTCCGCGATGATCTGGCCCCGAAAGAGTATCGGTCGGATGTCAGAATATTGGAAAGCCGCAAGGGCATGTCCAAGGCGGAGGGGCAATATTTCAAGGCGGCAATCAAGATGACCAAATCCGACGCCGCAGAAGCCTGCCGGATGTGGGACGAAGCCGCAGAAAACGGGCTGATCCACCTGTCGCTGGCGTTCAATCGCGGCCTTTGTGCAGAACAGCGCGGCGACCTTGACTCGGCGCTGGCTCATTATGATGAGGCAATAAGTCTGTCGCCGGGAAAGCTTGAAGTGACCCAGTCGATAAATCGCGTCAGCGCCCACCAGCGCGCGCTGGATGAATGGGATTTGCGTCAATCCGGCAGCGCTGAAAATTAAAGCTGATGAACAGGGTTAACCGGTTGGCCCGATTGCGTAGACTATAGTATATCGTCCGGCTGAACGGGCGCTTTGGCCAGAGCGTCTGGTAGCGACGGGAGTGACCACTGACCCTGGGCCCCGGCGGAAACATGGGGGTGACGGAGCACAAATGACCATAGATCTGTCTGATTATGAATCCGGGGACAAATATGACGGCGATTATGACGAGGCGCTGAAGGCGCTGCAGGACCGGCTGGCGCATGTTCATTTCAAACATATCATCCATGGCAGCCGGTCGATCCTCGTATTCGAAGGCTGGGACGCCGCAGGCAAGGGCGGGGCGATCCGCCGAATGACCGGCGAATGGGATCCGCGCTATTTTGATGTCTGGCCGATCGGTGCTCCGACCAGGGAAGAGAAAGACCGCCATTTTCTCTGGCGGTTCTGGCAGAAACTGCCGGGAAGCCGGGAGATCGGCGTGTTCGATCGCAGCTGGTACGGTCGCGTGCTGGTCGAACGGGTCGAGAATTTCTGCACCAAGGCCGACTGGAAGCGCGGCTATGACGAGATCAACGAATTTGAAGCACAGCAGATCGATGGCGGCACCAATCTGGTGAAGCTGTTCTTCCACACCACGCAGGAAGAGCAGGACGAGCGCCTGGCCAAGCGGCTGGACACGCCGCACAAGCGCTGGAAGATTACCGCCGAGGATTTTCGCAACCGGGAAAAGCGAGATGAATATCTCGAGGCGATCCACGACATGTTCGAAAATACCGACACCCGCTGGGCGCCGTGGAAGGTGATCGACGGCAACGACAAGAAATCGGCGCGGATCGCGGCAATGACCCATGTCGCCGAGACGCTGGAAGCGGCGCTGCCGGATGATTTGCCCGAGGCCGACCCGGAAATGGTCAAGCTGGCCGAGGATGCTTTCGGCTATGAGGCCCGGGACTGACGCCAAGACGCCGCTGGTCGAGACCTTTTTTCTGTGCATTTCTTCCAGATAGTCGAGACCCAAAACGGTGACGCAGCCTGCTGTCACTGGAAGAGTTGGAAGCATGTTTTTCTCTCCGGGAAAGAAATGGCGCGGGCCCTGGCCAATGATATTTCTACAATAGTCGAAATGTCATTGACACCCGTGATCATGATTCTATATTTCGACGATTATCGAATCGTTGGAGTCTTTCATGCAACCCGATCAAGCTGTAACCGCATTGGCGTCGCTCGCTCAGGAGCATAGATTATCGATATTTCGCTTGCTGGTGCAGGCCGGAAGCGAGGGTCTTGCCGCAGGTGCCATAGCGGAAAAACTCGGCGTTCCACCCAGCTCGCTGTCCTTTCATCTCACCCATCTGACCCGCGCCGGGCTGATCAGTCAGGAGCGCCAGTCGCGGACACTGATCTACCGCGCCGACTATGCGGTCATGAACCGGCTTGTCGCCTATCTACTCGAAAATTGCTGCGCAGGGGATGCCTGCGCGGTTGACCTTCTTACATCCAAGGGAGCTTGCAAATGAACAGAATGCATATTCACCTTTCCGTCGAAAGCCTTGAAAAGTCGGTGGCTTTCTATTCGAAACTTTTCGGCACCGAGCCCAGCGTGCTGAAGGCTGACTATGCCAAATGGATGCTCGAAGATCCGCTCGTCAATTTTGCGATGTCGAGCAATCCGGGCACCAAGCGCGGTATCGAGCATATTGGCATCCAGTCGGAAAATGCCGAAGAGCTGGCCGGCGTTTACGGCCGGATCAAGGACGCTGGCGGTGCGATTTTCGACGAAGGTGCGACGACCTGCTGCTACGCCCAGTCGGAGAAAAACTGGACAGTTGATCCCGATGGTATTGCCTGGGAGGCGTTTCTGACCAACGGCGAAGTGACCGAATATGGCAATCGTGTCGACCTCGACCAGCTCACTTCGGCCAATGCGTCGGATGGAGCGTGCTGCACGCCGCAAATGGCGCCGCAACCCGCCACCTCTTCCTCCTGTTGCGGATAATCCTAATGTCAGACAAGATCTACAACGTGCTGTTTCTCTGCACGGGAAATTCGGCGCGCTCGATATTGGGCGAGGCATTGCTCAACCGCGATGGTGCGGGCCGGTTTCGCGCCTATAGCGCGGGCAGTTTTCCAAAGGGCGAGCCCCATCCCATGGCGATTGACATTCTGGAGCAGCTGGAATTTGACACCGACGGGTTGCGGTCGAAAAGCTGGGACGAATTTTCGGCACCGGACGCCCCCCGGATGGATTTCATCATAACCGTCTGTGACAATGCCGCGGGCGAAACCTGCCCGATATGGCCGGGCCACCCGATGACAGCCCATTGGGGCATCGAGGACCCGGCCGCTGTCGAGGGCGAAGGCCAGCGGGAGGCCTTTCTGACGGCGTTGCGCTATATGCGCAACCGGATCAGCCTGCTGCTCAATCTGCCGATCGATGCTCTCGACGAGCTCAGCCTGAAGACCCGTCTGGCCGCCATCGGCGCTGACGAAAGCGCCAAGGAACGGAATATATAATGGGACTTTTCGAACGCTGGCTTTCGTTATGGGTCGGCCTTGCCATATTGGCAGGCCTGTTGCTCGGCAATATGGCACCCGGACTGTTCAACCTGATCGCCGGCTTTGAATATGCCTCGGTCAATCTGGTGGTCGCAGTCCTGATCTGGGCGATGATCTACCCGATGATGGTCGCGGTCGATTTCGGAAGCTTGCGCGACATTGGCGGCAAGCCGAAGGGGCTGATTATCACGGTCGTGGTGAACTGGCTGGTCAAGCCGTTCACGATGGCTGCGCTTGCTGTCTTGTTCTTCGACTATATCTACAGCGGGATCATATCCGGCGAGGATGCCCAGCAATATATCGCCGGTCTCATCCTGCTGGGGGCTGCTCCGTGCACGGCGATGGTCTTTGTCTGGTCGCAGATGACCAAGGGTGACCCTGCCTATACACTGGTGCAGGTGTCGGTGAATGACCTGATCATGATCGTCGCCTTTGCGCCGATCGTGGCCTTGCTGCTGGGGGTCACGGACATCGCCATTCCGTGGCAGACCTTGCTGCTGTCGGTGGGGCTTTATGTGGTCGTGCCGCTGGCCGCCGGGGCGTTGACCCGGCGCGCTGTCATTGCCGGTCATGCTGGCGATATCGGGGCGGTCGACCGTTTCACTGCACGCCTGAAGCCTACATCGATGATCGGTCTTCTGGCAACGGTGGTTCTGCTGTTCGCGTTCCAGGCCGAGACGATCGTCTCGCAACCGGTGCTGATCGTGTTGATCGCTATTCCGATCATATTGCAATCCTACGGCATATTCGCGGTGGCCTATGCTGCCGCCTGGGCGTGGAAATTGCCGCATAATATCGCGGCGCCTTGCGCGCTGATCGGCACGTCCAACTTCTTCGAGCTTGCGGTTGCGGTGGCAATCGGCCTGTTCGGTCTGTCCAGCGGCGCGGCACTGGCCACCGTGGTCGGCGTTCTGGTCGAGGTACCGGTCATGCTGTCGCTGGTGGCAATCGCCAACCGGACAAACAAGAACTTCAGTGACTCAACAAGATGACCGAAGCTCTTCCGACTGGATCAGATCGTCAACTGTCTCGATAGCTATCGACTCATTCGGGCTGGCGGGAGGATAACCAGATGGCCCAGCCTGCCAGAAATGTTGCAATCGCGCCGCTTGCACCGGAGAAGGGCACCGAACCCAGTCCCAGATTGACCGCGGTGACGTTCAGGGCGATTGCAACCGCACCGGCTACCACGCTGGCCAAGCCGACCACCCGGGCGACGGATTGGCCTTCGCGAAACAGCGACAGGCCGAAAACCAGCGCGGCCAGTCCGATGATCGCCTTTGCCAGATTGTAGAAGAGAAACGATCCTGCAAGCACAGTGCCCATAAGCGGCGCGAAATCGGCACCGGCTTTTGTCGCAGGGACAAACATGGACAGGCCGATGCCCGACTGGATCATGTTGATCAGCCCGGCCACGACCAGAGCAGCCCATCCCAATTGCATGTCCGGTGACCGGACCAGGCCGACTAGCGAAACCGTTGCAATGCCGGTAAACAGCAGCAGTTCTGCGGTCCAGATTGTCGACCGCAGCGGCCAGCCCTCGATAATTCCGACACCGCTTAGGGTCGCGGCATATAATATCTGCGTGGCTACCGTGAGTATCAGCATGATCGCTAGTGATGCAGCTATGGTGCGCGTTGTCTGGGGCATGACCTCTCCGGAATTTCTGATCCTATGATCTTCATTCTAACAGAGCCGGACGATTGTTACACCCGCGATCAAAAAAAGCCGATTGCCATCTGAAACGAAAATCGATTTCGCCGTTAATGGGAGTTAACTAGAAACGGGGACTACAGGAATTGGCAGATGCTGCGTAAAATCCAGGCTAGCCAACTCGAGCCGGGAATGTTCATTCATTCGATGGAAGGCTCGTGGTTTGACCACCCGTTCTGGCGATCGCGGTTCTTGCTCAACGACGAGAGCCAGATCGAGCAGATCCTGTCCAGCGACGTAACCCGGGTAACCATCGATGAATCGCGGGGTAAGAAATTATCCGCCTCGTCCAGGCCGTTGGCGGTGCTCGCAGCTGAGGAAGCCAGGGTCTACACGCCAAAGCTGGCGAAGGTGCTGAAGCAATCGGCCCAGGAACGGCCCCGGTCCTATCTGCGGGAGGTTGCGGAACCGGTGTTCAACCGCCTGACGCCGCGCGAGCGTGCGGCAGAGGCTCGCAAGGCATCCGGCACGATAAAACGGTCACGAGCGGCGGTTATGGCGATGTTTGAGGACGCTCGCCTGGGCAAGGCGGTCAAGCCGCGCAAACTGGCACCACTCGTCAAACAGATATCCAGATCGGTGAATATCGATCCGACGATCATCCTCAATATCGCCCGGATCAAAACCAAGGACGAATATACCTATTTGCATTCGGTTTCCGTATGCGCGCTGATGATCAATCTGGCCCGAAAAATGGGTTTTCCCGAGAGACAGATGTACGATATCGGCATGGCCGGTCTCCTGCACGACATCGGCAAGACATGCATACCGGACAGTATATTATCGAAGCCCGGCAAGCTCGATGCGAGCGAATGGGACGTGATCCGCAACCATCCGCAGCGGGGACATGAAATATTGACGGAGTCGGAGGGCATCAGCGACGTCGTGCTCGAGGTCTGCCTGAGGCATCACGAGAAAATGGACGGAACCGGCTATCCGGGAAAATTATTCGCCGACAATCTCAGCATCTTTACGCGCATGGCGAGCATCTGCGATGTCTACGACGCGATCACTTCCCAGCGGCCCTATAACGCGCCGCTGTCCGCCTCGGAGGCGCTTGCGGAAATGATGTCCTGGTCGGGTCACTTCGACCAGCTGATCTTCTGTGACTTTGTCGATAGCCTTGGCATATTGCCTGTGGGAACGCTGGTGCGCCTGAACCAGGATGAACTGGCCATCGTCATCGGAGAATCTCCATCCAACTATTCCGTACCGATTGTGCGAAGCTTTCACTCTCTGGAGACAGATCTTCCCATTTCCGGGAAGGATATCGACCTCGGCCGGGAGAGGTCTAGAAAGCTGGTGGCGGTCGAAGACCCCGCAGACTGGGGTTTCCCGGACTGGTCGGGGACTTCCGCGCTCGTGCTGAGCAAGGCGCCTGCCGGATAGCCGTTTTCAGAATCGCGGGACAGAGCGGTCGTGACCAGTCGATCGGAGACGATCGGGATGGAGACACGATGCTATACGATCTGAAATCGCCCTGACCGCTACCCCCGGCTGTTTTTCCCAATATAGCGCGACAAGGGCGTCTCGCTGCGGATCGTCGGGCCGCGCGGGTTTTTCGTGTCGTAGACCACCGCATTTTCGAGCACCCGTTTGACATAGTTGCGGGTCTCGGAGATCGGGATCTCCTCGATCCACTGAATCCAGTCAATCCCGCCCATGCGCGGATCGCCGTTGGCGCGGATCCATTTGTTTACATTGCCGGGACCGGCGTTATAGGCCGCGACCGCGAGCGGGTAGCTGCCGCCGTAATAGTCCATCATCCGCTGGATATAGCCGCTGCCAAGCTTGATATTATATTGCGGATCGTCGGTCAGCGACGAGAGATTATAGGACAGGTTCGCCTTGCCGGACTGTTCGCGCGCGGTGCCGGGCATCAGCTGCATCAGGCCGCGGGCGCCGGCATGGCTGATCGCGCCTTCGGCAAACTGGCTTTCCTGACGGGTGATCGCGTGGATCAGGGTCCAGGTGCTTTCATGACCGAATGGGACGGGCATCGTCGGGAAGGCGGTTTCATCAATCGCGCCAATTCCGGAACCGAGCGCGCTGATCCCCTTGATCACGCCAAGATCGCGGGCGCCGATGCGGGTGGAAAGATCGCTGATCAGCATATAGTCTTTCGTGGTCTTTGCGTTGCTGGCCAGGGCGCGGTGAAAGCGGATCTGTTCGCGCCATGGACCGGTGCGCACCGAGGCCTTTACGGCAACAACCAGCGGGTCGACGTCATAGGCGGCGCGGTCGGCCGCGGTGATTTCGACATCCGGCTTGCGGTTGAATACCGGCAGCGGACGGCCGAGCCGTTCCAGCGACAATTGACCATAGAAATAGTCGGGGAATTTGGCCGCTTTCTCGAAATAGGCATTGGCCTGTTCGGTCTGGCCCGCATCTGCTGCGGCACGGCCGGCCCAATAATAGCCTTTCGAGGTGATATTGGGAGAATCATAGGATTGCGCATAGAGATCGAACATGCGGATCGCCTTGGCGGGCTGGCGCATGCCGTTGAGCGCGGAGGTTCCCGCTACCCAGGCGAGATCGGAATATTTGTCGCGTACGCGGCTGTTCTGGTAGGCTATCCGGGTTGGTGTGTCGTAGGCATCTTCGATTTTCGAGGCGATTTCATAAGCCGTTGTCCATTGCCGGTCATTGGCGGCCGCTTCGGCGTTGATCAGCATGGCTTCGAACCATGTTTCCGGCATTGCCGGTTTGACCCGCAGCGGCAATCTGCTGGCGAGCAGTTGCCGTGCGACATGGCTCTGGCCACTGTTGCGCAGATAGCGGGCACGATCCGCAAGATAGCCGGCATCATCGCGCGCGATGGCGCCGACCGCGCTGGCCTGTGTGTTGGCGTCTGACGATTCGGTCAGTTGCGCCAGCCGGGCAGCGAAGACCGCCCGCCGGGCAGGAGAAGTGAAGGCAAGCTGGCCCGCCGCATCGCGCGTCGCCCGCGCCCACAGGAGGGCATCCATCCGGGCATCGTGATCGTCGATCGAGAGGACCGAACTGAATCGCGATATCAGGGCGGCTTCATCGTCCTCGGTCAGCGTGCCGCCACGCCATGCCTGCCTCGCCATGGCCGTGGCTTTGTCGCTCTGGCCCGACGCCTGCAGCGCTACCGCATATTTGGCGGCACCGGCATTGGTGGTCGGTGGAAATTTTTCAAAAAAGGCGAGAACTCGGCTCGGCGAGAAACTGTTGATGTTGATCGCCTGCTCCGCGTTGCGTCGCATCCGCGTGTCTTCCGGCCAGCCTGGATAGGTCACCAGAAAGCCGGCATAATCCTCGAAGGAATAATTGTCGGACTGGGTGAGCACCCGCCAACGCTGAAGGCCGAGCACGGCGTTGCCGCCGGTCGGATCGGACAATCCGCTTTCGCTTCCCTGCCAGCTGATCTGTTCGGCTGCCATGCATGTAGCAGGGGATAAAAGCAGCGCCGCGATGACAATTCTTGATACCATGCTGGA
>TARA_R110001599_G_scaffold14775_3_pt1 | contig 10637 bp, 13 predicted proteins | sample TARA_R110001599 | Tara Oceans TARA_R110001599 (sample SAMEA4398360) | marine metagenome | biome: Polar Biome; feature: [MES] marine water layer (ENVO:01000295) within the mesopelagic zone...; material: water (ENVO:00002006), including particulate matter (ENVO:01000060) such as...... | reverse complement strand
AATTATACAACCTTACGGAAACATTGGGGTAGATAGTGGTCAACTATTAATTATAGATCCGTGTTATCTAGAAGAATTTATGGAGATGTATTCCTATGATGATATTTGTAATATCGAAGGAAGCATGAAATATAAAATGGGGCATGAGGGTATTGCTTGTAAGCTCGGTGGATTTGGTGGTGACGGAAAGTTTGAAATTGATAGTATAACTAATCAAGGGAAGTATTCTCCTCCATATTCAAAATTTATTATAAACTTGCACGAATAGATCCACAGGGTTTTGTGCGTTTCCCCTCATCTGAAACGCACACATATCTCCATCGCCAACGAAACAAACCATTACTAGATAACCTATATATATAAAAGCCGCTGGCAGCTCACAGCTCAGCTCTGGACTCTGCTTATAGGTGTGTTCTCCATTGGCTCGATTTATCACGGATCTAGGGTAATAACATATATATAAGCGCATGAGCCCAGAGAGCTACGGGATAAAAAAGAGTTTGACAGCTAAAGCAATGTCCTATATTAATAGGACAACAAACAAAGAATAAAGAAAGGACTATCTATGTCTAGATTATACGGAACGATTCAAGAATCCGCACGAAAGACAACACCAACAGCAAGAGGCCACAGGACAATTGGAGTAACAGCTGCAAGTTGGAAGGGGTCAATTAAGACCAGGATATATGTTGTTGAGGGGGTTGAGCATTTTACAGTTGTTCAAGAGCCTTGGCACGGACACGGAGTCTATAAGACCTTGGCCAAAGGTATTGTTGGCGAAGAGTGAAATATCTCATAATCTTGGTTCTGCTAGTTTTAGCAGAACCTTTTCTTCCTCTGTTAACTCTTTTATTTTAATCTGCATCGTCAAGCAAATCTTACCTTTATAGGTATAATATATATATAGTTTTTCCACCCAGACGGAGTTGTGAACCTAGAGTTTCTATAAGATCTATGGCGATAATGTGGAATAAATCTTTTTAAACTTTATGGGGATAGTAATGTTGAATCTGCATCGTCAAGCAAATCTTACCTTTATAGGTATAATATATATATAGTTTTTTCACCCAGAAGGAGTTGTGAACCTAGAGTTCTTATAAGAATCTATGGTGATAATGTGCAATAAATCCTTTGAAACTTTATAGGGATAGTAATGTTGAATCTGCATCGTCAAGCAAATCTTACCTTTATAGGTATAATATATATATAAGTGAAGGGGGCTCAACGCTGAGGTGTGGAAAAGCCAATTTCTTATATAAAAGATTTCTTATATAAAAGATTGTTTTGTTATTGACATAATGCTTCTCGTCCTATTTAATTGGGACATTAACAGAATGGAGAAAAACTATGCCTAATGACATAACCTTAGCAGATGTTCAACAACTCATAAGAAGAGAATTGGACAACGCAAGACAAGAGGTGGCAAGAACGCAACCTCTTATTAACAATGTAGATAATAACACGCAGGAGATCGATTGGAAGGCAGTCGCACAATTCATGGAGATAGAGATATTTGAATTTGTTGTTAAGTCTGACAATCCTCGTGTAAGAGAATTTGGGAGACAACTTGCTAGTAAACTAGCAGATAGGTTTAACTTTAATAGACCCTAATCCCTAAACAGTTGGCACTCTCCGTGTCTTGTTGCCCTCGATCCTAACGGATCGGGGGTTTTTTTATGCCCTATGCAGCTGTCCCGTTTCGCCTGGATTTTTGCCCGGTGTTTGCCGTAAAACCATCTCAAAGCTTTCCTTTATTGCCAAACCATACTAGATATGGTATCTAGATTAGGGGCGACCCCCTAAATACAGCTTAGGTACTTAGACAGGCAGGCTTCACATAAGTTTGAGACAGTCAGCCAAGGGGTTAGAAAATATGGAAGCTATAGAAACTTTAACAACAGAAGAAGCAAAAATACTTGCAAAAAAATTAAAATTAAAACAATTAGAATTTTCTGTTCAAGAACAAGCTCAAAAAAAATTTTTACCATTTGTGAGAAATGTTTGGCCTGATTTCAAAGAAGGTTCACATCACAAAATTATTGCAAAAAAATTTGAAGCTATTGCATCTGGCAAACTTAAAAGACTTATTGTTAATATGCCACCTCGACATACAAAATCTGAATTTGCATCTTTCTTGTTTCCTGCCTGGTTCGTGGGCCAAAACCCAAAAGCAAAGATTATGCAAACAACTCACACAGGTGAACTTGCAATTCGTTTCGGTCGTAAAGTCAGAAACCTTATGGACACCCAAGAATATAAAAAAATTTTTAAAACTGAATTACAACCTGATAGCATGGCGGCAGGACGATGGGAAACGGCTCAAGGTGGAGAATACTTCGCTGCTGGTACAGGTGGTGCAGTAACAGGTAGAGGTGCTGATTTATTAATTATTGATGACCCTCATTCCGAGCAAGACGCTATGAGTGAGACAGCATTAGATAATGCCTATGAGTGGTATACCTCTGGTCCTCGTCAGCGTTTACAACCTGGTGGAGCAATTGTTATTGTTATGACCCGTTGGTCCGTGAAAGACTTGACAGGTAAGTTAATGAAGAAGCAAGGTGAACCCAAAGCAGATCAATGGGAAGTAGTGGAGTTCCCTGCTATTCTACCAAGCAACAAACCTGTATGGCCGGGGTTCTGGAACATTGATGAATTAGAATCTGTTAAAGCTTCCTTGTCTGCAGCTAAGTGGAATGCACAGTGGCAACAATCTCCTGTGTCACAAGAAGGTTCAATTATTAAACGAGAGTGGTGGCAAGAGTGGAAAGAAGAGGAGATCCCGGACCTCCATCATATTATACAAAGTTACGATACAGCGTTTAGTAAAAAAGAAACAGCCGACTATAGTGCAATAACAACATGGGGAGTTTTCTATCCTTTTGCAAATAATGTCCCTCATCTTATTTTAATAGATGCTAAAAGAGGTAGATGGGATTTTCCAGAACTAAAAAAAATTGCACTCAAAGAATATAAATATTGGGAACCTGAAACAATTATTATCGAAGCAAAAGCATCTGGTACACCTCTTACACAAGAACTAAGACAACTTGGTATTCCTGTTGTCAATTATACTCCTAGCAAAGGACAAGATAAACATGTCAGAGTAAATTCTGTTGCACCATTGTTCGAAAGTGGTATGATATGGGCACCTGAAACAAGGTGGTCTGACGATGTTATTGAGGAGTGCGCTGCATTCCCATATGGCGATCACGATGACTTGGTGGACAGCATGACACAAGCGGTAATGCGCTTTAGACAAGGAAACTTTATTAGACTAGGTACTGACTATGTGGATGAGCCGACACCAAAAAAACAAATGGAGTATTATTAATGGCCGTTAATAAAAATAGTGGACTAGCTAACTTCCAAATAGGAGGGTTAAGTAGATCTGACATTTATAATAAAGAGTCTTCACAGGGTAGTGGAACATCCAAAAAAATTAATGATCCTTTTGAAAAAGCATTAAAAAGTAAAGCAAGTGCCCTATCTGATATCTATGAAGTTTTAACTCCTAGTAAAGAAAGATTAAAACAAAACGAAATTAATGATTTTGAAAGAGCTATGGTTATAGCTCAAGCACTAAAAGGTACAGAGTTTGAAGGTAAGTATACAGGAAAAGGAGATCTACCTTCTGCTGTTATGAATAATTCTGTTGTTGCTCAAAGGCTCAAGGATCTTGGATTTGAGCAAAAAGGGTTTGTAGAATCCATGTCTCGAGTAGGAGAAACATTTTATGGTGATCAACAAAAGGCATTTGAAAGATATTCTAAAGGAGAAGAGTTACAACCAGGAGATGGACTAGCTATGTTACTAGCTCCACTTGACGCATTAGATTTTATTGTACCTGGACTTTTAGGAAAACTTAGTAAGGTGGGTATAACCAAAGGAGTTACTAAAGTTGGAGATGTATTAGATAATCCTAAATACAATAAAATAGCAGAAATTAAAAACCTTAAAAAAACTATTAATAGTGCACCTGGTATGCCTTCATTACAAGCAGTGAAAAAAGCAGAGGGAGGAGATATTAATAAATATGCAGAAGGGGATGTAGTTATGTCAGAAGAGAGCCAAGAGCCGAGAACCCCGGACAACGAATCAATGTTATCTAAGATAGGTAATTTCTTTATACCTCAAGCAGAAGCAGGTGTTATAGATAAAGTCCCTAGACTATTTTTTAATTGGTCACTTGTTGGAGATGCACCTAAGACAGTACAAAATATTAATAAAGCCACACAAAAACAATTATCAGGACCTCCTACTATGAAACCTAAGGAGATGGAAAAAAGATATAATATTATTTCTCCTAAAGGACAAAAAGTTTATCAATCTAAAAGTATGGATGATGCTGATCAAAAAGCATTGGTATTAGGAGATCAAGAAGGATCTACATTTAAAGTAGAAGAAATTGAAGTTCCTATAAAAGTAAAAAAGAAAAAGGAGTCAACAGAAATAACTCCAACATTTACTGCGGATTCCGTTGTTAAAGGAAACCAAATTTTTTATTCCAAGTTAGATAATACTATGAATCCTATTACAAATAATCTTATGTACAAAGGTCAGAACTATTCTGTAGACAGTATAGCGTGGCCTGCAAGACAATGGCATGATTTTTTTAGAAGTCAGGGTATAAGAGAACCTGAACTACAAGATTCTTATGTAAGATCATACCTTAATAAAAAAGGAGGATTTAACAATGAAACAGGACAGTTTACAAATGATACTCCAATTACTTATGAAGAAATAGCAGAACTTTCCAATTCATCTCCTTCAAGATTTATACAATCAGCACAGTATGGTGATGATGCAGGTAATTTAAAATATGGTAACTCAGGAAGACAGGCAGGATATATAAATGGATCTAGAAAAGAAAATGTATTGTGGGTAGATTCAGCAGACATTAGAGGAGATACCGGAGGTCTTCCTAGTAAAATAGCAGGTTACGAAGGACATTCTTCCATGAGACAAATATCAGATGATGTTAATTTTACTGACAAAAAACTTAAAGGAGATCCTTATGTTATAGGATGGTCTTTAAATGATGATCGTATAGGTAAAAATGCTTTAGGTAAAAAAATAGTTGTCAACCATGCTAGTGAAATACAATCAGATTTTTTACAAAAAGCTGCAAGTGTCAAATCACAATTAAAAGCTGATATCAGAGCACTTACGGAAGTTGGAACTGAAAATGCACAAGTACAAAAATTACAAAAACAATTAGATAATGTATTTAGACCTATGCCCGCTACTCTTGCTGAAGTACGAGGACAGATTGAAATGTTACAAAAATCAAGTGAGGTGTTTAAAAACGTATCTAAAGTTGAAATAGATGATGTAACCCCTGCGATGTTTAAAATGTTAGAGGAAGCAGGAAAAATTAGAGATGAAGCTTTAAAAGTAATGAACTCTACAATAGAAAATATTGATGTAACACAACTATTTCCAAATATACCTTTTAAGAATCAAAAAGATTGGGTAGATGCTCTTATTAAAAAAGATGTTTACGAAGCAGCTAAAAAAAGATTTTATTTTGATGAATCTGGACAAATAAAAATTAATAAAAAAGCACCTAGTCATTATTCAGTAGCTCCCGTTGAACAGGTTAAAGCAGCTAATCCTAGTCGTGGAATAAGACTAGCTCCTGATAGTGAACGAAGAAGTGGTTCGGCAGTAGCATATGATTTACAATATGGAGGCCCTAATTCAGTAGATCACCTAGGAAATAAATTTACTAGCAATACAGAAGAGAGCCTTAGAAGATTAGCTAAGACTAAAAATTCACAACTAGAGATAGGTCAAATAGAATACTCGGACGGACCCTCGGATGCTTTTATGATAGAATTAACACCTGATATGTTGACACCTTATGCTCAATATTATAAAGATGGAGGTCTAGTAGAAAAAAGATCGACATATAATCCTTTATTATCTGTTTCTGATATTATAGGATCAATAGGAGTTTATTAATGGCAGAAAAAGCAATACAAAATTTTAAAGAAAATCTTGAAATAGAAGAAGTAGGGCAAACTATAGATTTACCTCAACCACAAGATACTACCAAAGAAGTTGAAATAATTGAAGAAGAAGATGGTGGAGCAACCCTTGATTTTGCCCCTAATTCTCCTGAAATAGACCAAGGTGATTTTAATGTTAATATAGCCGAACTTCTAGATGATGATATGTTATATAAAATATCATCTGATTTAAAAAACAATTTTGAAGACGATAAAAGTTCCCGATCAGATTGGGAAAAGACATACAAAGATGGATTAGATTTACTAGGATTTAAATATGAGGAAAGATCAAAACCTTTTGCAGGAGCAACAGGAGTAACACATCCTTTATTATCAGAAGCTGTTACACAATTCCAAGCACAAGCTTATAAAGAATTACTTCCTGCAGGTGGACCTGTAAGAACACAGGTTATGGGAGATCCTACACCTGAAGTAGAACAACAAGCTCAACGTGTTAAAGAATTTATGAACTATCAGATCACTAATGTTATGCAAGAGTTCGATCCTGAATTAGATCAATTACTATTCCATCTACCCCTTGCAGGATCTGCATTTAAAAAAGTATACTACGATGGCACATTGGAACGTGCTGTGTCTAAATTTATTCCTGCAGAAGATTTAGTAGTACCATATCTTATTTCCGATTTGGAAACATGTATGCGTATTACTCACGTTGTAAAGATGAAAAAAAATGATTTAAGAAAAAATCAAGTATCTGGATTTTATCGTGATATAGATATTATGCCTTCAGCAGGAGAGCCTTCTGATCTTCAAGAAAAAGAAGATTCTATTGTAGGTATAGAACAAGCTTCTTTTAGTGAAGAAGAATTTAATTTATTAGAAATGCACGTGGATTTAGATATTCCTGGATTTGAAGATTTAGGTGCAGAAGGAACACCAACAGGTATTATGTTACCTTACATTGTAACTATTGATGAAGATTCAAGTGAAGTCTTATCTATTTATAGAAACTGGAATCAAGGCGATGGTATTCGTAAAAAGAAACAATACTTTACTCATTTTAAATTCTTACCTGGATTAGGATTTTATGGTTTTGGTCTTATTCATATGCTTGGTGGTTTATCAAGAACTGCTACTGCAGCTTTACGTCAACTTATAGATGCAGGAACTTTATCTAATTTACCTGCAGGTTTTAAAGCTAGAGGATTAAGAATTAAAGATGATGACGAAGCATTGCAACCTGGTGAATGGAGAGATGTAGATGCACCTGGAGGTAACTTACGTGAATCACTAATGCCTCTACCTTATAAAGAACCAAGTGGTACTTTATTTCAATTATTAGGTTTTGTTACAGAAGCAGGTAGAAGATTTGCAGGCGTAACTGATATGATGTCAGGTGAAGGTGGTAGTCAACAGCAACCTGTAGGAACAACAATGGCAATATTGGAGCGTGGCATGAAAGTAATGTCAGCTATCCATAAAAGATTACACTATGCACAAAAAATAGAATTTAATTTACTAGCTAAAGTATTTTCTGATTATCTTCCTGCAGAATATCCATACATGGTAGCAGGTGGTAACAATGCAATAAAACAAACAGACTTTGATGATAGAGTTGATGTTATTCCTGTTTCTGATCCTAACATATTTTCAATGGCTCAAAGAGTTACATTAGCTCAAACACAGTTACAACTTGCACAATCAAATCCACAGATGCATGATTTACGAGAAGCTTTTGTTAGAATGTATTCAGCTTTAGGAGTTCAAAATATTGAAAAATTATTACCTAGGCCTCCAGAGCCACAACCCTCAGACCCTGCTATGGAAAATTCAGGTTCTTTAAATGGAAAAAAGCCTATGGCATTTCCTGAACAAGATCATTCCGCACACATAAGAGCACACAGAGCTTTTATGTCTTCTTTTTTAGTAAAACAAAATCCTGCTGTAATGAATTTACTACAATCACATATTGTTGAGCATGTAGGATTTATGGCTAGAAATATAGTACAAGAGGAACTAGCACCACAAATGGAACAAGTAATGCAAGAAAATGGTGGTCAAATACCACCAGAAGTACAAAAACAATTAGATTTAAATACCGAGAGTGCCGTTGCTATGAAAATAGCAGAGATTATTGAGCAGATGGTAGCTGAAGAACAAGAAATGTTTGATGGTTCACAAGAAGATCCTCTTATTAATTTAAAACAACAAGAAATTGACCTTAGAAAAAATGACTTAGAACTTAAAGCAGAACAAATGGGTCAAAAACAGGCTTTAGATGAGTCTAGATTATCACAAAAAGATTCTGTTGATAGAGAAAGAATGCAATCCCAAGAAGACATAGCTCAATTAAAGGCAAATGTTGCTCTTGACAAAGCTGAAGGAGATCGCAATATGGATAGAAGCGAAAGATCCCAAGATAGATTACTTAAAAAAGAACAACAAAGAGAAAATCTAGCTATAAAAAAATCGCAGATGAACACAACACCGAGAGGACAGGCATAAAATGACAAAACCAGGACTATATGCAAACATTCACGCTAAAAAAAAGAGAATTGCTGCAGGAAGTAAAGAAAAAATGAGAAAACCAGGTACAAAAGGAGCTCCAACAAAAGCTAATTTTGTAGCTGCAGCTAAAACAGCTAAAAAACCAAAGAAAAAAAAGAAATCATGAAGGGTGTAAAGCATTACACTAAAGATGGCAAAGAGTACAAAGGTAAAACCCATAAACACAAAGATGGAACTTTAATGACAGGTGCTGCTATGACTAAAAACAGTAAAAAACTTGTTCATTACAAAGACATTAAAAAGAAAATTAATGCTAAAAAAACACAAAAATCCTAAAGGTGGTCTTTCAGCAGAGGGAAGAGCACATTTTAAGCGTACTGAAGGTGCTAACTTAAAACCTCCTGTTTCAAAAGGTAAGAACCCTCGCAGAATTTCTTTTGCAGCTCGTTTTGCAGGAATGAAGGGACCAATGAAGAAACCTGACGGATCTCCTACTCGTAAGGCACTTGCACTTAAAAAGTGGGGATTTGGTAGTGTAGAATCAGCCCGTAAGTTTGCTGCAAATAATAAAAAAAGTAGTTCAAAAGCATGAAAGATGACTATTTAAATAATCTTACTACAGAGATTATGAAAAAGGCTTATAAACTAGCTGTAGCTAATACAAAAAGTCCAGAAGATACAGTTTATATTGCAAATGCATTTCTCAATACGGCAAAAATGTTATATACTGAAGCATTAGGTGAGCAACTTACAAAAGTACTTCTAACTCAAATTATAGAGTTAGGATTTGAGGACACACCAAGAACATTACATTAAGGAGAAGAGGATGAAAAAGATTGACAAAAAAACACAACCAGGTTTAGTAGCTTTGAAAGAAGAAGCACCAGGTGCTGTTGCTAATATGGGCTACATGAAAAAAGGTGGCCATGCTAAGAAGATGATGGGTGGAGGAATGATGGGATATAAAGATGGCGGAGATGTAAAAGTTGATGAAGTTATTAAAATGCCTGTTGAAATAGAAGTACCAGGAATGATGGGTGGCGGAATGGCTTACAAAGATGGCGGAGATGTCGAAGTTGTAAAACAAGGTCACAAAGGTTACAGTAAAGCAGTAAAGTATAAATAATTTTCAACACTAAGGAGGAAATAATATGAAACTACTTAAAGATGTTTGGGGATGGATAAAAGAATGGAACGATTGGGGTATGTCAGACTGGATTAAAGCTGGTGTGGTTGCTGTAGTTGCTATAATTATTTTATCTAAAGTTGTTAGCTAAATGCTATCCCTTTTATTAAAACCATTGATGGGTGTTGCTAGCAACGCCCTCAGTGGATATATAGAAACTAAAAAAGCTAAGACAGAATTAAAACTTACAACTATAAAAGCAACCCAGAAGTTAAAAGAAGATCAGATAGCAGGTAAAGTCGCTTGGGAAGCCTCAGCAGTAGACCAAATGAAAGGGTCGTGGAAAGACGAGGTAAGTTTAGTAGTCCTACTTTTACCTGCCGTGCTAGTATTCACACCTTGGCAAGAACACATTCATAAAGGCTTTCTCGCCTTACAAGATTTACCATCGTATTATCACAATTTATTATATATTGCAATTTCTGCAAGTTTTGGAATAAAGGGAGCACAAGGGGCTGCAAAACTATTTAAGAAAAAGTAAACAGAAAGGCTAGAATGGATCCTATAGATCTAGTAAAAGAAATAAGAAAAATAATAAGCGAAAAACGGATGGACATCAGTGATGTTATCTTGACAGGTGGAGTGGAAGACTATACTAATTATAGCAACCTAGTTGGTCAATTAAAATCACTAGATTACGTAGAACAAGAAGTGCGAGACTTCTTGCAAAAAAGGAGAATAGATGTCGACCAAGAATAAAAAAGATATACCTGATAGGGTATTGAACTTTGATAAAGTATCAGATCAAATTCAACCAATTGATCCAAATAACCTTCCAGATAAATTAACTGAAAGACTACCTCGACCTACAGGTTGGAGAATTGTAGTTTTGCCTTACCAAGGAACAGATAAAACTAAAGGTGGTATTATTTTAGCTGACTCAACAAAAGAGATGCAACAAGTTACTACAGTATGTGGCTATGTGTTAAGTGTTGGTCCTGACGCTTATAAAGATTTAAACAAATTCA
>TARA_R110001599_G_scaffold161053_3_pt1 | contig 10661 bp, 9 predicted proteins | sample TARA_R110001599 | Tara Oceans TARA_R110001599 (sample SAMEA4398360) | marine metagenome | biome: Polar Biome; feature: [MES] marine water layer (ENVO:01000295) within the mesopelagic zone...; material: water (ENVO:00002006), including particulate matter (ENVO:01000060) such as...... | reverse complement strand
ACAGCAACGAAGTGGCTGATTTTAAAGCGATTTCAGCACATAATAGAACGTATATTGCATATTTCGGGTTAAAGTCAGTAACGCAATCGTCAATTGAAGAAATATCAAAATCCCCCTTTTTTCCAAAGGGGGACTAAGGGGGATTTCTAACGTAAACATTCTAAAATATAAGGTTGATACAATTGGAAATTCAAATTGAGATTTTTTTCATAAACTGTAAACCTATTACATTATTTAAATTATCAAGGTGGCACTATTTAGCGGCTTTGCAATTTTATTTCCGTTAATCCTGATAAGCTTATTCCTCTCTCAACTCCGGCGTAAATATTAAGTACCTTAACATATCCTCATTATATTCAGGGTTAAAGGGATTGTTTGCAGAAATGTACAAAACCTTTCTCACCCACAAAATGGTTGTTTGTGGTATAAACCTGAAATTTATCAAAAATATGTTCCCCGATAATATTCAGTTCGCTATCCAAAACCATCACACCCGAATAGGGTCTTGAGAATTCGAGGTCTAAATGATTGTATTCTTCCTCCAAGTTTTCGGGATCAAAGGAAGGTAAGAAAAACCTGTAAAATACATTCCTGTATTTATCATAAAGAAGGCTTTTATAACGGTCTGAAGAAAAAGAATTTGCCAACGCTTTTTCCATTGGTAAGATTTCATTGACGTAATCAGGTTTGTTGACATGATTAGATTTCACCTCCTTTCGCTGTACAATAGTCTCAGAGGCCATATCAAAAACCTGAATCTCATGGTCATGCCAAGGTGCAATGTATAGCTTTCCATCCTTTTCTGTCCATGAGTAACCGGAAGGCTTTTTGCCATTATCCCAATAGTCTTCTCTGTAAAATACATCGTACCACTCCACATCTCCTGTATTAATATCTAAACTAAAGACCAATCTTTGCTTTTGAATGGCATCTTTATTCATCCCATGATGGTCCATGAATAGTGGCTGTGCACCAAAAATCTTACTGCCAAATTGATGAAACCTTCTGTCAAAATTTGACCTTATTGAGGTAAGTGGAATTTGATCGTCAATAATAGATACTCTATTTAGTACTTCTCCATTAAAGTTAATCAACGCTAAACCTGGAGGCCCCATGGCCACCCAAAGAGAATCCCATCCGGTAACTGTTCCCGCGTCAAACCCTGAAACCCCATGTTTACCCTCTCGCTGAATTGTTATTTCATGCGCTATCTTTCCTGAGGGAAGTTCAAGAAATTGGAATTTATCCTTAAAGTCGTTTAAAAGTAAAAGGTATTCACCCGAGTCTGAGGCAATCAACTGAGTATACCGAGGATTAACCGGAGTGGTTTCTAAAAGCTTTATTTCAAGAAGACTGGCCTTAAAATCAATTGTCTTCTCTTTTACTGAATCATTACATCCGGTAGCTAATAATATCAATAACGGAAAAAATATTCTCATTCTCACAAGCAATTAAGGGTACTTAATAATTTACAAAATTTTAAAAAGCTCATTTAAACTTTAATTTAACCAAAACCCATGTATCCTCTTTTAGTCTTTGTTTATTCATTTGAAAAAAGGCATGAATATTTCCTTTCATTATTTTAATTTTTTTATTTCCATACAACTCCACATATTTATTAAAGAAGTTAGATGAATGAAACCTAAATACTAAATGATCATCTGTTCCTGTCCAAGGGAAAACATATGGCATTTCATCTATATCAGGTAATTGCAGCAAAAGACATTTGAGGCTGATTTTCTGAAATTCATTGGGCTGATGAAACTTGCAGTTAAACCGCATATGTTAAATCTATAAGCACCAAAATCGAAAATAATATTTCAAACTATTGGTCTCGTCTAAAATTTAACCTATATTCAGTCCCGAGGGCTTAGCCCTGTGATAAAATTTTACCTACTATTATAAAAGCACAAACGCTACCTAGCCACCTAAAAGCTGAAAGATATAAACATGGGAACTGAGAATGTAGAATTAATGAAAATGGCACGTGAATCCCTAAAGGGTAATTGGGGGCTGGCCATAGGTACTTTTCTTTTATATATGTTTATCATGGGCTTTTTACAAGGAATGGCGGATTACTATCCGATGATAGCCTTGGGAACCTTGTTAATTACAGGACCTATGACACTAGGTTTGGCCTATTTCTCATTGAGTATTGCCCGAGGTCAATATGCCCAATTGCAACAAATATTTGATGGCTTCAATAACTTTGGTACAGCTTTAGGCGCCTATTTATTGATGCTCATTTTTACACTTCTATGGATGCTTTTGCTGATAATCCCAGGAATTATTGCAGCCCTTTCCTATGCCATGACTTTCTATATCATCGCTGATGACCCAAACATTGGCCCACTGGATGCCATTGACAAAAGCAAGCAAATGATGAATGGTTACAAAATGAAGCTTTTCCTTATGTTCTTGATGTTTCTTGGTATGGCTTTGCTTTGTATCCTTACCTTGGGAATTGGATTTTTGTGGTTTATCCCCTTTGCCAATGTGACTCTGGCTAAATTTTATATGGACATAAAAGACAGGAATATCATCCCTGAGGTTATCTAAAATCAATTTACTAACAAAGAGTAAAGCTATCTCGATAAAAAATAAATCAACAAACCAAGTCCCTTGAATATTGTCAGAGGACTTGGTTTTCTTTTTTTTACTCAGCCAATTTAAATATTGATAGACTAAAATTTCGAATAACCATACAACCCCAGTCAGGGGTGACATTTTTGTAGACAGGGGCAATAGCCCATGCAGTATGGTCTGTACGCCAACTGATTTTGGCGGTATTGTTGCTTTTTTTGCAATAATACTGACAAAATCTTAAGCCTACCTTAAGAAAAAACAAGCTCTTCATTTAACATTAATTTCTATATATTCCAAAACCCAAGTAACCCATTATTGGGAACGCGGAGTATATTTATAGGGGAACTCTTTTTCAAAGCAAACCTTACCCCAATGAATACTTAAATGCCACCCAAAAATCAATTAATCAATGTACTTTAAAGCTTTAAACAAACTCTCCGGATCCTTTTCTAATACCCAAAAAATGCCTGTTTTATTTCTTGGACATGGTAGCCCCATGAATGGAATTGAAGAGAATGAATTTGTAAAGGGTTTTAAAAAAGTAGGAGAAGAAATTAAAAAACCAAGGGCTATTCTATGTATTTCTGCCCATTGGGAAACCAAGGGGACCTATGTTACCGCTATGGAAAACCCAAGAACCATTCATGATTTTTCCGGTTTCCCGCAGGCCCTTTTTGATGTGCAATACCCGGCACCAGGAAGTCCTTCTCTGGCCCAGGAAACAAAGGATTTAATCACCAACACAAGTATAGGGCTTGATGAAAGCTGGGGCTTGGATCATGGTGCTTGGAGTGTAGTCAAACACCTTTACCCCAATGCAGATGTCCCCATCATTCAAATGAGTTTGGATTATACCAAGCCTGCAAAATACCACTTTGAATTGGCGCAAGAATTGTCCCAATTACGTCAAAAGGGGATTTTAATCATTGGTAGTGGTAATATGGTGCACAACCTGGGAAAAGTCGCTTGGGACAAACTTCAGGGAGAACCGTTTGCATTTGACTGGGCCATAGAAGCCAATGAGAAAATGAAGACCTGGATTGTAGACGGGGATTTTCAAAGTTTAATCAATTATAGAAAACAAGGAAAAGCCTTTGACCTGGCCATACCAACTCCGGAACACTATTTGCCCTTGCTCTACACATTGGCACTGAAAGACAGTAAGGATGAAACAAGCTTATTTAACGATCAACCTTTGGGAGGTTCCCTTTCTATGACTTCGGTAAAATTTGACTAAGCCATTCTTAATGCTAGACTTATTAACCGATCGGTTATTGAATATAACTCATCTGATAATTCATTAAAATATTTAATCCCGTGTACAAAAAGCTGCTTCTTTTTATAGTTCCATTTTTATTAGGATTAGACTTCCAGAATTTCAATCAGCCTAATGACGAAATTCTTTGGGACAAATGGGGTATTCCTCACATTTATGCCAGCACTGATGACAACCTTTATTATATGATGGGTTGGGCACAAATGCATAACCATGGCAACCTGATCTTAAAACTATATGGTGAAGGAAGGGCAAAATCGAGTGAATATTGGAGCGAAGATATTGGTAGAGATAAATTGTTGCATCAGCTAGGTGTACTCAATGCATCTCAGAAGGCTTATGCACTACTTCCCCAAAAGGAAAAGCAAGTCCTGATCTCTTTTGCCAAAGGGATCAATACCTATGCTGACCAAAACCCCAATGAACTCGAAGAAAAATATAAAGTGGTATTACCGGTAAAACCCGAAGATATTCTTCAACATACATTTAGGGTTTTTTACTTAGAATTTCTGATTAACCGAAATATTAGCAAAGCGAATAAATGGACAGCCGGATCAAATGGATGGGCTATCAGCGGAAGTAAAACTACCTCCGGAAATAGCATGCTAATGGCCAACCCACATCTAAATTGGGATGATTTCTGGTTGTTTTTTGAAGCGCATTTAATTACAGAAACCAACGATTTGTACGGAACCACCTTGGTAGGCCTTCCTACCATCGGTATAGGCTTCAATAAAAACCTAGGCTGGACCCACACTGTCAATACCTTGGACAATGTGGATCTATACGAACTTACCCTTCAAAATGGGCAGTATCAACTCGATAATGAATTTCACGATTTCACTATTGACACTGTCCAAATTATTGAAAAAACAGGAAGTGGAAAAAAAGCAACAACAGTGCTGAGAAAACAGTCCGCTTTTGGAATGGTATATAAAGAAGAAGGCAATAAAGCCATTGCCATAAAATGGCCCAATACTGACGGTAAGCTCAATATAATTGGTCAATGGTTGGCCATGGGAGAATCCCAAAGCCTTGAAGAATTTCAGGGGGCCTTGGCAATGAATGGCCTGCCCCTATTCAATGTGATTTACAGCGACAAAGAAAACAATATTTTGTATCATTTTGGAGGAAATGCTCCTAAGAAAAATGGAGGCTGGGATAAGTGGCAGAAGGTAGTTTCCGGAACTTCAAGTAAAGATTTGTGGCAAGGCTACTATTCCTCAGAGGAGGTTCCCAACTACCTAAACCCCGAAAGTGGCTGGATCCAAAATGCCAATGACCCACCCTATACCAGTACCTTTCCTGCAGCAATTAGGCCTGATGATTACCCTTCTCATATGGCTCCAAATGCAATGGGATTTAGACCCCAACGCTCAGCTTTATTGATTAAAGATGCAATGAACCTCAACTTGGATCAACTAATCGCTTTGAAGCATGATACAAAATCGGAATATTTTTTAAGAATAAAAGAAGATTTAAGCAAAATCGATTCCGATGCATTGGATAGCTTGACGAAGGAAGCGTTAGCGACATTGCTCAGTTGGGATGGTGCTTTCGAGGCAAATAGTACGGGGCCGGTATTATTTAGCATGTTCGCAAAAGAACTTGGAAGCAAAGGCGTTTTCGCTGAAGAATGGGATTTTAATGATCCTTTAAACACTCCCAGGAAGTTAAAAGACCTAACTCATGTTACTTCCTCACTTCAAATAGCGGCCGTAAAGCACCAACAAATTTACGGATCCCTAGCTGTTAGCTATGGAGATGTTTACCGTCTAAAGGTTGGGAATCATAGCTATGCTGCAAATGGTGGTGCAGGAAGTTTAGGGATATTTAGAACCATGAATTATTCACCAAAGGGAAATGGACAATTCTTTGCCACGCACGGTGAGACCTACGTTTGTGCCACTGAGTTTGGAAAGGAGGTTACTGCCAAAGCCCTGATGTCGTATGGAAATGCCACCCAAGCCCATAGTCCCCATGTAGGAGATCAATTGGAACTGTTTTCCAAAAAGCAACTCAGGAAAGTATTGCTTCAAAGAGAAGATCAATTACAAAACCTAGAAAAAAGAGAGCAATTAAGCGATATCCGATAAGGTAAATATGGCGACATTGCTGTCATTAACCTCATGCCGCCATATCTACTGCTTTAGATTCAAATTAATTTTGCTTCTTTGCCATTCGGTTAATTTTAAACTGAAGTAACAAAATCATCGTGATAACTGCCACTAAAATTATACCTGTCAGGAACTTTATTTCAGGCATAATTGAAGCAAAATCCCCTCCATAAAATGCTATTTTCCTAAAGCCACTCAAATATTGAGTTACGGGAATAAACCGAGCCACATTTGTAATCACCTCAGGGATTGCCGAAGTAGGCCAAGTAAAACCACTTAAAATAAATGCGGGGGTAGAGATTACCATCAATAACTCCGTCGCTTTCAGTTGGCTGGGTATGGCAATCGAAAACAACATCCCTATAAACATAGACGCGAAGGTTAATAATGTTGTCAAAATCAACATTTGAAAATTAATTACTTCTACCCCAACATTAAAGAAAGAAAGAATCAAACTTATGATTAACCACATAAAGGGAAGCATAATCAAAAAGGGCGTTGCCTTTAAGCCTATGTGATAAATCGAAGACTTGCTTTCAATTACAAGCTTACCAAAATAGCCATCCTCAAAATCTCGGGAGAAAGCCAAGGCCATTGCTAAAAAGATAATTTGTTGCATAATGGCAGCAAGCAACCCAGGTAGCATAAAGGTTACATAATTCCCGGTAGAATTATAAAGTTTATTGAAGTTAATTTTAAAACTTTCATAAGCTGCTTTTGCCTGTTCCGGATGAAGTCCTTGTTTTTTAAGCCCCTCTATTTCAATTCCAGCATTTATGGTCATCAACACAGTATTGATATGATTGCTCGCTGTGTTGGCATTTAAAATATTTGCCATGTTCAAATCTACACGTACCTCTGGATGTTTTTTTTGCAAAAGATCCTTTTCAAAATCAGTAGGCAGGGTAATTACCGCTACGTATTGTTTGACAGGCATTTCATTTTTGATATCCCCAGGGATTGACCTTACATCAGAAACATGTAAGCCCTCATTGTCTTCAAAAGCATCAATTATTTTATCCGATGCAGGACTTTGGTCTTGGTCCACAATGACTATGGGTAAATCCTTAACTTTGGCTTGTTGGTACACATAGCCAAATAAAATACCGTAGCCTATGGGCGCCCCAAAGAAGATGGCCATTAGCACACTATTGGAAAAAATACGCCTGAATTCCAGTTTTAATAAGCCTATGAATTTTTTCATCATTTTTTTATTTAATCAGGAAAGTAGCATTGATATAAAACTTTTGCCCCTGAACATTTGAAGTAGGTACTACTTTTAATTCATAAATTGATTCGGACAACCCGTACAAAGGTGCTGTGCTTGTAATGTCTGCATACTTGGCTAGTTGCTTGATGGCTGCAATCCTACCTCCTACTTCTTCTTCGGTATAAGGATTGACTAAGCTTAACTCCTGACCTACTTCAAAATCATAAATCCTTGATTCTGGAATTGTAAACCTGAAATAGATGCTGTTGGTTTTGTAGCCATTAAACAAGGTAAAACCGGGGGTAAGTAACTCTCCTTCATCCAAACTAATGGTTTCTACCGACATATCTGCTGGTGCAATAACAAACTGCTCTAAAGAAGCGGTGGCAACTTCTTCCCTGGCTCCCTTTGCTCTATCCAACTGCCCTTTGGCTTGCTCAATTTGCTCTTCCCTCGCTCCTTTTTTCACTTCATCTCGCTTGGCCGCTAGAGCAGCTACCTGAGCTTTCGCCATGTCCAACTTCATCTTTACCTCATCAAATTGTTGTTGGGTTATCAATGAATCCGTGTACATGGCTTCAAGACGGTTAAAAGATTCCTGAGCAAAATTCAATTGCGCTTTGCCAGCATTCAATTGGCCATCAATCTGATTGAGTTGCTCTACCGTAGCCCCATTAAAGGCCATATTTAACTGACCTTGGGCAGCCATTATGGCCCCTTCTGCCTGAAGCATTTTAGCTTGTACTTCTGGAATATTAATTGTGGCTAAGGTATCCCCTTTCTTTACTTTTTGTCCCTCTTCTACGAATATTTTATCCACTCTTCCCGCAAGTTTGCTACTCACTGAAATGGTTTCAAATTTCACTTTACCTCTATTGGGGGTGATCTGTTCTGGCTGGCATGAACTCAAAGCAAGTAGTGCGAAACCGCCTAGTAATATATTTTTATAGGTATTCATTTTTTTATTTTTGATGGGTTAGTAATTAAGTATTCCTTTGGCATGAAGCAGGTCTGCCACAGCGCGGCGTTCTTTAAAATAAGATTCCTGCAATTTGAAATTGGCTTTCTCAACATCATTTAAAGCATCCAACACATCATTGATCGAGGCCAGGTTGTTTTTGTATTGAGTATTCACCATCTCATAGTTTTCATTGGCCAATTCAATTTCCTTTTTAACTATTTTAGTATTCAATAAGGCCGATTCATAGCTTATTTCAGCTTTGGATATTGCTAACTCAATCATTTCATTGGCCTCTTCAATTTGTTCTCTATACTTGGCAGTCTCTAGTTGAACTTTTCTTCTTTTTAATCGTGATTGGTTGCCATCAAAGACATTCCATTTTAGCCCTACCCCTACATACCATTTTGGATCTAGTAGTGATAAATTCTCTTCAATAAATTCATAGTGACCTTTCATGGCTACTTTAGGAATGAAATTGCTCTTTATCATTTTGGCCTGGTATTGAGTCGCCTGTTCGGCCTCTTCTAAGGCTTTGATTTCATTGCGTTTCTCCCAATTGGAATCTGCATCCACGGAAAAAGAATGCAATTGCGGTTGGAGCATTTTTAAATCTGCTCTACTCTCACCGGTAAGCTGGTGAAGCACTTCTATCAACAGGGTATTGTTGTGTTCAAATTCAAGCTTTTTGGCTTCCAATTGTTGCTTCGCCAGTTCAATTTTATTTCGACTGATGGGTGTTGCCAGACCATTTTCGATGGCCTTACTGACATAGATTGCCTGTTCATTCAAATAGTCTTCTGAAGTAGTGAGCACTTTTTTTGATGCTCTTACCAAAGCAAGTTTATCATAGGCTTCTATGATTTGTAAGGCGATTTTATCTTCCTCCGCCATCCCTAAGTAATTCAGAGAGGCTTCCTTGTGTTTGCTCGCTTGGAGTGCATTGCTTGCTTCCAGCCCGCTAAACAATACCCAATCTACATCTACCGATGACCTCAGAATATTTTGGTTTTGTAAAACCGGCACCTCCTGAAGTGGAATGGTATTTGGAAAAGTTGAGTTAAAAGGTAATCCGACAGCGTCTTTGATAACAAGCTTTTGGGTCTCCGTTAACAGGTTTTTTGTATTTTCATCAAAAGTAATGTCATCATTCAAATGGGTATAACTACCGTTTAAAGTAATTTTGGGCAAGAATACCGATTTTGCCAATTTTTGGTCAATTCCAGCCTGTTCTGCATCAAGGTATTTACCATTGACGGTTTGGCTTTTACTTAGCCCTTTATTGATCAGTCCTTTCAATATTGGATCTAGTTGCTGCCCCTTTGTTACCGAAGGCATCACCGTTGCAAGAAAAATCAATAGAATCGCAAATGCTCCTTTGTATGGTTTCATTGTAAATCGTTTTATAATTACAATACAAAGATCCTTAGGAAACAGCGGTTATCTTTTGACCTATATCAAAAAGTGAAACATGGAAACGGCAAACAGGTTAAAATTGCGTCTTTTATCACTACCTATTGACGGAAAGATCAAAGCTAGCATGAAACATCGCCAGTATTTTTTTTTGAATCCGGGTTATCATTAGGAATACCTGGGCTTTCTCAGATAGGAATCCAATCATAAGAATATCAGGAAATTTGGACATTTTTACTTAGCATCTCTATATCCACTTTCTCCAATAAGCATAACTTTTTAAGGCCGAAAAAAGCCTAACAATCTTGTTTGTTATGAGTGATCGATATTAATAAAGACTTTTCAAGTATGAATTATTTACTCGAATTGCTTTTCCTGATGCGGCTTAATGTTTCCTGCGTCATACCTAAATAGGAAGCGATATGGCCCAAAGAGACTTGATAAGCAATGTCCGGAAACTCAGCAAGCATGTATTCATACCTTTCTTTGGCTGTTTGAAATTGAATGGCATTTAATTTATTCACTACTTTGGTAAGCATTTCAGTGGTGACCAGCCTTCCAAGCTTTTCCATTTTTGGATAGGTGTCAAACAATTCATCCAGCTTTTCTTTTGTGATTCTGTATATCACAGTATCTTCTAAAACTTCAATAAAATACAAACTGGGACATTGCTGGAAAAAGCTGTCTGCACTGGCCATAAACTTACCACTACCGAAAAACCATTGGGTGATTTCCTTACCCGCCTGATTAAGGTAATAACTTCTACCCAGTCCGCTTTCTATAAAGTACAAGGTTTTAGAAACCTCTCCTTGGCGAACAAGAATTTGATTCTTTGGGACAGCCTCTTTTTTAAAATGTTTGAGGATGTCATCTAGCTCATCATTTGTAAAAGGTACCAATGCTTTCAAAAAATCGGAAATGTTCATAAATGTCATGGGTATAGGGAAATGGTAGTACCAAAGGCACAATTCCCTAGCAAAGTTTCTACAGTTATCAGTTCAATGATCAGGCAATACACAGCTCTTAGGCTATTTCCCAGCTAACAAATAGTGGAAATTTAACCCGGATTATGTAATAGAATTTCTCCGCCCTGACAATGTT
>TARA_R110001599_G_scaffold351706_3_pt1 | contig 10665 bp, 2 predicted proteins | sample TARA_R110001599 | Tara Oceans TARA_R110001599 (sample SAMEA4398360) | marine metagenome | biome: Polar Biome; feature: [MES] marine water layer (ENVO:01000295) within the mesopelagic zone...; material: water (ENVO:00002006), including particulate matter (ENVO:01000060) such as...... | reverse complement strand
ACTTTCTCAAAGATATTCATGAGGTTGGGGAATTTTCAGGGGCGACTCTTTCAGAACCGAGGCCCCGATCGTCCAAGCGCCAGACATCATTCGCGTGCAGCCCCGGTCTGCTCCCGAATTGCAGCAACGGTTATTTCCGATAAACCAAGATGCACTGTCCACCCCAGAAGTGCCAACATCGCTGCTTCATCGGCCGAGTCCTCCGGCACTACGGCCACCTGATGGTCGGGCCATGCGAGATCAGCCTCAGCCACCACCTCTCCGGTGTCGTTACATAACTCCAGCCCCACCTGTGGCAAGGGCACACCGGCATCGCGCAGACGGATGATCCCGTCCTCAGCCTGAAAACTCAGCTCGATCACCTCGTTCCAGGCTAACGATTCCGAATCATCTGCGAGCCGTTCCTCAATATCATTAGCTGACGCCGGCGCTTTCCATGTGTCGCGCAGTGCCGTATAGACGCCATCGTGCAGCCCTGACCTTGACGCAATCGCAAAGCGAGGGATGAACTGCAAGAGGTTGGCGGCCCCCCAGAAGCGAAGCCACTCGGCTTCGAAGTTCTTGTCGGCGACCGGCGCTTCATCATCAATGCTCAGGCTGACCGCCAGCTCTCGGAGCAATGGATCAAAGTCGCCCGCTCGCGCAGCCGCAAGTGCAGACAGCGGCAACGCACCAAGCACGCGCACGGCGCCGGTTTCGCCTAGCGCTGCCAGAACACCGCCGAGTACCTGGCGGTTCTCAGCGTCGCCATTGTTCAGCGCTTCCTGAACTGCAGGGGGCATCCACTCGCGTACTTCCGCCAGGATGTGATCGCGCAGGCCAGCATCCTGCACACTGGCTGGACCAAGCCAACCCAGCACACGTGAAACGGCGGCTGGCATAAGCTCGGCGGCGCTGTCCTCTCCGTACTGTAAGTAGGCCAGCAACCACGCGAACGGCCCCTGTGCCAACAGCCCGCCAAACTCACGATTTCGACGCCATCCACGGACGGCGGCCACATGGTCAAACAATGCCGCCATGGCCTCCACCTGGTTACGTACAAGCAGTTCAGCTGCCGGGTTGAGCAGCTTCTGTCCGCTTACGGGCAGATCATGCCAGCCGAGACTCCAGACGCGGAACCGTCCGCTATCGATCACCGCCTGGCGCTTGAGTGTGTCGTCTTTTAGGGCGTTGTAGTGGTACTGGAATCCATCCACGAACACCGCCACTGGGCGGGCGTTCTGACCTGATCGCTGCGGCCACAGTACGAAATCGGGTTTGCAGGTCACTGCCACCCCTTCACTTGGCCCGAGCTTGACCTGCGGCTCCAATTTCCATGCCGATGCACTGCGGCCGTCACCTGCACTGAGTGCGATGCTCAGAAAGGCACCAGGCTTCCCGTTGACGACATCCGGAGTGAACGATAACCCTGGCGAGGCGTTGGCCAGCACCTCGACAAAACGCTGCTCCAGCTCGCTTTCCAACAGCGTATTGAGGTCAATGGCAGCCAGCCCCTCGACCTCTTCCAGCGTGTCAGCGGCCTCCAGAATGCGCTTAAGCAGCTCTTCGGCCGCGCGCCGTGAGATTTCCTCCATCCGGCGGCTTTCACGGTAGGCGAGGATGCACTGGTAGCAACCATCACGCTCCGGATCCTCGGCGCAGGGGCACGCGCTCAGCACAGCATGCGCACGTCGCAGAAGCTCCAACAGGTTCTCAGGTCTTCTCAGCAATTCCTTCAGGTAGCCCGTACCGCCGGGAACACTGTCGTAGAGCACAACGTAGTGTCGGCGACTGCTGCCACCACCATCCGGTTCAGAGTAGTAGGTCGCCTGAATGTGATCGACGCTGCCGCGAAAATAACGCCGGATGCCCAGATTCAGCGCTGCAATAAGCGAATGCAGCCGCTGCCCTGAGCTACCTACCTCGCTCAACGGCAGCAGGATACGAACCGCCTCCGATGACAGCTCACGGAACAGATAGAGGCTTTCAAAGTAATCGCTCTCATTCTCTGCAGTTCCAGGTTTGCGCAGCTTGCAGTCGTAAGCGTGCTCGAAGCCGGGACGCGTTCGGCCACTCCGGCGCCTTACCTTTCCGCAATGCCGACATAGCTGGAAACCGGGACGTGGCAGGTTCTCGCCCGCAACCGACATCGGCTCATGTGGTCCCTGTGGTTGTCCAAAATTGATTTCGCGCAGCAGCAGCTTGGGGATGTATTCAAAGCCGAATGGCAGCATCTCTGACTGAAGTCGGTATGCCTTGCGCTTTGCGTCAACGGGTACGTCCACCAACATTTGCCGATTAAAGAACACGGGAGCGCGCTGGTCGCTGTCGTCTCCAATCCGGCTGCTGCGGTCATCGGCCGTGGCATAGACCTGCCGCAGTCGCAGCATCTGCCGCCGTCGGCCGCCGTCACTCCATTGCGGGCTGCCGCAGCGAGGGCAGACGCTATGTGGATCGCCGCTTTCATCGAGATTCTCAACATAGTGGCAGCGGTCGCATAGCCGCCAGGACTGCACGGTGCTGAGCTTCAGATCAACCTGGTCGATTTCCACCTGTCGGCCCACGGCATAGAAGCGATTGGCGGGCGCCAGCTCGCTAAGTGCTGATTGCGCAGGCCGCTGCATCTGAAAGTTGAGCTTTTCATAGCCCTTGCCGTCATCGTCTCCGCCCTCGGCGCGCTGCTGAACCGAGCGCCGCCGGATGATGATGGACTGCAACGTCACCCCCTCCTCCGGGAACGCGTAGTTGGGAAGTAGCCCCTCATCGGTAAAGAAATTCAGCGTCGGCGTGCCATTGATTTGCCGGCGCAAACTCATCATGGCGCCGCGCTCTGCCAAAACCTCATCCAGTTCGGCTCGTGTGTGGTCATCCTCTGGCAGCGCTTCCAGCTCGTTCTTGCGCCGCAGTAGTCGATCAATGCGCTCGCTATAGCCGTTGCGCTCGGCCAGCAGCTGATGCAAACGGTTGCTGAGGCGATAGCCGAGGTTATTGGGGCCGTCGAAAAGGAAGTCGCGCAGGTGCGCCTGAGATTCCTCGCTCAGTGCCGGGAACATCGCCAGAAAATCACGAAAGATCGCATTACGTTGCGTCGCCACAAAGGCCAGTAGGTTGGCCGGAAAGCCTTCCGCGGAACCGCCTTCCAGCTGCTGCAGCACATCGCGCACGGTGGCCGGAATCGCCTGTGCAGCAATGCCTGACGCGGCCCAGCGGTCCATGCAGTAAGCAATGAGCTGGCGCTCCAGCACCGCCGTGGCAGACAGGAATACCCCCGGGGTGCGAACCGCCCCGGCAATCATCGCCTTCGGGTCGGCGTAGAAATACAGGTCGTGGTGATGGCCATTGGCGACCGTCAGCGTTAGTGCATTCCCGTCACGCCGCCCAGCCCGGCCGATTCGCTGCTGATAATTGGACTGCGATGGCGGCACGGAGCACAGCAGTACGGCCGACAGATCACCGATGTCGATCCCCATCTCCAGCGTCGGCGTGGCCGACAGCAGATTGACGTCCCAAGGCTGATCACCGTGTATGAAGGACTGCTCGACCTCGTGTCGGGTATCGCCGTCCAGCAAGCCGGTGTGCTCGGCAGCCGTCAGCCGCGTGATACGCCCCTGCGTGTAGGCGGTGCTGCGCGCCGGCACCACGGCGTATTCACCCTGGCAGCTGGCGCGCAAACAGGGTTGCTGCTGCCAGGCGCTTTGCTGTTCGGCCGGCACCTGAATGCGGTGACTGCAGTGGGTGCAGGCAAGCGCCGCCACCTGAGTGGTACACAACCACTGCGCGGGGTCCAAGCACCAGACGGCATCATTACCAGCGCTCTTCTCCATCAGCACACCGCAGCGCGTGAGCTCGCGCAGCACCAGTGTCATGGTCTGCCTGTATTCCGCTGTGGCCAAAACCGCGGCGTCGGTGGCCAGCACCTTGTTGAACCAGGCGAAGTACCAGCTGCTGCCCTCGCGGTCGAGGCGCTCAAAATTGTTGCTGACCTTATCCATGGTCATGAAGGACGGCGGCCGGCTGGCCTTGCCGTAGTTGGGCAAGAAAGGGCTGCGTGTCAGTTCAAAGGTTGCCCCTCGCGCACGGATATAAGGTTCCCAAAAGGGGTGGAAAAATCCGCCCTGCACGCGCATCCGCCACAGCAGTCCAAGCAGATAGCGCCGCACCCGGTCGTATGGCACGCCGCGCAGTGGCCCTATTTCCTCACTCAGGCGCTCACACAATCTTTTGGCAGCCGCCTCAAGCAGCGATGACTCAATACCAACGGCCGCCGCCATGCTGCGCTCCAGCGTCCGGCCGATGCGTGCACGCAGCCCGAAGCCCTGCATCACTTCCCAACTCAAGCGTTTGGCCACGAGATCCGGCAAATCGCTGCCCGCAGGCAACTGTCCAGCACTCCGCAGCGCGGCATAGTCACGAAGCCAGTCCATATTGGGCGCAATGAAGGTGCCCACGAACCGGCCTGGGTCACCACACTGCTGTTGCCAATAACGCGCCACCTCACTGGCAACGTCCGGCAGTGACATTCCGTCGCCACGTTGCTGCAGAAACTGCGCAATGGCCATGCGGACGCTGGTGCCGAATGTACGCGCTGCAAAAAAGCCAGCTCGATGCGCAGCATCCTGCACCGAATCCGAAAAGGCGATCAGCTTCTGGTGATCGTTATGCAGCGACGCAAACAGCTCACCAATCATCACGCTCGACAGGCTTGCTGCGCGCGAACCGATCAGGCTAAGACCCTCGTTCGCCCCGCAATACGGGCAGTCATGATGGGTGCGTAGTTGCGTCGCATCCCGCGTCTGGTGGGTGCGCGTCATGTCCGGCATCCATACCGGCAGTCGCTGCACCTTGCCGTCGCAGGCTGGGCAATCGCCGCCGCTTCCAGCGACGAGCTGGGCGCAGCGCGGACAAACCTGACAGCTCACACCCGCGGCTGCCCGTGCGCCATCTCCCTCGCGCGGGAACAGGAGCGTGCTGTCCGGATGACCCGCGAAATACGCCCGGTAGATGATCTGAACATCACTTTCAAGCCGTGACTCAGCCGCTTGCTTCACCGTGACCCAGCCGGTGGCATGGCACTCGCGGCAGTGAATGGTCGGCAAATGCAACCCGCGCATCGGGTCTGTCAGCTCGTCGTGAAATCGAAGCTGAGGCATCGCTTCCACGCTCGACACCATTCGGGTCAGTTCGCGTAACCAGAGCTGATTGCGAACATTTACGAAGGGCTCGGCACGCGCCGTGGCATCGCCAAGGGCACCGTTGGCTGGCGTCCGCGCCGCCGCCACCAGCGCCAGCAGCGAATCGAGCATGCCCGCCACCGTTTCCGACGGCTGACGCAAGCGCTGCTGCCACTCCTCCAGCAGCACCGGCACCTCAATCAGCTGCCCCGCTTTTGCCAGCAACTCACGAAAGGCGCTGCAGGCCCGCAGTTGCGCCCCCAACGCAAAGCGCGCCAGCACCGCCGTTTCAGCATCAGGGCTGGACAGCGGCGGCGCCTGATCGCTGCCGAACCACGCAACGGCCACCGCATGCAGATAATCGGCAGCCGAGGGATAGCGGTCCGGGCGAATACGCGCCACCCGAGCTGGCCATTCGGTGTACCGCAAGGGCGCCTCCGCGCCGATAAATTCTTCGGCGGAGAGTCGGTCCTCACGAATCACCGCATCGTCGTCAAAGTCGGTGGCAAAGACCTGCTGGGCATAGTCACGCAGATCGGCGCCCGCCTCCTCGCCACCGATAGTGGCCGACGTGCCGATACAGCAGAGCGCGTCACCCCCGGAAAAGCGGTCACGCAGTCGACGGATCAAGCAGGCCAGATCAGTGCCCTGCGCGCCGTCGAAGGTGTGCAGCTCATCCACCACCAGATAACGCAGCGTACCGGGCTCGTTATGTCGCCACAGCGGCTGGTCCTTCGGCCGCATCAGCAGAAAGTCCAGCATCTTGTAGTTCGTCAGCAAGATATCGGGCGGGTGCGCGCGCAGCGTCTCCTTGCAGGTGATAACGCTGTCGGCCTGCATGCTCTTGCAGGGACTGCTTTGGCTGTCTCCTACATACAATCCCACGCTGACGCGGCCACGAATTTCTGCCCTGCCCCAGACCTCCTTGGCAAAACGCCGCGCCTGGTCGGTGGCCAGCGCGTTCATCGGGTACACGATGATGGCCTTGATGCCCTTGGTCTTCTGCGTCGCGCAGTGATCAAGCAACGGATAGAAAAAACATTCCGTCTTGCCCGAGCCGGTACCGGTGGCCACCAGCGTGGATCTCGGTTGCGCGCCGGTGAGTCGCTGAAAGGCAAGCAACTGATGCTGGTAGGGCGTGAATGGCAGCGTCAACTGCTGGAACAGTCCTGCGGCATCGGCCTGTGCCCTGCGGAACGGCAGCCCCAGCGAGAGGTACGGCCCGCGGAACAGGTTCGTGTCCTCAGCCAGAAAGTCGTCGAGCATCGTGCGCCCGTCATCACGCTTAAAACCCGTGGTGGTCATCGGGAAGCTGGCTTCCAGAAACCTGCGAAGACCCTGGCGAATCTGCGTGGCGACGGTAGAGGGGAGCATTGCGCTTCTCGACCGCGGCTACGCCACAGCCTGCAAGGATTCACCGGTGTAGATCGGCTTGCCCATGGCCTGACTGATCACCCGTAGCAGCCCGGAACGGCGCTGAGCCATAAATTGGGCGAAGTCATCGATTCGCAGTGGTTCCGGCGGGATGCAGTGACTCTCCAAAATAAGGTTCATCGCGGCATCGTCGAGCTGCACATTTTCATGCTGCTGGATGCGCTTCAGATACTCCGAAGGAGCATGCCCGCCGATCTTTCGGTTGGCCTTGAACGAGATCGGCGTTTTGTTGACGATGGTGTCGTAAACCTTCTGCGGAATCTGCTGCGCCTCGCACCATGCGCGCGGAAAGATGTGGTGAATGTCCAGCGCCACTTCGTCGGCATCCAGCTCACGGATATTGGCCTTCCAGAAAAAGTCACGCGCACCCTCGCGGAGCACCAACACGTTGATGCCCTTGTAGGCTGCGCTCAAGCGCGTCCTGAGTGAATCCAGTCGCTCCGGCTGAAAGGACGCATCGCCAATCGTGCGCGGAACGTTGTCGCCGCCGTTGATCCAGGCAATCAGCTCTTCAAGATCGTTGGCGATGCGCGTTTCAACGGCACCACCGTAAAGTTCGCCCAGCACCCCGCACCAATACCAGCGCGCGAGCTTCCCGTGGATCAGGGGTTCCCGCCAACGATCCCCTAACACGGTCAGCGCAGCCGCCAACGGCACCAACTGCGTTCGGTAAGGTAGTTCACGCGGGCTGATCACCGACTCCTTGCGCAAGAAGCGTGCAGCCAGCACGAACCCTTGCTCAACCTTGTCTGCCCATTGACGGTAGGCGTCCAAAGGCAACTCCAGCACCGACGCCCGCTTGGCACTGACGGGTCTCACCGATTTTCCAGCTTTTCCGGCAGCGAGGTCCTGTCCCTTGCGCTCCAGGGTGTGCAGCAGGGTGATCGCCTGCAAGAAATCAGTGGCCTCTACTTCGTTTAGCACCCCTTCTTTGGCCAATCTTTCTTTCCGCGAGGTGACCCCCCGAATCTCAGATCCAAACCAGTCATCACGCAGGTTGTAACCATCGGCTGCATAGCTCGCCGTCACCAGCTCAAACACCGACAGCTGCACGCCGCCGGTGTTGACCTTTTCAAACACCAGACACACCGCTTCTTTGCTGGTGTCTTTGCGCAGCTCGATGATCGGAATCTGATAACTGTTGAAGGCATCCAGAACGACACGCTGGAACTCCAGGAAGGCGCTCAGTTGCAGGCCGTTGTAACGATTCAGGTCTTGCAGCCAGGAGGACCAGTTGAGAATCTGATCGCAGGGGAAATACAGCTGCTCACACTCAAGCTGTCGCGTGCTGAGGTCCAGGTTCACCTTGCGATCAAAGTCAGTACGAATCTGCTTGCGTTCATCCACCGCCACCACGGCATCTTCAAGGCTTTCAGCACCTTCCAGCGCAGTAGGGATGTGAAAGTAGTAATGGCGTTTGATGGCTTTGTCTTTCGCCGTTCGGGTATTGACCGGTGACGTCAGCTTGACCGCTTGCGTCAGGCTGGTCAGCCGTTGCTGGCCGTCCAGAATCAGCCGCTCAGGCTTGGGGCACGGCAGGGTGTCGTGCTCCAACCCCTCTACCGGGCGTACCTGAAAATTCACCGACCCGCCGGTTTCGAGCAGCATCACTGCACCCACGGGAAATGAGCGGGCGATGCTCACCAGCAGGCTTTTCACATGGTCGTCATCCCACACCCATCCACGTTGAAAATCCGGCAGCTGAATCTTTCCCTCGGTAATGTCGCGCAGCAGATCTGGCAGCGAACGCTTGGTGCTGTCAAAGGTAGTCACCCTCTCTCCTTGTTCGTTGGTACGTGTCTTAAGAACCTAAACCGCCCGCATCACCGCAGGGCGCCCGGCGAACGGAATACAACTGATGAAATGGTCGCCGAGTGACCTTCTGGCTGAAGGCCGCCCCAAAGAAGGGGTCATTGGCCATTGGAGCGTTCCCTGAAGATGCGCCAGGCCACGCGGTAATCGTGCTCGCGGTCGGGCCTGAAAAAGGGGGCGTGGTATTCGACGGTGCGCTCAAAAGGCCCGGTGGGCAGGGTGTCGTCGGTGAAGGTCTTGGTGACGGTGCCGGTCTCCAGATGGCGGATGTCCTCCCAGCCCAGCGCGATGTCGGCCTCGTTGCGGCCAGGGGCATCGAGGCCATAGCGGATGCCGTTGTCGAGGTCGGCGCGGCGGGCGGTGCGCGGCAGGCCGACGCCGGCCAGGCCCTTGCTGGGGGTGAAGATGATGCGGCCATTGGCGTCGTACCAGGTATCGGCCTCGTACTGGCGCATCACCGGGAACTGCACGCGGTAGATGGTGAGCAGCTCCTCCAGCGTCAGGCCGAGGGCCTGGGCGACCAGCACGTCGATTTCGAGCAGCGCCTGACGGCGGGCGTAGTCGGTGCGGAGGGCGTTGTGGCGTTGCCAGTGGGGGGTGAGATTGCTGAAGAAATCCGACGGGAGGCGTCCGTCACCTGGACTTCCATCTTCGACAGCCCAAGTCTGCTCCCAGAAGGACGTACTCCATTGGCGATTCCATAAATCACTATAGAGATTAGAGAGCGCGACAAGGGTGAGAAAACGCGCGCTTTTTCGAATATCGTGAACTCCCATGGGGAGCATAGATGCGGTGCCTTCCCGGAAGTCTTTTTTTCCGGAAACGCGCACGAATAGATCTATAGGCAGGGAGACCCACTGCGAAGCCGTGTCCACAAGCCGGTCCTCGCCCTCAATGGCGACGGAGAACACGCCGTCAACATGCGCAACTCTCTCCGGAAGGAGAACGATGCGAACTGATCGCTCGTCCGCCGGATGTGCTCCGCGTCTCGCGGCTAGACGATAAAAATCCGTCACGCGGCGCGGTGCGCTTTCCCCCGGCTCGATCCAGGGCACTCGCCGCGTGCGGGCGGCGTATTCGTCCGGGGTGCAGGCGGGCACGTAGTTGGTGCGCGGCAGGTAGTCGTCCGGCAGGGTTTCGAGGTCCAGCACGTCGTAGTGGCTGTTGCCGGTGCACTCGCGGCGCGGCGTCTTGTAGAAGGGATTGCCGACGAAGAAGTGCGGGCCGGAGAGCACCCATTCGCCGGCATCCTTCGGGAAGCGGGTGTCGCGGCGGATGGTGCCGTCGCGCTGGGCGTTGGTCTCGTGCCACATCTCCAGCGAGAGGTACTCGCCCTTGAGGTCGCCGAGGCGGCGCGGCTGGGCGGCGAACTTTTCCAGCACGGCCACCAGCGGCCGCGCGTGCAGCGCCGGCAGGCGGGCTTCCAGCGGGTCAGTGCCGGCTTCGTCGTAGAGCCTGGCGAAAAGCGCCAGTTCGTGCGACGTGACACGGATGATGCGCTCGGCATGGCCACTTGTGCCCCAGCGCATTTGGACTCCACCCACCCCATCCGGGATCTCTTCCTTGATCCCCGGAACTACGCCTATTCCGTCGTGAGCGAAGCAGCGGTCTAGTGTCGAAGGCGTATAGAGATTGCTGATCGAGAAGAAACCCGGCTCTGCGCTGGGACGGGTGTTGTAAACATAGAGCCCAAAGCGCATCCGGCCATGATCATTAGTCCCGGTGAACAGGGCAAACTCGTTCTGGAACTGTGCGCGCAGCCGCAGCCGCGGATACACCGCGCGTCGCAATCCACCACCCTTCGGGTCGTCGTAGATGCCCTCCGGGTGCAGGAAACCGCTGACGCCTTTGTTGTTGCCGATGCGCCAGGCCAGCGGCAGAAAGCATTTGTAGAGGTTGGTCTGCACGCCGCGCAGCGCCGGGTAATTGGCGTGGGCGTTGAGAAAGTTCTGGCTGCCTTCGGCCTCCTCGTACTCGGCGCGCCAGCGGGCTTCGAGCCGCGGGTCTTCGTGGAAGGCCTGCTCGCGTAACTCGTTAAGGCGCGGGGCGCTGAAGCTACGCAACACAAATTCTGGCCGGTGGTCGCCAAGAATGCCGCCTTCCTGCCATTCCACCTTCAGCCAGGGCGGGTTGCCGAGGATGAGGTCGAAGCCGGCGCGGGCATCGGCAAACAGATCAGCGAATTCCAACTCCCAGTGGAACACGCGACGGGCGTCGGCAATGTCCTGCGCCTGCTTGAGGCGCGGGAAGTTGCGGAACAGCAGCTTCA
>TARA_R110001599_G_scaffold8717_1_pt1 | contig 10666 bp, 9 predicted proteins | sample TARA_R110001599 | Tara Oceans TARA_R110001599 (sample SAMEA4398360) | marine metagenome | biome: Polar Biome; feature: [MES] marine water layer (ENVO:01000295) within the mesopelagic zone...; material: water (ENVO:00002006), including particulate matter (ENVO:01000060) such as...... | reverse complement strand
GGATACACTGGATGGCTGAACTCGTTTCACTTTTGCCATTGCAACTAGGCGAATTTTATCAACAATCACCTTTTGATAACGCTGTATCCCTTCGCTAATACCTAGTTTGGGCTTAGCAATAAAATCAACCGCACCCAATTCAAGCGCCCGTAAAGTAGCGTCAGCTCCGTGTTCGGTGAGCGTAGAAATCATTAATACCGGCGTTGGCCGCGCTTTCATTAACTTTTCAAGAAAATTTAAACCATCCACCTTGGGCATTTCTATATCTAACGTAATCACATCAGGCGCGAATTTGTTGACCATGTCTCTCGCTACGTAAGCATCAGGTGCGGCGCCAACCAGCAGCATGTCAGGCTGCTGGTTCACAATAGCCCCGATTAAACTACGAATGAGTGCCGAGTCGTCCACGATCAGAACACGTATAGCCATCTTCTACCTCGTTAAAATAATTCTACTACACCACTAAGCTGCGCACTGTGTTTGAGTTTCAATCGATACTCAGTTTCGCGATCAAGTATAGTGTTGTTGTGCAGTGATTTAAGCTTGCGTACTTTGACCTCCCCGGTTTCAGGAAAGAAGTACACTTTGCGCGGATAAATATCGAGTAAATCACTGGCCATAATTGGGATGTTTTCGGTATTCAGAAAATCCACCACAAACTCTGCATTGCGTTGACCAACCGTATTGGTGGTCATTCCCTGTAATACTGCTCCGCCACCGAACACTTTGGCTTCTAGTCGATTTTTATCCCCACCGAGCTTCATGATCTGAGTCATTAATATTTCCATTGCGTAAGTCCCGTATCTTGCTGAAGCAGACACAGGGCTATCACCCACACTGTTATCGTTAGGCAAAAGAAAATGGTTCATTCCGCCAATTTTTAATTTAGGATCGCGCAGACATACAGCGACACACGAACCTAACACAGTGAGAATGAGCGTCTTTTCTGTAGTTGCATAATATTCGCCAGGCAATATTTTAATTGCATCACAGTCAAAGTGTCTGTCGTAGTAACGGTTGGGCGCCATATCCTGAGTATTCAAATCTGAGAAATAATCGCTCACAATCACCTCTTAACAGGTTTATAAACTGTCTTACCTAATAATTTCACGACATGCTCAGCCGCTGCAAAGTTTTCAGAATGGCCCGCCACATATATGCCTTTTTTAGTCATTAATGAAACCATGCGTTCGAGTATGCGAACTTGAGTTTCTTTATCAAAGTAGATCATGACGTTTCGACAAAATATGATGTCGATTGGAGATGGAAGCTGCCAGTTTAGCGAGGTCAAATTCAGTTGCGTAAAAGACACCATTTTAGCTAGCTCTGGCACGACTCGTACTTTCCCAGCATTGGTCCCAGTTCCCTTTTTAAAGTAGCGTTTTTTCTGCTCTTGGGTTAACCCTTCAATTCGCTCTATAGGATAAATACCGTCCCTAGCAGTTTGTAAAACTTTGCTGTCAATATCAGAAGCAATAATTTCTATGGGTGCGTCGAATCGTCCGAATGACTCCGCTACAGTCATCGCAATAGAATAAGGCTCTTCCCCCGTACTGCTTGCCGCACACCATATGCGTTTGGTATCTGGCATTTCTTGCAAATAACGCTTTAATACTGGGAAATGGTGCGCTTCTCTAAAAAATGAAGTTAGATTCGTCGTTAACGAGTTAATAAAATGTTGCTCTTCTTCATCATGTGAAAGCAAATATTGTAAGTATTCAGCGAAAGTTGTTAGTTTCAATTCACGTATACGCCGCGCTAAACGGCTGTACACCATTGAATCTTTACTATCGGCTAGCTGTATACCGGTTTTTTTATACAATATGTCTCGTACATGTTGAAAGTCTTGCTGGCTATAGGCAAATTCTTGCTTCTTTGTTACGTTAGTCATACTTTGAGCTCTCAATTAGAAGCTCTCCCACTCATCATCTTCTTGAGTGCTAGCTTGTACTAGTTTAATACGCTCTCTTGATTCGATTGGTCTTCTCGCTTGGACCTTCGGGCGCGATACAATCTGAGCATGACCAGTTTGTGGCAGCTCATCAAAATTAAAAGACGCCACACGGTCGCTCAACTGCACTGCTTGGGTCTGCAAACTTTCAGCCGCCGCAGTGGCTTCTTCTACCAATGCTGCATTTTGTTGGGTGACCTCATCCATTTGGTTTATAGCTTTGCCCACTTCATCAATACCTGAGGCTTGCTCAGCAGAGGCGGCAGCTATTTCAGCCATCAAATCATTCACCCGCTTGATAGACGTCACTACATTATTCATGGTTTCCCCGGAGCGATTAACCAAGCTATTGCCATTTTCTATTTTGGAAACTGAATCAGAAATCAATTCTTTTATGTCTTTTGCCGCATTAGCAGAGCGTTGAGCTAACGTTCTAACTTCAGAGGCAACGACCGCGAATCCACGACCTTGCTCCCCTGCACGCGCAGCCTCAACAGCAGCATTTAACGCCAATATATTGGTCTGAAAGGCTATTCCGTCTATCACGCCAATAATGTCGGAGATCTTACGTGAGGATTCATTGATAGATGACATTGTTGAGACCACTTGGCTGATCAAGTCACCTCCTTCACTTGCTACAGTAGAGGCTTGCGAGGCTAGTCCGTTTGCTTGATTAGCGTTTTCTGCGTTTAAGCGCACTGTACCTGTTAATTCTTCCATGGTAGAGGCCGTTTCCTCTAAACTGGATGCTTGGCGCTCGGTACGATTGGACAAGTCGGAATTACCTTGTGCTATTTCAGACGACGCATTTTTAATTGTCTCAGCAGAAGCACTTATTTGTCCTAGAGTATCAGCTAAAGACGCGATGAAGCCCGTAACATTTTCACCCAATTCTTGAAATTCGCCGCTAAATTGATGCGCAAGTTTGGCGGTCAGATCTCCATCTGACAATAAGCCCAAGACACGCTTGATTTCATTTATAGCCTCTTTACGTGCGGTGATATCAGTCGCATATTTAACGACTTTAAACGGCTTGCCGTTTAAATCTAAAATAGGATTGTATGACGCTTGGATCCATACTTCATTGCCACGCTTGCCAATACGTTTAAATTCATCAGTGGTAAACTCACCCTTATTTAGTTGTTCCCAGAAAGCTCGATATTCATGACTATTCTTGTAATCTGCCTCGACAAAAATACTGTGATGCTTATCGGTTACTTCTTCTAAGCTATACCCCATGGCATTCAAAAAGTTTTCATTAGCGGATTGAATGATGCCATTCATATCAAACTCGATAACGGCTTGTGACTTACCAATCGCGTCTATTTGCCCTGAATAATCTGCGTTAAGTAATTTCTGCTGGGTAATATCAGTGGCATATTTAACGACTTTGAAAGGCTTGCCATTCACATCCAATATCGGATTATATGACGCTTGTATCCAGACGTCGTTGCCTTGTTTAGCAATGCGCTTGAACTCTGCGGTAATAAATACCCCAGCGTTTAATTGTTCCCAGAATGTACGGTACTCGGCACTATTTTTAGTACTGGGCTCGACAAACATACTGTGATGCTGACCTTTAACCTCTGCCAAGGTATAGCCCATAGCACTGAGAAAGTTATCGTTGGCATTTTGAATAATCCCGTTCATGTCAAATTCGATCACAGCTTGGGATTTACCAATCGCCTCGATTTGTCCTGAGTAATCCGCATTGCGCAATTTTTGCTCGGTGATATCGGTGGCATATTTAACGACCTTAAATGGCTTACCATTCAGATCTAAAATAGGGTTATAAGACGCTTGTATCCACACTTCATTACCCAATTTATCAATGCGCTTGAACTCAGCTGAATTGAACTCCCCTTTGTTCAGGTTTTCCCAAAATAAATGATATTCATGACTATTTTTGTACTCAGGCTCAACAAACATGCTGTGATGCTTACCTTGCACTTCTTGCAAACTGTAGCCCATCGCACTTAAGAAATTATCGTTTGCCGACAGAATGAGTCCGTTCATATCAAACTCGATAACAGCTTGTGATTTACTTATCGCTTCAATTTGACCAGCATAATCTGCGCTTTGTGCCTTTTGTTTCGTTACGTCAGTCGCGTACTTAATTACCCCAGTAGGATGGCCATTTTCGTCTAGCAGTGGATTGTACGAAGCTTGGATCCAAACCTCTTTGCCGTCTTTACCTATGCGCTTATATGTATCAGACATGAATTGGCCGCGATTCAACTTGTCCCAAAAATCACGATACTCTTGACTATTTTTGTAGGAGTTCTCGACAAATATACTATGGTGCTTTCCGACGATTTCATCAGCACGGTAGCCCATCGCTGACAAAAAGTTTTCATTTGCCGCCTGAATAACACCATTCATGTCGAATTCAATAACAGCTTGAGAGCGCTCAATTGCACTGATGATGCATTTTTCTCTTAATTCAGATTCGCTTGAACTGTTCCCATTTAACCAACCAAAAAGACTCATAAATTACTCCTGCGCTGCGGTATTGTGATTATCAAATAGGCCTAGCTCTTCGCTTGATATTAAACTATCTATGTTTACCAAAATGACCATATGCTCCTCCAACGAAGCTAATCCTAATAAGTATTTACTATCAAATGCCACGCCGAACTCGGGTGGTGGACGTATATCGTCCTCCTGTAATTTGATGACGTCCGACACTCCATCAACGACTATTCCTACAATTCGTTCACACACATTAAGCATGATGACAATCGTAAATTCGTTGTAAGTGGCTTCACCTACCGAAAATTTAATACGCAAATCAATAATCGGTACGATATCTCCGCGCAAGTTAATCACTCCTTTTATAAAGCTCGGAGCATTTGCAATTTTTGTTACCGCCTCATATCCACGGATTTCTTTCACCGTCATGATGTCCAATGCGTAATGTTCTTCTCCTAGGAAGAAACTAAGAAATTCTTTAGACTCTACGTGCAAATGATCTAGGTTAGCTTTCGAATTCATAAGGTTTTCTCTTTCGTGAGGCCATCAGCTTTGACACTATTGGCAAGTGACTCGACGTCCAAAATGAGCGCGACTTGTCCATCACCCATTATCGTTGCCCCTGCGATACCGTCGACGCGGCGATAATTTTGCTCAAGACTTTTAATAACAACCTGCTGTTGGCCCAATAAAGCATCGACTAGTAAGCCAAAACGTTTATTACTACTTTCAACCAACATCACTATCGCCTCACTCGGCTCAGTAATCGCGTTCTCAATTTCCATCTTTTGATGAAGTTTCACTAATGGCCAATATTGGTCACGGATCCACAATAACTTTTCGTTAGCAATCAATTTCATTTGGTCGGGTGCAGGTTGAACCGACTCAATAATATTTACCAAGGGAACAACAAAGGTTTGATCCGCAACTGACACACAAATGCCATCTACTATCGCCAGTGTCAGCGGTAAATGAATATTAAAGCTTGAACCTTCTCCCTGACTGGATTCAATTTCAATTCTTCCACCGATGGCCTCAAGATTTCGCCGCACTACATCCATACCTACACCTCGGCCAGATACATCAGTCACTTCTTGTGCCGTTGAAAAGCCTGCTTCAAAAATCAGTTTCCACACTTCACTATCAGGCATGTCATTATCTATGGAAATACCATTTTCAATCGCTTTTGATAAAATTCGTTCACGATTTAAACCTGCACCATCGTCGATAATACTGATCAAAATACTGCCGCCTTTTTGCTCGGCTTTTAAGATCACCGTACCCTCTTCTGATTTGCCAATGGCAACACGCTCTTCCGTTTTCTCAATGCCGTGATCAATGCTGTTGCGTACTAGATGGGTAAGTGGATCAACCAGCTTTTCAATCATACTTTTATCAATTTCAGTGTTAGCACCCTCAATCACCAAATTCACTTTTTTACCTAGTTTGGTTGACAGGTCTCGCACAACGCGGGGGAAGCGATTAAACGTAAAATGCATGGGAAGCATGCGCATTGACATAACCGATTCTTGAATTTCTCTGGTGTTGCGGGTTAGCTCAGCAATGGCATTTTGAAGTTTCTCGTGCGGCTCCCCTGGCATGTCAGAACTAACTTGCGTCAACATAGACTGCGTAATCACAAGTTCACCGATTAAATTAACTAAGGAATCTATTTTCCCCGTATCAACACGAATAGACGAAGATTCCAGTGATGCTTTGCCTTGCGCGGACTTCGGGCCATTCGGAAACGCTTTTTCGGGTGTTTTTTTAACGCCCTTAGAGGGAGTGGGTAGTTTTTCAAAGAATCCATACCCCCTCTTGTTATCGTTAGGATCATCAGAGGGATGCACATTCACTTCAAAGAAACCGAAACCTCTTGCCGTCTCACTTTCCATTGGCGAATGCGCATCGGCTAGTGATGTAAAATCCGTATTTGAGGTTTGCGGCTCATCAGTGAAAAAACCAAAACCCTCGATGTCATCGTCACTTTGCGCACTTGTTTCGGGTGACTCAAAAAATCCAAAACCTTCGATTTCACCACTATTCTCATTAGCCGTAACTGCCGCTGCCGAGCCCTCTAACGATTGCATTAATGCATTAAGTTTATTTATTCCGTCATCAATGTTGTTTTGTTCTATGGGTTCTTGATTTCGATAGCGGTCTAAGGTGTGTTTCAACAAATCCGTTGTTTCAAGTAACAAATCGACGATTGGCGTCGTCATCTGAATCGTGTTATTTCTGGCCCTGTCTAGTAAATTCTCCATAATATGGGTAAGACCGGTGAGTGCATCAAAGCCAAAAATCCCGCTCCCGCCTTTTATTGAGTGTGCAGCACGAAATATACTATTCAACTCTTCAGGGTCCGGCTCGGATAAGTCCAGATCCATTAGTTGCTGTTCCATGTCGGCTAGATGTTCGTCGCTTTCATCGAAAAACACACCGTGGAATTGCTCCATATCAATGGACATATCAATCCTTACTTAATTAACCAGAAACATTAGCCTAGAACTTTGCTTGCCACAGCCAACAGCTTTTGCGGATCGAACGGCTTGACCATCCATCCCGTGGCTCCTGCAGCTCGACCTTGGGCTTTTATGTCGTCTCCCGCTTCTGTGGTCAGCACGACTATTGGAGTGGTTCTGTAATTTGGCATTCCGCGCAAAGACTTTATCAAGGTCAGACCGTCCATGCGCGGCATGTTCTGATCTGTTAACACAAAATCAAATTGCTGAGTCCTACATAGATCTACCCCTGCTTGACCATCATTGGCCGTCGTCACTTTGTATGACGCAGACTTCAATGTCATTTCAACCATTTGTCTGATAGACGCTGAATCATCAACGATTAATATATGTTTACTCATTGTGGTTATTTCCTTCACTTAATAAGTACTGACGTTCTATTTCCTGGAGCAATGACTTGTATTTGCTCACAAAGTTTTTCGACAAGATTAAGTCCTCGTCCAAATAAGGCTTCGTTTTCAATCGCCTTATGCGTTAGTCTATCGTAGCCAGTACCACTGTCTTCAATATCAAAATACAGCTGACCTATTTCTGGCTCAAATCCTAACGTCAATCGAATCCGGTCGTCTTGCTCTAAATATTTCAAACGACAAGTGCGCTGCTCTATATACTGCCCAAAACTGTTAAAATCATGTTTCAACGACGAGTCGAGACGCAATACCCCATGGTCCAATGCGTTGCTAATTAATTCTGAAAATACGGTAAACGCTTTCTGCTTTAATTCTGTATTAAGACCAATGCGGTTGAGCACGTCATCAATAACCGAAACCATGTTTCCTGCAGACAATAAATCCCCAGCAAAATCCAGCTCCAGGTGAATATGTCCTTGGTTTAATTTGTCATGAATGGTCGTTTTACCGTTAAATAATGCGCGCAACTGGTCTAAGCTGACACAACAAATAGAAACATCATCCTCTTGTGCCGTATTAGCGCAGTGCATTGAGAAGCGCTCTATCACTTTGTTTAACAAAGAAGCTGCATCATCATTGTTCTTGATTATCTCGTTCAAACTAGATTTGCCGAATTCCACTCCGGCGCAGCAACGCTGCTCAATGAGGCCGTCACTGTAAAAGAATAAATGTTGGTTGTTTTTCAGCGGGATTTCGTTCACAAATGGACTAAAATCATTGCGCCCAACTATGCCAAGCGGCAAAGATTGAGAACGTACCTTATAAATAATTTCAGAGTTGTCATCGATGATGAGTAATTCAGGCATGCCAGCATTAATGATATCGATGGTGCCTTGGTGATATTTAATCTCTACCGCTATCATCGCTACGAATCTTTCATCTGGGATTTCCGCACACAACTTGTCGTTAATTTCGTATACTATGTTTCGCATAGACATGCCTTTTAACATCATCGCTCGCATGGTTGAAACCGCAGGCAAAATAGTGATAGCCGACGCTAACCCATGCCCTGCCGCATCCATCATAAAAAGCAGAGTGTTACCATTCGGCAAATTCTCTGCGACGAAAAAGTCCCCGTTAAAGGATTTAGACGAACGCATGAAGCTATTGATCGCCTCGGGAGGCTTGGAAAACGATTGAGATAAGTGCTGAAACACATAGCGTGCTAACTTTTCCTCTTCTTTTCTCTCATTAAGCATCAGTTCGAGCTCTTGAAATTGACGTTGCAACTTCTGTTCATTCAGGTGGGTGCACAACGCCCGTTGCACTAATAACCCCAGCAACTCCAAATTGACTGGCTTGAGCAAATAATTGGAAATGCCTTTTAAAAAATACTGCTTCATCGATTCTTGATCTTCATCTACCGTTATCATTATCACCGGAATAGAAAGTTGCTCCAGTTTCATAAAATCGAGAACGAATAAACCCATGCCGTCAAGCAAAAAACTATCTAATATAACTAGATCAAAACTTTCAGTTAACAGTGCTTTTTTAGCATCCCTGATACTCACGACACTGGTAATTAACGCCCCCTTCTGGGTTAGACATTCACCTATGGTGCAGTGGTAGCTTTCATCGTCGTCGACTAACAATAGCCGGCACCCAGTCAGTGGATTAAGCGCTTTAATCATTGTTCAAAATTAAACAGTTTTTCAAAGTTGGCAATCAATAAGATATCTTTGGCATTGTCTTTTGCACCTTGAATTGAGACGTTAATATTTTTTAATTTGGCTTTTTTATTCAATAACACCATCATCCCCAGTGCAGAACTATCTAAGTATTCAGTACGTGAAAAGTCCATGATAATTTTGTTGCACAACTTGGCTTCTAACATTTCATTGTATTGCTCGGTAAACGTTTTATGTTGGCTAAAATCAAAACGTTGAGGAACATGCAGTACTCTTACTTCGTTCATAAAGACTTCACCTCGATTCAATTAAAAAAGTTCTAATTCGCCGGCATCCATGTTGTCAGACGACACTGGGTTGTGCTTTTCTTCCCGTTTGGCGCGAAATGTATCTCTGAAGCGGTAAAACGCTTCAAAATCCTGTTCGTTATGTAGCGACATGACTCTGTTTAACAATTGAATAATGTGCACCAAGGTATCTTTGGTGTAACCCAAGTTTTGAATATTAATATCGTCAAATTGTAGCGACCGTATCGCCTGCCCTAGGGCCGTTTCAAGGTTACGTGAAATGTCATCAAGATCGTTGATCACTTTAGCGTCAGTTTCTGCTTTAGTAATAATGTCACGCAAGGCATTCTTGATATCTCTTTTAGCATCAATAACATACGTCACATCATAAGATGCCAGAGTTCCCACCTCTGCAGTGAGTTCGCCTATTTCCTGATTAATAAAGCGCAGACGAGTCTGAATACTTTCACTGAACTCAGACGAGCGGCTGGATAAAGAACGCACTTCATCCGCTACCACGGCAAAACCCCGACCGTGCTCACCCGCTCGAGCTGCCTCAATCGCGGCATTTAAGGCCAGTAAATTAGTTTGTGAGGCAATCCCATCTATGTCTTTTAAGGCTTGCATAACTAACGGCAAGGCTTCGTGGATTTTATTAACTTTGTCGAGCAACTCCATTGATGCGGCGGACATATCCACAGTTGATTGAATAAAACGGTCAAGCAAAACTTCAGTGCTATTTGCAAAGTGACGCATACGATCGCTATATAACTCTTCGCTCTCACCTGACACAGAAATCAACGTCATTATGCTGTCGCTTTGTTGATTAATCAGTTGCTGAAGATCAGCAAACGCACTGTTTAATAAGCTAACAGCGTCTTTTTGGGTGCTGCTAATATTCTCAATACTCTGCTCGCACTCCTCAATTGCGGGCACTACGTCAGGTATTAAGTCACTAATATCGTCAACACTGGGGTTAACGTGATTTGCTAGTTGTTCTTCTGGTTGAGCAGCGCTCGACGCTGCGTTTTGCTGATTCAACGATTTAACTAGCCAGCCAGAAAAAAGCAAAATGGGCATTAATGCGAAATAAGGATCAACAAAATAAACCAGTAATATCGATACCAATGCGACCAGCACAAACATCAGCCAAAGTATTTTCAAAATTGTGTCCAAAATTTACCGTGATGATTAATAAAACTACTCGCTAATTTTGAAAGCGCAAGGAAAAAACCAAATACAATTCAATAAAATAGCAGTGAAAATGATTAAAGTTAGTGATCACTACAAGGTTTAATAGAGAGAACTAAACAGCCTATTTTGACAATTAGTACTTTAGGCGTAGACTGCATATATCGGTAAATAAAAAGACGTATTTGATTGGCCTTTCAACATA
>TARA_R110001599_G_scaffold38341_1_pt1 | contig 10673 bp, 8 predicted proteins | sample TARA_R110001599 | Tara Oceans TARA_R110001599 (sample SAMEA4398360) | marine metagenome | biome: Polar Biome; feature: [MES] marine water layer (ENVO:01000295) within the mesopelagic zone...; material: water (ENVO:00002006), including particulate matter (ENVO:01000060) such as...... | reverse complement strand
CTCTTTGGTTGTATTATTTGGATGTCCTTCTAAACTAAATTCATAATTTGGGTGTCTTTCGGCTAAGGAAAACAATCCATCAATTAATTTTTTTAGTTGGTCACTTGAAAAAAATGTTGGAGTTCCGCCACCTAAATGAATCTCTTTTATAATTGGTTTTTCATCAACCAAATCAACATACAATTTCCATTCTTTTAAAACTGTATCTATATAATCTTCTTCAACTTCGTGACGTTTTGTAATGTGCTTATGACACGCACAAAACGTACACAAACTTTCACAAAAGGGCAAATGAATGTACAAACTAATTCCTTCTGATTGATTGCTTTCTTTAAATGATTTTTGAAAACTAGCTATCCAATTTTCTTTCGATATTCCTTTTTTGTCCCAATAAGGAACCGTTGGATAACTTGTATATCTTGGGCCTGGAATATTGTATTTTTGAATTAATGAACTCATATTATTTAGTCTTTTCTCTAAATATATTTTCTTATTCTCCATTCCGCTTGAATTGACAGAATATATATCGATTTAATTTAAATTGTATCTAAAGCAATTAATACCATTTCTTTAAAAGTTTGTTCTCTTTCTTCCGCAGATGTTCTTTCTTTTGTAACTAAACTATCAGAAATAGTTAAAATTGATAGCGCATTAACATTGTGTTTTGCTGCTGCTGTATATAAACCTGCCGTTTCCATTTCTACACACAACACGCCAAATTCTGCCCAATGTTTATAATCATCAAAATTATCTGAATAAAATTCATCAGAACTCAACACATTTCCTGCCTTAATTGGAATGTTATTTGCTTTTGCAACAATAACTGCTTTATTAAACAACTTAAAACTTGCAGTTGGTGCAAAACTTGCTCCATGAAAACGTTGTGCATTAATACCAGATGTTGTAGAACCCGCCATTGCAAAAACTATATCTCTAATTTTAACCTCTTTTTGATAAGATCCTGCAGAACCAACACGAATTAAATTCTTTACTCCAAATTGTGTAATTAATTCATTTGCATAAATTAATGCAGACGGAATTCCCATTCCTGTTCCTTGAACAGATACTTTTTTACCTTTATAAGTTCCTGTAAAACCTAACATTCCTCTAACTTTATTATAACAAACTACATTTTCTAAAAATGTATCTGCAATCCATTTTGCTCTTAACGGATCTCCAGGTAACAAAATAGATTCAGCTATATCTCCTGGTTTTGCATCAATGTGAACACTCATAATTTATTTTTTTAATTTTCTTCCTAAAATACTTGTCATAACTGTTGTAAAAATTACAATTGTAATAGAACTCAACGGCATTAAAATAGCTGCAATTACAGGTTCCAATTGTCCTGTAACTGCAAAATACAAACCTATTATATTATAACATAAAGATAATACAAAACTATATTTAATAATCTGAATTGCTTTTTTTGAAATTTCTAAATATGTTGCTATGTTTTTAAATTTACTTGCATCTAAAATAGCATCACACGCAGGTGAAAACACATTTATATTTTCTGATAAAGAAATTCCTACATCACTTTGTGCTAAAGCTCCAGCATCATTTAAGCCATCACCAATCATTAAAATTTTATTTCCTTTTTCTTGTAATAATTTTATATATTTTAACTTATCTTCTGGGTTTTGGTTGAATAAAAAGGAAACTTTTTTAGGCAATCTTTTTCCTAAGTATTCTTTTTCTCCTTCATTATCACCCGAAATAACTGATAAATTATACTTGTTTTGTAATTTCCTAAACAAACGCTTCATGTATTTTCGGTACGAATTTTTAAATACATATTTTCCGAAATAAATTCCATTAACACTTATATGAATTGCTGTTTCAAACTGATTGTCTTTTGGGCTATTTTCTACAAATAATTGCGAACCTATTTTTATTGAAATTCCGTTTGCTGTTGCCTCAATTCCTTGTCCTACAAATTCTTTATAAGCATCTAATTCAATTTGATGTATTGTACCAAAAGTATCATACAACATTCTACTTAATGGATGATTAGAAATACGCATCGCATTTTGTAAAACCTCTTTTTCTTTATCTGAAAATCGTTCTCCATTATACTGAATTTCAGTGTTTTTAGTTGAAGTTAACGTTCCTGTTTTATCAAAAATAATGGTATTAATAGTTGCCAATTTTTCTAGAATAGAAGCGTTTTTAAGATAAAATTTATTTTTTCCTAAAATTCTTAAAAGGTTTCCTAATGTAAATGGTGCTGCCAATGCAATGGCACAAGGACACGCAATAATTACAACAGCAGTAAACACATTTAATGCTTTGCTTGCGTCTTTAAACAACCAAAATAGCGTTGCAATAGTTGCGATTGATAAAACATAAATAGTAAATCGCTTACTAATGGTATCTGTTAAATTTTTAAATTTCGATATTTTTTCTTTGCTAAAAACATCATTACTCCACAATTGCGTTAAGTAACTTTGAGAAACAGATTTTAAAACTTCCATTTCTATAATTCCGTTGAGTTGTTTACCTCCTGCAAAAATTTTATCTCCAGATTTTTTTTCAACTGCAACAGATTCTCCAGTAACAAAACTGTAATCTATAGTTGCTTTACCGTTTATTAAAACACCATCAACAGGGATTAATTCGTTATTTCTAATTAACAATCTATCGCCTTTTACAACATCATAAATTTGGGTGTTTTCTTCCGATTTATCAGTATTTATTTTTGTAACTGCAATTGGAAAATACGATTTAAAATCACGTTCAAAAGACAAGAAATTATATGTTTTTTGTTGAAAAAACTTACCTATTAACAAGAAAAAAACTAAGCCTGTTAAACTATCAAAAAAACCTGAGCCTAAATTAAAAATTACATCGGTTGCACTTCTTAAAAACAATACAGAAATTCCAAGAGCAATAGGAACATCAATATTTAATATGTTAGATTTTAATCCTTTATAAGCAGAAATAAAATAATCTTTAGCCGAGTAAGAAACAACGGGTATTGAAAAGAAAAACATTAACCATCTAAAAACTTGTTTGTATTGATCTAACCAAAATTCGTTTACTTCAAAATATTCTGGAAACGATAAAAACATCACATTACCAAAGGCAAAACCGGCAATTGCTAATTGATATAATAAAGTTCTATCAATGCTCTTTTTTCCAACTTCATAATCTTCTAAACTAATGTAAGGTTCATAACCGATTGAGCTTAATAATACTACAATTTCTTTTAAGCTAATATGGTCAGAATCGAATGTAATTCTAATGGTTTTCTTTGGGAAATTTACCTGAGAAGTAACAATATTTTTTTGAAGTTTATGTAAATTTTCTAATACCCAAATACAAGAACTACAATGAATATGAGGAATGTATAATGATACTATTTGTTTGTTGCCATCATTAAATTCAGTTAATTTTTCTACAATTTTTTGATTGTCTAAAAAATCATATTTTCCCTGAATTTCTTCTGGAATTGCTCCCGGACTTTGGTCAAAATCATAATAACACATTAAATCATTTTCCGCAAAAATCTCAAAAACAGTTTTACATCCATTACAGCAAAAAAAAATTCCTTTTACCGTAATTAACTCATTATCACAAGTATTACCGCAATGATAACATACTAAATCGTTCATATTATTTACCCTGAATGCCTAGAACAAATGTCTAAGATAACTTTATTTTATAATATGATAATTGTCAGTTTTTACTTATATTTGAAAGGAATAATTAATAGGCAATATGAGTAAATGTGAACAGTGTATAGTCAGGCAACTTAATTCTTTAAAAACACTAACAAGAAAAGAGCTTTCAAATATTTCTGCTTGTAAAACAACCAGAACAGTAAAAAAAGGAGAGGTAATTTTTGATGAAGGAGATTATATAAATGGTGTTTTTTGCGTTAGTGAAGGCGTTTGTAAAGTTTCTAAGAGGAGCGCTAACGGTAGAGAACAAATTATTCATCTAATAAATAAAGGAGATTTTTTAGGTGAACGAAGTTTAATCAATGACGATGCTGCTAACTTAAAAGCAACTGCAATTAACGACATGGAAGTTTGCTTTATTCCTAGAGAAGAAATAATTAATGATTTAAAACAAAACCCTGAATTTTCTATGAGTGTTTTACAAAATATGGCAATGTCTTTAAAAAATACAGATAATGTAATCGTAGATATGGCGCAAAAAACTGTAAAACAGCGTTTAGCCGAAACTTTATTGAATTTAGATAAAAAATTTGGTCGAAATAGAGATAATATTTTAAATATTCATTTATCTAGAGAAGATATTGCCAACATCATTGGTACAGCAACAGAATCTGCAATTCGATTATTATCTGAGTTTAAAAGAGATGAATTAATCTCTTTAAAAGGAAAAAACATTTCTATCTTAAACGTTTCTAAACTCAAAAAAATAGCGCAAGGGTTTTAAAATTTTACTTTTTTGAAAAAAATTTGGTATAACTTTTTTAAAATTTACATTAAAATAGGCTTGTTTTTTTATATCAAAAAAATAAAAATTGTAGGCAAAGAAAATATTCCTAAAAAAGGCGCAGTACTTTTTGCTTTAAATCACCCTAACGGATTACTAGATCCTTTATTAGTTACTACAAATATTCCGAGAAGCACACATTATTTAGTAAGAGCAGCTGTTTTTAAAAAACCACTAGTAAAAAAGTTTTTAGCTACGTTAAATTTAATGCCAATTTATAGAATTAGAGATGGCGTAAAAGAACTTTCTAAAAATACTAAAGTTTTTAACGACTGTTTTGAAATTTTAAACAATCAAAATACATTGATGATTTTTCCTGAAGGAAGTCATGATAAAAGAAGAACTGTACGGAATTTAAGTAAAGGGTTTGTGCGGATTCTTTTTGGTGCTTTTGAAAAATATCCAAAATTAAAAATAACAGTAATTCCTGTTGGCATTACCTATCAAAACCCAAGTCAGTTTCCTTGTAAAGTGGCTATCCATTATGGCAAGCCAATTCTAGCTAATAGTTATTATGATGCCGCTAATTTAAACAACTCTATACGCTCTATTAAAGACGAAGTTTCAAACCAATTAAAAGAATTATCTGTACATATTCCGGCTGATGAAAATTACGAAAAAACATTAAACGAATTAAACACTAAAAATGTTGATTTCACTGAAGTAAGGCTAACTAACAGCAGTGTAAAAACTGGTGAAATAAAAAGCATGAAAGCTGCCTTTAACTTTGCAAAACCAATTCGTTTTCTAATTATTTTAAACAGTATTATTCCTTGGATAATTTGGAAAATGATACAAAAAAAGATTGATGAAACTGAATTTGTAGATACGTTTAGGTTTGCTTTAGGAATTAGTCTTTTTCCTTTTTTTTACTGCATTCAAGCAATCTTAATCTATAACTTTTACAACTTAAAAATTGCTGTTTTTTATGTAATTATAACACTAATTTTACAACTATTATATAGTAAATTAGCTTCTATTTCAAGATAGCATCTTGAATAACTTGCTGAATTTTTGTTCGTATATTTTCTGTAATTAAACCATTATTTTCCATTGTTGGATATACTCTGTTTGATAAAAAAACATATACAATTCTACTTTTTGGGTCTGCCCAAGTATAAGTTCCAGTAAAACCACTATGACCAAAGCTTTCCTCAGAAACACAACCACAAGTTGCTTCAATTTCTGGATCTAATTGTGGTTTATCAAAACCCAAACCTCTTCGTATTTTTTTATCCTTATAATATCGCTTATTAAACATCTTTACGGTAGCACTTTTTAAATATCTTTTACCACCATAATATCCGTTTTGCAAATACATCTGCATAATTTTTGCAACATCATTTGCATTTGCAAATAAACCAGCATGACCACCAACTCCACCTAACATAGCTGCTCCCATATCATGCACATAACCATGCAATAATTGATGTCTAAAATAATTATCTTTTTCTGTTGGGATAATTTCCTTTTTTGGAAATTTATTCAACGGCAAATAACTAGTTCTATTTGCGCCTAATGGCGCATAAAAATTTTCTTCAACTAACACATTCAAAAGCTCTTTATATTTTGTTTCAATAGTTCTCTTTAACATATAAAAACCTAAATCGCTATATTTATATCCCTCTTTTTCTCTCTGATCCACTTCCTCTATTTTTTTATAAATAGAATCTCGATAAGTAGAACTTAAAAATAAATTTCTAGCAACTTCTATATTGTATTTTTTTGATTTTTTTTCTCGATAAAAATCTGGCAAATTTTTATTGGTAATACTATCTTGAATTAATTTATAAAACGGAACCCAAGCTTTAAGTTTAGCGTTATGAGAAAGAATTTCTTTTAAAGTTAAAGTATCTTTATTTGTTCCTTTTGTTTCTGGTAATAAGTATCTTAATTTTGTTGCAATTCTAAATTTCCCTTCACCTACAGCTTTTATTACCATTGGTAAGGTTGCTAATATTTTAGTTAAAGAAGCAACGTCATAAATATCGGTATTTTTAACTTTTAAAACTGAATCATTTGTATGATAACCAAAGCTTTTTTGATAAATTACCTTTCCTGCTCTTGCTACTAGAATTTGCATTCCAGGAGTCATTTTTTTTTTTACAACATCGTTTGCTATACTATCAATTTCTGCCAATTTTATGGAAGACATTTTTACTTCTTCTGCAATTCCATATTGTAATCGACTTAATGAGGCTGTAAACAAACCAAAACCTTCTTTAAAATTTTTATCTATCGAAACTGGTAATTTCCCATTTGTTTTAATCGCGCCAAACAACTGTTGTGCAGAAATTTCTTGCGCAACTTTGCTATTCTGATACGACACAACCAAGCCTTCTATGTTTTTAAAAGATGTAACGTCTAATAAAGCATAAGGACTTGCAAAAACATCTAAGATTACTTTTTTACTTTTTGCTATTTGTTGGATTTTAGCAATGTCTTCTTTTTTAAATTTATAATCTTTCCAAGGATGTTCATTTGAAATATGATATCCAATAATTACTAAATTATATGGTTTTAATTTTGATAATAATGTTGCTTTATTGTCAACCAAAATAACATCTACTTTAGTGTAATTCTTTAACATTGTAACAAAAGAGGTATTATCTGCATCTCCAAATTTTACATAAGCAATTTTTTGTTTGTTTAAATCTTGAATCGGAATTATATCTTCTTCGTTTTTTATTACAGTAATAGAATTTTTGACCAATTCTCTGTGTAATAACTCATCTGTCTTTGTATTTAAATCTTCATGCAAATTCTGTAACTCTATGGGTTTATAATTTTGCAATCCAGCCCAATATTTTGCTTTTAAAATCTTACTAACTGATTCGTCTAATCTTTCAATAGTTAACTTTTTATCTTTAATCGCTTTTAAAAAATAGTCCATTGTTTCTGGCACTTCGTGCGGAATTAACAACACATCATTTCCTGCTAAAATTGCTTCTAAATTAATTTCTTTAGACGTTGCAAAATCCGCAGCGGCTTTCATATTCAATCCATCGGTTATAATTAATCCTTTAAAACCCATTTTTTCTTTTAACAATCCAGTTGTAATTTTGTGAGATAAAGAAGATGGCAAACTTTTGTTTGGTTCTAATTTAGGAATGCTTAAATGTGCTGTCATAACACTCGCTAAATTTTTATCAAATAATTTATAATATGGGTACAATTCTAACGTGTCTAAACGAGTTGCATCAAAATTAATAACGGGTAAAGTGTGATGTGAATCTGCCGCAGTATCACCATGACCAGGGAAATGTTTTGCATTTGCCAAGACGCCAAAACGTTGCATCCCGTGCGTAAAAGCGATTGCTTTGTCTGTTACATTGTATTTATTTTCTCCAAAAGAACGATTTCCAATAATTGGATTTTTTGGATTGATATTGATATCTACTACGGGTGCAAAATTAATGTGAATTCCCAATCGTTTAGAATGTTTTCCTAATTGTTCTCCAAATTTTTCTATCAACAAATTGTCTTGTATTGCTCCTAAAGCCATATTCCACGGATAACGAAACGAATTTTGCAAACGCATATCTAATCCCCATTCTGCATCAATTGCAATCAATAAAGGATATTTTGACAATGCTTGATATTTATTTGTTAATTCTGCTTGTCTTTTTGGAGTTCCTTGCATAAAAATTAAATTCCCAGCATGGTATTTCTGAATCAATTCTTCCACTAATTTCTCATTCAAAGTATCGTTTGTAGAATACGCTTGCACCATAAATAATTGACCTATTTTTTCTTCATTGGTCATGTTATTTAAAATGTTGTCAACCCATTTCTCTTGAGCTTCTTTATCTTTCGTTTGTAATGGATCTTTAGATTGTGCTTGTAATCCAAGAAAACAAAACACAAAAAGTAGCATTAAATTATTTTTCATAAATTATATCATAAAACGATTATGCCAGCTTTTACTTGCCGGAACTTCCCAATTATTTTCTACTTCTTCTTTGGTTTGCACCATGTTATTAAAAACGATGGTTTCTTTTGTTATTTTTTGCTCTTTGGCAAACTGTTGAAAATCGGATAATTTCACAATATTAATAGTGTCTCCGTCTTTAAAAGAAACATTCATTTTATTCATTAAATCGATTTGCAATTCGTTTTCTAATTCTTTCACAAAACGAACAGATGCATCTATTGAACAACCCGAAACATTGTTAAAACCTTCATCAACCGCCAACACTAAAAACTGATTGTATTTAATGGTAAACGACCCTTTTAAATTATCTCCATGTCGCGTCCATTGTTCTATAAAATCTTTTGCTTTTTTAGAAATAAAATCTATTTCTTGAGCTGTAAAAACTCTATCGGATTGATACATCCAAACTCTTGAGTTATTTGGTAAGTTTTTATATTCTGTAAACATTTTTGTCTTTTTTTTAATTCGATAAAGTTAAAGAAATTGCTGGAGCAAATTTTCTAAATCTACTAATTTTATTTAATGCTGATTTGGTCCAAATTCCTTTTATATAATAATATGTTCTATCTTTTGGTTTTCTATAATTGTATTTTGTAAAACCAATGACTGGCGCATAAAAAACTTCGGATGCTGACTCTGTATGTTTTTTTCCGTATTCATTGAACGGAATCAATAATTTTTCAAAAGCAATAAACACCCCATTCTCTGGCATTTCAATACTATAATTAGAGAGATCTATTTCCGTTTTCAATTGCCCTTCTGATATAGTAACTGGCAAATTTACATTCAACAAATCATTTTTTGGCAAACCTGTTTTATCATCTTTATCAAAGATACGAACTCTAAATTTCGACTTTTTATTGTGTCTTTTAGAAAAATAAATAGTTACTTTAGAAATATAGTTACAGCATTTATTTTTCTTTGTACTCGGAAAATATTTTGCCAACATTCGCATACCAACTGTGTGTACACCGTATACTTTCTTTTTTACTTTGTCTACTAAAATTGTTTTATTAATTTTTTTTGTAATTACAGCCTCATCCAATACATTTTCTTTTGGCAACATAAACAATGTTGTATTGTTTAAATCTGATGCATTTACCAATGTATCTTTATAATTTAAGCAAGAAATATGCACTTTTCCTTTTAAATATTTCTGATTGATGTACATAAAGAAAGTTCCTTGCTCTGTAGTAGAAATCCCTTTGCTAGTTTGTATAAAACTAATATTTGCATACACAACAGGTTCTTTTGTTTTTGCATCTAACAAGCTTCCTTTAAAAGTTGTCTGTTGACCAACAAGTTGGAAAGAAATCAAAACAACAAATAAAAGTAAACACTTTTTCATTTAACGTAAATTAAACTTTTGTTGTAAAGCATTTAATTTTTCGTCGTCTGTCATTGTGTTTTTTGAAGCAGACATTCGCTCTTTAATTTTTCCTAACACTTTTTTAGTAAACAACGGAAAATCTGCATTTTGCATCCAATTATTATACCCAGGATTTTCTTTAAACACTTCTTCTACGGTTCTTCCTTTGTATTTTCCGAAAGAAAATATTTCTTGATCATCGTCATTAAATAAAATAAAGCCAGCAAAGTCTGCTCTTTTCCCATGTGTAGAGAATTCGCTTAACTCATCTACAGAAGTTCCAATATCTTCATACTTTTCTAATTGTGCTAACAAAATTTCATAGGTAGCATTTGTATCTGCTTCTGCTCCGTGCGCGCCTTCTAATTCTTTTCCGCAATAAAATTGATAACCTGCGCTTAAGGTTCTTTGTTCTTTTTTATGAAAAATTACTTGAACATCAATTGCTTTTCTATTGTTCATATCAAAATCAATTCCTGCTCGCATTAACTCTTCTGCTAATAACGGAATATCAAATCGATTAGAATTAAATCCAGCCAAATCACAATCTGCAATTAATTCATTTACTTGTGATGCTAATTCTTTAAAGGTTGGTTCTGTAACCACTTGTTCGTTTGTAATTCCATGGATATCTGATGCTTCTTTCGGAATTTCTCTTTCAGGATTTACCAACCACGTTTTGCTTTCTTTATTTCCGTTCGGAAAGACTTTTAAAATTGATATTTCTACAATTTTATCAGAACCAATATTTATTCCTGTAGTTTCTAAATCGAAAAATACGATTGGTTTTTCTAGTTTTAATTTCATGTTTTTTGTATTCATTTATTCACAATAAAAAGTACGTTAAAGATAGAGAAAACTCTTTTGTTATTTGTTTTTTTAAACATAAAATATTGCCAA
>TARA_R110001599_G_scaffold3596_1_pt1 | contig 10673 bp, 6 predicted proteins | sample TARA_R110001599 | Tara Oceans TARA_R110001599 (sample SAMEA4398360) | marine metagenome | biome: Polar Biome; feature: [MES] marine water layer (ENVO:01000295) within the mesopelagic zone...; material: water (ENVO:00002006), including particulate matter (ENVO:01000060) such as...... | reverse complement strand
CGGCGGCCGCGCCGTGCACACAGGCGCCCAGCGCGGCCGCCGTCTGCGGGCTCAAGCCCTGCGCAAGCAGTGCGCCAATGATGCCGCTGAGGACGTCACCCATGCCGCCGGACGCCATTCCGGCGTTGCCGTAATCCGACAGCAGGCGCTGCTCGCCGCTGACGATGAGGCTGCCGTTACCCTTCAGCAACACGGTGCCACCAAGCCGCTCCTGCAAGGCAATCGCGGCGGCAAAGCGATCGTTTTGCACCGCGCCGCTGGAACTGCCCAGCAACCGACCCGCTTCACCGGGGTGCGGCGTGTACACGCGATTTTCCCGCCTCGCTGCGGTGCCCTCCGGGGCGGCCGCCAGCAGGTTGAGGGCGTCGGCGTCCAGCACCGTCGGCAGGGACGACGCCAACGCCACCTGCAAAAGCTGGCCGGACCAGCTGCTGCGGCCGAGGCCAGGCCCCAGCACCAGCACGTCGGCGCTGTCGAGCAGTGGCCGCAGCTCCTGGCCAGAGCGCACCCCGTTGACCATCGCCTCGGGAGTACGCGCCACAATCGCCGGCAGGTGTTCGGGCCGCGTGGCCACGCGCACCAGCCCGGCACCGCTGCGCAGGGCCGCCTCGGCCGCCAGCGCCACTGCACCGGAAAACCCGTGATCGCCGCCAACCACCAGCACCGTGCCGTAATCGCCCTTGTGGCTGGCAGCAGGGCGCTCGGGCCATGCAGCCAGCAAACGCTGCAGATCAAGACGACGCCAGGCGGGCAAAACAGCCTGGAAGGCCTCCATGGGCACGGCGAGATCGGCAAACTCCAGCTGGCCAACACAATCCGGCGCATGCAGGGTAAACAGCCCGCGCTTGCAGGCGATAAAGGTCACGGTGAGGTCGGCGCGCACCGCCGTGCCGAGCACGCGTCCGGTATCCGCACACAGCCCGGAGGGAATATCCAGCGCCACCACCGGAAGATCCGCAGCGTTCAGCCACTTGATGGCGGCGATGAAAGGCGCGCGGACGTCACCGCCAAGCCCGGTGCCCAGCAGGGCATCCACCAGCACGCCCTGTGCCTGGAGCTCGTCCGGCGCAAAAGGTACCACGGGTACGCCACTGGCCAGCGCCTGCTCGCGGGCCCTCAGTGCATCACCGCTTATCCTCGCCGGGTCCCCCACTTGCAACACGCGCACCGGGATATTGCGGCGCTGCGCCTGATCGGCGAGCAGATAACCGTCGCCGCCATTATTCCCGGTGCCGCAGAGCACCTGCAGGAGCTCAGGCTGCGGCCAGCGCAGCAACAACTGGCGCAGGGCGGCGGACGCGGCACGGGACATGAGCAGCGCACCGTCAATGCCCGCCTGGTCAATGGCCCACCGGTCCAGCGCACGGGTCTCACTGGCGCTGTACAGCCCCTCATGCTCCCACTCGCTGCAACCCTGCCTGACTGACGTCGCCAAAACCCACCTCACGCTGCTAAACTCAGGGGCTCAGGATACGCCCGCAAACCCGCGGATTATAGGCAGCTTTCCTTGCCCGGCCCAGCCCCATGCGACGCAAACACCGATGGCACCAGCACTGACCCCAGAGCACCAGATTGCCCTGCGCCAGCAAATCGATGGCTGGGTGGCGGAGCTGGGGTTCAGCCAGTGGGCGGTCAGCGACATTCATCTCGAGGCGCATGAGCCCTACCTGCAGAAGTGGCTGGATGCCGGTTATCACGGGGATATGGCTTACATGGCGCGCCACGGCCTGCGCCGGGCGCGGCCCGCCGAGTTGGTGCCCGAGACCTGCCGCGTCATTACCGTACGGCTGGATTACCTGGCCGCCGACACACAACCGCTACAGGTGCTGGGCGCGGCGGACAAAGCCTACATCTCCCGCTATGCGCTCGGCCGCGACTACCACAAGCTCATGCGCAAACGCCTCGCCCGGCTCGCCGAGCTGATTCAGGCATCCGCCGCAGGCGGCCAGTACCGCGCGTTTGTCGACAGCGCGCCGGTACTGGAACGCGCACTGGCAGAGCGTGCCGGCATGGGCTGGCTGGCCAAGAACACCATGCTGATCAACGAGCGCGCGGGCTCCTGGTTTTTCCTCGGCGAAATCTACACCGACCTGCCACTGGACGCCGACCCGCCACAGGCCAGCAAGCACTGCGGCAGCTGCAGTGCCTGCCTGAGCGTGTGCCCCACCGACGCCTTTGCCGGCCCCTTTGAACTGGACGCGCGTCGCTGCATTTCCTACCTGACCATCGAGCATCACGGCAGTATTGACCCGAGCTTGCGCCCCCTCCTGGGCAACCGGGTATTTGGCTGCGATGACTGCCAGCTGGTCTGCCCCTGGAACAAGTTCGCGCGCCACAGCGACGAGACCGATTTCCAGCCGCGCCACAACCTGCAGAACAGCGAGCTGGTGACGCTGTTTCTATGGGATGAGGAAACCTTTCTGCAACGCACCGAAGGCTCGGCCATCCGACGCATCGGCCACGAGCGCTGGCTACGCAACCTGGCCGTGGGCCTGGGCAACGGCCCGGCGACCCCGCGCGCCATCGCGGCACTGGAAGCCCGCCTGACACACCCCTCTGCGCTGGTTCGCGAGCACGTCGGCTGGGCGCTGGAGGTGCTCAGGGCGCGCGCAGAAAATGCTCCCGGTAGTAGCGCAGCTCGGCAACCGATTCACGAATATCATCCAGCGCCTGGTGGCTCCCGGCCTTGACCACGCCGCTCTCGAGTTCCGGGCGCCACAGTCGCATCAAAATCTTCAGCGTGCTCACGTCCAGGTTGCGGTAGTGGAAAAAAGCCTCCAGCTGCGGCATGTGACGCGCCAGAAAGCGGCGATCCTGGCAGATGGTGTTGCCACACATGGGCGAGCTGCCCGGCAGAACCCAGTCAGCCAGAAAGGCGAGCGTCATCGCCTCTGCCTCGGCGCTGTCGATGCGGCTCTTGCGCACGCGCTCGACCAGCCCGGAGCGGGTGTGGTGGGTGGTGTTCCATTCGTCCATGCCCGCCAGCGCCGACTCGGGCTGATGGATGGCGATAACCGGGCCCTCGGCGAGGGTACGCAGTTGACTGTCGGTGACGATCGTCGCCATCTCGATCACAACATCCCGCTCCGGGTCGAGGCCGGTCATTTCCAGATCCACCCAGATCAGGTTATCTTGCTGCATACCATCACACCCTGTTGTCATTTTCGCGCGAGGCAGTGTAACAAATTGCCTGTACAGCGCCACGTCGGCCCCCAATAATGCAGCGATGAGCAAACGCAAACTGAGCCGGCAACAGAGCTTTCGCATCCGCAGGATCCAGGAGGAGCGCAGCGCCCGCGCGCAGCGCCGCGACGCCCGGGCCGACGAGGCACTGGGGGCGGGTGAGCTCGGAGCAGAGCAGACCGGACTGGTGATCGCACACTACGGCACCCAGGTCGACATAGAGGATGGCGACAGGCACACCCAGCGCTGCCACCTGCGCGCCAACCTGGAGGGCCTGGTCACCGGTGACCGGGTGACCTGGTGCCCGGGCGAGAGCACCGGCGTCGTGGTCGCGCGCGAACCGCGGCACAGTGAACTGCGCCGGCCAGACCCCTACGGCAAAATGAAAACCATCGCCGCCAACATCGACCAGATACTGGTGGTTATAGCTCCCTTTCCGGAACCGCACGCCAACCTCATCGACCGCTATCTGGTGGCCGCCGAAGTCGTGGGCATAGAACCCGTACTGGTACTCAACAAATGCGACCTGCTGGCCGCTGACGCCGCGCTGCACGCACGCTTGCACGCGATGCTGGCGATCTACCCGACCCTGGGCTACCGCGTGCTCGAAGTGAGCAGCCAGAGCGGCAGCCTGGAGGAGCTGCAACAGGCACTGCAGGGCCGCATCAGCGTGTTTGTCGGGCAATCGGGTGTCGGCAAGTCGTCTTTGGTGAACACGCTGTTACCCGAGGCGGCGCTGCGGGTGGGCGAGCTTTCCGCACTGCGCCAGAAGGGCACGCACACCACCACCACCGCGCAGCTGTTCCACCTGCCGGGCGGCGGCAGCCTTATCGACTCACCCGGGATACGCGAATTCGGCCTGTGGCACATGCAGCGCGAGCAGGTGGAGCAGGGGTTCAGGGAGTTTCGCGCACTGCTGGGACACTGCCGCTTTCGCGACTGCAGCCACAAGCATGAGCCCGGCTGCGCCATTCTGGACGCAGCCGCCCAGGGTGCAATCAGCGCTGCCCGCCTGGACAGTTACCGCCACATCGTGGAAAGCCTGGATCAACCCGGCTGAACAGGCGCTGCCTGCGCGAGGCTGCCCAGGGCCTGCCCGAGACGGGTGCCACTGCCCGCGGCCAGCGATTCATCCCAGCTGACCGCGCCTTCCGGGAACAACAGGATCACAGTGGAGCCCAGCTTGAACCGGCCCATCTCCTCCCCGCGGACGAGCCGCACGGGAGCGGGCAAGGTGCGATAGTCCCGCTCGCGCAGACTGCGCGGGGGCGGCGCCACCTGCCCCTCCCACACGGTATCGATGCCGGCGACAATCATCGCACCCACCAGCACCATGGCCATCGGCCCGGCCGGGGTATCGAAATAGCAGACCAGCCGCTCGTTGCGCGCAAAGAGGCGATCCACGCCCTCTGCGGTGGTGCTATTGACTGAGAAGAGCTTGCCCGGCACATAGCGCGTGGCCACCAACTCACCGTCAATAGGCATGTGCACGCGGTGGTAGTCCTTGGGCGACAGGTAAATGGTGGCGAAGTGGCCATTGCGAAACTGCGCGGCGCGCTCGTCGTCACCCCCCAGTAACGCCCAGGTGGAAAAATGACGGCCCTTGGCCTGCAGCAGACTGTGCTCTTCGATACGCCCAAGCTGGCTCACCGTGCCATCCGCCGGGCACACCAGCTCAGCCTCGGCCAATGGCCGCGCGCCGGACCGCAGGCGGCGGGTGAAGAAGGCATTGAAGTTCGCGTAGGCCTCCGGGTAGCGCTCCTCGGCTTCACTCATGTTCACGCCAAACGCTCGAATGAACGCGGCAATCAGCCCGTTTTTCAGCCATCGGGGATGCCGCAACTCGGCGAACCAGCCGACTACGCGGGAGAGCGCATGCTGTGGAACCAGGTACTGCAGCAGAACGAACAGGGCTTTCATGGTATGGGAATTCCGGGCCTGGGTACGGGGCGCAGCACTCAGGCCGCGACCCGTACCTTAGCAGAAAAGCGCTGGGGGAGCAGCGCTATAGCTGCTCTTCGGCGAACGCCGCCAGACGCGACCGGACAATGCCGTTGACGTGCATGATGCCCGCATGCGGGTAGGCTTTGGTTTTCTCCACCAGGTAGGTGAGCCCGGAAGTGAGCGGCGAGATGTACTTGTTATCGATCTGCGCCAGGTTACCAAGTACGACGATCTTCGAGTCGGCGCCCACCCGACTGATCACCGACTTCAGCTGGAACTGGCTCAGGCCCTGGGCTTCATCAATGATGATATAGGCATTATTGAAGGACCGGCCGCGCATGAAGTTGAGCGACTTGAACTGGATGTTGGCGCGCTCCTTCACGTAGGCAATGCTGCCATGGCAGGACTCGTCCGTGCCGTGCAGGATCTCCAGGTTGTCGTCGAAAGCGGCGAGCCAGGGCGCCATCTTCTCCTCCTCGGTGCCCGGCAGGAAGCCGATGTCCTCGGCAATCGGTGGCGTCGAGCGCGCGACAATGAGCTTGCTGAAACGTTTCTGCTCGAGAATCGCGTGCAGGCCGTAAGCCAGCGCCAGCAAGGTCTTGCCGGAGCCCGCCGGGCCCGTCATCACCGTCATGTCGACGTTGTCGTTCTCGAGCAGCGACATCGCCATGGCCTGCTCCAGGTTGCGCGGCGCCAGCCCCCAGAAACGGCGGTGCATCAGCTTGTCGCGGCTGTCACAGTGCAAATACACATAGTCGCTGTCTATCCGCTTCACGAACGCCATGAAGGCCTGGTCGTCATACAGGAACATGTTCGGGTAAACGTTGGGCAGGGAGCGGCGGGGAATCCGGTGCAGCGTGCAATCCCCTTCCCGCAGCGTATCCACCTCGGATATATCGGACCAGAAGTCCCCCTCAATGTGCTCGTAGCCCCGAGCCAGCAGGTCGATATCGTCCAGCACCCGGTCGCGACGGTAGTCCTCCACGTGCATCAGGCCGGATCCCTTGGCCTTGATGCGCATGTTGATGTCCTTGGTGACCAGGCAGACAAACGCCGCGGGGTTTTCTGCCTGCAAGCGCAGAGCCACGTTGATGATACGGTTGTCGTTGGCCTGGTCCTGGGTCACGTCCAGGTAGGGTACATCGCTGTCATCGCTGAGCAGCTGGTCAGGGTAGATGGCCAGTGTTCCGGGCACGCCTTCCCGGTTGCTACCCGGAATGGGCACCCCCGACTGGATTTCCTGCGGGGACGCCGTGTCGACCACCTTGTCGATCATCTGGATAGCGATGCGCGCCTCGCGACTCACCGTCTTTTCATGCCGGTCCTTGATGTGGTCCAGTTCCTCCAGAACGGTCATGGGGATAACAACGTGGTGCTCGTTGAAGGCTGTCACTGCGGTGGGGTCGTGCAACAGCACATTGGTATCCAGAACATACGTCTTCTTGATGACGGCCTTCAGTGTGGTTTTTTCTACGCGCAGGGGTGAGCCTGAGTCCATAGTAAAGTCCTCATGGGTGGGCGTTCAGAGCAGGAGAGTAAGGGGCGTGTGGAACGTGCTGCCGGCGTTGCGGGCCGGGGTGAGGGTGAGCGAAACGAACAGCGTTGTTTCAAAAGCGCTTCCTGGTAAAGGCGAAACCAAAGCGTCCCTTGATTACAAACCCTGGGCCACACAATGTCAACGACCGATGAATCCCTGACAGCCCCGCGGTTTTCGGCTAGGATAGCGTGCTTGTTTAGCCACCAGCCAAAGACTCGATTGCCGCGATGCTCAACTCGGACTCTCTCGCCCAGCTCAAGGGCCTCAAATCCCAGATGGAGGCCGAAAAAGAGCGCGCCGACGCGGTGATCAAGGGCACTCAGTCCCGCTACGGCTTTGCCGTACTCGCCGATGGCCGGGAAATTTTCGTGCCGCCGGACGAAATGCTCAAGGCATTCCCGGATGACCGGGTTCGCGTCTGCATCCGCCCCTCGGGAGACAACAAGCTTGTCGCCGATATCGAGAAATTGCTGGACAGCCCCCTCGGCGATTTCAGTGGCCGCTGCGTGCGCAAGGGCAAGGCGCTGTTTGTGCAACCCGATCTACCGCAACTGAAACGCTGGCTGTTCATACCGCCGCACGCCCGCAACGGCGTGCGCGAGGGCGACTACCTGCGCTGCGCGATACTGCGCCACCCGATTCGGGACGGCAAGCCCCAGGCCAAAGTGCTGCAGGTGCTTGGCAACGACCAGACACCAGGTATCGAGAATCTCTACAGCATCGCCAAATACCGACTGGCGCCCAGCTGGAGTTCAGCGGCGCTGCGCGACCTGGAGAAACAACTCGCGGACGCGCGCCCGCTCGCCAGTGAGGGGCGCCAGGACCTTACCGACCTTGAGTTCGTCTCCATCGACGCGGCCAAAACCCAGGATATCGACGACGCGCTGTACGCGGACATCAGCAGCGATGGCTGGACCCTCTACGTCGCCATCGCCGACCCGAGTGCCTGGGTGCCCGCCGACTCCAGCCTGCGGCAGGACATCGCCGCACGTGGCACCACCGTCTACTTTCACGGTGACGTTCTGCCCATGTTGCCCGAACAAATGGCCCAGGACACCTGCGCCCTGTCCGAGGGCAATGACCGGGCGGCCCTGGTGTGCAAGATTTCCGTGAGTGACAGCGGCCAGGTGGGCGCCTTCGAGTTCGTGGAAGCCACCGTGCGCTCGCGCGCCAAGCTTTCCTATTTTGCCGTGGACCGCTACCTCAACGGCCACGGCGACGACCTGATGAGTCATGCCACACCGCTGGAAGCGCTCTATCAGGTCTACCGTGCGCTGCGAGCACAACGCGAGGCCAGTGAACTGGTGATGGAAGATCGGCGCGAATACCGCTGGATTCTCAATGACCAGAAACAGATCGAAACCATTGAGCCGCACGAGAAGCTGCTATCGCAGAAGCTGGTCGAGGAATGCATGATTGCCGCCAACCGGTGCGCGGCCCGCTTCCTCGCCGAGCGTGAGGGCAGTGGGCCGTTTGTCACCCACCCCGGTTTTCGCGCTGACCGACTCGAGGAATGCCGGAAATTTCTCGCCCTGCACGCCCCGGAGGTTGCGGAACTGGATCCGACATCGCGGGAGGGGTACCGGGACATCATGCGCCGGTTGGCCGCCAGCGAAAACCAGCTGCCGCTGCGCGCCATGATCAACCGCCTGCTCACCCGCGCGGAGCTGTCCACACGGGCCGGGCTGCACATGGGCATGGCGCTGGAATGCTATACCAACTGCACCTCACCCCTGCGCAAATACGTCGACTTCCTGGTGCATCTGCAGATCAAGGCGCTGCTGCGGGGGGAACCCGCGCAGCAGGTCAGCGGCGCAGAGCTCAGCGCACTGAAAGAGCGCCTGGGCAACGTCCGCGCTGCCACGCAGGAAGCGGAGCGCTGGCTGGCGAGCAAGTACCTGGCGCGTGTCGCCGCCGATAGAAGCGAGGGCTTCAGCGGCCGCATCGTGCACATCAACAGCTCCGGTATGAGCGTGCGCCTGCTGGATTGTGGACTGGAGGGCTTTGTCGACCTGCGCAAGGACCCGGAAAAATTCAGCTACGACAAATGGACTGCCAGCCTCACCAGCACCACACGGCGCTTCCACCTTGAACAGACCGTGGAGCTGGACTATCTGGGTTGCGACACGGAAAACAACTACCAGACGCTGTTCGCGGTGCGCCCCGGCAGTGGCCTGAAACCGCCGAAAGACGCCGGCACAGGCGAGGCGTCAAACTGAGATGATCCGGCGCGCCCCGCCAGCGGGGCGCTGCTCAAAAACTGGCGTTGCCGGGTGTACGCGGAAAAGGAATGGCATCGCGGACATTTTCCATGCCAGTGACATAGTTGAGCAAACGCTCAAAGCCCAGGCCAAAACCGGCGTGCGGCACACTGCCGTAGCGGCGCAGGTCGCGATACCACCACAACTCTTCACGCACCTCGGGATCCATGCGGGCATCCAGCACGTCCAGACGCTCCTCGCGCTGGCTGCCACCGATGATTTCACCGATGCCGGGAGCCAGCACGTCCATCGCCGCCACCGTCTTGCCATCGTCATTCAGGCGCATGTAAAACGCCTTGATCTCTTTCGGGTAGTTCATGACCACCACCGGGCGCCCCACATGGGTCTCCGCCAGGTAGCGCTCGTGCTCCGAGGCGAGGTCCACGCCCCAGCTCACCGGAAACTCAAAGGATTTGCCACAGTTCTGCAGGGTCTTCACCGCCTCGGTGTAATCCATGCGCTCGAACGGGCTATCCACCACCGTGCGCAGCCGCTCCATGACGGTGTCATCTATACGCTGCTGAAAAAACGCCATGTCGTCTTCGCACTCTTCGAGCACCCGGGCAAAGACATGCTTGAGCAGCGACTCCGCCAGGTCCGCATTGGCCTGCAGGTCGGCAAAGGCCACCTCGGGCTCCACCATCCAGAACTCGGCGAGGTGGCGACTGGTGTTGGAGTTCTCCGCACGGAAGGTCGGGCCGAAGGTGTACACCTTGCTCATGGCAAGGCAGTAGGACTCCACTTCGAGCTGTCCGGACACGGTGAGAAAGGCATCCCCCGCAAAGAAGTCGGCGCGATGGTCTACCGACCCGTCGGGATTACGCGGCAGGTTGGCAAAATCCAGCGTGCTGACCCGGAACAATTCGCCGGCACCTTCACAGTCGCTGCCGGTGATGATGGGCGTGTTGACCCAATAAAAGCCCTCCCGATGAAAATAACTGTGGATCGCGTTCGCCAGGGTGTGGCGCACCCGCGTGATGGCACCAAAGGTGTTGGTGCGAGGGCGCAGATGCGCCTGGGTACGCAGGTACTCAAACGTGTGACGCTTCTTGGCGATCGGGTAGGTCTCGGCGTCCTCCACCCAGCCCAGCACTTCCACGCGGCTGGCCTGGATCTCCACGGCCTGCCCCTGCCCCTGGGAAGCCACCAGCTCACCGCATACGGCAACCGCGCACCCGGTGGAGAGTTTGATGATCTCGCTCTCGTAGTTGTCGAGGCTCGCGGGCACCACGGCCTGAACAGGATGAAAACTGGTACCGTCATGAATCGACAGAAACGAAATACCGGCCTTGGAGTCGCGCTTGCTGCGCAGCCAGCCTTTTACGGTAACCTCGCTGCCAACGGGCAGCTCACCTTTGAGGACGGCAACAACCGGGCTGTGATCAGGCATGGGGTGGCTCTCCCGTGTGAGCATAGAAAGAAAGCCGCGCAGCATACCCAAAGCCCGGCGCGGCCGCCACAGCCAGGGCGCTCAGCGCGCAATGCGGTTGATCGTACTGCCGTTGAGGTCCGCGCCCTCAATGATACCCTTGTCCGAGAAGCTCAGGGCCAGCACCGGGTGCCGGGCCCTCGCCAGGCGGACGTTGCCACCGGCCGTTTGCACCAGGTCGACCTCACCGTGCAAACCCACCTGCCACCCGACGGTGTTGCGGAACGACACCAGCGCATCCATGGTCATGAACAGGATGACCTTGGCGGCCCGCGTCGCGCCTGGCGGCAGCTCCGCGGGCCCGGCAGAGGAGGCGTAG
>TARA_R110001599_G_scaffold352320_1_pt1 | contig 10674 bp, 7 predicted proteins | sample TARA_R110001599 | Tara Oceans TARA_R110001599 (sample SAMEA4398360) | marine metagenome | biome: Polar Biome; feature: [MES] marine water layer (ENVO:01000295) within the mesopelagic zone...; material: water (ENVO:00002006), including particulate matter (ENVO:01000060) such as...... | reverse complement strand
AACAGCCATTTTTTAGAAAGCGCTTGACAAACGGTTAACCTAGACGTTAAAGGATTGCTATCTTTGCCCATTAGTAAAAAAACACATGACTTGGTTTAAATCTATAGGAACTACAGAGGCCATATTTATCGGGCTTTTTATTGCAGCCTATCTCGCATACATTTTCCGTTTAGCAAAAATTGCCAAAAGACTGCAAACCAGTTATAGGCCATTATTACTGAAGGTATTGCTCAGAACTTTGGCCTTTGCTTTGATCATCTTCTCGCTTATGGGGCCATCTTTTGGTGAAACCACCAAGGAAGTGAAGTCAGAGGGGAAAGATATTTATATTGCTGTCGACTTATCGCAGTCAATGAATGCGCAAGATGTTGAGCCATCTAGGCTTTCAAAAATCAAGTATGAACTCAATAATATTGTTCAAGCTTTTAGCTCAGATAGGATCGGGTTGATCATATTCTCATCCGAAGCCTTTATCCAGTGTCCTCTAACTTACGATCAAGGTGCGATCAACTTATTCATCAGCACCCTCAAAACTGACTTAGTACCCAATGCAGGAACAGACTTTAGTGCCCCTCTAAATATTGCAATGGAAAAACTTGAGTTAGCTGGAGAAGGCCCTATCACTCAGCAGAAATCGAAAATCATTTTAATGATTAGCGATGGAGAAGATTTTGGAGACGAGACAGACAAAGCCGCTAAAAAGGTGGTCGACACAGGAGTTAAACTCTTCGCTTTGGGCGTTGGCACTGAAAAAGGCGCTAAGATTCCAGAAGGACGTTCATTTAAGCGAGACAGAAATGGGCAAGAAGTGATAACAAAGCTCAACTCTGAATCGTTAAGAAAACTGGCAGACGATACTGGAGGAGACTATTTTGAGGTAAATCAAGATCAAAATGATGTAAAGAGACTGATCCGAGCTATCAATGAAGTTGAAGGCGAAGTACGAGATACCCGCCAGATTGACGCTTCTGCCAATAAATTCTATTACTTTCTAGGAGCGGCTATTCTATTGCTCATCTTAGATGCACTAATTAGAAGAAAGACATTACGCCTATGAAATATTTAATTACGCTCATTCTAGTATTCACCAGCATTACCGACCCGGTAACAAGAATAGCTAAGTCTAATGCGCTGAAAAAGGAGGCCAAAGCATTTTACGACAAAGAGAACTACGAGCTAGCAATCTCTACCTATGCAAGCCTATTGGATTCTATGTTAGTTGAGGATGAAGATGCCCGACTTAACATGGCCAATGCAGCCTATTTCTTGGCCTATGGAGATAATGAGCTTTTAGGCGTTTTAAATGAAGCTTCAGAAAATCCAGACAACCTTGATGAAAGCGCAGTCGGCATGGCCAGTGAGGGCTTAAAGTATGCTAGCATAGCGAGCAACAATTATGACGAACTATCTGGTAGTGCGAAGAACAATGTGATTGCCTCAAGTGCCTATAATCAAAAAGGGATTATAGCCTATAAAAGAAGTGAAGTGGCTAAAACAGAAGAAAAGAAATCTCTTACAGATCAGGCTTTAAACGATTTTAAAAACTCCTTGAGGAAAAATCCTTCAAATGCATCTGCCAGGTACAATTACGAACTTTTGAGAAAACTGATAAGAGAGCAAGAAGAGCAAGACAAAAACAACGAAGACAACAAAGATCAGGAGGAGAAAAAGGACGAAGAGAAAAAAGATCAAGAGCAGAAAGACAAGAAGGATCAAGAGAAAAAAGATCAGGAACAAAAAGATCAAGAGAAAAAAGAGCAAGAAAAGCAAGAGAATAAAGACCAAGAGAAAAAGGATCAGCAAGAGAACAAGGATGAGCAAGATCCCAATCAAGAAAAACCTCAGGAAAAAGATCCTCTTGAAAAGTTAAAAGAGAAGTTGGAAGAAATGAATATGAGCCCAGAAAAGGCCCAAATGATTTTAGAAGCCATGAAGAACAATGAAGTTCAGTATGTTCAGCAGAACAAAAGAAAGGCTACAAAGAAAAAAGACACAAGCAAACCCGATTGGTAGCGCCCTACGCGGCATCTGATTTTGCCTCAACAGAATTATCATCTGAAATTCTATGTGCCAATGGCATGGCTATAATGAACGAAATTCCGTTCTGCGCTTTTGAGGCCTCAATTTGACAGTCGGAAAAATTGAAAAGCTTCTTAATTACATAGAGCCTAAGAGAAAGCATGCTCATTCTTTCATTATCTGATAAATTCACCCTACTGGAAAAGAAAGACTCCCACTCTGAAAAATCCTTAAACTCATTGTAAGTCATTGTAATGTTTACGTTGACAAAACCCTCATCTATTCTAACAATGAGTTCTGGTTTATTTCCACTTGGGAAACTTCTCATTAAATTGATAAGCCTTTCGAAGGCCCAAACCGTTTTTTCAAAATCTGTATTCACATACACGTCTTTGAGGTAATCCTCAATTCTATGCTGTCTACAGGCAGAGTACTCTTCAAAGCATATACTCAATTGATCTTCAATGTCTAGCACTTTGTAGTCCTCTTTAGTCTGATCAAGCATTAAATGCTCAATCCTCAAAAGCAAAAGCATATCATCAATTATGCTTTCTATATTATCTGTCTGATTTAGGATTTTCCGTACTCGGCCATTCACGGAAGCCTCGTTCACGCCACAGCTTCCAGCTACCCTGCTAATGAGTTCTGAGTTAAGTTTTATGGACGAAATTGCCCCCTTAAAATTTCGACTTAAGATACTTGAAGGGTTGAAGTTAAAAGGATGAAACTGTGCGCTAGAAAAGGCGCTCCCGTCATGTGTCTTTTGGTTTGTGATATTCATAGTTTAGGTGAATGTGCCAGCTTTGATTCCTTTTTGGAAGAAGTCAAAATCCGCGGTTGTTCTTAGTTATAAAGCTAATTAAGAACTTTAGGTGAAACATGAAATGATCACCTATTCACAACAATCACAATATCACCTATGGACTAGGTAATTCTCTTACTAAATATCATCAAAAAGTCGCTTTTCTAAAGCGTAAACAGCCAAACCGGCCATGTTCTTAGCTCCCGTTTTTTCCAAGAGGTTTCGCTTGTGGGCATCAACAGTACGAACAGAGATGAATAATTCATCCGCAATTTCTTGATTTGAATATTCTTTAACGATAAGATGGAGCACCTCTCTTTCTCTCTTTGTCAAGGGAATATCAACGGCCATTCTAGATCCTCTTGATTTTTCTCCCCTTAGGTTATTCATAATTATAGTAGTCACTTCTTGGGAGTAATGCGTGTTTCCCGCAGCTACTTCTGTTATGGCTTTTTTTATTTCCTCTTCCCCACTACTTTTTAGAATATAGCCTTGAATACCATAATTAAGCATTTTCTTAATATGTTGCGTTTCACTCAACATTGTTAGCGCTAAAATTTTGAATCCTATAGGCGCTCCTTGAATCAAGTTCTTTACCAGTTCAATACCATCCATAGAAGGCATAACAATGTCTGTTACTAGCACATCGAAATCGCTATTTTCATTTATCATAGACAGTGCTTCTTGCCCATTATTGGCTTCGCCAACAATCTCAAACCTTTCATCCTCGTCAAGGTAAAATTTAATACCATCGCGAATCATTTTATGGTCATCAACAAGAAATATTCTAATCTTTTTCATACGCTATTTTAGAGTTGTCCAAGGGGACATTTAAAATTAATGAGGTACCTTTTCCTGGGAAAGAATCAAGAATAAACTCACCTGAAAGAGCGCTAGCTCTGTTTTTCATGCTTGCCAATCCAAACCCTGAAGCATTCAAAATAATGTTATCCATATCAAAACCCTGCCCATCGTCTTCAATAATTAACTGTACACTTTCAGACAATTTTATCAACTGAATTGATACGTTTTCCGCTTGAGCATGCTTAATAATATTGGTAATTGACTCTTGAATAATTTTATAAAAACTGGTTTCTATACTAACATTAAGCCGTTCTTCCTCCAAGTTAGTAATGAATTCGAAATTCACAGCAGATGTAGCATTCAATTCCTCAACTAAATCCTTTACCACTTCCGTTAAACCAAAATCTTCAATAGCCTTTGGCATTAATCTATGTGCTATCTCACGCGTCTGATCTAGAGATTTTCTAAGATTCTGCCAACCACGTTCGTACCGCTCTAGTACTTTTTGACTCAAGAGATGTTTCTCTTTTTTTACAAACTCTAAATTGAGCGATGCTATGGTCAACGTTTGCTGTAAACTATCGTGGATCTCTCGAGAAATACGACTCCGTTCTTCATCTGCCGCATCTAACACTGCAGCCAATACTTTTTCTTCAGACCTTACCCTATCTGTAATATCAAAAACAGAACCTTCAATGGATAAAGGTTTACCATTTTGATCAAAAATACCATGACCAAACTCTGAAATCCACTTAATCCTGTCCTCTTTATCAACAATTCGATAATTCAACCGGTAAGCTTGCCTATTGCCAATTGCTGTTTCCAGATTTGACTCCACAAACCTTTTGTCATCTGGGTGAATCAGTTTCTGGTATTGTAATCGATCCTTCTTAGTCAACTCATCTACTGTGAATCCAGTTAGCTCATTACAGTATGCGTTCACATAAACAAACTCCTTCGATGGGTATTCCGCGCTATATATAAGCCCAGGGATATCTTCAACGAGAGACTGGTATTGCGCATATGACTTTTCTAGATCAAGGGTAAGATTTCTTTCCTTGGTGATGTCCATCATGGTGCAAACATGTCTTATAGGCAACCCAGATTTATTAAACTCCACATTTTTACCAAGTAATCGCATCCACCTTAAGTCTCCAGCCTTAGTGACCAACCTGATCATAATATCCATTTCGTTGATTGCTCCAGATTTTAGGTTTGTAGCAAGTCCCGAAACCAGTTCAACATCTTCTGTATACACACTTTTCTTGATGTGATCTGAGACGTTGTTCTCAAAATCATATTTGGACCTCCCTATAAGTTCATAATAGTTTTCATTCCATTCAAGCTCGTCTTCTTTAATGTTCCAGTCTAGAATTATTTGTTTAGTGCCTGAAATCGCAAGATTTAACACCCTCTGACTTTCCATCAGTTGCTCTTGAGCCACTCTCGTAGCTGTTACATTCATTGTCAGGCCAATTACTCTCACTCTGCCATTGGTGTCTAAGTATGTTTTCCCCCTTGATTTTAACCACCTAAGCTCATTGTTTTGAGTGAGAACTCTATACTCAAGCTCATAATGCCTCAGCTTGCCCACTTTCAGTTTCCCGAAAAGTTCACGCACTTTTTCACTATCATCTGGATGAAGGACAGAATCCATAAATTGATCCTTTTTAGGATCGTATTTCCCTTTCTCCTGACCAATGATTTCTAGATAATTATCACTTACACTTACGGTATTCGTTTCTAAATCCCAATCCATTAAGGCCATATTAGCCCCATCAAACGCGAGCTTCAACCTCTCCTCGTTCTCAAATAGCTCCTGATCTTTAAGATACGAATCTGTGATATCTAGATTTAACCCAATTACTTTATCACCCTCTTCGTCACTAATTCTAAAAATTTTAGCAGTAGACCTTACACGTTTTATCTCCCCGCTTTCAGTCTTTATTTCATATTCAACATCGAAAACCCCTCGATTACTCACCAAGGATTCTAAATTTCGAGTCAGCTCCCCTTTACAATGAGGCTGAACATAACTGAGCCAGTCAGAAATATCAATTTGATTATTCTCTGGTAGTTTCCTCTCATGAATTGAAGCCATACCTTTATCCCAAATAAGATTATCAGAGACCATATCCCATTCCCAAACCCCAGTTTTGGCGGTAGTTGCAGCCAGTTCATATTTGAGATTGGCATTCAAAATAGCCATCTCTTTTTCCTTGTATTCAGTTAAGTCTATATGAGTACCATAAATTAAGAGTGGATTACCATCTTTATCTCTCTCAACAATCTTACCCCGGTCCAAAACCCAACGCCATTCATTGTCCTTCCCTTTTAAACGGATTAAGAGTTCAAATCCACCACTATCTTTAACTTCCTCATCGTAAAGTAAATTCTCTATTTTTTCAAGGTCATCTGGATGAACTCGATCCTTAAAGAAGGATTGGTCATGTACAATTTCATGGAATTCATAGCCCAGCATTTCAGCATAAAATTCGTTGAATCTAGTCTTCCCAGTTTTAAAATTCAATTCCCAGGTACCGATTCTAGCCGACTCAATGGCAAGTGCCATTTTCTGCTTACTGTCCAACAACTCCTTCTCAGCCTTGATTCTTCCGGTAACATCTCTAAAAACGGCAAAGATGAAGACATCCCCGTCTATCATTATCCTACTTAGGTTTACTTCGCAGTAGAGAATCTTCCCATTTACTTTCTTTACATCCCAGAAAAAACTCGCTTGACCATTTTTCAAGGCGCTTTCTATCTGATCAGACAAGAACTCCTCTGAAAGCTGGCCTGTAGTTTGATATTCTGGCGTAAACTTCCAAAGCTTTTCGTTCTTTAGCTGCTCTTCTGTAACCCCAAAAATTGGTTTTACATTGACATTACAATCCAAACAAAACCCATCCTTAAGAATGATCATTGCATCATTGCTCTGCTCGAAAATGGTACGGAATTTTTCTTCGTTTTCTTTTAAGTTGGTCTGAATAAGGTATTGATCATGAACGTCAGTAGAAATACCTATCCATGATGTAATCTCTCCCGACTCATCAATCATGGGCGATATGGATACCATAAACCACCGATAAATTCCTGTGGAATTTTTAACTCTCACCTGAACAGAAAAAGAAGACTTGTCTAGGCTCGCTGATTTCCACTTTTTAGTCGTTAGCGGAAGGTCATCTGGATGAACAAAAGTAAACCATTTTGAACCTATATATGTATTGTCATTAAACCCTAAATATGTTCGCCCTTTACTATTTAAATAGGTCAAATCACCCTGAGTATCCACCAACCAGAGCATGTGTGGCAATGACTCCGATTGAAATCTATATTTCTCTTCGCTTTCCTTAAGTGCCAAATTAGAGAGTGCCTCACTGCTCACATCTCTTATCATCCCTATCAAGTTGTCTCCAACTCGTTCCATTTCACAGTAAATAGACCTGACACCTTCAGCAATTTCTATCTTGAAATTAAACTTTGTTGTTTGACCAGGGTTCAAGTCAAGTGTTTTCTGAATCACATGCCTGTCTTCTTTGACTATTCTATGAAAGAAGCCTAAGGAAGGCCCTTCAGAATTAGGCATGTCTAAGAGGTAATATATATTATCGGACCAAATGATTTTAGTTGTTTTGAGGTTCATTTCGAAAGAACCTATACCACCAATTTTTTCCGTCCTAGACAACAGCTTTTTAGTATAAAATAAATCGACATCTCGCTGACTTTTCTTTTCGGCAGTGACATTCCTGAGGCTTGACAACATGTATTTGTCACTCCCAATCTTTACGATTTTCGCTGTTTCAGATATACTTGAAATCGAATTATCCTTAGTTTTAAATTGATATTCGAAACTTTCAGCCGCCCCCCCTTCAAAGACTCTTTTACGCATCTCGTTGAACGGTTTTATAGAATTTTTATCTATAAAGTCAATCCGTTTTTCTCCCTCAATCTCGTCACTCGAACATTCTATAAGTTGATTAAATTGATCGTTAAATACGAGGATATACCCAGCTTCGCTTGACAACACCATAGCGTAATCGTTCGTACTGAACAACACCTCAATCAAGGCTTTATTATCCCCAATTGCGCTGTATAACCGCTCCCTTTCATGAAGCCAACGGCTCCCTTCTACTACCTTTTTATCTGCCATTCTCACAATTCACTTATTGGCTATGCTAATTATTAATGCAACTTGATATGGATAAAACTGAACTACATTTTTCTGCTGAAAAAATACCTAAAAGAGTAACTTAGGTGAAAGAGTCAAATATGACTGAATTCATTTTTATAAAAATAGGTAATCTACCTAGCCATTAAATTAAGGGTTTAAATCAACGTTTCATTACAATAGTCAAACAAAATAAAAGACGTAAACGTCATAAAAGTGAATATTAGGCCTCTTTCATCATGCGTTTCACTTCATATTTGACAGAGTATTCATTACATTTGCTAACACTCGTTAGGTAAATTAAATAATTCAATATGAATGAAGTTTATATAGTATCGGTTGCCAGAACCCCTATTGGTAGCTTTGGAGGTAAATTAGCTGGATTCTCAGCTACTCAACTTGGATCAATCGCCATTAAAGGTGCTTTGGAAAAAGCCGGCTTAGACGCCAAGCACGTCCAAGAAGTATTTATGGGCAATGTAATTTCTGCTGGATTAGGTCAAGCTCCTGCAAGACAAGCGGCAATGGGTGCTGGACTAAGCAATGAAGTACCTTGTACTACGATCAACAAAGTATGTGCCTCTGGAATGAAAGCAGCAATGTTTGCGGCTCAATCTATCATGATTGGCGCGCAGGACGTAATTGTAGCTGGTGGAATGGAGAGCATGAGTAATGTACCCTATTACATCCCTAAAGCCCGTTACGGTTATAAATATGGAAATGGCGAATTAATAGATGGCCTATTGCATGATGGTCTTTGGGAGGTTTACAATCAGTTTCCGATGGGGAACTGTGCAGATAACACCGCCAAGGAAATGGGAATTACCAGAGAGCAACAAGATGAATTTGCGATTAATTCTTATAAGAAAGTAGCCGCGTCAACAGCCGCTGGCCACTTCAAAAATGAAATCATCCCTGTTGAAATACCTCAAAGAAAGGGCGATCCAATAATCATGGATGAAGACGAAGAATTTCACAACGTGATTTTCGAAAAAATACCTGCCTTACGACCAGTATTTAGCAAGGAAGGAACCGTCACTGCTGCCAACGCATCTAATATCAATGATGGTGCATCGGCAATGGTTTTGATGAGTAAGAAAAAAGCAGACGAATTGGGCATTAAACCAATTGCTAGAATAATAGGCTTTGCTGACGCGGCACAAGACCCATTATGGTTCACCACAGCGCCTTCAAAGGCAATTCCTAAAGCCATGGCAATGGCTGGTGTAGATAAATCACAAGTAGACTACTACGAAATTAACGAGGCCTTTTCAGCTGTAGCTCTAGCAAACAACATAGAGCTTGGTTTAGACCCTGATAAAGTAAATGTTTATGGTGGTGCAGTAGCCATGGGTCACCCACTAGGTGCTTCAGGCTGTAGAATTGTAACTACGCTTACTTCTGTTCTACACCAAAAAGGTGGTAGCATTGGAGTTGCTGGAATATGCAACGGTGGTGGCGGTGCTTCTGCCATGGTTATCGAAAAATTATAACATCAACTATACTAAACCAAAAAGCCTTTCGTAACTTTACGTAAGGCTTTTTTTATGAAACATCTATTTTCTTTCATTCTGATAATCAGTGGTTCCATGTCATTATTGGGCCAGCAGAAGGTATTAAAATACTACCCTCCTGAAAATAAAATTGTCAAAGAAGAATATTATATTCTAGACAATGACACCACCAAAATACATGGTGATTATATCAAGTATTATGAGGAGGGAGGAATAGCCATGAAAGGCAAGTTTGAAAATGGTAAGCCCGATGGCGTATTCAACGAATATTATGAAAACGGCAAAACACTGAGTACAATAACCTTCAAAGGCGGAGAGAAAACAGGCCCATTCCAAATTCTATCTCGCTCAGGCAACCCCATTCAAAATGGAGGATACAAAAATGGCGAACTCAACGGCTTGGTTACCTCCTATTATGAAGACGGCACAAAAAAGACCGAAACTCAATTCAATGACAGCACGCCAATTGGTTGGGCAAAAGAGTACTTTCCTACGGGAATTTTGAAATCAGAGTTTCAGTACAATAACGGAACTCAACATGGCCCTGCTAAAACCTATTACCAAACGGGAGAACTGTCTTCTGAATTCAATTATAAACAAGGCGTGATTGAAGGAGACTACCTTACCTACTACAAAAACAAGCAAGTTGAATGGAAGTATAAATACGTTGGCGGGTACAAAAATGGCCCTTTTAAAAGATTTGACGGAGATGGAAGTCTGTTAGATGAAGGGCAATATGTAGACGGAATTTATGTGGGTGAGGTAAAAAGCTATTACCTAGATGGCCCCCTCAAAGAAAAATTCACTTTCGATAAAGGAGCAAAAGTGGGTAAAAATTACACCTACTATGAAAGTGGTAAAGTAAAGAAAATTGAAGACTACACTCGAGTTACACAAGACGTGAATATTCAGGAGTTTTACGAAAATGGAAACCCGAAGAAAAATCAATTCTATATAAATGCTTCCCCTAACAAAACTTGGGTTGAATTCTTCGAAAATGGGCTAAAGAAGACGGAAACCCCTTACAGCAATGGAGTCGCCAATGGCTTTTATAAAGAGTACAGCAAAGAAGGCTACTTAGAAAAACAGTCCCCTTATCAATACGGCAGAAACACTGGTATCCAAACCATATTCTTCCCGAACGGGAAAGTAAAAAGTGAGACCAGTTATGTTAACGGATCAAAATCTGGCCCTTACACAGAGTATTTTGACGGAAAAAAGGAGAAAATCAAAGGAAATCACCGTTATGACCTGCGAGAAGGCACTTGGCAATACTACAACGAAAGTGGAGATGTCACTAAAAAAGAAGTCTACTCAAGAGGCAAATTAATCAGTTCATCAGAAAACTAAACCAATCATTAAGCAAG
>TARA_R110001599_G_scaffold104220_1_pt1 | contig 10677 bp, 16 predicted proteins | sample TARA_R110001599 | Tara Oceans TARA_R110001599 (sample SAMEA4398360) | marine metagenome | biome: Polar Biome; feature: [MES] marine water layer (ENVO:01000295) within the mesopelagic zone...; material: water (ENVO:00002006), including particulate matter (ENVO:01000060) such... | reverse complement strand
TGGCGTCGTAGAAAGATTGGCGAGATTAAAGACGAGCGCTTGTTCCGCAGAGAATATCCTCTTACTATTGACGAAGCGTATTCGCTTTCAGAGGATAACTATTTTGCAGAGGAACACTTTAAACACCTTGATATTATTGATATCGGTAATGATGTGGTTCAGGTTCTAACTGAACGAGAGACATCTGATCTTTATGTTTGTGGTGTTGACTTGGCTGCCGGTGTGGGCGGGGACTATTCAGTTGCGACAGTTGTGTCTAAGCTGACTGGGGCACCGGTAGCCATCCTTTCCTCCAACAAGATGTCTATCCATGACTTTACAATAGCAACGATGAACCTTGCTAAAAGGTTTGACGCACTGATTGCATTTGAAGACAACCATGGTGGCGGACAGTTCAAAGAGATCCTAAACAATAACAGTTGGCGCAACTGGAAGTCTTTTACAACAACAGCAAAATCAAAGATGATGTTGTATGACTGCTTGCGCACACATCTAGAAGAAAACCTAATCGCTTACCTAGACAACGCTACTTATGCGGAGATGAGAAACTTAGTAAAGAACCCAAAGGGTCTTGCTCCCAAGCATCCCCCCGGGTCACATGACGACAGAGTCATTGCTTATGCTCTAGCCCTATACCATCTAAAAGACTTGCGTATGCCAAGTTCCGATTACGATAAGTGGGTTAAGCAAGTAAAACTACATAATACCACAACGAGACCAAGACAATCGCTTATGCGACAACATCCACTTAAAAGGAGATAACGATGAATCACAGCGAGTTATATTACTTAACAGCCCAGCACAGGGATTACTGGGACCAGCAGCGAGTGCGTATGAGTGCTTATACAAGTGCTTACAAGTGTTCTATGTTTGGTTCAGAGAAGGACGATGCGTTCAACAGGAACCGACAGATCTCTGTTGAAACAGCAGATGCTTACGCTTACATTGAAGGCTTTATCGCAAGCCTTTACTCTAAGTCACCAGCACTTACAGTTGGACCAGATGTCCAAAACAAGGGAGACCCCGAAGTTGTTGAGGCAGTCATTAACAGATTCTTGTATGACAAGATTGACATTGTTGAGCAGGGACTACGCTATGCTCTGCTTTACCCTTACTCTTTCTTTAAGATGGGTGTGTTAGATAGAGACAAGGTTATTGACTCTGTTGCGATCCGTGCCGTTCATCCTTGGGATGTTGTTGTGGATTTTGAAGCAGAAGATTATTCAGCGTCCCGCTTTGTTGGACACCGGTACTTCTTGCCTTACAACGAAGCAAAAGAGAAGTTCCCTTCTATCAAGTTTAACCCAGTAGCAAAAGAAGAATACTTGCGCTATGTGGAGAACACTGCCTCTGGGTATCAGAACGAGAACTATGACGCTGCGTCTGCTGGCTTTGAAGGCAGCAAGCTCCTGTCTTATGTTGAGATCTACGAATACTATGATCTTATGGAAGACGAGTTGCTTTTCTATTCCCCATCGGCAGAGCGTCAAAACAAGATTATTGACAGGGTAAGCCCCATTCCTTTCCGTAAGTCTGACGGTTCCCCTTGTCCTCCTCTTGCTCCTATTTACTTGTCATACTCCCCAGACGGTCCTCTAAGGGGCTTCTCGGCTATGGCTCGTATCTACGACCAACTATACGAAATCAACAACCTGCGCTCTGTATGGGCTAATGGCTTGCGCCGTGATGCTCGTGTTTATGTTGCGCAAAAGGGAGCGCTTGACGAAGAAGGCAAGGCTCTTCTCGCAGCAAACATTGACCAGTCTGTTGTTGAACTAGACATTGGACCTGACGCAGACGCAAGAAATACTATTGTGCCTCTTGCCACCGCAACCTTCTCCCCAGACTATTCTATCTACAAGGCAGAGATTAGAGCGGACCTTGACCGTGGTTCTGTTATGGCGCCGTTTACAAGAGGTACTGCCACACAGGCTAGCGCAACCGAGATTGCTGCTCTGACCTCTTACGCTAACTCGGAGATAGGTCGTATCGCTCGCTTCTTCCATCGTGCCATAGAGATGTCTGGTGAGATTTACCAGTCTCTTATCTTCCACCTGCTTATGACAGGCGAAGAAGAGGACGCACGAGAGGTTGTTCTTATTGACTTTAAGCCTCGTGTCATTTCCCCAGAAGCGTTTAGTGGTAAGTTTAAGTATTCTTTTGCTGACCAGTCTGCGTCTCCGGTTACCTCTGCTGTAAAGAAGGCAACTATTATTCAGTTGATCCCAACGCTACAACAGTTGGGCGCCCCACAGGAAGAGTTGCTTGCTTACCTAGTCAAGAACTTTGATTTGCCGGAAGCATTCGTTGCCCCCGTACAAGCCGAAGCAACAGAGCCAGAGGGCGTTGCTGCTGGTCTATCACAAGAAGTATCTCCCGGTGGTATGGGCGAGGGTGGTCTTCCTGTCGGTGGTGGTAGAGCGGCTGCTGCTATTAGAGCAGAGGGTCAAGACCAGATTGCCACTAGCCTAGAGGAAGCCTGATGCCACTTTACGAATATATCGGTAATGATACAGGTCGTTCTTATGAAATGATCTGTGCGTTTAAAGACAGACCAGAAAAGGTTTATGACCCTGAAACAGGCGAGGAGTTCAAGCTTAAGCTTTCTGCTGCCCACTTCAGTAAGGCAAACCTGAATGACTGGGCTGATGGCTTGGGACACAAGTGCTACTACGATCCCAAACTTGGCACAACCATTCTTGGTGAGGCACATAAAAATAAAGTTCTTAAAGCAAGAGGTCTTGTAAGAGAACGGGATTTACCAAAGGGTTTCTTTGAAGCACAGCAAGAAGCAACCTTAGAGAAGCAGAAAGTGTCTGACGAAGAATCAGATAAGTTTTTTAACAACATGAAAAAGTATGGCTTGGACAAGCAAGGTGAAGACACCAACGGTCGTATCAAAGCCACGGAAGCATTTTGGGCTGATCAGGTTCCATTAGGCGACCTTACAAACAACCCAGACAAATATGGCGTAACGCCAAAGGAGAAATAGAAATGGCTGATAACATGTTAGAGAGCACACCCGAGGGTCGTGCAATGAGCGCTGCGAAAGAAGCAATGCCTCTTGTAGAAGAGGGACAGGCTCTTATGGATGAGACGATGGCTGGCGTAGGACCGACTGGTACCTACTCTTCTGCTCGTCTTGCGTCCGCAGCAAAGTTAATCAATCGGTTTGCTGGTATCGTTGAGGCACCGGTTTCAGTTCCCACAGCACAGGATGCTATTAAGAACGGACCAATGCCTATGGATCTTGTAAAGGGTCTTATGGGTATCAAGTCGGCTGTTGATGCTTTCGCACAGGCAGCACCGGAAGAGGTGACCGTTGAGATCCCAGAGATTAGCGCACTTGTTTCCGATAAGGATGTTGCCCTTGCTGTCGCACAGCTTGGCAAGATTTTAGATTCAAAAGAGTTTCAGAAGTTTCTTCGTATGGAAGAGCCGACCACATCGCTTGATGAGGATGCCGCTGTTGAAGAGGTAATCGCACCAGAGGATGAGGCGGTAATCGCCCCAGCAGATGACGAAGAACTAGCGATCCTAGATATGATTGGAGGATAATCAAAATGGATAAAACAACCGAGAGCACTCAAGCACCCACAGGGGCGCAGGAACAAGCCGGTGGGGTACAGACACCCAAGACAGAGCAGAAGCCCTCACAGGCACAACAGAAGCCCGCAGAGCAGGCATTCTCGTTAGACGCTCTACTTGACAAGCACCTTGCAGGACCAGAGTTCCAGACAGATAAGCATAAGGGTATTGACTACAATAAAGTTTTACAAGAACTTCCCAGTGATGCGAAGAAGCTTGTACAGAACTTACGAGAGGACTACCGCAAGAAGACAACCGCAATCAGCAAGCGGTCTAAGGAACTGGAAACAAGAGAGGCATCTCTTCTTTCTTCTCATACAGAGACACAGTTGCGTCAGGCAATGGACTTACCCGAGAACATTGACCTCTATGACCCTGATGGTCTTAAGCGATACATTGAAGCAAAGGCGGCAGAGCAGGTAAACAGTTTGCTAGAGCCTGCTAGAAAGCAACTACATCAGTCAACCCGTGTTGAAGAAGTAAAGCGTTTTGAAAAGGAGCACCCTGATATCAAGGAGTATGCCAGCGATATCAAGAACCTTATCAAAGAGCGTGGTCTTAAGATTGAAGAGGCTTACTTCCTAGCAAAGGGCAGACAAACAAAAAGCCTACTTGAAAAGAAGGAGGAAGAACTCCGTGCTTACAAGCAGGCTGCGCGAGACAATGGATATAAAGTTTCTGTTGGAAAGCCAACATCCCAGAGCAAACCTAAGTTTAAGTCTGCTTGGGATGTCTATCGCCACATGAAAGAGCGTGGCGGTACTTGACAATAGTTTTGATAGATGAAGGGCAGTGGTTGTTCTTCATTCTTCATATTTTCTTTATATAGACATTAATCTCCTATAGCCCCTCTCTTCGTATTTGATTGGAAGAGAGGGGTTTTCTTTATAGTGAGTTTGTAATCAAGTCGTAAGTAAAGGTGGCAACCTTGGTTGCTTCTTCCTCTAACTTGAAGGTACCAAAGTGTCGTAGCTTGCCATCTATTCTAAAAGATACTTGCCACTTGCCCCTGTGCGAATACACACCACGGGTTCTACCATTCCAGTTTCTTCTATTGCGCACCTGAGTCTGCTGGTCAGTCCATCGTAGGTTGCCCGGGTAGTATCCCTTGTTGTTGTCAATACGGTCAAGGCTGGTAGAACCATCCCACCGACGAAGGCTTTCAATGTGTTCCACATAAGCCCAGAAATCTTCTTTCCATTCATCGCATACATCAATCCCTCTTCCGCCATAGTGCTGGTAAGCCCAGTTGCTTTCGCATCCACAGCGGTTAAGCATGCCCCTCCAACGATTGTAGTGTGGGTGGTTGCTCTTACTTATCTTCTTATTTTTCTTTGTCATTTGTTTGTTTCCTTTAAATAGTTTCTCATTCTCTCGTTAAAGCTCTTCTTGTGGTTGTAGAATGTCTTGCGTGACACTGGACCACCCGGATAGTTGCTAAGCGTTTCTGTGCCGTTCCAGTTCATCTCTACTAGACCAAGCCTAGAAAGGAAAATAAACTGTTCCTTTAGATCGCACTCTCGCTCAACCCACTCACCCAGACGCTCAATCATCAGACTATTCAACACATCCTCCTCCATGTTTTTTGTATCTGCAATCTCAAATAGTTTTGTATCAGAGTTCATAATCCAATACTCTGCTCTTCTTCTTCTCTCTTCCTTGCCAGCGTTTAGAATAAAGAACCTCGTCTCATTCCTTAGCCAGCCTCTGAAAGGCTTCTGTTCATTCAAGTCGTAGTAAGACCACGGCTTATCAATCCAACGCTCACGGATCTTTGTAGGGCTGCTGTGAGGGGAAGTAATGATGTGTAAGAACATCTCTTGGATTACATCGTCCTCGGTCCAGCCTTTAAGGTCCATGGCTGCTCGCATGGCTGGGGTATTCCTAAACCTTCTTAATACAATCTGCTTGATGATATCAGCAGTAAGGATCTCCCTAGCCCTCTTCGTCTTCAGTACAATCACTGTGTTGCCTCCTCCAGCATTCTCTCTGGGAACGGTCCCATTGCTGCACCCCTGCCTAGCTCTGCCATGTGACCGTTCAGCCACTTCACCCAGTAGTGCGGTGCTCCATCTAGTTCTTTAACTTTCGTCACAATGCCAAAGCCAACATCGCTGACGGCTGCCCTGACTAAACTTCCTTTCTTCATGATCATCCTCCAATCACTTTAAGCCTGTGTGCAGGCTGTCTTGGGTGGGGCGGCACATCAAAGTAAGGCATCAACTGCCCAAGCCAATCAACATGAACCTTCTTCATTCCGGCGCGGTGATAGACTTTAATAACAATCCCAACGCCTTCAAATGCTAAGTCTGTAACAGAGTTAGCATTATGAAACTTAACCATATCACCTTTCTTCATAATCATCTCCTTCATATAAGCGCTGTTCGTTGCGCTCTATTGTATATAGTATTAATATACTCCAACTTACCCAAAAAGGCAAGAGATTGTTTTAAAACTTGTATAGCGGAACTGCACATAGGGTATGTGCGGAACTGCTATAGTCTTTGTTGAAGAAAGATGAAAATAGTTTTACCCAAGACCTCTGATTTTGCCCAGTATAAGGTGTAGCATCTCGGACATAAGAACAAAGTAAAGAAAACAAACCTAATGAACTTGACTAGTTGATTACTTTAAACTAAACTTAGAGTTGAGTTTGAGTTTGAGTTTTAAGCAAACTACTTACTACTGGAGTCAAGGTGGGCAATCCTAAAAGAAAAGACTACATTCGTTATGACTTAGAGACATTAGAACAAATCATTCTACCTGAACTGTTAGACGGTGAAACACAGAGAGGTGGTTATCCTGTACAAAAGATTTCACACAAGTATGATATAGAACAAGGTCTTCTACTGTTGATGGTAAGTGGTTTGTGGGAAACATTTAGAGAAGTATATAAAACAAACAATATAGATAAAGTCTTTTTAGACTTCACTGAATATAAGAAAACAGGAAAGTTAACAAACTTAACAAGAGAAAAGAAATGTTTGAAATCACTTATAGTATTGACCAGATGAGAAATAACTTTGCTTTCTTTTATTGGTTATCTTCTACAGAAGAATGGAAATATGTTTTTGATAAGGAAGATATAAGAGAGTTTAAACAAGAAGCAAGAGAGATACTAACAGCACTTGAGTTTGCTGCTAATGATATTTACAACTAAGGAGATTAGAATATGAATGAACTTGAAAACTTTGTAGCCAAAGTCTTTTGCTATGAAGATCTAACAAACTGGGATGATAAAACTGTTGTTGCTTTATTCCAGCTCTGTAAAACAATGAAGACTGAAATAAACTATGACAGACAGTTTAATGAACTGATGACAGGTATTGAAACCCAGATGGCTGGTTCAGTTGATTGTTGTCAGCAAGACTGTAATGATCACTGTAATACAGACTGGTTTAATATAAATGAATGGGAACAAAACAAAGATGATTAATATTTTAGAACTGTTTCCAGATGCTCAGCAACCATTAAGTCAAATGCTTCCTTTGATTATAGATCACATGGATGAAGCAGCAGAAGGTATCTCTTACAGTAAGCCACCTCTTACTTTTATGAACGAAGACATTGATATTCTTTATATCAAAGCAGGTATGGCAGTCATTAAAACAAAGAGGATCACAGTAAGACTTCCAGTCAATACAACGATGGTTAGATTTAAGGAGAGTACAGATGACTAAACTACTGTTAGGAAATAATAAAGATTTACTAGAAGAGATGGAAAACGGAAGCATTGATGCTTTGATTACAGACCCTCCTTACTTGATTAACTTCATGGGTAAGGACTGGGACAAAGAGAACTCCCCAGCAGGAGACAAAGACTTCTGGGCTTTGGTATTAAAGAAGATGAAGCCCGGAGCACACGGTGTTGTCTTTGGTCACAGCAGACAACATCACAGGGTTATGACAGCACTAGAAGACGCTGGGTTTGAGATTAGAGATTGTTTAATGTGGCTCTATGGTTCAGGGTTTCCTAAGTCACACAATGTAGGTAAGGCTATTGACTCTTTTCAGAAGACAGGTAAGTCAAACCCAAAGTCCTTGAAAGAAGTAGAGCAAGAGCACGGAGGAGAAAGTTATGAACTTCGTGGTAAGAACAATGGCATCATGGGTGAGGAGAAGGTCTGGGATAGAAAGAAGTATGAAACCCAGACAGGATGGGAAGGTTGGGGCACAGCACTCAAGCCTGCTTACGAGCCTATCATACTTGTTCGGAGACCAATAGAAAAGAAACTAACCGTAGCCAAGAATGTATTGAAGCACGGGGTAGGTGGTATTAACATTGATGCTAGCAGGGTAGGCAGCGAAACAAGAACGAACAACCCCACTTCTCCAAGCGGTCTCCAGCCCCACTACAAAGGTGGTTGGAAGCCGGGTAATGAACCCAAGACAGTGCAGGGTCGTTTCCCAGCCAATGTAATGTTAGATGAAGAGGCAGGTAAGATACTTAATGAACAAGTTAAAGAAGCAAATAGATTCTTTTACTGTCCCAAGGTAAGTAAGAAAGAAAGGAACGCAGCAGGAAAGAACACACACCCAACTGTAAAGCCGATAGCACTAATGAAATATCTTGTTAAGCTTATCACCCCACAGGGTGGCAAGGTACTTGATCCGTTTATGGGTTCAGGTTCTACAGGTATGGCGTGTGTTGAACTCGGCAACATTTTCATTGGTATGGAAAGAGAGGTAGAGTATTACGAGATAGCCACGGATAGAATAGAACACACAAAGGAAAACAAAGATGCGTCGTAAGAATATCCCAGTAGTTCGTCGCTGTTGTAGCGGCTCTTAGCTCGGGCAGGTAACGCCTGCTTTTTGTATAAAGTTTTGACAAAGCGTTTGATGTGTGAAGGGTAGGCTTCTGTATGAACAACCCATCCTTTGCTTGTTGCTTTGGACCCTAGCGGGCAACCGATAAGAACGACAAGACCTCGTAACAATATAGTTTTTTTTTCAAAGGTACAAACAAAGGAGTTACCGCATGAGTATTACACTTACCGGCATTAGTAACGACATCCTTTCAACCACCATCTACGAGATCGCAGACGAGGTGAGCGAGGGTCTTTTTGAGACCACGCCGTTCCTTTCTGTTGCTCGTAAGCTTGGGAAAGTTAAGTCTTTCTCCGGTGGCTACAAGCTAGTCGTTCCTGTTGAGACTGCCGAGCATTCTAATGTGACAGTATTGGATTCCGGTTGGGAGGCGCTTGACCTCTCTGTCCGTGATTTCACCGAGCAAGCGGAGTTTGACTGGACCCGTATTGCTATCCCCGTCCTTATCTCTGGGCGTGAGGAAGCCGAGAACCGTGGCGAAAGAGCCATCATTGACCTCGCCGAGGCACGCTACAAGAACGCCATGAGCGCTCTTATGCGTCAGGTCAACAAGCAGATCGTTGCGAACGATTCTACTTTCTCTGCCCTAGGCACACTTAACGGAAACCTTACCGCTGGTGCGGGTGGCGTTTCCACGGGGCTACTTGAAGCCGTTGATCCGGGCGCTGCGTCTGGTAACACGATGGGTGGTTTGGCTCGTGGTCTTGTCCCGGGTCTCCGTAACCAGTACGAGAGTGCCGGCGGCACCTTCGCGCTAAGCCAGCTCTTTGAGATTGAGGCGAAGGCTTCTACGGTCATGCCTGCGGGCGGTGACGGTGGTCGTTTCCACCTTACGCTTGCGAGCCCCACGGCTTATGTCTCGTATCGTAACGCTCTCTTCGCGAACGAGCGATACATTGATAGCAAGTCCCTTGACGCCTCTGGCGTAACGAGCCTCGCGTTCTCTTCTGGTGTGATGATGCCAGAACGCGCGATGCCTACTGCTGGCGCAGCGGCGGACGCAATCAACTCGTTCATGCTTCTAAACCTAGACGGCATCTGCCTCTATGTCCATGATGGCGCGGACTTTACATTCACCGGATTTGAGAACATCAGCGGCTACGATGGTAGATATGGTCGCATCCTATTCATGGGTGGCTTAACTGGCAACCATGTTGGGTCTTCCGGTCTCATCACGAACGCAGGATAAGGGGAAATATTATGGCTACTTCAAGTATGATTCAGTATCTTTCCGCTAAGAACGATCAGGTTGGCGCGTCTAACCGTCGGGTGACGGAGCAGTTCTTCGCTGGTGGCGCTATCGCCATCGGTGATGCAGTCTGCTTTGACACGACCCAGACGGGTGCTGACCGAGTTCTTTTCGTTGTTCAGTCGGACTCCGATGCCGTTGCTACCCAGCAGCCCATTGGTATCTGCATCGCTCACAATGGCTCGGCTGCTGCCGCTGTCAGTGGCGACGAAGTGACGGTTGTTGTTCAGGGCTACGCAGAGGGCGTCAAGTGCGCTGCTGGCGTTGTCGCTGGTCACTTGCTCCGTGCCACTGGCACTGTGGGCGAGGTTGACGACTACACTTCTGGTGGCGTAACTGCGGTTACTCCATTCGCTATTGCCCTTGAAGCCGTCGCCGGTTCCAAGGTTGATGTGTGCGTGCTCGGCTACTTCACCTGATTAGGAGGGTTTAACTAAATGGCTATTTCAATAACCAATCAGGCTAACCCTCTAGGCAACCGCGTTGTTCAGGACACGGATGCCGACGCGACGGCAGCAACCAACACCATTGGAACATCTGGTACTCTCTTCTATGTGGAGATTGATAACAGTTCTAACTCTGGTGCGGTTTATGCCAAGTTTGCTGACGCCAACTCGGCTACCTCCGGTACCACAGCAGCGGATTTAGTTTTCCTCTGCCCCGGTTCTTCCAAAAGGAATATTATTATTCCGGAAGGCATTGGGTTTGGAACAGGATTCAGCCACTGGTGCGTCACAGGTGCTGCGCAGACGAACAACACGCCGCCCACGAACAATGTTACTCTTCGGTATGTAACATCGTAGTGACGGTCTAGCGAGTAAGACTTACCCCCTGTCCCTCTTATGGGGCAGGGGTTTTTTCGTGGATAGACAAAACATTTATTTAATGGAGACCCCATATGAACCTTTCTCAAATCCGTGGTAGGATAAAGAACCAGTTATCTAACACGCCCATTCCAAGTCCAGCAGTTACTGGTTACCTTGATTCAATAATCAACGATGCATACGAAG
>TARA_R110001599_G_scaffold4621_2_pt1 | contig 10692 bp, 11 predicted proteins | sample TARA_R110001599 | Tara Oceans TARA_R110001599 (sample SAMEA4398360) | marine metagenome | biome: Polar Biome; feature: [MES] marine water layer (ENVO:01000295) within the mesopelagic zone...; material: water (ENVO:00002006), including particulate matter (ENVO:01000060) such as...... | reverse complement strand
CCATATACTCAAAAAGATTGGAACCAAACATTAATCACTGCGATTAATCAAATTTCAGCTCAAATCCACAAATCTACATTAAGAGGTGGTGCTAACTGGATTGTTTGTTCTTCTGAAGTTTCTGCAATTTTTGATGACTTGGAATACTTCCACGTATCAAATGCAGCACCGGACCAAGACCAATATAACATGGGTATTGAGAAAGTAGGTACGTTATCAGGTAGATATACAATATATAGAGACCCTTACTTCCCAGCTAACAAATGTTTAATGGGCCATAAAGGAACATCTTTATTGGATACTGGGTACGTTTACGCACCATATGTACCATTACAATTAACTCCAACAATGTACAATCCATTTAACTTTACACCAATCAAAGGTATCATGACTAGATACGCTAAGAAAGTTGTAAATAACAGATTCTACGGATTGATTACTATTGACGGTGTTAGAACGTTTGACATTAACCAACTTAGATAATAAGTTATTTAGTAGATTATATTTAAAAACCCCACTAACGTGGGGTTTTTTTTATTTATAGTATATTGTATTAAGGGTAGCGTATAACCAGTCACCTGGAGTCTGTTCCCACTGCAACCCAACTACACAACTTACTGAGCCATGTGTGTAGTTAGGATTTAAAAGTGTTTCATTATGTGGTGGTGAATCAATCCACATTTGTAACATAATTTCAGCTAGAATTTCTATTTTTCTATTATTAATTTCTACAACTAAACAATTTTCAGCTACTAAAACATTTTGTATTATAGGATAATACTCGTATAAGTTTTTTTCTTTAAATCTATCTAGTAGTCTATTAACTTCTACATGATTTTTAACGTCCACCACTTCTCTATGGCCCATATAGTTAGATTTTACTTGGTATTGTGTATGTTTATTTGCTACACCCCATATAAAATTGTCCCATTCCCACAATTCTAACCCGTTAGATGTTCTATAGTCATTAATTTTAAAAAATAAAAGATAGTCTAAATTAGTTTGGCTAAAAGAAAATTTAAATGTAAAAATAAATAATAGTATTAGGAGTTTTTTCATAATACAAAGATAAATAAATTATCTTACACTAACAAGTATTTTATAAGAAAATATTAAGAAGGTGGGTTACCAAAATAGTTAGCTTGGTTCACTACCTGGAATTTAACCAAATCCGGATATGAATTTTCTTCAAGATTAGACTCTGCTTTAATATCTATATGGTATTCGTTAGGTATCATATCTCCAGTGTCTATAATAAAATAATTTTGATTGTAAGCTTTATTAATAGAAGTCCACGGGACAGTATCTATTTGTGTTGTTCCTTGGGTAACATATACCCTGTATTTTAAACCACCTATCGCCTCTGGTTCATTAGTGGTATATTCTTTTCTAGCGGAAACGATAATTTTTCTAATGTCCCCAGATACAATTTTTTCATCCATCTTTATTCCAGATACAGAATATCCGTAATGTTTAGGAAGCCCTGCATTTGTACCTATATTAAAATACTCAACATTATCCTTTAGTACAAATTTATTAGTTACGTCATTTTTACAAACACCATTTATTTCAATGTTAGACCACCTGTCAGTAAACATACAAGGTGTGGTATAGGTGTCACAAGGTATGGTAAAACATACATAATATATCCCTTTAGTTACTCTAGACGCTGTTAACGGACCAACAACTAGGGCACCAGAATTATCATATATATTAACTGTAGGTAGTGTGGTTAGATTGGTTGGTTGACCTCCCTCGTTAACGTAAAGGTATAAACATTGATTTACACCTTCATAGAAATTAGCTCTTGCGTCTGTTATTAAATCGTCATATTTAGTTTCTAAATAAGGTTCAAAGAATGTTTGTGTGTACCTAGTAAAGAACCCAACAGAGTAACTTTCAGTTAAACCACTCAAATCCTCTAACTGTCTAACAAATGCAAGTCCAAATCCATCAAACGAAGACAACCCTGTTATTAACGAGTCTATCTGGTCTGTAATTGTCATTTCAATATTTTCATTACCATTATCAAAATGTTGAGTTGCAATAATTTGAGGCAGTTGTGAAGTATAGTCGTATATTCCAGGAGTATTCCATGACGTTAGTGTTGTAGATTTGAACCAATTACTAGGTCTTGACGAATATGATTTATCGTCAAATATCTCAGAAGTCATATTATTAGTGTCGTAATCGTATCCAACACCCTCATCCCAACTAGTACCACTAAGAGCAAATAATATTAAATCAAATGAAGTTGCTCGTCTATTAGCTTTTGCTGTTTTAGTATTTAGTAATCTATCATCAAAAAATGACGTATTTACCATTTTTATTGTGTGTGATGTTGTTCCTCCCGTACCAGTTAAAGATACTCTCCCATCTAACACCTTAGTCTTTAAATCTTTTAAATCCAAATCAAATATAAATCTACTACAATTTCTATAAACCGTTTGCCTACTATACCCTGTTAAGGTAACTCCAGCTTTGGTATTACATGTGTCTCCGGATAAACCCGTAAATACACAATCTTTTTCATAGAAACCCCCGCCATAAAAGATTTCTGTAACTGGATTCTTGGCTGTATTCACCATACTTTCATGTAATATGGTGTTATTCTTGTTAAAATAGGATTTATGTGTTGACATAGTTAAAGTATATTTATATATAAATATTAATTAATCTTTATATGTTGATTAAGAATAGCGTTTTCTGCATTATCTAACGCGGTTCCTATACTTTCTATAGTTGCAACCCCATCTTTTTTACTACTTTTAGTGTCGTTCATAGGCATTGTACCCGGTAATCCGTGTTCGTGAGTGGATATAAAATCCCACATTTCTTTTAATAATTTTAATAATTGGTTACCCCTAACTAAAGGTTCCATGTTGTCTCTACTAATTTTCATTAACGTATGTTGGTCCAATCCTATATTGTCACCAGTTTCAGGAGAAGACCTATCTAAAGAATCCACTATTGGGGTGGCCTTTTCTTTATTTGGGATGGACGCGTCATATGAGAATAATAGGATTTCATTACTAAATGTGGCTGAAATTCCCTGAGTTGTACCAAGTTCCCATTTAGCATCGTCCAATTTAACAGATTCTTTTTTTATTGGTACGGGTCTTTCTTCAGCAGAAAAAGCCAATCCAAAATAACCGGTATCTACCCCAGTCAACCTTATCCTATTACTTAAAGATACAGCGTTTTTATGGGCACTAATTGAAGTATAGTTGGTTGAACCTATTTCATTCATAAACTCTATGTTAGGTCTATAATATAAAGGAAATGGTTTCATTAATTGTTCATCCCCAGATGTACTAGAACTTATGTTAACCCCACTAGCAAACTTCTTAATGTAAGTTTCACCACTAACTCCAACAGGTTTAACATGAGGAGGGTTGGTTAGTTTACCTATGTCCGCCTCTCTTAAAAATTCATTAATAATGGTAAAGGTACTTTGTTCTGTTTGACCAGAAAAAGATAGTCTAACCTTCCAGTCCAACTTACTATTTGTAGTAAAATCAGTCTTTACCCCTACTTTTCCAGACTCAATAACATCAACACCATCCAAAGGTAAAACTTCGTAAAGGGTTATGTTACCATTAAAGTATGGTCTTAATGGTGGTAATAAACTAGCGGTCCCATCCCAGTTTGTTATACTATATTCTATGAGATATTTTAAACTTGCGTCTTCTTCCTTAATCTTATCCTCTATCTTAGTTTTGAGGGTTAACTTATCTTTAAAATTGTCTAATTGAATTATAGATTGTTGATAGTTAATTCTTGGAAAATTAGTTGATGGACTTTGATTGGCAGCAACCCTAGCTGCAGTTGATGTGTCCACATTACTATGGAATTGTCCGGCTCTTAAAATTAATTGTCTATCACCAAATATAAAATCACTGTTATTTCTACCATTTAAAGCTATTGAATTCTCGTAAGGAAAACATGATTGAGAAACTGTAGAATTTCTTAATTTTGGAGCCTCGTCAATATTGGTACCACGTGAGGTGTGGAGTCTTCCATTGGCATAGTAATCGTATGGGTATTTAGTTGGTTGGGATACTGTAGGTCCTATGTACTCAACATTTTCATCTGTTTGTCTACTTCTATAGGCTATTAATTTAACAGACTCATTCTTTGCTGGTACTATATTAATAAATAGTGGTAGAAATGGAGACACCACATTTGGGTCGTCAACAGACCATTTTATGTCTTCTATATTGGAATATTTAGCATCACCACCTTGTTTTCCAGCTTTACTTATAGTGTCTGACAATATACCCTCTAAAACATTTTCATCATAATCTACAGGGCCAGTACTTTTAAAGTCTGTATCAAATACTGCACGTATTCTACCAGCTAATAGAGGGTCCTTATTGTCTATACAAACCCCAAAATTAATAATTCTAGCCATTAGTTATTCTTTTTTTAAGTTCTTTATTAAGTGTATTAAATTTACCCTCGATACTATCTAACCTGTATGTTAAATCCACAACTAATTTTTTAGTATCGTCAAAGTTTTTTTTAAGTAATGTAAGTACCTCAGCAATTTCACCATTACTCTTATTTTTATAATCTTCTATTATATTTGTAATTCTTTCTTTCTCTTCCATTTTTATATTACTAATCCTGTTCCACTACCAGGTCCTGAGGTCGCTGGACCATTAGGTGTAAATACGGTTATTGGTTCAATTGCAACCTTCACTACACTATTTTCTATTCTCTCTTTTTCTACGCCTTTAATTACATTAAACATAGCTAAAACCATTTGATTCGGTGAACCATCCGCATGGTCCTCAGTATTCAACCCAGACTGTTGGAAATTTTCTAAAACATTTTGAAATGCTCTAGTATCACTAAATCCTGGACGTAGAGCTGTTGCAAATAATAATGGCATAGGAATGTTTATTGTTGAAGGTATTGGAGGTATTGTAACTAAACCTAATAAAGTATTTAAAACATTCTTACAATTTAAAAAATCCTCCAAGGTTTCTAAAATCATAGTTAGAATATTAAGAAGAGATTGTATAACGGCTAAGGTTTTCATATTTCTCTCGTCCAATATTTGAGCCATAATTTTTCTTATCAACTCCATAATAGCTCTTTTAATTTCTTCGTACAATACTTCTAATATAAAAGTTATAATTCTTTTAATTATTCTTTTAACTAACCCCCATATTTTTTTCAATAAATCTAATAAATCGTCAGCCGTTAATGTACCACCTAACGCTATTATAACAATCGCTAAAGGTAATAATATTTTAGGTGTTAATATTAAACTAATCAAAATTAAAGGTAATTTTTTTAATAGATTTAAATCAAAATCTAGTCCGATATTAGGTAATTTTAAACCTAATGAAAAATCTAAACCATCAATAGAATCGTCCAGTGTTTGATTTATCAACATATCTTCTACAAGTGGGTCGTTCTCATTTAATAAATCCGTTAAACCGTTATTTATTAAATCTATATTTAACTTCCCCTCAATAGAGTCGCAAGTTACAAATCTGATTAAACCTTTTAATTTAAGTGATGTCTCATCTTCTAAATTTCTTAATTCTTGTGGTCCAAAATGGAAAAATGAGTCGATATCCTCCTCATCCTCACTTAATCTACTTAATGGTGTAGAACTAATAGACCCACCATCTGCTCCAGAATCGTCATCACCACAAATCCCCATTAAACGTTTAATTATTTCCCCAAATTTACCCTCTAACTCAACGTCTAAGGTGCCTTTAGGTATTTGTATGTCTATTGCTCCGGCTAACACATTATTTATTACGGCTAAGAAATTTGTGTTTCCATAAACATCGATAGAGTCAAAATAATCTCTAAGAAATTCAGTTACTTTTCTATCGTTTCCAGGTATTAGACTGTTGTCACTTAATGACCCATCCAATCCTCTTGGTTTAACAGTAAAAGAATCGACGTTATTATATTCTATGTCAAATAAAGCACTGGTACTTGCACCTAGATATGTGGAGGGTGTTACGGGGTTTGATAGTCTAGCACTTAACTCTCTATTGGTAGCATAGGGAAACCCTGGAGATAACGCACCCTTTTCATACATAAAACTACCAACCTTAGTGTTAGGGTCTATCTTAAGCATACCAAAAGGGTCTATGGTTTTTATATCTATAGTGATATCATTAGCACCGATACTTCCAACATCATTAGAAGACGGTATAACAAAACCTAAATCACAATTAGTAAATCTTAAAAATTCCTCGAATAAGATGTCTTTTACCCCATCCCGGAATTCACCAGTTATTTTACTTACAACTTTCTTTTTTGCTCTTTTAACCGCATCCTTTCCACCAGTTAATTGAATTAGGTCTAAGAAGTACTCTAACATATTATTGTCCTTCTTATTAATAGAATCATACGACCCCATAAGATTTTGTAATTCTACCTTCTTCTTACTAGCATCTATAGCTTTCCCCACATTCCCTAAGGTCTCTATTCGTTGAAAAATTTTCTTTTTACCTTCTTGTGAATCTTCAGCCATTAGATTTCGTATTGATTTAACGTAGTGTCTTTTTTATCGTCACCTGCCAGTAAAGCATTTAAAGCTTCTTTATCATCAATACTTAATGATGCGGCATCTTCACCTTGTAATCCACTTTTACTTAATAAGGTACTTTGTAGTTTTGAAAGTTGTATTTTTTTTTCTATAGTAGAATCAATTATTTTTTGTTGTTCTTTGATTACAGGTCCTAGTAATTGTAAGTCTTCTGGGCCTTGCATAAAAGCCAACATCTTATTTTGGATTCTAATTGCTGTTTGTCTTTGTTCTACACACTCATTGTAAATTTCTTGCATGAGGGCAAGAACACTTTCTTTTTGAAATGTTATTTGTTTTTTCTTTGGTCTAGGCATGATAAAATTTTTATTTTGTTTATTGCCATAAATACCTTGGGGGGGATTTAATTACGCATTTTACTTGAAAGTGCCGAATATATATTCCTATACTTTTTTAAAGCTGCTCTAATCTCTTTTGTTGTTAGATTTGTCATTTCTCTAAGTGAAAGTAAGACAAGGTTCTTATTAAACTTATTACTTTTCCCATGTACAAATACTTGCTCATAATTACTAAACATGTCAATTAACGCAAACCCTATCTTAGATTCGTTATCGTTTAATGTTGTAACTAACATGAAATGTTCTATTTCATCTACTAATTTTTTAATTATTTCTGTTGTCGCAACAACCTCGACATGGTCAACATATGCGTATTTTTCATTGTTTTCCATGCTACTAGATATGTCTTCATAAGATACGGAACGATTTTGTTCCTTGTGGTCTTTTATTATTTGACCCATTAGATAGTTTTTACATATCGTACCAAAATAAGAATAAGCTTTTTTTCCTTTTGCCGGCTTAAATTTCTCCGCTTTGGTAATAAGAAAGGATAGTGTGTCGGCATGAATATCCTCAAAGACAAACCCCTTTCTATATAGTTTATATCTTCTGATTATACTATCAATCATCTTATTTAGTGGATGGTATAAGTATTTCCGGTATACCTCATTACGTTCACTAAAAGTAGTAGCGGTTAAAAACATTCTAACCGCTGCTTCTTGAGGTTCCCCAAAATACATTAAGGATGACGTTGGTCCAGGTTTTCTAGGCACAGTATATTAATTTACACTTTCTTCGTACTTTATGTTCCTATCATCTTTAAAGAAATATTCTTTCTTCGCAGTGTCAATCCAGAACTTTGCTTGTTGCGAATCTACTTGTTGACGTTCACTATTCTTATATTCCCAAAATAAAGACCCAGGTCTCATATTTACGTGTTTATATCCCACCTTAGGTACTGTCATTACTTTTACATCATTATATGTAGCTCTTAATAAGAATTCATAAATAAAAGTTAGTGTGATTCCTGGTTTTAACCCACCGATACTTCTAAAATCTTCAGAGTTAAAGACCCCTCCACTAGTTTGGAAGTTTTGATAGTTTAATAAAGCTCCGTTATCTAAATAACCTAATTTCTCGGTGAAATTCATAGCCCAACACGCTTCATTGGTAAAATTAATAAAGTTTCCTTCAGTGTCTACATCCAATACTAAAGGAAGGAATACCGCAACTTCACTATAAGCATCCATATATTCCTTAACGTTCTTAAACCAAATATTAGAATACTCATCATCAAATTCTAATATGGAGAACCACTTAGTTTCAACCTTATCAACAGCAAAATTTATTTGACTACAAAAATCTGGAGACCCAGTATTCTTAATAAGAGTGACATCTAATTCACTAAAATCATAATTATTTAACCATTCTTCAACACCAGGACACTCACAATGTACAACAATTACTTTTTCTGCTTTTGTTTGTTGAGTTGTTAAACTTTTTATTGCTGTGTCAAACATCTGTGAAAAATTTGTTTGAGCTATGTCATTAATTGGGATTATAACTGTAATATCGTTCATTTTATTTTTATTTTATTTCGTCTACTTCCGCCATTGGCTGTAGTTTATTTATTTGTTCTTCTAGTTGAAGGGTTCTTTCGTTTCGATACGATTCAAAAATTTCTAGAACTCGGTTTTTCTGGTCTTCCATGTTGTACGGCTTAACAGTGTCAGCCATTTTTCCATACAACTCAACTGGTATAGCATCCTCCAACCAATTTTTAAGGTATGAAGATAGAATATCAATTATCTGATTAGGGTCAAATGTCCAGAATCCATTGTCTTCTGTTAACCAATCAGGTTTTAAATGTGGAATCTTACCTATAACAGGAGACCCACATTTCATAGATTCTAATGGGAATGTACCAAATCCACTAATATCGTCTATCCAAATACTAACACATGACTCACTTAAAGCTTTTGCAAATTCAATTTTTGACAACCCTCTCATATCTCTAAATGTAACCCATTTAAATTGTGGGAACTTAACATAAAAAGATTTAACTATTTTCATAGTGTCTCTAGGTTCTCTAGTGTGGATAGCTACTATAGGCATTTTTGGTTTATCACTAGGAACAAAATAGTCATCGATACCTAGATTTATTTGTTGTGTTAATAGGTTAGGGAAAACACCAGTTAAAAAGGTAGTTGTAGCCTCTCCAGTTGTTATTACACTACTTACATTCATCATACCCCATGTAAAACCTGGAGGTAACATTTCAAATACGTAATCATATGACTGACAAAATACTATTCTACTACAAGGCATTTCTTTTGTTTGGTCTAACACATGACCAAATATTTCTGGGATAACTAAGAAATCTGCAGGACCCACAGATAGTTCTTTTGATTCTATTGATACGTGAGGTAATGAAGAATATTCTTCACCTAACCACTCACCAACGCCATGATAGTCATTTTTTTCATTTAAAATAGCTGCGTTATATCCGTTATCTGTTAAAATCTTAACAAATTCGTAGGTTGTAGCTACAGAGGCTCTTTGTACTCCTTTGGTGTCCTGCACCAAAAAATAAATCTTATTTTCTTTAGACTTTAAAAGATTTAAAGCTTTTTCTAATTGTTCTTGTTGGTTCTGTTGGTTTTCCATTAATTTTTAATTTCTTTTATTATGTTATAATTTATTAGTGTGTTAAAGGTTAATTTAAAAGGGATGGTAGAGTTTCGTAAAGCTCTAAGACCTAAACTATCATCTACCACCTCATTATCATTTAAGACCACCTCTAACATCAATCTTAATATTTCGTACTTTGGTGCATTTATGTGTAAAGAGTCGGCACTTTCACCCGTTATGGGAGGTGTGGTGACTAAATTTAATAATTCATCCACATCTATATACATTGGGACACCTACAATATCTAACTGTAGGTCATTTAACTCACTCTGTAATTTCTTCCTTCTCATTCTTAAATATGTTTAAATCAAATATTTGTTCTAATTCACTTATTGTAAAGTCTGAATTAATTTCTTTATTAAATTTATCTTCTATTTTTATAGATTTTTTATTTTCTGGTTTTTTATTTAAAAGTTGTGAATCAGTAGTTATCAACATATCTACATCTTCCCACACATTATCATAAAATGAATTTAAACCAAAAAATTTGATGTTATCTATAAGACAACCATATTTTGCTAAGAAGAATAGTGTCGCAGATTTAGATTTTTCTATTTCTTCAGATACTATAATAATCTCATGTTCATCTCTAAAATCTTTATAGAAAGTATTAAGTGTGTTGAAGATATTATCACGAAAAGCAAGACCGTTACCGAATATCTCCATAGGGCACTCAACATACATCCACTCGAGTAACTCCTCCTCAGTTTCAAATTTAAGGTAGTCTAAAAGATTTAAACTTTTTAATTCATCAACAGCTAATTCTGTCTCATTCTGTCGGTTATATAACGAGATTACCTTTTGTAAAGTATCACGTAAAACACCATTTATTGTTATTCCAATTACCATAATTAAAGTTATATGTTTTTTCTATTTTGTAAAGAATCAAAAACTCTTTCTATTTTAGCTATTAATGGGTTTCTAACAACGTCAGATTTGGTAAATTGTACACAACCTATTTCTTCTATATCACCAAAGTGTTCCATTAAAAATGTTAATCCATTACCACCTTTAGAATCTTGTTGTCTCTCATCACCCAAAAATATCATTTTAGAATCTTTTCCAAGCCTAGTCATTATAGTTCTTATATTTTCTTGTGAAATGTTTTGGGCCTCATCTATTATAATAATTGACCTATCC
>TARA_R110001599_G_scaffold240625_3_pt1 | contig 10695 bp, 7 predicted proteins | sample TARA_R110001599 | Tara Oceans TARA_R110001599 (sample SAMEA4398360) | marine metagenome | biome: Polar Biome; feature: [MES] marine water layer (ENVO:01000295) within the mesopelagic zone...; material: water (ENVO:00002006), including particulate matter (ENVO:01000060) such as...... | reverse complement strand
GAAATCGACGGTGGTTTGCAAACCGTTGAGCTGACATTGCCTGCGGTAATTACTACCGACTTGCGTTTGAACGAGCCACGCTATGCGTCGCTGCCAAACATCATGAAAGCAAAGAAAAAGCAGCTGGATACGAAAGCACCTGGTGACTACGGTGTCGATACCACGCCACGTTTGAAAACAGTAAAAGTGAATGCCCCTGCTGAGCGTAGCGCTGGCATCAAGGTGAAAACTGTTGAAGAGCTGGTCGATAAACTGAAAAACGAAGCGAAGGTGATCTAATCATGGCCACTTTAATTATTGCAGAACACGATAGCGCGTCCATCAAAGGCGCAACCTTAAACACAGTGACAGCTGCCGTGAAAATCGGTGGCGATGTGCATGTGTTGGTTGCTGGCCAAGGCTGCCAAGCTGCTGCCGATGCCGCCGCTAAAATTGTTGGCGTGAGCAAAGTTTTATTGGCTGATAATGCTGCTTACGCGCATCAGCTGCCAGAAAACGTGGCGCTGCTGGTTGCTGAACTCGGCAAGTCCTATAGCCACGTATTGGCTCCAGCGACTACCAACGGCAAAAATATTCTGCCACGCGTAGCCGCTTTGCTAGATGCATCGCAAATCTCGGAAATCTCAGCAGTTATCTCTGCCGATACTTTCGAGCGTCCTATCTACGCTGGTAACGCCATTGCTACTGTGCAATCGACTGAAGACATCAAAGTCATCACCGTGCGCCCTACAGGCTTTGACGCTGCCGCAGCTGAAGGTGGTTCGGCTGCAGTTGAAGCTGTGGCTTCAGCGCAAGATGCTGGTAAATCAAGCTTCGTTGGCGAAGAGCTAGCTAAGTCGGATCGTCCAGAATTAGCCGGTGCTAAAATCGTCGTTTCTGGCGGTCGTGGCATGGGCAATGGCGAGAACTTCAACTTGCTTTATTCATTGGCCGATAAACTTGGCGCAGCTGTTGGTGCTTCGCGCGCCGCGGTTGATGCTGGCTTTGTGCCTAACGACATGCAAGTCGGTCAGACTGGTAAAGTCGTTGCTCCACAGCTCTACATTGCGGTTGGTATCTCCGGTGCCATCCAGCATTTAGCTGGCATGAAAGACTCGAAAGTTATTGTTGCGATCAACAAAGATGAAGATGCTCCGATTTTCTCCGTTGCCGATTACGGCATCGTGGGCGATCTCTTCGACATCGTGCCGCAGCTCGACAAACTGATTTAATAGCTCGCGCTCATTAGGGCGCTAGCGGTTTGTCAAAAACGGGTCCTAGTGGCCCGTTTTTTTATGCCTAGATTTTTTCGAAGAAATTCAACATTTGGTGGTTTTGTTTAGTCGTTGTAGAGTCTGCGCATTAATAATAAAAAATGGCATGAGCGATCACATGAACCGTTACGTTTCTAGCTTCTTCCTCATCAGCATAATAAGTGTATTGGCAGCTTGCGGTGGCGATAGCCGCGCCGCATCTGACACTGCCGTGAGCACGCCAGCTGCAACTGATAGCGCTGCGCGTGCTGAGCCATCGATCAATATTCCCCTCACTGACTTACTTCCACCGCTAGTAGCAACCGATCCTGCGTCTGATTATGCCGAGCGTTGTGGTGCTGATGGCCTAATTTGTGTGCGCTGGGTGGAGAGCAAGTTAGCGGAATGGGAGAAGTTTTTCGGCTGTGATCATCGCGCCGTTTTCCCTACGGTGTATCGTTTGCTAACGAAGCAAACACGCTTGCAACTAGAAGAAGATCCTAGCGTTTTTGATGACCCTGCAGGCCTTGGCTTTGAGGCGCTGCAGTTCTATGCACTTTACGACGAGATGATCACCGATCATCTGGCAGGTAAGCCGATTGCACCGGCTTGGCAAACGGCTATGGATGCGGCGAATAGTGGTAATTGGAGTGGCGGTCACGATATGTTGCTCGCGATTAATGCTCATGTGCAGCGCGATATGCCATTTGCAGTGGCCAATACCGGCTTAACTCTGCCCAATGGCAAAAGCCGTAAGCGTGATCATGATCGCTTCAATACCGTGCTCAATACAGCCTATCCCATCATCGTGCGAGAAGTTGGACGGCGTTATGATCCGCTGATGACGATTGTGGCAAATCTTGGTTTGCCGGTTAATTTGGTTTCGCAACAATTAGTCGCTGTTTGGCGAGAGGGTGTTTGGCGCAATGCCGAACGACTCTCTGTATCGCAAGAGCCAACTTGGCAATCGTTAACGCATGAGAGCATCGAGTTGCAGGCAAATCTCACTGCAATAGCCATGAAAGTGGGTGAAACACCACAGCGTCGTAGTCTGCGGGATGCCTATTGTGAGGCTGCACTGGTAGAGTAGCCGCCTTGTTTATTTATCGAGGCAGGGCATGTTTTCTTGGTTTGAACGCCGCTTAAATCCTTTTCCTGAGCAACAGCTAACGCAACCACCGCGTGAGCTGTTGGCATTTTGCTTATATTTCACTCGTGGTGCATGGCCGTATTTGCTCATGGGCGCGGCCTTGATGACGCTGGTGGCCATTGCTGAAGTCTGGCTTTTTAGCTTTCTGGGCGACATCGTTAATTGGCTCTCGGTGCAAAGTCGCGAGACTTTTATGGAGGCGCAGCGCTGGCAGCTCATCTCCATGGCCGCCGTGGCTTTGGGCCTGCCGCTATTAGTCACTGCGCATTCGCTGCTGAACCATCAAACCCTGATGGGCAATTACCCGATGCGCATCCGTTGGTTGGTACACCGATATTTGTTGCGTCAGTCCATGGCGTTTTATCAAGATGAGTTTGCTGGTCGCATCGCCACCAAGCTAATGCAAACCGCACTAGCGGTGCGCGAGTGCGTGATCAAACTGCTCGATGTATTGAACTACATCGTGGTTTATTTCTTGGGCACATTGGTGTTATTTGCTAATGCCGATTGGCGTTTGGCCATTCCGCTAGTTGCCTGGTTGCTATTGTATTTATTGATGCTGAAGTTCTTTGTGCCGCGTATGGGGCGCGTAGCCCAGCTACAGGCCGATGCGCGCTCGCAAATGACGGGGCGTATTGTCGATAGCTACACCAATATTCAGACGGTGAAATTGTTTTCGCACGCCCAGCGTGAGGCGAGCTATGCCCGAGAGGGTATGGGTGAGTTTTTGGTCACGGTCTATGCGCAAATGCGTTTAGTAACATGGTTGAACTTATCGCTCTATAGCCTCAATGCCGCGCTCTTGCTCAGTGTTGGCAGTTTGGCGATTTGGCTATGGCTAGGGGCTGAAATATCGGTTGGTGCGGTGGCCTTGGCCTTAGGTTTGGTGCTGCGCCTATCGGGCATGTCGCAATGGATTATGTGGGAAATAGGGTCGCTGTTTGAAAATATCGGCACCGTGAAGGATGGCATTGGCTCAATTTCGGTACCGCAAGTGGTTGAAGATAAGCCTGATGCGGCCGTTTTAAGTGTGCCGCGTGGTGAGATTATTTTTGACAAAATGAGCTTTCATTACGGCCAGCAAAGTGGCGTGATTGAGGATTTGAGCCTGCGCATTGCCGCTGGTGAGAAAGTTGGTTTAGTCGGGCGCTCAGGTGCCGGCAAGTCGACCTTGGTGAATTTGCTGCTGCGTTTCTATGATGTGGCTGGCGGGCGCATTGTCATCGATGGCCAGAATATTGCCGATGTGCAGCAAGACAGTTTGCGCGCACAGATTGGTATGGTCACCCAAGACACGTCATTGCTGCACCGTTCGGTGAGTGAGAACTTGCGCTATGGCCGCCCTGATGCAACACAGGAGATGACCGAGGCGGCGGCGCGTAAGGCGCAGGCGCATGAGTTCATCTTGTCGCTAAAGGATGCCAAAGATCGCACAGGCTATGATGCACATGTAGGCGAGCGTGGGGTTAAGCTTTCGGGCGGCCAACGCCAGCGCGTGGCCATTGCGCGCGTGATGCTGAAAGACGCACCGATCTTAATTCTCGATGAGGCAACGTCGGCGCTGGATTCAGAAGTTGAGGCGGCGATTCAGGAAAATCTGTATCGCTTGATGGAAGGTAAGACTGTGATTGCCATCGCACATAGGCTATCGACCATTGCCGCCATGGATAGGCTAGTGGTGATGGATGCGGGCCGCATCATTGAGGTTGGTACGCACGATGAGCTAGTGGCAGCTGGCGGCCTTTATGCGCAGCTATGGGCGCGCCAGTCCGGTGGTTTTTTAGATCCAGGCGATATCGCTGAGTAAGTAGTTAGGCGAGGGACGTGCCGCATTTCCTCGCCTAACTCAATACTCGTCCCAGAAGGCTTAAGCGTTTTCCAACTCCACCAAACCTTCTTCCAAATACGCCAGCAACTTCTGCATATGCGGTAGCGTGCGGCGACAAGCAATAATGCCAATCTCAAACTTCTCGGCATAGCTCACCACGGTGATATTGGTCGCTTGACCATCCATGGCGATAGAGACCGGATAAATGCCTTCGAGCTTGGCGCCATTCCAGTACATCGTTTCGCGCGGGCCCGGCACATTAGAGATGACGATATTAAACGCCTGCCAAGTTGGCGCGATGCCGGTTGCCATATTGATGCCACTGACGGCCAGTGCGGTGCCAACGTAGTTCATGATTTCCAGCTGGCTCATGTTGGCGAAGCGGTCTTTGCTGTTTTGCACTGAACGCGCAATGGCATCGAGACGCTCGAGCGGATGGCTCAGATGCGTGGCCAAGTTCGCTAACACCATGCCGACTTGGTTGCCGCCATCGGAGTCATCTTTGCGCAAAGACACCGGTACCATCGCTACTAAAGGCTTGTCGGGCAGGGCATTTAAGTCGGTCAAATAACGGCGTAATGCACTCGCGCACATGGCCAAAACAATGTCGTTGAGCGTGGCGTTATGCTTTTTAGCGGTAGCTTTGATGCGTGGTAAATCCCATGACTGGGCGGCAAATCGACGCGAGGCGCTGATCGGTTGATTCAAAATCGAACGTGGCGCCTGAAACACCGAAACATAATCGGCATCGTTGCCACGAGCCTTAATCGATTTGATGATTTCTTTGGTCACGCGTGGCCAAGTGGCGGCTTGATCACGAATCGCCCCCATAGCTTTACTGGCTTTTGAAATAGGCGCTGTGACATTAGCGACAACGCCTTCTGGCGCCGCTTTTTTTCGTGGCGGCATCGCCCAAAAAGGCACGGTGTCGCGGCAGAGCGGATCTGGCGACATGCCTTTTTGCAGCATGCGCATGCCAGCGACACCATCGATGAGTGCGTGATGAATACGGCTGTAGACGGCGACTCGGCCATCTTCAACACCATCGATAATGTAGATTTCCCACAAGGGTTTGGCGCGATCCATCAGGCCGCTATGCAACTTTGAAACGATGGCTAAAAGCTCACGAATACGACCGGGCTTAGGCAGCGAAATGTGATGAAAGTGCGCCTCTAAATCGAACTCGGTATCTTCTTCCCAAAAGGGTATGCCGAAGCGCTTAGTGAGCTTTTGGTTGAATGGCGGCTGCGCGCGACGATACGACAATGCCCACTCGGCAAGCTCTTGGGCGTAGTTGGGGCCGGCATCTTCGGGCGGTGAGAGCAGCAATAAGCTGCCAACGTGCATGGGCTGATTGCGGCGCTCTAAGAGCAAAAACATATTATCGGGTGGTGAAAGTGGCGTCATAGTAGCTATCCTTATATCTGCTCAGCTCTTAGAGCTGAATGCGTCCTGCGTGAATATCGGCAAAGGTTTTTTTCGTCAGCGGCACGTAAATATTTTCGCGTGGCAGTAAGAGCCAAACGTCATCGACAGTTTTCGGGTCGAAGCCAGTTTGCTTGAGCTCGACTTTGCGATACTTAAAGGTGCCGGTGGTTTCTTGCTCGGGCTGTATGCGTATGAATACAGGGACGGCGTAGCGTGGTAAGCAGGCAATCAATGTTGCAGCTACTTCCTTGCCATCGAAGCTCATGCCGGGCTTGAGCGTGATGGCTGCCATACCCGCTCGGCCATCGCAGCCGGGTACAGATACGCCGTAGACTGCACCATGAGCAATGCTGCTAACGTTGGCCAATGCACCTTCAACTTCGGTGCTGGCGACATTTTCGCCTTTCCAGCGGAAAGTGTCGCCAACGCGGTCAACAAACTGAATATGGCGCAGGCCTTGATCGCGCACCAAGTCGCCAGTGTTGAAATAGCAGTCGCCTTTTTTGAAGACATCACGCAACATTTTTTTCTCACCGGCTTCCGGGTCGGTATAGCCATCGAAAGGTCGGCGTTCACTGACTTCGCTAATCAATAAGCCGACGCCGCCTTTTTTCACTTTGACTAATCGGCCCTTGGTATTGCGCACGGGCTCATCACTGTCAGCGTCAAACTGCACGATGGCGAATGGTAGAGGCGAAAAGCCGGCGGTTTCAGTGACACCAAAGGCATTAATAAAGCCAATGTTGGACTCGCTAGCCCCATAAAATTCGTAAATCCGCTCGATGCCGAAGCGCTGCTGGAACTGCTTCCAGATTTCTGGACGCAGGCCATTGCCGGTAATCAGGCGAACGTCGTGCATGGTGTCATTGTCGAGCGGATCGCGGTTGAGTAGGTAGCGCAGCAGTTCGCCAATATAGGTGAAGCCAGTCGCGCGGTAATGGCGTAGGCGATCCCAGAACTGGCTGGCGCTGAACTTGCGATCGATGGCGAGAGTTGCGCCAGCCGACAGCACACAGCCCCATGCTACGGTGAGCGCGTTGTTGTGGTAGAACGGCAGGCAGCAATAAAACACGTCATCGCTGCGTAGGCGTAGCGTTGCATTGCCGACGCCGGCCATCGAGGCGAGCCAGCGGTAATGCGTCATCACCGAGGCTTTTGGCAGGCCGGTCGTACCCGATGTGAAGATAAAGAAGCAGGGCTGGCGGGCTTGTACATGGCGCGTGCTTTCAGGGTTGATGCTGCGGCGACGGCCGGCATCGCGCGCTAAGTCGGTAAAGCCCACGGGGCAGTCGGCGCTTTCACTGGGCGCATGACCTTGGCCTTGCACCCAAAAGAAACCGATATCGGGGCGAGTCTCAAAGCTTAAGCCGGTGCTTTTTAGCGCATCGCTACACTCATCGCTGAGAACTAAAATGCGTGGCTTCACGAGGTCGATGCTATGACGCAAGACATCACCGCGTTGGTTGAAATTGAGCATGCCGGCGACTGCGCCAAGCTTCACGGCAGCAGCGACACAGGCTAGTTGCATGGGGCTATTTTCAGCCAAGATGGCGACGGTATCGCCGCTATGCACGCCATGATGCGAGAAGCTGGCTGCTAGGCGATTGACCCAGCTATTGAACTCAGCATAAGTCCAGCGTCGGTCTTGCCATTGCACCGCAACGCGGTCGGGGGTTTGTCGTGCCCAGCGCTCTAGCACGCGGCCAATGGACATTTCAGATTCGGGCTTGAGTGTGGCTAGGCCAAATAGGCCACGATTAACGGTGAGTAAGTCGGGAATGGCGGCAAAAGCGCCGCGAGCAATATCTCGCAAGCCTACTTTTTTGACATTGGATTCTTTTGAATCCGCTGGCGTTGGGCGCTCTATTGGTGGTGGCATGGCGCGCTCCTTGTTGTTTTTATTGAACCAAGTTTGCCACATCTTGGGCTCGAAGCGCGCGTCTACTTAATGGCCATGCTGACTTTGCCTCAGCTGCTATCTACAGTGATAAGACAGCATGGGCGTCACAGTCGAATCTGCGTGCCCATCTCCACGACGCGATTGCTAGGAATGCTAAAGAAGTCAGTCACCGGCACAGCGTTGCGCGCCATGACGATGTACAGCATTTGCCGCAAGCGGTGCATAGGGTTTTCTTTGTTGGGAATAATGTGCTCGCGTGAAACAAAGAAGCTGGTATCCATAACGTCTAAATTCAGCGAATGATTACGGCAGAGTGCAAAAATTTGCTCGATGTCAGGCTGCTCTTTAAAGCCGTAGTTCGCCGTGATGAGATAAAAATGATGACTGATCTCGTTGATAATCAGGCGCTCTGAGTCTTCGACAAAGGGCACATCCTTAGTAGCAATACGCAGCACAATATTACGTTCATGAATGATTTTGTTGTGCTTCATATTATGCAGTAGCGCATGCGGCACCTGCTCTAGCGAGCTATTCATAAACACTGCCGTGCCTTGCACAGTCTGCCCAGCAGAAGCACCAATACTATTGACGAATAGTGACAGCGGCATGGTTTCATTATTTAAACGTGTCTGCACGCTGTCGCGACCGCGCTTCCAGGTAGCCATAATGAAAAATGCACTGATGCCAATCAGCACAGGTAGCCAACCACCATGGATGATTTTCAGTGATGTCGATGAGAAATAGGCGATATCGAGCAGGATAAACGGCACGATTAATAGCGCTGCGAGCTCAGGGCGCCAATGCCAGATTTTAATAGCCACCACGATAAGTAATATGGCATCCAGTGTCATGGTCATGGTCACAGCAATGCCATAGGCCGCCGCCAAGTTTTCTGAGCTTTGGAATGTCATCACAAGGATGCAGACTGCGACAAATAGCAGCCAATTAAAGAAGGGGATGTAGATCTGACCAATTTCTTTATTGGATGTATGGCGCACTTCAAAGCGCGGTAGATAGCCGAGTAGCATGGCTTGTCGGGCGATCGAAAATACGCCTGAAATACAGGCCTGAGATGCCACAACGGTAGCAAGCGTAGCGAAAATAATGAGAGGGTAGAGTGCCCAATCTGGAGCTAATAAAAAGAAGGGATTTTCAATAGCCGCTGGGTTCTCTAAAAGCAGAGCGCCTTGGCCGCAATAGTTGAGCACTAGCGCTGGAAACGCCATATAAAACCAAGCACGGCGTATGGGGCGATGACCGAAGTGGCCCATGTCGGCGTAGATCGCTTCGCCACCGGTAATCGTTAGCACCACGGCACCAAAAATAACCATTGATACGCCGGCATGTTCCTCAATAAACATGACTGCCCAATACGGGTTAATGAGGGTGAGCACTTCCGGCGCATGGCGGATATTTATGGCACCGAGAAAGGCTAGTGTGCCGAACCAAAGCAGCATCACCGGGCCAAAGAAAGCGCCCATCGAGCCAGTGCCATGGCGTTGTAAGGTAAATAGTACGGTGATGACGGCAAGCGTGATGGGAATAATAAAGGGTTCAAAGTCGGGCGAAACGACCTTCAGACCTTCCGCAGCTGAGAGTACAGAAATGGCTGGAGTAATCATGCCGTCGCCTAAAAAGAGTGCGGCACCAAATAAGCCTAAAACAATCATTAATGGTCTAGCCCACGGTCGCTTATAGCGGCCACGCAGCACCAACGCCATCAGCGACATAATCCCGCCTTCACCATTGTTGTTGGCACGCATGAGGAGCGTGATGTACTGAATCGATACCACGAGCGTGAGCGACCAAAACACCATGGATAAAATGCCGATGACGTTGTCATGGGTAATATCAAGTCCGGGCACAACACTGAAGCATTGCTTGATGGCATACAGCGGGCTCGTGCCGATATCACCAAACACCACGCCAAGAGCGCCGATGGTTAAAGCTAACTGACTGGATTTGAGTGTATCGGATGGTGCTGCAGACATATGCTTCCTCAGTGCCAACACGCGATGCAACGGTTGACATGCTACTTAGTCGCGCGAGTCTACCACCGCTAGCTTTGAGAAAAACACTTTGCCATCACCGCAGTCATCCGCTAGCATTGCCGCCCGCAATAGCAGCGTCTATTGCACCCCGGTGAGGTGTCCGAGTGGTTTAAGGAGCACGCCTGGAAAGCGTGTATAGGTTAATAGCCTATCGAGGGTTCGAATCCCTCTCTCACCGCCAAATGATTTGCCTAAAGCCCGCCTAGTCAGCGGGCTTTAGCGTTTCTGGAAACCGTGTTTTTTTCAAATCCCACAATTTTTCCCACCACGCGGCTGCTTGCTTGAATCTGAGCGTTCATGATGTCATTTGGTGGCGTAGAAATTCTGCTTGCCAAAATGAAGGGCTGTTTGGTAGAAACTAGCTGTAGCTTTCGCAGGGAATGCGGCCGCACACCACCTTCGTCAGTGTACTGGCTAGGATGTGCCAACCAACCTCTTCGCAATGACTCCAAGGATGGGCCGCTCTCATTGCACTACGACAACTGAGTGGCGGTAGCGTGCCCAACGTAGCTGTCCAGTGGACTGATAACCCCGCGACCACCTTGGTTCAGCACATGCGTATAGATCATGGTGGTGGACACATCGGTGTGGCCCAGCAGCTCCTGTACCGTGCGAATATCGTAGCAACCCATGAGCAGATGAGTCTCAAAACTGTGCCGTAAGGTGTGCAATACCCGCTGCCTACACCGTAAGCGGCGGAGCACTTGCTCTAGCAATGATGGCGGGGCAGGGATGCGGTCTTTTTCTGGGGCTGCTGATGACATGACTTTCCGCTTCCTTGTGGAATCATGTAGTTAAAGCTAGTCACGGTTTCCTAGTTTCGCCAGTCAATTTTGTTATGCAGCGAGACTGTCGCCTACAAAACGGCATGGCATGCTTTACGACACAGGATGTGCGGTATTTGATGGCAAGGAATGCTGTGTTCAAGTTCCCAAGGCTTTGATGTCTTTGCATTTTCCCCACGCTACCCCGTCTTATGCAGCAGATCAAAATTATTACGCCGCAACCCTGCGGTATAAACTAAGTTAGGCATTCCGCAATGTGCGACTTCATTTCCAAGCTTCTACATTCAGTAGCCGTTCTTGACCTGAATATTATTGGGCTAC
>TARA_R110001599_G_scaffold249559_1_pt1 | contig 10702 bp, 8 predicted proteins | sample TARA_R110001599 | Tara Oceans TARA_R110001599 (sample SAMEA4398360) | marine metagenome | biome: Polar Biome; feature: [MES] marine water layer (ENVO:01000295) within the mesopelagic zone...; material: water (ENVO:00002006), including particulate matter (ENVO:01000060) such as...... | reverse complement strand
AGCAAAAAATGAAAACCGAAGGTGTCTAGAAAACTAGGGGCTATTCACGGCGACAATCGACAAGTTCCGTTCTTGGTCAGCACGTAATCCGCTGGTGACAATTTCTGACTTTGCACAAATTCCAATATCACAGCATCAACCTTTGGCCGGTCTGGTTCTAACAAATCCAATATGTAGGACGGCTTCCCACGTTCTTCATGATGCATGATACCAATCATAGGATGATAGCCGCTGCCAATTGCCTCAATCTGCAATTGCGAAAGCTTGATAGCATAGGCGTAATTCAGCATTGCATTGACCGGATCGCTTGCACGGCGGTTTTCTGATTTACATTCATGTACTGCGCTTCGGGCGCGGTAATAGCACCAATGATCGGGAATTGGGTATTTACTATTTTGATGCCAATTCAATTCCAATTGCGTCCAAGCTTTGAAATAAGCCATTGCACAATGCCCTTCCAAGGCCCGAACTTGCCGCAAACTTGTCAGCTTTTTTGGCAATTCAGCAATTCCCCGCTCAGCCCAATCAATTGCTTTTCGATTGTAATCGGATTGCGGCAATTGCTTTTGCAAAGTCACAATGCTGTTCTCCAATTTGCGGGTAATTAGGTCTTTTGAGAAGCTAAGCCGCTTTTCGGGATTATTGCGCAATTCCCTTTGCCAATCGGCTTTGCTTTGATCGGCGGCATAGCCGCTGCCGTTGCAGACAATTGCAACTTCGCCATTCCATTTAATTCTAATGAGCGAAACGCTTTGCTCCGATAGCCAGCTCAATACGTCAAAAGACAATGATCCACTGCCATCCAATAGCATTATTGTTTTTGGTAATTCTAAATCACCTTTGAAATAGCGATGCTCAATTGCTTTTTGCGGATAATGGGTAAATCCCTCTTTTATCAGCAATGTGCCTTTATCAATTCGCATTGAATTGCCGTGACCGGACAATATCAAAGGATTGGGATTGCGTTCCCGCAATTTGCGGGGTTTCTGCAATTTAGCCAATTCGGTAATCCAGTTTTCGGATTGAATAGCCCATTCGCTATTGTGGGCTTTTTCAATTATATCGCGGCTTTGGTGCATTAACGGATATTACAATAAAAGCCGCTATTTGTCGCCGAAATTGGTGGTTAACGGCGTAATTTATCGAGGTAATTTTGGCTTCAATTAAATCCAAATTCCTTTGGGAAAATGGCATTAGATTGCAGGATGCATAGAAAGCTTTTGCGCCTAATGAAATTCTTCAAAAACTGAATTCTACGCCATCGTTTTTAGATGTTTTTTCGAATGCGAAAAAAGCGGGAAACTGGATTGAATTGCTCGAAACCTTCAATTCAGCAATGGGCGCTTCCAAATTGAGCAAACAATTAGAAAATGATGCAAAAGAACATTTGTTGATCGAGTTATTCAATGACCAATTGACGGCAACCGGGTATCAGGAATTGCCGCGCCGTGGCCAAAAGCCCGTCCGGATCGATCCAGATGCATTTGATTTGAATGAGCCAGATTGGGAATTCGAAACAATTGAAGCACTCGGTTTAAAACATAATCGATTGAGAATTACGGATCATCTGAAATTTAAATCGCAAATTTTTGCTAATTCCAAAGCCAATTCCACTAAATTAGAAATTGAAAACGCAATTGATCAATTGCTCGCCGAAGGTATTGACCCGGTCAAACTACCTCACAAAACCAGCTACAATTTAATTTTAGAAAAACTGAATGCTGAATATATTCCCGGCAACGGACTTAGTCCTGCCAATGTCGCTAAAGCCATTGTTCGCAAATGCGGAAAAAAAGCATTTAAAAATTAAAAGCCTTTAACAATTAATTGCAATGCATTGCATCCGGCCTGTGCGCAAAAGCGGATTCGACTCTGCTACCAGACTCAACCGACAATCCAGTGATCGAAGCGGGATGACCCGCATCAATTACTGGATTGTTTCATGGACCGGAAGAAGCGCGATTACAAAGCTGAATATGCGAGGCGCATAGCTCAAGGTAAAAAACTCGGCCTTAGCAAATCACAGGCTCGCGGACACGCAAAACCCGGCGAAAAGTCAATTCGGCGCAAACCCAAATCAAATGATCCACTTTTGGACAAGGCACTTCGCTTTATGCGGGAGGCTGGGACACAAAAGGCAGCGGCAAAGCGAGCCGGTGTTTCTGCCGAACGACTACGCCGCTACATCTATGACAATGGCCTTGCAAAGCGCAACGGCAGACAATGGCTTTTTACCGATAACCGCCATCGGTTGATGGAAAGCTATGTAGCTGGCCGCGCTGTAACGCTCAGACTGCCAAACTTCGACGAAGCGTCCCTCAATGGCAAATTTATGGATGCTGTCGGCAAGTTTCTAAACAGCGGCAAGTACCACTTCATTGAGCCGTTCGTGGACCAATCAGTTCGCGACACCAAAGGCAAAAGGCATTTCTTCGAAACCGATCCCAGTGAACTCTACCGCCTCGCAAGTGGCGATGAGCCATTCGAGCAAATCTACCGTTTCATCAATTAAGAAAGGAAATCCGATGAAAAATATCAACATGGCAAAGGAGAAGCGCAGACTGCTTCGATTGGAAAAGCTTGGTACCAACTATCCGGTCTGCGGAATATGCGGTGAAACCGATTGGCGATGTATGGAGGGACATCATGTTGCCGATTTTGGTCGAGACAAAACCAAGGTATGTATTTGCAGGAACTGCCACCGAAAAGTCAGCGACGATCAAAAGGATCATCCAGCCTTTGATCCAGATGCCGATCCCGTACTTGATTCCATCGGTCACTTTTTGCTCGGTCTGGCCGATCTACTTATTCTCATAATCGAGAAGCTATATGAGTTTGGACATATATTGATCGAGCGCGCCAAACCTTCAATCGAAGGGGAGGCAGTCCATGGATGATCTCATTACGCCGCTCGTAACCGATCATTTGCCAATTTCACTTCGGGCCTTTGCCAAGCCGGACGCTGGAAAGGATAGATCGAAAAACGCTTCCAATGATGGCACGATCCTACAAGGGCCGTCTGACTGGACGCTAGTTTTTGATTGTGAAACCACCACCGATGCCAGTCAAAAATTACGCTTTGGCACTTATCAAGTGCACTTCGAAGGCGGACTGTTTGAGGCGGGAATATTTTTTGATGCCGATAGCATTGCGCCAGATGAGTATGCGGTGTTGCAGGAATATGCAGATCGGAATGAATTGAAGCTGATTAGTCGATACGAATTTATCCATGAGGTCTTTTATGACCTTGGGTTCGATTTGCGAGCCGCGATTGTCGGTTTCAATTTGCCATTTGATCTTTCCCGCATTGCCATCGGTCACGGCTCGGCTAGAAAATCGTTTGCTGGCGGGTTTTCGCTAAATTTTTCCGACAACAAACGCCTACCCAATGTGCAGATCAAGCATCAATCATCAAGAGCCGCATTCATCCAGTTTGCCGGGCCGTTCAAAGGGAGTCGTAACCGCTCAAAGCAAAAGCGCGGGGAGAAAGAAATCGTCCGTCGCGGGCATTTCATAGATGTCAAAACTCTTGCTTCTGCTCTTTTTGCAAGGTCGTTTTCCCTCAAATCGCTAAGCGACTTTCTCACTGTCGAAAACGGCAAACTGGATTTTGATGAATTTGACGGGCCGATTACCGAAAAGATGATCGACTATGCTGTACGCGACACCCAGGCAACTTGGGAATGTTACGAAAAGCTGATCGCAAAATATAACGCCTTGGGTTTGCACCAAACGCTGCCAGAGAAAATCTATAGCGAAGCGGGCGTTGGCAAAGCCTATTTGAAGGAAATGGCGATAAGGCCGTGGCAGCAATGCCAACCAGACTTTCCAGATGCCATTTTGGGAAAAATCATGGCGAGCTATTTTGGTGGTCGGTCCGAAATCAGGATACGCCGCGAAATGCGGCAAGTCATGCTGTGCGATTTCCTCTCAATGTATCCCACCGTTTGCACCTTAATGGGATTGTGGCGCAATGTTATTGCCACTGGTATTGATCATTACGACGCTACCGATGAAGCTACCAATTTGCTTGAGAGCGTCACTTTGGAAATGTTGCAATCCAAGGCTATTTGGAAAAAGCTTGCGATATTGGTTCGAGTGAAACCGGATTGTGATATTTTCCCCGTTCGCACTGAATACGGGTATGCAAAGCAAGCTACTATCGGGCTGAATTATCTGACAGCCAAAAGGCCGCTTTGGTTTACGCTCGCGGATTGTATCTTAGCAAAATTGCTTGGCGGCAAAAGTCCTGAAATTATCGAAGCAATCAGTTTTAAGCCCAAACGCAAACAGCGAGGATTGCAAAATATCAGTATTGGTGGCGATGATAATTATTTTATCAATCCCGCCAAAGACGACTTTTACAAACGCCTGATTGAGCTACGGCATGAAACGAAATCCGAGATGCACTGCGCCAATGCTTTGGAGCTTGATCATTTAGACACTGCGCAGCACAACCTCAAAATTCTCGCCAATTCGACAAGTTATGGAATTTTTGTTGAGATAAATGTCAGTGATGCAAAATCTGGCGCAATGGTAGCAGTCCATAGTGGCGATGATGATGCCTATAAAATTTCACCTTCAAAGCTTGAAAAGCCCGGCACGTATTTCAACCCACTGCTAGCTTCCCTCATTACCGGCGCGGCACGGCTCATGCTGGCTGTCACAGAACGACTTGCGCTCGACAAGGGGCTGGAATGGTCTTTTTGCGATACTGACAGCATGGCGCTCGCTAAGCCTGCTGCCATGCCACAATCGGACTTTGCCAATAAGGTTGCCCAGATCATTGATTGGTTTGATAAGTTGAACCCGTATGACTTTGGTGGCTCGATTCTAAAAAGCGAAGCGGTCAATTTCGGATTGAATGGCGATAGCGAACTCGCGCCGCTCTATTGTTATGCAATTTCGGCAAAGCGCTATGCGCTATTCAATCTGGATGACGGCGGTAAGCCGATATTGCGCAAGGCCTCGGCGCACGGCCTAGGTCATTTGCGCGCACCCTATGACGAACGGAATCCAGCCACTGGTATTGCACCGCCCCAGGACAAGCTCTCCAATATCGGCGTTGAACGTTGGCAGCATGATTTATGGATAAAGATCATTGAGGCCGCGCTATCGGGTAATCCCAATGAAATTGATTTAAGCTATCATCCCAATCTGCAATTACCTGCCATAAGCCGATATGCTGCAACGTCGCCTGCAATATTGCGATGGTTCAAACAGCATAATTCAACGCGAGCCTATGCCGATCAGGTTAAACCCTTTGGGTTTTTGACCGCGCTATCCATGCAAAAGTTAGATTGCAGTGAGAATATCATCGATGCACCGGGCAAACGGAAATCAAAGAAGAGCCAAATCAAACCCATCGCACCTTTTACCATCTACCCCGCGATAGCCGCACAGACAGCGTTTAATCGCAATGGCGGCGCAAGCGTCCCGATTGAACGTTTGCAAAGCTATGCACAATCTTTGGCACAATATCATTTGCATCCAGAAAACAAGTTTTTGAACGGGAATTATCTCGACATCGGAACGACTTTGCGGCGCTATATTCAAATGACCGGAATTGCCAACATTGGTAAGGAGGCCAACGATTGGGAAAGGCAAGTGCATCTCGGCTACGATAGTGAATCGCAACCGGCTTATAGTTATTCGCCTGTTGATGTTGTGGAATTGCAGCGCGAATTACGCCGACTTTGCAAGAGATATAGCAAAAGCCAGCTTGCGCAGCGCGGCGAAATTACTGTCGATTCAATCTCTCAATTTTTGAATGCTAACAGTGACAGCAATTTGGCAATGTCCACAGCATCCCAAATGCAAAAGATTATTTACGATATGCGTAAAGTCGAAAAGCGGGATCTTGAGGAAATAGCACTTTTTAAGGCTCGCTGCGAAAAATACGGATTGCGGGAAACAGCGAGGCGGCTTGGTGTTGATCCGTCAAATTTGAAAAGAAAGCTATCTTGAAGGCCGAAACCATTAAGCTTCAATGGACTTCATAGCGCAATTCTTTAGAGGATAATGGCATCACATCTCCCTAAAGACAGGTTGCAATGAAAATATACGAAACGCTTGAAGCGCAACTTAAAAAAGAAAACGATTTCATCAATGACGATGGCGAGTTGAAGAAATGGGTGGTTATCGGCAGAGCTCAGAATGCGGACGAAACTCTGATTTCTCTATTACTCGACCATGCAGAATTGAAAGAGCGGTTTTTTGCTGAGATCAAGGGCGCTCTTGTATTTCGTCAGAACGACTTTGTCCGCTTCATCGAGCAAAAGAATTTTCTCAACGACAGCTTCACCGCCTATCGCAACAAGGTCGGGCTGACGATAGACGACAAGCTGATGACACAGCGTAATGAGGTGGCTCTTGTCTGGCCGTTCAAGGATTGCGTACTGGAGGGAGGGCAAAGCCGGGAAGAAGACAAGCGCGAAGAGATATTCTTTAACGAGGTTCTGGCGCAAGACGAGATTACGCAGCTTCTGGAGCCGAAGGTTCTGACGAATGCCAAAGTGTTCGGCCATGAGGGGGAAATGGCCTTCTCAGGCTTCAATCGTGATGCATCAGTCAATAAAAAGCGCGGGCTGGGAGAAGATACGATTACCGATAACTTGATTGTTAAAGGTAACAATCTTTTGGCGCTTCACTCACTGGACGTTGAATTTTCGGGCAAAGTGAAGCTAATCTATATTGACCCACCATATAACACGGGCAACGATAGTTTTAAATACAATGATAATTTCAGTCGCTCGACTTGGTTGACCTTTATGAGAAACCGACTGCTAACTGCCAAAAAGCTGTTAAAGGATGATGGCATTCTCTGCATACAATGTGATGACAAAGAAAATGCCTATTTGAAGCTTTTGTTGGACGAAATTTTTCATAACGGTTTCCTAAATAACATCGCCGTTAAAATGAGTGAAGCTAGCGGTGTCAAAATGAATCATGCCCGCGCCAGATTTCCCAAACTTAAAGAGTATATTCTCCTCTACAAAATGCCTAACTTTTCTGGCTTTGTGGAGATAGATAAATACAAGCAAACTGAATGGGATCAAGAAAATAACATTTTTCTAGAAGGCTTGAGTTTTTCTGACAGACAGGAATTGTTATCGTTAGAAGAAAAAGAAGAAAATAATTTAGATGATGTCGCATTGGCAAATGACATTTTGAAAGGTGTTAAACGTTTACCACTTAAAAAGAAAATTGCGAAAATGCAGTTTGATAATATTGAGGATGAGTTGAAATGGTTGTTCGACAATAGCTATCGAATTATTAAAACCGCTGGGTCTGCCAGCTTATTCACTCAGGTTAAAATGCTCAAAAAGCAGCCCGATCAAGAAATCGCCTGCTCTTTGTCGAAAAGCAATAGCATTTTTACCTATATAACCGACTTTAACAGTGAAACCAAACAGCCTCGTTTGCAGGTTATTTTTTCTGACTCCAACATTTTCAAAAACCCTTGCGACTTCTGGCAAGACATCAAGACCACAGGCGCGATTGCCGATGAAGGAGGGGTCAAATTAAGCAACGGCAAAAAGCCAGAAAAGATTCTTCACCGCTTGCTTAAAATGATTACCGTTGAAAAAGATATAGTACTGGATTTCCATTTGGGAAGTGGAACAACCGCCGCAGTCGCTCATAAAATGGATCGTCAGTACTTAGGGGTTGAACAACTTGATTACGGGAAAAACGATGCTGTCAATCGCATCAAGAACGTCATTTCAGGTGATCAAACGGGCGTTTCCAAGGAGGTGAGCTGGACAGGCGGAGGCTCGTTCATTTACCTAGAATTGAAAAGATATAATCAAGAATTCATCGACCGGATTGAGAATGCTGCAAGTAGCAAGGTGCTTTTGAAAGTCTGGCAAGACATGAAGGACAAATCATTTCTGAATTACAATGTCGATTTGAAAAAGCAGGATGGGCATTTGGACGATTTCAAGGCGTTGGAGTTAGCAAACCAGAAGGCGCATCTGGTGTCTTTGCTCGATAAGAACCAGCTTTACGTCAATCTTTCATCATTGGAGGATAGCGACTTTGAATGCAGCAAAGCTGATAAGAAGGTTACGCGTGATTTCTATAGGCTGGACAGCTAAGCACGATGGCGTTCCTACATGAAATTTTCGATAATCCGTTTGCACGCAAGGCTTTGCAGGGAGTCATCATTCCTCCCTATGTTGCGGACAATTTAAGGTTCGAAATTCGCCCATATCAGGAAGAGGCGTTTAAACGTTTTATCTATTTCGACACTGAAGATTTTGACGGAAAGCCTGTTAGCCCTGTGCACTTGCTATACAATATGGCAACAGGCAGTGGAAAGACGCTCATTATGGCGGGGTTGATGCTCTATCTGCATGAGCAGGGGTATCGAAATTTTCTGTTTTTTGTCAATTCGAACAATATTATCGAAAAAACAAAAGACAATTTCCTCAATTCCCATGCTTCCAAATATCTGTTTGCAAAAAACCTTTCGATCGGTGGCAAAACGATCAAGATTAAGGAAGTCGAGAATTTCGATGAGGCCGATACTGAAAATATCAATATTAAGTTCACGACCATTCAACAGCTTCACATTGACCTGTCAAATACCAAGGAAAACAGTGTCACTTATGAGGACTTTGAAAACCGAAAACTGGTTCTAATTGCCGACGAGGCACATCATCTCAGCTCTGGCACAAAGGCGGGTGGGGACTTGCTGGGAAGTTGGGAAGATACGGTATTGAAAATTCTGAAAGCCAACCTCGGCAATATACTTTTGGAATTCACCGCGACGTTGGATTACGAGGCGCAGGAAATTGCCCAGAAATATCAGGATAAAGTGTTGTATCGCTACGATCTGGCGCAGTTTCGCAATGATCTCTATTCAAAAGAAATAAACCTTGTCCGTTCCCACTATGACGAACGTGAGCGGATCATTCAGGCGCTTATTCTCAATTTGTATCGGCAGGAACTGGCGACATCGCAGGGTATCAATCTCAAACCCGTTATCCTTTTCAAAGCCAAGAAAACGATCAAGGAATCAGAAGAGAATAAGACGAAGTTTCACGACTTGATTGACAGGCTTTCCGCTTCACAAGTGGAGGCGTTACGGAAAACGTCCACAGTCGATATAGTCGCCAAGGCCTTCAGCTTTTTTGATAAAAGTGATTTGACTGCAAAAGACATTTGCGCCCGGATCAAATCAAATTTCAAGGAAGAGAATTGCCTGAGCGCCAATAACGACGCGGAGGCGGAGCAGAACCAATTGCGTCTCAATACGTTGGAGGATGAAGACAATCCCATTCGTGCCATTTTCGCCGTACAGAAGCTGAACGAAGGATGGGACGTTCTGAACCTTTTTGACATCGTGCGGTTGTATGAGGGGCGTGACGGGGGTGGAAAGAGCAAAGCGATAGGGAAGACTACGTTATCGGAGGCGCAGCTTATCGGACGCGGCGCGCGATATTTTCCTTTCGCCATTCAGTCGGGCCAAGACCTCTACAAGCGGAAGTTTGATAGCGACATCACCAATGATTTGAAAATCCTTGAAGAGCTTTATTATCACACAAAGGAAAATAACCGATACATATCTGAGCTGAAAAAGGCGCTGGTTGAAACGGGCATTTATGAAGATGAAGATGATCTGATAACGCGCAAGTTGTCATTGAAAAAGGAATTCAGGAAAACCGAATTTTACAAAACCGGCAAGGTGATTTTTAACCGCAAGATCGAAAAAAGCTACAGCAACGTCGCATCCTTTACTGATCTGGGCGTTTCCAAAACCAATTTTGAGCACACATTGTCATCGGGAACGGGTGCTGTTTCCGGCGCATTTTCCGGCCCTACGGAAGAGATTGGCGGCGCTTTACAGCAACAGGACGTCAAAGTGTCGGACATTCCGACTCATATTGTCCGTTATGCTCTTACGCAAAACCCGTTTTTCTATTTTGACAGCTTGGCCACCTATTTTCCCCATGTCGGTTCAATTTCGGCTTTCGTGGACGCAAAGGCTTATCTTGGCGGTCTACAAATCACTGTGGAAGGGACAAAATCCCGCTTGGCATCAATTACGCAATTTGATTTTCTAACCATGATGCAGGCACTGCTTGCAGCCATAGAGGTGGAGATCAAGGGCAATCTTATCCAATATGAAGGGTCAGGCTATCAGCACAAATATGTGCGTGAGGTGTTTGGTGACAAAGAAATAAGAGTCAATAAAAACAGCGAACGAGCCGATGGTCAGCAAGCCTTCGTGAAGGACAAGCCTTGGTATGTTTTCGATGCCAATTACGGAACCAGCGAGGAAAAGGCGTTTGTTAAAATGTTTGCCCGGCGCTTTGATGCCCTAGGCCAGAAATTTGAGAATATCTTTCTGCTCCGAAACGAACGGGTGCTCAAGTTAATTGACTCCATAGGGCGGGCGTTCGAGCCGGACTTTATCTTATTTTGCAAACAGAAATCGGGCAAACAGCTAACCTATCAGGTTTTTATCGAGCCAAAGGGAGGTCATTTGGTAGCAAACGACAAATGGAAAGAGGACTTCCTCAAAAACATCCGCGATGCCAAAAAGACGCTCAAGATTGATACCGATAAATATCTGATAACTGGCGTCCCGTTCTATAACAACGAGAACGAGAACGAGAACGAATTCAAAAAGACGCTGGAAGAGACACTAGGGTTTTAGAAATATTAGGGAGCACCTCCGGAACACGACTCCAAC
>TARA_R110001599_G_scaffold309849_5_pt1 | contig 10708 bp, 9 predicted proteins | sample TARA_R110001599 | Tara Oceans TARA_R110001599 (sample SAMEA4398360) | marine metagenome | biome: Polar Biome; feature: [MES] marine water layer (ENVO:01000295) within the mesopelagic zone...; material: water (ENVO:00002006), including particulate matter (ENVO:01000060) such as...... | reverse complement strand
GGTACGGAAATTGGCGGCCGTGCCTTCCGGCACCGGATTATTGAACCGGTCGGCCATCCGCAGCGTGACGTTGATGCGCTCGCCGTCGCAGGTGCCGTCCACGGCCAGTCGCTCGAAGGCCAGCGACATGCTGTTCTGGTCGGGGATGCCGGTCGAGATGGCCAGTTGCTCCGACTGCGTGGCGATCTGGGTGGCGGACAAGGTGGCCGTCACCCGGGCAGCGGTCGGCACCGTGCCGCCACGCACCACGGTACGCACCACGCCCCCGGCATCGCTCACGGCCGATGCCGGCGTCACGCCGATGCCGCCGGTACTGACGTCGAGCGTGAAATTGACGTGCTGATTGGGCACCGGGCTCCCGGTGGTGTCCCGCACCCGAAAGCGCAACTCCGCCTGATTGGGAATGGGGCTGCCGGTCAGCCCGATGACAGCGGATTCGGCGAACACGAACTCGATGCTGCCGAGTTCTGCGGCGGCCACATCCACGACGCCGCTGGCCGTGGCGATCACACCGCCAAGCTGCACGACGGCGGTGATCTCGTCGGCGCCGTTGCAGCCCTGGGCGACGTAGGTCACGTCGAATCGTCCGGAGTCAGACGCCAGCGTGGCGGGCTCGAAACGGCTCAGCCCCGCGTTCGCGCATTCCGAGCGAAAGCTCGCGGTGAGGGGCACATTCGACAGCCGCAGGCCCTGAGCGTCGACCACATCGAGTCGCACGGCGGTCTGGCCGCCCGCCGACAGGGAGGGCGTGCCGATGGCGAGCGCGCCTTCGGTGAAAGTGCCCCCGGTGAGCACCCCGATGCGGGCCTCCAGAAGCGGCCCGGCACCGTCATCAGGGATGACAGCGCCGCCATCGGGATTGCCACCGTCGCCACCGCCGCCGAACGTGGCATCGCCACCGCAGGCCGACAGCACCAGTGCCATCCACGCCAATCCAACGACTCCCGGAACTCTGTGCACGTGCAACTCCCCGATGAGGCGCCCGTGCGCCAAAGACCAAACGATGTTAAGTGCAAAGCCCTGCCCCAACAACCAATTCCATCGCGTCATGCAAGCCGTTCGGCAGGTGTGCCTTGACGCCGGTCATCGGCACAAAAGCGACATCCGGTGCCGATTCAGGTCGTCGTGGTAGAAAGGCTCGGATTTTTTTGACGGGGCACTCCATGAATGGTGTAGGTCGGGTGGCACGCGGCACGGCAGGCAAGACGGCGGCCAGCGCGCGCCGCGCGCCGTGGGTCTGTTCAGTGACCTTGAGTCTGCTGGCGATGGTTGCCAGTGGAACGGTGATGGCCTCCGAGATCGAACCCGACCCGCCCTCCACGGCCGTGCGGCCCATTGATCCACCGCCGCCCGAATCGGTCGCACCCGAGCAGGCCCCCAAGGCCGAAGGCGAAAACGCGCCGGCCGCTGCCGCCGCGCCCGCAGGCACTGAGGCTCCGGGCAAGGTCCAGACGCCGGCGCCCAAGCCGGTCGCCAAGGTCCCGGCACAGGCTGAGCCGGCCGTGGCGCCGGCGCCTGCAGCGGCGCCGCCCGTCGCGGAGGCGCCCGCTCCGGCACCGGTCCTGACCGCCGCGGCGGTCGAGCATCAGGCGCTGGAATTGCTGGGCGCGACCATTCCGCCCGGCACGGTTCAGCGCGTCTCGTGGTACCCGCCCGACTCCTTCGGCGGGCTCTCGGAACCGACGCCGGTGCTGGTGGCGCACGGCAGCAAACCCGGCCCCACCCTGTGCCTGACCGCCGCCATCCACGGCGATGAGCTCAACGGCATCGAGATGGTTCGGCGCATCATTTTCGACCTTGATGCGGGTCAACTCACCGGCACGGTGATTGGCATTCCCATTGTCAGCCTGCAGGGTTTTCGGCAGGGCTCGCGCTACCTGGCAGACCGTCGCGACTTGAACCGCTACTTTCCCGGCGATGTGCGGGGCAGCGCCGCCGGGCGCATCGCCCACTCGCTGTTCACCGGCATCATCGTCAACTGCGATGCACTGATCGACCTGCACACCGGTTCGTTTCACCGCACCAACCTGCCGCAGGTGCGGGGCGACCTGTCCATCGAGGCGGTCGCGCATCTGACGCGGGGCTTTGGCGCCACGTCGGTGCTCAACAGCGCCGGGCCGGTGGGGTCACTGCGCCGCGCCGCCACCGACATTGGAATTCCCGCCCTCACCCTGGAGGCGGGCGAGCCCCATCGCTTTCAGCCCGAAGAGGTTGACCACGGCGTGCGCGCGTTGCGCAGCCTGTTGAATCACCTGGAAATGGTGCCGCGATTCCGGCGCTGGCGCGAGCCGCAGCCGGTGTACTACGAATCGGTGTGGGTGCGCACCAACGAGGGCGGCATTCTGGTGAGCGTGGTCCCGCTGGGCGCGCAGGTGACCAAGGATCAGTTGCTGGGCACGGTCACCGACCCGATCAACAATCGCCGCTTCGAGATTCGCGCGCCGCACAAGGGGCGGCTCATCGGCATGGCGCTGAATCAGTCGGTGATCCCCGGCTTTGCCGCCTATCACCTGGGCATTGCGCGGGAGGAAGCGGAACTTGCCGCCACGCCGCCCGGCGAAGACCCGGGCGCCGACGACGCACCGCCGGAAGAAGCCTCAGGGCCACCGGGGGGCTGAAGGCCGGGCCACGTATAATTCGCGGTTACGCCCTAATTCAACGTACTGCCGCACATGAGCCTCCAGATCACCTTTCCCGACGGCAACGTCAAATCCTTTGACGCGCCAGTGACGGGCCTGGAGATTGCCCAGGGCATCTCCCCCGGACTGGCCAAGAAGGCGGTGGTGGTCCGCGTGGACGGCGAACTCTGGGACCTGACCCGGCCGATCACCCGCGATGCGCAGATCAGCATCGTCACCCGCAACCAGCCGGAAGCCGCCGAGGTGATCCGTCACGACGCCGCGCATGTCATGGCCCAAGCGGTGCAGGAACTGTTCCCCGGCACGCAGATCACCTTTGGTCCGTCGACCGAGTACGGCTTCTATTACGACTTTGCGCGCAGCGAGCCGTTTACCGAGACCGACCTCGCGACCATCGAAAAAAAGATGCGTGAGATCGTCAAGCGCGACCTGCCCATCACCCGCGAGGTCTGGCCGCACGATCTGGCCGTCCAGCATTTCGAGGCCAGCGGCGAGCGCTTCAAGGCTGAATGGATTCGCGACGGCATCGCCGCCGACGAAGAACTCACCATCTACCGGCAGGGCGACGGCTGGCTGGACATGTGCCTGGGGCCGCACCTGCCGTCCACCGGCCGGCTGGGCACCGCCTTCAAGCTCACCAAGGTGTCGGGCGCCTACTGGCGGGGCGACAAGAACAACGCCCAGTTGCAGCGCATTTACGGGCTCGCCTTCGCCAGTGATGACGAACTCAAAGCCCATCTGCACATGCTGGAAGAAGCCGAAAAACGCGATCACCGTCGCCTCGGCAAACAGCTCGACCTGTTTCATCTGCAGGAGGAAGCGCCCGGCTCGGTGTTCTGGCATCCCAAGGGCTGGACGCTGTTCCAGACGTTGATCGGCTTCATGCGCAAGAAGCAGTTCGAGGCCGGATACCAGGAAATCAACACGCCCGACATGATGGACAAGGCCTTCTGGGAAACCTCGGGTCACTGGCAGAACTACGGCGAAAACATGTTCGCCACCGAGCGCGACGAAGACCGCACCCTGTGCCTCAAGCCGATGAATTGCCCGGGCCACGTGCAGGTGTTCAATCAGGGCACCCGCTCCTATCGCGAGCTGCCGCTGCGCTTCGCCGAGTTCGGCAAGGTGCATCGCTTCGAGCCCTCCGGCGCCCTGCACGGTCTGTTGCGGGTGCGCAGCTTCACCCAGGACGACGGCCATATTTTTTGTGCGCCCGAGCAACTGCAAGCCGAGTGCGTGGCCTTCACCCGCCTCACCCTCGACCAGTACCGGGTGTTCGGCTTCGACAACGTCCGCATCAAGCTGTCGACCCGGCCGGAAAAGCGCATCGGGGCCGATCACCTGTGGGACCAGTCCGAAGCGGCACTGGCCGACGCGCTCGACTCCATGGGCATCGAGTACACCCTGTTCCCCGGCGAAGGCGCGTTCTACGGCCCCAAACTTGAGTTCGTGCTGCGCGACGCCATCGGCCGCGACTGGCAATGCGGGACGATTCAGGTCGACCTCAATCTGCCGAGCCGCCTCGACGCCGAATACATCGGCGAGGACGGCAACCGCCACACGCCGATCATGCTGCACCGCGCCATCTTCGGCTCGCTGGAACGCTTCACCGGCATTCTGATCGAGCATCACGCCGGCAGCCTGCCCTTCTGGCTGGCGCCGATACAGGCGGTGGTGGCGCCCATCGTCTCGGACGCAGACGATTACGCCCGCGAAGCCTGCACGGCCCTCAAGGCCGCCGGGGTGCGTGCAGACACCGATCTGTCCAACGAAAAGATCAACAAGAAGATTCGCGAGCTTTCGATGCAGAAGATTCCGGTGATCGTCGTGGTCGGGCGCAAGGAAGCCGAAGAGCAGACCGTCACCCTGCGGCGGCTCGGCGAGGAGCGGCAGGAGACACTGCCGCTTGCCGAGGCGGTGGCGATGCTGGCGTCGCTGAACCCATGAACCGCCTCATCCCGCTGCTGGTGCTGGCGGCCATCACGACCTCGGCCAGCGCGCTGGAAGTGACGGGGCGCTGGATCCAGGGCGGGTTCATCAGCGGCACCGTGGCCCCGGGCAGCACGGTGAGGCTGGGCAAAGCCCCCGTGCTGGTCGCGCCGGACGGCCGCTTCGCCTTTGGCCTCGCCTTCGACGCCGCGCTGGCGACCGAGTTGACGGTGGTGGGTCCAGACGGCCAACAACAGCGTCAAGAGTATTCAATCGAGCAGCGGCGTTACCCCGAAAGCCGGATCAACGGCTTGCCGCAGGCCATGGTCACCCCGCCCAAGGCGGTGCTCGACCGCATCGCCGCAGACGGTCAGGCGGTTCAGGCCGCGCGGGCCAAGGCGCGCACCCAGGCCGATTTCAAAGACTTCATCTGGCCGATCAAGGGCACGCGCATTTCGGGGGAGTTCGGCTCCAAGCGGGTTTTGAACGGCGTCCCCCGGCAGCCGCATTTCGGCGTCGACATCGCCGCGCCGCAAGGCACCCCGATCCAGGCGCCGGCCGCCGGCCTGGTCACCCTGGCCGCGCCGGACCTCTACTACACGGGACAAACGGTGATCATCGATCACGGCCTCGGCATCACCACCACCTACCTGCACCTGTCCAAAACCCAGGTCAAGGTCGGTGCGCGCGTGGGCCAGGGCCAGATCATTGGCGAGGTGGGCATGACCGGGCGCGCCACCGGCCCGCATCTGTGCTGGCGGGCCAACTGGCATGAGGTTCGCTTCGACCCTTCGCTGCTGGTCGATGCCGAACCGGCGGTCACCCAGCCCCGGCGCTGAGGCGGCCCAGCCCGTCAGACCCAGCGCCTGTTGCTCTGCCCGCTGAGCCGCGCTCGGCGGGTTCGGTCCCGTCGCCGATCAACCGCCGATCAGCCCTCGTCGTCCAATCGCGCGCGACATTCTTCACTCAGGGTGCGGCCGGCAATCTGCAGCGAACGGCAGGCCGAGAGCTCACGTTCCCGCGCCGCTTCGGCCAGCATGGCGGCCTGCTCCCGCTCCAGACGCGCCTGGCGATCTTCGGTGTCGTTGATCGCCTTGATGTAGTCCCGCCAGCCGTTGGCCTGTTTGCGCGTGGCGGCGAACTCGGCCGCGGAGGCGAAGGCCTTGTCGGCCAGCGCACGCTGTTCACGCTCGCCGGGGCCGGCTTCGTTGAAGCGCGCCGTGCCCAGCAACATCCAGGCGTTGGCGCGTTGTTTTTCGTCCAGCCCCCCTTTTTGCAGGGCGTTCGTCAGCGCCTTTTCGGCCGCTTCATTCTGCTCATCGGCCAGCAGCACCTGCCCAAGCCGGTAGGCCAGCACGCCGGTGTCCGACAGGGCGGCGGCTTCCTGCAGAACCGGAATCGCGGCGCGATGCTCCCGCGCCTGGCTCAGCAGCTGCGACAGCAGTTCAAGGTTGCTCACGTTGCGCGCGACCCGGCCGTTCTTCATTTCCCTGGCCAGCAGGTTCGCGCCACGGTGCGGGTTGTTGTGCACTGAATAAAGCTGCGCCAGTGAAAGGATGTCGGACGGCTCCTTGATCAGGCCGCTGTTGTAGGCCAGCTCCAGGGTAGACAGCGCGTCTTTGCTGCGCTCCTCCTGCATGTAGAGCGCGGCGAGCTGCTTCCAGTAGGACAGTTCATCGGGCCACAGCGACACCATGATGCTGAGCAGCCGCGTGCGCTTGTCGGCCAGCCCCAGCTCTGAATAGATCATGTTGGCAAGGTCGAACTGCCGGCGCTCCCGCGATTCGGAAAGCTGCAATGCGCGCTCGGCCGGCACCCGGGCGTTCTTGAAGTCATTCTCGTAGTAGTACGCGGCCGCCAGCAGAAACCAGGCATTGGCGCCGGGATTGTCGGTGGCGCGCATCCACTCGGTGAGGCCGCGAATCGCTTCCTTGTAGTTTTCCTGCTGGAACTGCAACTGCGCGACGTTGTAACGCAGCTGCAGGCTGGCCTCTGCCGGCAGGGCGTTCTCGGCCAGCGCCGCCTTGAAGTCGTTCAGCGCCAGATCGACACGATCGACATTGACGTGGGCCTGCCCGCGAATCTGGTACACCGATGCGCGGTCGAAAGGCTTCATCTCGCCGGCCTGCTGCACCAGCCGGTTCAGGTCGGCCAGCGCGCCCTTGAAGTTCTCGGCTTCGAGCTTTTCGTAGGCCGCCAGCAACTGCTTGGCGACCCTCGGGTCCAGCGACTGCACCGTTTCGCCGCGCGCTTGCGGGCTTTCGTCCTGGGCGTGGGCCACCGACGACAGCGCCCCTGCGCCACAGAGCACCGCCACCGCAAGGGCGGCGCCGCAGGCACCGGCACGCCATGACCCCATTGTGTTCATCACCATCATGGCGCCTCTCATCCTTCGAGATTGAAGCTGACACGGGTACGCACACCCAGACGCGGGCGGGCCTGGCCGTCGCGAATGCTCGGGGCGTAGCGCCAGCGCTCCACCGAACGCATGGCCGCCCGGTCAAAGCAGCTGTTGGTGGAGGTGACCACCCGCGGATTGACCACGTTGCCTTCCGGGTTGACGTCGAATTCCAGCGTCACCGACTCCATGGGCTTGGCGCGGGTCTGACAGCGGTCCGGGTACTGCGGCGGAATGCGCACCAGCGGCTGGGCGTCGCGATCCGGGTTGAAGCCGGTGCCGATGTCGAGTTCCATCTTGGACATGTCGGGCAAGGCCCCCACCGCGCCATCAATCGACGGTCGAAAGCTGGCGTCCCGCACCGAGGGCGGCGGTGGCGGCGGCTGATCCAGCACCGGCCGCTGCAGATCCGCCGTGCGGACCTCCTGCGTGTCTTCGAGCTGGCGGGTCACGTTGATTTCGACCGACCGGTCTTCCGACAACTGAATTTCGCCCACCTGGCTGATCATTCCAGCAAGGATGAAGAACAGGGTGAAGGTGACGATGGCGGCGCCGGGCACGCCGATCAGCAGACGAACTTTGTTGTTCATCGGCCTAGCTCCGCTTCGCGGAAACGGCGACCACGTCGTTCACGCCCGCGTCGCGAATGCGTTGCAGCACCTCCACCATGTAGCGGGTGTGTGCGGCGCCATCGACCTGCAGAACCGCGCTGCCTTTGGGATTTTCGCGACGCAGTCGTTCGATCGCGGCACGCACGCCATCGATCTCGACCTCTTCGCGGTTGATCCAGATCTTGTTGTCGCTCGACACCGCCACCAGGATCGACACCAGCCGCTGGTCTTCGGCGGTTTCGGCCGTCGGGCGGTTCACGTCGATGCCCGGCTCCTTGATGAAGGTGGACGTGACGATGAAGAAGATCAACATGATGAACACGATGTCGAGCAACGGCGTGATGTCGATCGACGCCTCTTCGGCCGCGCGCTTGCCACCTGAACGTCTCAACATGGGGCGTTACCTCGCGGAACTGCGTTGAATGGCGATGGCCGGATCGACCCCTGCCTGACGGGCCTGGTCAATCACCGTGACCGAGACCTCCGCCTTGGCATCGGGCGCGGCGCTGACCATGACCACGCCCCGGGGCTCGCGTGCCTTGAACTCTTCAATCACCGGAGCGACCGAGCGCGGATCAATCAGGCGTCCGCCGTCAATTTCGACGAACCCGTCGGTGCGCACCGACAGAATCAGCGTCGGCGGCGGACGGGTTTCATTTTCCTGGGCGTTGTCCTGCGGGACCACCAGCTCGATGCCGGTTTCCTGCAGAAACGTGGCCGTCACGATGAAGAAGATCAGCAGAATGAACACCACGTCCAACAGCGGCGTGATGTCGACCTCGGCTTCCTGGCTGGATGAGCGAATGAGTCTGCGCATGGGTCAGGACACTCCCGGCTGTGCTTTGGGGGTGTGGTGCACATCGAGGCTGTCGGCCAGACCGTCGACCCTGGCCGACACGCGACGCTCCAGAAGGCTGATGGCGAACACGCCGGTCAGCGACACCGCCAGGCCACTCATGGTGGGAATGGTCGCGCGTGAAATGCCCGCTGCCATGTCGCGCGCATTGGCGCCGCCGCTGGAGGTGATGGTCTGGAACACTTCGATCATGCCGGTCACGGTGCCCAACAGCCCCAGCAGCGGTGTCACCAGCACCAGCACCTTGATGATGCCCATGTTGCGTTCGGCTTCAACGCGCATCTCTGAAATCAGCCGCTCGCGAATGGCGTGGGCAAACCAGGACTCATGATCGGCGCGCGCACGCCATGCCTGCTGGTGGTCCGCAACCATCCTGCCGCTGGCGGTCGCGAAGAACACCAGGCGCTCGATGATCAGCATCCACATCAGGAACGCGGTCACCATCAGGGCCAGCACCACCGGTCCCCCTGCGTCCAGGTAGCCGGTGATGGCGCCGTAGGCGGCCACGGGATTGAGCATTTCGAGCATGACGATTGGCCCGTTACGCGCGCTGCTGCTCGGCGTAGGCCGCAACCATGCCGGCCGACTGCTCTTCAAGCAGTTGCGACAGGCGACGCGAGGTGCCGGAGGCAAACGCATGCAGCACCAGCAGCGGAATCGCGGCGATCAGGCCCTGCACCGTGGTCACCAGTGCCTGCGAGATGCCGCCGGCCATCAGTTTCGGGTCGCCGGTGCCGAACAGGGTGATGGCCTGAAAGGTGACGATCATGCCGATCACGGTGCCGAGCAGGCCCATCAGCGGCGCCACCGCGGCCAGCACCTTGACCAGACTCAAACCGCTTTCAAGTGCCGGCAGTTCCTTGAGCACGGCGTCGTCAAGTTTGAGCTGCAGGGTTTCGATATCGACGTTGCGATTTTCTTCGTAGGCCATCATCACCCGGCCCAGGGGATTGCCCTGAGAAGCCTGTTCGGAGCGCATCTGGGCACGCACCTTCATGCCGATGATCGTCAGACGAACCCACTTGTAGAGCGCGAAGAGGACGCCGAGCACGGCCAGCGCGACGATGGCGTACCCGATGCCGCCCCCCTGCGCAAGGCGCTCGGTGAAGGTCGGCATTTCAACCGTCAGGCCCAGCAGCGTGCCCAGCGAGGGATCGATGACGCCCGCAACGTAGCCGTCACCCTTGTGGTTCTCGACCCGCTCGGCGGCGGCCGTGGCACCGCCACCGGGCTGACGCACCAGCGCCTTGAGCGCGCCGGACTGATAGATCAGATATTCGCCATCGCTGAATGCGGTGAACGGACCGATGCGCGTCACGGAGCGCGTTTCGGGCTGATTGTCGGTGCCGATGACATTGCCGGTGAAGGTCACGACCTTGCCCTGCTCGGCCATCTCCTGCATCAGGGTGTTCCACAGCCCCTCCAACTGCTCGACCGTGGGCAGCGAGTCGGACTGCGCCACTTCGCGCAGCGCCTCACCGCGACCCCGGAACTGGGCCGACACCAGCGACACGCCCAGCTGTTCGTTGAGATCGGCGGCGGCGGCACGGGCGGCCCCGAACAGCTCGCCGAATTCACCCTGACGCTCGGCCAACTGCGCGCGCAGTTCGGTCAATTCAAGGTCATTCTTGTTGCGAAGGTCTTCCAGGCGGACCGATGCCTTCTCGGCCGCATCCACCTGCTGACCCACTTCGGTCAACATCGCCTTCTGCTCGTTGCGACGCTCGGTGAACCGCGCTTCACGCGCCCGGTTCTCCTCACTCACCGCCGCACGCTCGGCACGGATCGCGGCCAGCGTTTCTTCAATGGTGTTGGCTTCATCGGCCCACGCCGCCGGCGCGACCGAGAAGCCGGCGGCGGCAATCAACAGGCCCGTGCCAATCGCGGCGAATGTGCGCATACCTGCTGCCCCTGCAAAGTGCTTGTGAAAAAGGGATTTCATGATCGGTCGGTCCTCACTCGGCCATTTGCGGAGCAGGCACGGGAATGGTCATCAGGTCGGGCGGAATCTGCTCACGCGCCATGCGCGAGGCCACGCGCACCGAAGACAGAAACGCCCCATCCAGATCGGTCCACTGGCCGGAGGCCTTGTCGTAGATCTTCAGCAGGCGGTCGTCGTCCGACTTGGCAATGAGCGCGATGCGGCCAATGCGCAGAAATTCGAGGTTCTCGTACTGGGTGCCGTCGAGTTCCGCGTCGGCCCGGTAGGACTCGATGGTGCGTCCATACTCGTTCTCGATCTGGTAGGCCTCGACGATCAGCCGATAGCGCTGCG
>TARA_R110001599_G_scaffold24545_2_pt1 | contig 10710 bp, 9 predicted proteins | sample TARA_R110001599 | Tara Oceans TARA_R110001599 (sample SAMEA4398360) | marine metagenome | biome: Polar Biome; feature: [MES] marine water layer (ENVO:01000295) within the mesopelagic zone...; material: water (ENVO:00002006), including particulate matter (ENVO:01000060) such as...... | reverse complement strand
ATCGGCCTCATAGGTTTCTTGATCGCGTGGATTACGCGACAGCGTCAAGAACACCGTATCTTTGGTAAAATGCATGGCGTGATCGACCATCGGCGGCGTGAACACCATGTCGCCGGTGCGGGCGACGACTTTTTCGGGCTCGTCTTCGCTGCCGGTCTTGCGGTAAAAATATTCCATTTCGCCAGACACAACGTAGCAATAATGCCAATCGGTCTTGTGGTAATGGTTGGCGCGCACAGATCCTGCGGCGGATTCGATCCAAACCGCACTTTTCATCGCCTCGTCGAGCAACGGCTGAATACGTCCACGGACGTCGACGAAGGGCTTTTCGAGGTCGACCAGTGGCTCTTTCGGCCAGCGGGCTTTTTCTTCTTCGGTGACGGGATCGATTTTGGATTTACCCATAAGACTTAATCTCACTACCTTGATGTTCGCTATATGTAGACGATCAGTGTTGGTTCGGAAAGGATTTCAGGGTCAACTTTGAACGCGTTTGCGCAAGACGATCTCTTGGCTCAATGAAAAAATATGGGGTGCAACCTTGCACAGCACGTCATCAAAAGCGGCGATAGCCCGAAGCAACGGATTGGGCATCGGCACGTAGGGTGTTCGATGATTTACGCCGCCCGAATTCATGAACAGCATGCATTCGCGATAGCGTTGATGGAGAATATCAAAACCGGGAAAGGCGCAGGTGAAGCGCGCTTGATCACGAAATAACAAATCGCCGATTGCATTATTGCCATCCCAGTTTTGCGCATTGCGTTGGCACGGCTGATTGCCAAACGGATACACACTTGCGTCAATGTATTCGTGTCCGGTCGCGCGCAGCAGGCCCCGCAGCAAAAGACTGTTGGTAGATTCAATGATCAATGCATGTCCCCCCGGCTTAAGAACACGCATGAATTCGGTCAGCGCACGGGCGGGATAGGTTGTATGGTGTAACACCAAGACACAGATGACCGTATCAAAGCTGTTATCGGCAAAAGGTATTTCTTCCGCACTGCAATTCGCATCCAGCCAGGTGTTTGGCTCGACGTCGGTCATCAGCAATTGGATGTCCGGCGTGAGCGCGGTGATGTATCTCTCGGTCATGCCGATACCTGCGCCAACTTCAAGAACAAGATCCTGTGCATGCAAAAATGGTTTCATAAACGCATATCGCTGTTGCAATAAGGTGTGCAGATTGGCGGATCGGCGGCTAAGAGCCTGGGCGCGGTTTTCTTCTGGTCGGATTTCAGCGGTTGTACCGGTATCGGGCATATAAGCAGCCTATGTTTTGAGGAAGCTGATCAAATTTCCTTATAGTAATATCTATAGTGTTGTTGTCGCGTCGGGACAATTTGTTAATAACAACAATTTATTGGCTTTTAGATGGTTGAAAACGGAATGAAACAATCAGGCCTTATGCGCCTAATTGCGATTGCAGCACTCGGGTGTGCGATGGCAGCGTGCGCATTAATGACGATGCGGATTTTTGGCGCCATTTCATTTTTTGAGCCATTGCAGGCCGGTACGAAAGGTGCCGAGTATGAGAGCCTTTTTGCGATTTGGAAGGTGATATTTGGCGGCACCTTGTATGCCGACCAAAACCAAATCCCATTTTCAGGCACGTATTACAATTGGCTCTTTTATCATTTTTACGCCTGGGTTACCGAGTTGATATTGGACGTCTTTGCGCTTGATGCGCGCTGGCTTCCCACCATCACCCGACTTTTGTCATTTTCGGGCCTGCTTGTCGGCGGCTTTATCATGTATCGAAGCATGGTTGAGTTGCTTCAGCTGGATGATGTTTGGCTGAAGCGTTTTGCGCTTATGGTGTCGATTTTTGTTTTCTTCGGGCCGTTGATCGGATTTTTCGGGGTTTCAACGATTCCCGATATCTGGCCTTTGGTGCTGACTGTGGGCGGCGTATGGGTTTTTGTGCGCGGATACGAAGTACGACCGCTTTTGACGATCTTTGCGGTTATTGCGCTGTCGTATCTGTGTTGGGCGTTTAAGCAGAATTTCCTGATTTTGCCCGCAAGTGTGGGGTTGTATCTTCTGTTGGCGCGACGCTGGCGGGATGCCGCGCTGTTGACTGTCGGCTGTATTACGCTAGCGGTCTTTACGCTGATTGCTGGCGATGATGTATATCGAAAAATGCTGTATTTCGGCGGTTCACATGTGTTTTTGTCGGGATGGCAACTGAAAGTGAACGCCATCAACTTTGCTACTAAGAGCGTCCCGTTCTTGGTCTCCTTGCCTGTTCTTTTATGGCTCGTCGCCCCAAGTATTAAACCTTGGGTGCGAAAAGCTTTGCATGGCGGCCTACCGCCCCATGCGGTGATTGCGTGCGGGACGTTCGTGACGTTGTGTCAGTCTTTATTGACCAGTTCGGTCATCTATGCGGCTGAAAATCACTATTACTTCTTCAGTTATTTTGCCGCGTTTTCGACCGTCGGCCTGACGGTCGTTGCCTATCGGGCAAACACGATGCCGCTCGTTGCTGGAGTTATTCAAGCGGCGGCCTGGGGCGCGCAAACGGTTGCCGTGCTCATGGTGATCACCGGATTTGCCGGCATTGTCTCAGTGCGACCGGTTCATGATCAGCTGGTTCGCGTGCACAACTGCCTTGGGCCGCTGCCGGAACCGGCATTTGTTGCCAATCCATATTTGGCGTTACCGTGGCTGACCGACGTCGCAACGCCTTTCGTGGTGCACATGAATTATTCGAGTGACCGCGCGGCGGGCGTTGAAAAAGAAGCGGGCGGAATCGGCGGATTAATCGATAACGGATACTTTAAGACGTTGGTTTTACCGCAAGGTGTGGATTACTTCGACGGCAGCGCGTTGATGTTGTATGAAAAGCAACGCGCTTGCGACGTCTATGATGTTTACGAACGAACTGCAAAACCTGCCGGGGGATCATGAGTACGGCGAACGATCTATGTATTTTAACGGCGACGCTCGACGACTGGGACTCGGTGCTCGTGTTGTTGTCGGAGTTGAACGACACCTTGGATGCTGCTGATCTTCGTGCCACCGTGGTGGTGATCGATGACGGTTCGTCTGTGTTTGTCGAGCCCGAACAGTTTCCCGTTAAAGATTGGGCCAATATCATCGAAGTGCGGGTCGTAACCTTGTATCGAAACCTCGGCAATCAGCGTGCGGTGTCGGTGGGGCTTGGTTATATTGCGACCGAACTGCCGGGTCTTCCGGTCGTTTTGATGGACGCGGATTTGGAAGATCAGCCCAAATATCTGCCGGTGTTGATAGAAAAAATGCGCGAAGCCGACAACAAAATCGTCTTCGCGGAACGCTCCGAGCGCTCCGAAGGCCACTCTTTTAGGCTGTTTTACGGCGTTTATCAGCGGCTCTATAAAATGCTGACGGGCCTGCCGATCTCGATTGGAAATTACAGCGCGATCCCGGCTAAGTTGGTGCCGAGGGTCGCCTCGATCTCTGAGATCGCATCACATTTTCCGGCCGGTATTATGCGCGCACGCGTGCCATACACGACCATTCACTCGGTGCGGGGCACCCGTCGCTTTGGCGAAAGCAAGATGCGTCTGGTCTCTTTGATCATCCACGGGCTAAGCGGATTTGCTGTGCATGCTGATGTGGTCGGGGTGCGAATTGTGTTGGGGATTTTGGCGACGATCGCCGTTATTGCCGGGATTGTCGGCGTGTTGATTTTTCAAAAACTGTTCACCGATATTCATATCATCGGTTGGACGTCGCAGATCGTCGTGCTTTTGATTAGTTTTATGGCACAGATTTTTGTCGCCGCGATCTTTATCGTGTTTTTGGTGCTCGCGAATCGCAATCAGACATCGTTCATGCCGATCGCCGACCATGATAAATTTATTATGGACGTTTTGCGTCTTAGCTGACGGGCTTTTCAAAAACCCATAACTCGTGGCCATACCACCACATGTTATGCGTCGCACGTGTCGTCAGTTGGACGTTATTGTCGCGCGCCCACTTTTCGATATCGCGCTCCGCTGGGATATGAATAAATTCGCGTGCGACAACAAGATCATGCAGCCAGCTAAAAAACGCCCGCCATGCTGGCGTGCGCCCGACATCTTTGAAAATGAGTTTGCCGCCTGGTTTTAAGCGATCGACGGCGTTCTTAAATGTGGCCGCTTGATCTGCCGGCGAGAGGTGATGAAAAAGATCAATGATCGTCACTACGTCAAACATTTGATCCGGCCAAGGCGCTCCAACGGCGCGATGTTCGAACGTGATTTTATCGGCTTTGGGATGGATCGATTGCATTTGCTGCGCCAACGCAATGGCGGGCGCCGACGCATCGAAGCCGGATGCCAAGGTAATATTGCGATGGCGGGCCAGTAAGCCGATGAATAAACCTGAGCCGCAACCGATGTCGAGCAACGTCGCACGCTCGGGCACGGCAGAGATGATCTCACCGAATGGACAGATCAACGGGCGCAACACTTGGATTGTGCGGCGCAGGGCGGGTCCATCCGGGTACAAGGTATTGGCATCGTGTTTCATTTGTGACGGCGAAAGATGCGCAGCGACCTGCATTATGGGGACTCCACAAGTTTAAAGATTGTATACCCATCCATGCTGACAATGGACTCGCGCGCCAACTCTGGCCCCGGCCGGTCGGCGACGTCATCGGGCACGATGATGTAGTCAGGGCGCGGCTTGAGTCCTTTCAGGGCGGCATCAATCTGCGCAGCATCGCCATCCAGCCATCCGTCGGTGATTCGCTTCAGCAGGGCGTACTGTGCTTCGGTAAAATCAAACCACGTCAAATCTAACCCTTGGCTGAGCCGCATCGGAAATGGGATCGCACGGGCAGAACGCGAGGCGACGTTGCGTCGCACGCCCAATGTCGGATCCTTTAACCCTTCAATATACTGCAGCGGCAAAACAACGCTATCAGGCGGCGTATTCTGTGCGAGGTATGGGGCAATATTGAGCCACTGTGCGGCGCCTGAGTTACCGTAGATTCCGGTTTTAAAAAGCTTTACCCAGTCGTCGCCGCGATCATGTATGGCATAGCCGACGGCGCTGGTCATGGTCAGCAATGTAGCCAAGAATATGGCGCTGAGCGGATTGCGACGCACGTCACTTTGAGTTTCCGCCCTGCTGCTTTTGTTGTTATACACATAGAAGACCGCTGCGGCGCCCAGCGCGCATACGGCAAATAGACCAGCCCACAATTCATGGTTCCCGGGTCCGGCGACAACCAGCAGTAAAATAACAATGCCGGCAATGTAGGATTGGCGGATGCTTGGTGAGCGGTAGGCCCAATTGAGAGCAAAAACTGCGAGTCCAATGATGGCAATCGTTTGCGGCGCTTGCAGTTGTCGTGTTACCGGAAACAACAGGATTTGCGGATATTGCATTGATTCTGGTGCAAACTGCACGAATGTACCGAGTGAAATCCATAAAATACAAGCAACACCGATCATGACGCGTACGGCCAGCGCTGCATCACGCTTGCGCTCCGCCGCCGGCCAAAACATCGCGCCCAACATGATGCTGGCAAACAATGTATTCATTAAAGCGACTTTGACCCAGCCGCCGTAGATTGGCTCAAATGGGCGAACCATGCCGTCGTACCAACTTGTCGTCAGACGATTCCAAAGCTCTATTCGTTCGGAATCAGCGACATCTACAACGTTGATCATACCCCAAACGAAGACGGTAACGCCGATGGCGAGCAACGCGCCCGAGATATATTTTTCGTTCTTTGTCCCAATGAATAGATATGCCACCAAAGCGTAGCCTAGCGTTGATGGCGCTACTTGTAGCGAGACGGCGGCCAAGATCAGGCCACTCCCGATCGTCATCCATAAAGGTTTGCGCGCAATGGTCAGATATAGCACCCAAAGTGATAGTGGTATCGCCAAGGCGGAGTGATGGAAATCCGGCTGGTGTGCAAAATTTACATGATTTTCGAGAATCTGATGATCGCGCATGAACAGCAATAATACTGTTACGCGAATCAAAATGTGACCGGCGCCTAATGCGACCGCGATGCGATCTGCGAGGTAAAACGATGCGGCGACACTCGCCAGATAAAACGGCAGAATAAATCGATCATCTAGCCATATCGGCCCGAACAGCTTCGGTAGCAAATAATAGCCGGTTAGCTTGTATGGGGTTGTCGATGCAATGACGTCACCGACAATCGGATCTTTGGCAAGCAAGGTGCCATCAATCGCCCGCATGATGAAGCCGGCGTAGTAATGACTCGATTCGACGCCTGGAAAATACTTGATCGACAAAAAGACCGCACAAAGCGCGATCGTGATGCCCGCAACCAGATTGTCACGCGCCGAAAATTGGTTATCCAAGAAACGGGCTCCGTTTTAGCTCAATACGGTCTGCGCATTAAACTTTCGACGCACCATGCTGGCGGGCATAGATATCATAAAGTCGCTGCTCAAGAACGTTCGCCGGTTTGAACGCGGTTCTCTTGCCAAGCACCTGCTTGAAAACCCGCCAAATGCGGCTTGGATAGCGCGCATATGCGGTCGAATAAAACAGCATGTAGACCAAAAGCCGTGACATCGCCAGGGCGCGACCACCGACGTTGTCGCAATACGACACCGTTTTGGTGAGGTCAAAATAAACAACCAAGCTGTAGATATATTCATCGTTCGGCTCAGGCAGGCGGCCTTCTTCGCGCAGTCGATTATAAAGCTCCGAGCCTGGATACGGCGAGAAGATTGAGATGTTGCAATCGTCAACGCCGGCAAGCGCCATTTTGACCGCGAACACGATGGTCTTCATGGTATCTTTCACCGTGTCGTCCGGGAAGCCGATGACCAAGTTGATCTTGATGGTGTGTCCGATCCGCTTTGCAGTTTTGATGCTCTCGACAATCGTGCTCAGCTTGAGCTTCTTTTTGATCCTGATCAGGGTTTCTTCAGACCCGCTTTCTGGCGCATAGGTAATCAGTCGGCAGCCGGTATCGTGCAGCGCTTGTAACGTCTCGTCATCAAGCGCTTCAGATCGGGTGCCCGACGGCAGTTGCCAGGTGATATTCAGATCGCGCTTTTTCAGTTCGTTGCAGAAATCTAGCGTCCACTCGCGTTTCACGATGGCGGTCAGATCAAAAAAGTCGATCGATGTCGCGTTATAGGTATTCACTAGATATTCGATCTCATCGGCAACATCGATGGGATCGCGCATTTTATACCGCGTCGTCCACATCAACGGGTTCGAGCAGAACGTGCACTGATACGGGCAACCGCGGGTCGCCAAGATCGGCATATGCCGGCCCATGCCGATACCCATCGCCCAGTTCGGCTGGAAATAGTTTTCGACTTTGCACAAATCCCATGCCGGGCGCGGCAAATCGTCGATATGCGTGATGCGACCGCTAAGGCCGTTGCTGATGAATGTGCCGTCTTCGTCGAGCATCGACACGCCGGAGACATCTTTTGCATCAAGGCCGTGGAAAATACGGTAGGTGAGTTCAAGGAAGGTCATTTCGCCTTCGCCGGTCACCAAATAATCGATTTCTGGGCAATCACGCAGGCAATATTCGGGCAATGCTGTCGGATGTTCACCGCCGACAACGATGGTCAGGTGTGGATAGCGAGCCTTCACGCGTTGAATAAAATCGCGCTGCGGCAACCATTCCTGCGAAAACATCAACGATACACCTAATACCGTCGTGCGCGGATCGACCAAGTCGATCATATCGTCAATGCCGATACCTTGAATGTGGTAACGTCCGCATTCCGAAACGCGCACGCGACTGATATCTTCACCTTGCGCGTCGATAATGCCGACCGGGTAGCCGGCTTTGCGGAGGACGGCGGCGAGATATGCGAGACCGAGCGGTGGTAAAATTGCGGCACTGTATGTGCTGACCGACAATACCGAGAACGGCCGAGCAATCTGCACCATGCGTTCTTCATTATCGGTAGCGGCGTAAAGTGCATAGGCGTCGGCGGCATGCCGGTCGTCCGTCGCACGAACATGACGGACGGATTTTCCGCGTTCGGTTGATTTGTCGGTTTCGACATTTGCTGCTTGCGCTGACATTTTAATTCCTACCTCAGTTCATGAGAACTGGTTATCGTATGTTCACTATTAAGAGCGTCCATAATGCGTTACATAAGGGCTTAACGTGCGGTTCTCAATAATAAATTGCCGATTTCGCCCGGGCAATTTACACGATAAGGAATAACAGATGCTCCGGCCCCGTGACTAGTGATCCCTTGCATACCTCCTAAAGACCACATGCCTTGGCCAAAGTCACGGAAACGCTTGAGATCAACGAGTATAGCTCTCCCTCCGGGCAAGCAGACCTGTCCGCCATGGGTATGACCCGACAAATACAGCGAAAACCCGCCAATTTCGGCATAATCGGCTAACTCTGCGCTGTGGACCATGGCAATACGAAAACCAGCCGGCGCAGTCATCAAGGCCTGCGCTTGTTCGTCTTCATAAAAATGTGACGGATCGTCGGTGCCGGTCAGGACCAAGCGGGCTTCACCGCGCTCAATAACGACCGATTCGTTGACTAAAACGCGAATGCCCAGCGCTTCTAAGGCAGCCACATCGCGACAACTATCATGGTTGCCGAGTACCGCAAACACGCCGTCGCGTACATTGACCGCGCTGAGGACCTTTTGCATCGGCGCCGCGATGGCATCGGGTGTGGATTTAAAATCATCGACAAAATCACCGGTAATCAGAACAGCATCTACTGTCCGCCCGGCTAAATGCTCGGCGATCCGGTCTTCAATGCCATCCAATTCACCAAAGTGCATGTCGCTTAGGTGAATGATGCTGTAGCCGTCGAAGGCGGCGGGGAGTGACGGAAACGTCAATTTGCGCGGCATCATGCGGATGTTTTTTGTGCGGTTTTTTAAAAAGCGGTGCAGGGGTGGCAGGTGTAGGCCGCCCGGGCCGAAGTGCAGACTGTGCAGCACCTTCCGCCAAAGCTTTATGAACGTGGTGCTGCGTGTGCCGGCAGACGACTGAAACTGCATCTGTGTCTCGCGGGCGCGCCGCGTCGCCAGCCAAGCGACACGGCTTTGGTCTAATTCAGGCGGTTGAATAAGGGTCAATGCGTCTATGCGCCTGGTTTCTGTCCGACGAAAAATGATTGGCCCGCCATCAACCACTGCGCCGGCGGCATCAACAGATACAATCGTACCAGCCATGGGTGGCGCGGTGTGCGCGACTTTGATGTGTACGGCAAAAAGCGTTTTTTCGAAAACGTGATGTCATAGCCGGTCAACTCAAGCGCTTCATACACGGATTTTTCGGTCAGGATCGTTTTGTGGTCAATAAAATCGAAATAATCAGGCCCTGTCAGTGCAAAATTTGGCTGTAAAATCAATATTTTACCGCCGGGCTTCAACAATTTATGAACATCGTTGAGCATGCTGAGCACCGCATCGCCATTTTCCAGATGCTCCAAAAAGTTGCTCAAAAATGCCACATTAAGGCTGCCTTCAAGATCGTGGCCGATCAGGTTTGTGCCAGTGATCACCTCGACGCCTGGGGCGGCGCGCTCGGTGACGCTGGGGTCGGCATCGAAGGCGATGCGTCGTTTTGCGGAAACGTTATTGATGAAGTTACAAAGCCCGGCGCCAATGTCGATGACAGCGTCGTCGGGCTTTATCCAGCGCTTAAAGAAATTCGTGACCAATACTTGCCAGACTGCGTCCATATCGGCGCGGTCGCTGTCGTCAAAGCGATGGCGATATATTTTCGTGAGGTCGGCCATCTTGATGTCGCTCCGTCAGCCACGGCGTGAAATAAAGCGCGGCCACATGGCAAGGATGATCCCGATCATCGCAAACCCAGTTTTGAACATACCGGAAAAGTTTCCGGTGATTTTGCTTTCACCTTTGCGGCCACGATAGGTGACCGGAATTTCGATAAAGCTGATCGCATTGATCTTTGCCGTGATTACCATATGCGGCAAAAAGTGTGACTTGCCGATATACAACTGACCGCGAATTTTTTTAAGGGCGTCAAGTTGGATCATCCGGAACGTGCAGCCGCAATCGGACAATGACGGCGTCCAATATAAAAGCTCTAAGAACTTGGCGACGAAATAATTTCCAAGACGCAGATACCAACGCATATTGGCGTCTTCCCAAACCAGACCAGGATAAGTCCGTGTGCCGCAGACCATGTCGAAATCTTCGGAATACGACAGCAGTTTGATGATATCGCGCGTGACAAATGTGCCGTCAGGTTCACAGGTGACGACAATGTCCGTACCGACCTCATTGAGGCCGCGGATCAATGCATTCCCATAGCCCTGCTTGGTCTCGATGATGACCGTCGCGCCGGCCTTGGCTGCCATATCTCCGGTGCCGTCAGACGAGTTGTTGTCGATGGCGATAATCTGATCGACGATTTTAGAACCGTCGGAATTTTGCAGGTCGAAAAATTCGCGGACTGCCACTTCAATGTTTGGCGCTTCGTTATAGGCGGGAAATACGACACCGACCGTTTTGCCATTCCACATATCTTCGGATCTCCTAGGGGCCGGTCGCGCGTTATTAGAACAAACGCTCCGACCATGTCTTTGGCGTCTTCTCGTTAATAATTTCGAGATCCAGGTGGTACTTGAACGGTTGTGCGCCATGCTTGCGGATATAGTCGATCATTTGTTGCAGTCCGTCTTTGAGCGACACCGTTGTTTTGTACCCCAACATTTCGCGCGCTTTTGTGGCTGAACACGATGCCATTTTAACTTCTTGTGGT
>TARA_R110001599_G_scaffold77689_2_pt1 | contig 10712 bp, 5 predicted proteins | sample TARA_R110001599 | Tara Oceans TARA_R110001599 (sample SAMEA4398360) | marine metagenome | biome: Polar Biome; feature: [MES] marine water layer (ENVO:01000295) within the mesopelagic zone...; material: water (ENVO:00002006), including particulate matter (ENVO:01000060) such as...... | reverse complement strand
TTATCACCGTAGTTATCTTTCTCTTGTAACAACCAATTATAAAGATTAATAGAGTCCTCCTCAACCTCAGCCCAATATTCAGCTGTCAAGTTTTTCATTAGCTTTTGAGCGCCTCCAGAATTTTTTTGATTACCTCTTACCGCACATGAACACAAACCAACAACCGATGCCATGGCGTCTAACAATCCTTCTCCTTTACTATCTATATAGTCTGCACCTACATATGAAACGGTATCTGAAAAGTACCAGTTGTCATCGTGTTGAAATTTAGTAAAATCAAAATACTTAGTAAATATAAAGTCGCAGTCATGAAAAAATACAGCGGCCTCAGATAGCTCTGGAAATCTTTTAAAGTGTTTTTTTAGTATATGTGCTTGAATAGCAGGTGGGTAGTTACACTCTTCCATATCATCTAAATAAAAGAAAAACCTAACATGAGGATATTTTTGTTGAAGATTTATCCATGAATCTGGTACATAATCCATATACCCAGCAATAACCTCGATATTATTCCCGTTATATCCTAGTCCTAGAAAATTATCTAGATACACCTCTGTTTGCCACGCATAATAATCATTAGCTGGCTGTGCTGACATCTGAACTAATCGTTTCATTCGCAAGGATATTGAGTTGATCTCCAAGTGGTTCCAGTCCACTGATAAGCTATTGAAGACCCTAACTGAACATAGTAACCAGCTGTAGCTGCTCCTGTCGAGTTATTATTTGTCCACACCTTTTTACCTACCACACCAACAGGACCATCAATATAATATGTACCTATAACACCTGTACATGCAGCTGTAGAATCAGCGCCATATCTTAGTATTACTTCGGTTAATGGAGCTAGTGTTGTTGTAGTTGTTGTAGTAGTACTAGTTGTTGTAGTTGTTGTAGTAGTACTAGTTGTTGTAGTCACACCTGTACACTCATCACAACTATCATATTGAAAAATTATTTTCGTTGTTTCTGAGCTACTTGAAGAAACTCCTGTAATGGTGTAGCACACACCATTTACCCCCTTTACAACTGTTCCATTATCTATACTATCTAACCCTGTAAATTTCAGTACAGTTGTACTTCCACCCCCACAAGGAGTAGAGTCATAATACTTTACAGTGGCTGTTGTTGTTGTTGTAGTTACTCCTGAACAAACTCTTGAGTCTAAAACTTGACCTGTGCTAGATATATGTAAAACCTCAGCAGTACCATTAGAGTCTTTGCGCCATAAAGAAGAGCCGTCAAATGGTGTTGTACCTCCTGAATCTGTAAAAACAAAGTCATTTATTGCTGGGTACGAACCAGATCCATCGTGATAGTAAGTAGTAAAAGGAGCTGCTCCTGATGTGCAAGCACTAAGTGCTGTAGTGAACCCATCTGTATCCATTGTAAATGCGCTGATAGGAACCGCTGTAGTTGTAGTTGTACTAGTAGTAGTGGTTGTAGAACCTAAACACACCGCACAACTGGCATAAGTAATGGACCCCGTTCTGTCTATAGTCTGAAATGGATAAGATCCTGATGCTGTTGCTGTTATAGTCCAACAATTACCATCCATCGTCTTAACAATATTTGTAGGTGATGGAACACTAGTTCCAGAGTTGTAATGTAATTTTGCTGTTGTAGTTCCATCACTACAGAGAGTAGCCGTAAAAAAGCTACCCGTAGCTGGTAATGTTGTAGTTGTAGTTGTACTAGTAGTAGTGGTAGTAGTAGTTACGCTTGCTGGACACTCATTCTTTTCTATCACCCTACCTGTAGAATCTACTTTTATAGAATAAGTAGAGTTATTTATATAATAAAACTGATTGTTACCAACAAACGGATTAGAACCATCAGGTTTTTTACAAATAATATCATTAAGGTCTGGAACCCTGCCACTACCATCGTGGTACATTATTACAATAGGAGGAGCTAAAGCACAAGCAGCGTCACCTGTATCCATTGGGTTATCAGAACCTATACCGAATCCAGTAAAATTAGTTGAATTAACTACATTTATATTGATAGTTTTAGCCGCACTTGTTCCTTTACAATTTGTAGCTGTAAAAGTTATAGGATATATGCCTGTCTCACCTGGTACACCAAATATTTCTCCTGTAGAAGTATTAAATCTCATACCTCTAGGTAATGTTTCAGATACACATACACCTACATTATTCACTGTACCTGAACCAGAAGTTATTGTTGGTGTTGTAGATGAACATACAGATATAGTTTGTTTTCTTCCTACTATATCAATAATAGCCCTGCTATTGCAGTTAGTATAACTATAAACAACTCCATTATCACCTCCAAATATTTCAAAGCTATTACAACTTGAAGTTAAAGTAAATGAGGTTGGGTTACCTGAAACTAATAATTTTAAACTTTCTCTACTTGTACTTGACAAGGTAATATCTCCTTGAGATATAAAGGGCACAGCAAACTCTGTACAGTTACAAGATCCTGTATTTAGAACTAAACCAGAACTACTTATTAATAACCATTTAGCAAATACAACTGGGGCACCTGCACATGTTGTTGAATCTGATAAGTAATATTCTCCATCTCCATTAAAAATAGCAGACTCACCACCACCAGTAAATGAAGTTTCACCATTAGCTGTGGCGCCTGTTATTAAAGTAATAGCTGTATTACCAGCAATACCATGAGTGGTTTGAGTTAGTGTGAATGATGTCTGTGTACCTGTGTTCGTGGCAGGTATGACTGTCATATCTAACTCTCCAGCAGCAATTGCAGCCATCGCAGCTATATGAAGCGCTTGAGTAGCCTTACGTACTTCATCTCCTCCAGTAATATCTTTGGTATTAACTCTCCATGCATGATCACCGACACTAGCGGACACATCACCAAAGTTAAGGGTAGGATCTGTAGTAAATGTTACTGTAGAATTATCTGCATTTCTTAATACCATAGATGTACCACTCGCGCCATTTAATGCTGCGGTACCTATAATTGTAGCTGTGGCTGATGTTGAAATACCACTAGAGTCATTGTATATTGTATCTCCAGGTTGTGGTAAAGTGTTTGTTCCGTTATGATAGTAGGTAGTTGTTGGACACTCAGCACAAGCTAAGGCCGATGTACTTTTTCCATCAGTATCTATAAAGAAACTTTTTAAACTAGGAGTTATAGTATTTAAAGCCCACTTTGTGCTTGCTAATGGTGAGTACATAACTACTTGACCTTTTAAAATAGAAGCTGTTTTTTGAATTAAAGCTCTACCTATACCGTTATTAACTGATCCGTTATATGGATTAGATAATTTTATATCTCCTGCTGAAACTCCAGCAGCAATAAGAGCGTTATAATTTGCGGTAGAATTTAATCCTACATATCCAGTATCAAATAAATCTGATGTAGAGTCTTTTATTACTAACCTAGCAGGTGTATCTGTTATATCATAATCTATACCTGTAAGACCTATGCCAGTACCAAAATCAACGTCTATATGTTTTGTTACACTACCACCACTGTATGAAGCAGCACCTGTACCCATATTATCTGAGTAATCCCATATTAAATACAAGTTTGTGTATTGATTCGGGTTACTAAAAACAAACTCTCCTACATACTTCCCACCAGAAACAGATACTGGAATTTCTGTAGCTAATGATATAACAGTATCTTTATCTGCCTCTGTATATAAAATGTTCGTAACAAGGTAATAAAGTTTGTTATTCATTGATGGCTGTAAATCTTTAACACCCGAACCAGAACCTATAGTTCCTGTTTTCATAGTTACAGTAGCGCCATTATATGGTATTTCATTAATACCACCATTCCCTCTTCTTGGAGAGTAAAGTGAAAAACCAGTCTCAGTATCTAATACGACATTGTTAAATGAATATTCAGAGCTACCTGTATATACAAAAGTTTGATTTGTTTTAATTTCTGACATTAATTTATCTTATTAATCTTTAATTTCATTTCCTATTACCCAAGGATGAACAATAATACCAATACCAGCAGCCTGTGTTACAACATATGTAACTGTCTGACTACCACAAAAGGTAAAGGTTATTGTAGCAGTTCTAACAGATCCTGTAGTATTGTTCGCCACCTGTAAGTCTACAGCTTGGTCTCCATGCCCTGTGGCTGGCCACCCTGTAACCCAATCAGAACCTGCGCTATAAGCTATAGCTGCTGTCCATGTAGTATTACTAAATACAACAAAATCAGCCTCATACTTTCCTACAACACCTACTTCGTTAATTATATTTGAAGGGTAATCATCTCCAGAGGCGTTTAATGTCAAGGTACAAGGTCTTGATGTTTCTTCATTTGAAGCTAAAACATAAGTTTGATTACTAGGATCAAAAACACCTATTTTTTGAGTGTCAGAATTATCCTTCATTAAGTCTCTAAAATAACTTCTCATCCCTAAGTCAGATATAGGCACTATAGATTGATTTTCTATAGATAGAACGGCTCCTCTTCTTGAGTCAGTCCAATAAATTCTACTTCCCCACTCTGCAAAACTTTCGGGGTTAAAGCTAATGCCCCACTCGCCTCTATCAGATATCTGATTACCCAATACTTGAGGGCTTGAAGTAACCGCGCCTCCACCTACAGCGTCACTTAATAAGTTTTTACCATATAATACTCTACTTACTTTATCCTCCTGAAGTACAAGTAAGTCTGTATCTCTAGCGTGTATTTTTTGAATGCTACCAAAACCTGAATCTAAATTTTTAAAATTAACCAAGGATAGGTTAAACTCATTCAGAGCATTTGTGGATGTTTTGTCTGTATATATACCGCTATAAGTAAGAGAAGCTTCCTTTCTTTCTCTATCATAATCCTGTATATTTGTAGAGGCTCTTGGACTATACTCAATAGTTGTCATATTAAATGCATCTCTAATTCTATCTGACTCTAGTCCGTTTCCAAAAGAGTATGCGTTATATGTACTGTTTGTATTTGTTGTTGGATTTATTAATATCTCAGCTGATTGTACATTTGTCTGATCTTTTTCTTCCATTATAGTATGGTAGAATCCAACTTGACCTACTGAAGCAGAGGCGCCACCAGGATAAGCTAAATTTATAACAATATTATATTTATCAATAACATCTATAACTGTATGTGTACCTGCTAGTGCGGGAGTTGCAGAGCTATGAACTTCTACCTGATCACCTACTTGAAATACATGTGGATCTATGTCAATTGGTTCAGATCCTATTTGGTTTAATACTTGTCCTAAACCAACATAATTTCCTGGTGTTGGATTTTCTAGTGTAACATCTACATAGTGAGCATAAAACGCTTTATAGCTCCAAAGAACTTTATGTAGGTTATTGGATATTGGGTAAGTTCTAGTTGTCTCATGATATACATCTATATCACTAGATTTTGGAACTGTTTCGCATATACCTATTACACCACTGTTCTGGTTTATTGTTATTTCTGCTCTTATGCCATTATTTAAAGATAATAGTGGGTTTGAGGGAACCCCTCCAAAAGTAGGGAAAGAAGATACTTCCTGCTCTAAATAAGACCTACCAGATATTATCATTTTTACTGGGTACTTTTTTGTTATAGCTGTTAAACCAGAGTCTGTTATAGGTGTACCGTCAGTAGGGAACACTGTCCCCCCTTGAGATATACCATAAGAAACACCAGTTGCGGGATGAAATGCTCTCATTGCCCCTCTTCTAAAGTTTACAACTTCAGGTCCAAATGGGCCTGGTCCGAATGGAGCAGCAACAGAACTAAGAAAATTTGTATTAGAACCTATATCAAGGCTAAATGTTAGATAAGCTCCTGACTCTACAAACCACTCCTCTATATTTTCATATTTAGCCTCTGAAGGAGGAAATGTTAAAGTTGCTGAGGAATGACCACCTTTACTAAATTTAATTTTTATTTCAGATCCTATCTCTATAGCCTTATCTGTTTCAGGAATTAATGGGTCAGTACCACTAAATGAAGGTCCAGGAATGACTGCGGCACCACACCAATCTCCAGAATATAATGAATTACCAACTTTAGGGATACCTTGACCACCAAAGTAATTTCCTACAAAATGCTCATCGCTTCTACACGCTATCTTCCACTTGTCTCCTACACTATATGAAAGTTGATCAGACCAATTTAAGGTTAAAATAGTGTAACCTTCATATTCTATATCATGTGTTCCTCCAAGTGGAATATCATAATAAAACCAATTTGAACCAGCAATGGCAGGTATATCAAATGTAAACTTAAATTGCTTGCTTGATGTGCTAAAAGAATGAATCTCAACTGTCAATCTCAAGTCACCATTATATAAACCACCTTGCTGCCCTGGTGGAGTGTACAGATTATCAACAACTGTTAAAAAAACCGCTGCATTACTTGCTCCTTGATAGTTAGGGTAGTATATTGGGTCTTCAGCTACCGTATACCCATGATGAACAGGGTACTTAGATTCTAGTATTAATTCAGGAGGTGGGACAGGGGTGCTAGGATCCTGAGTACTTGCTACCATTAATAATGGAAGTGAAGGAAAAGTTACATATTCATGAGAGTCTGTAAAAAACTCAGGGAATATAGATGGGTTGTCTACTTTAATTTTAAAGTAAATACCTGGCTCTACATCAATATCTGTCATGGCTACAACACCAGTTGCAGGGTTTAAAATATTTGTTATTACCTGAGCTTTTGTTCTATGTTCTACTTCAAGAACTTTATATTTAAAGTTAGACTCTGTAGCTCCAGTTGTTGTTGATTTGAATATTATATAATCCCCAGATCTTACTTTATCTCTATCAAAATCGTTTATTTTAAAATACCTATATATACCTGCGTTGTAGTATTTAACAGGGAACACATTGTAATATATACCTTTATTTTGTTTTATAACAAGTCTATAACATGTAGCAAATGTAGGTGGTTTATTGTTTATTTGTACAACTAAGCTATTACCCTTAGTAGACTGAGTAGGAGGAATATAAATAGTTGGAGACCCAGTATCTGTTGGTGATGTTAGAACAGTACTAAACCTTCCGTATTTATCTCCATATTGAAGACCTATCTCGTAATCTCTATCACTTCTAAATGTTTGTATTGGTGCCCCTTCTGTTGTATCTTTAGAGGCCCATGTTACTGAATAGTCTAATGGTATTTTATGACCTAAAGAGTCAGATATATCGTAAGACTGCTCGTAGTTACCGTATATTATTCTTTTATCTATAAATGTTTGTGATTTAGCCTTTAAAGGTACGTTATCAAAAAGCCTAGTAAGTTGCGCTTCAGGTAATGCTCTATAAGTCTTATTATTTGAGAACGTATAAGTATGAATATTATTGTTAGGTATATTTAGAGGTTTTTTTTCAAACAGTTCTATCACAGATATTTTAGTGCTTTTAGTGTCTCTCATTATTAACTCTATACCTTCAACAAATCTACTCCCTGTTTCAAATGATATATCTACTCTATTTTTAGTATTAACCATCCCTTTATTTTCTCCAACTGCAAAGTCAAGAACGTATGATCCTGGTACAAATGCAACACCAGAAAATGGTGACATAGAGCTATATTGATTATCTACATATTTAAATCTATAAGAGAACTGAACAAATGTTTCTTCTAGATTATTCTCTTGGCTATCAGCTTTAGCCATATCAATCATGGGTGCATTTAAAGGTGGTTCAAGTATTACTGATATATCGTCATCAATTCTATCGTCATCTATACTGTAGCTTTTAGCTCTAGCTACATTAATTCTTCTAGGAGGGTTAAAGTTATCTGTCCAGTATAAAAAACCATCTATGTAATTTATACCCGTAACATAGTAATCTTGATTAAAGTTTAGTTGGCTTGCTGTGTTTGGATTATCTTTATTAGACTGTAGTATTCTGGTTATAGTATTACTCTTTTCATTATACTCAAAAACACCATCCATCAAGTCTGACGCAACTAGGTAGTATATTGAATTATCAGAATCTGAGGTTGTAGCCCCTATAGTTCTTGCATTATTAGTGTTGTCAAGTCCTCCAGCAAAAGAGTTAGAACTAGTACCAGTAGACGTAACTCCATCTATTAAGGTTATTGGTGTATTACCAATAGTACCGTCATTATTTTGAGTAAGTATAAACGATGTTTGAGTACCTGTATTAGCAGCAGGATTTACTGTCATGTCTAGTTCTCCAGCTGCTATTGCGGCTATAACGGCTATATGAATAGCCTGTGTAGCCTTACGAACCTCGTCCCCACCACTAATGTCTTTAGTGTTAACTCTCCATGTGTGATCTCCAATACTAGCAGATACATCACCAAAATTTAAGGTTGGGTCTGTGGTAAATGTTACTGTTGATCCATCAGTATTTACTAATATAAAGGATGTTCCACTTGCGTTGTTTAGTGCGGCTGTACCTACTATTCTAGCTGTAGCAGCAACTGACATACTAACTGTTTCTCCTGTTACATTATTTAAATTACCCATTAGGGCGTTACCTCTTTTGTTACGCACCGCACCAGCGTCATCTCCCTCTGAGTGAGTTACGTCTACATTTAAAGCATCTTTATAGGCTCCGTTAGGTACTAGATTTTCATCCAGATCCTTATTCATAACCCCTTTAAGAAAGTTATTTGTTAAATCTGCCATTATCCTTTATTCCATTTATTTTGCCCTCTAAGGGTCATTAACAGGTCTAGTTGACTCATACCATTCATTCTCACTCTAGCGTTTCTGTAAAGCGCTCTTTGCTTCTGTCTAGCTCTTGTTCTTATACCATCTGCTATTCCAAATTTAGAGTCTAACAACTCATACGTTATATATGCGTATATATACTTCTCAAAAAACTTATTTATCATTATTAAGCTATCATTCCCTCCTTCCATTCCGTCAGATATATACTCTAAAATTATAGTTGCGCCTGACATTGTAGAATCAAAGTCAATAACACCAGCAGCTCTGTTTACTCTAAATGTTGGATTTCCATTTGCTAGCGCTGTATCTAAAAAATATTTGGCACCTATAGAGTATCTATGACACTCTTCATTTGAATCTTCTGTTGTAGTTGTGTTGTTTATTCTTGATCGTTCCAGCTCTGACGAGTTTTCTAATAATACTTCTCCCGCATTATCAAATAATATTTGATTATTGTTATTTCTTAGGTACACATCGGCAGACATTGCGTTTCTATTCTCCGTCATTGGATACATTACCCCGTCAACTAACTTAGATATTCTTATAAAGTCAACGTAATCAGAAGGCATAACATACTTCAAGCTAGACTCAACAACATCCTCCACTATTTTAGTAGACTTAAATGCGTCGTAGTTTAATTCTTTTACTGCTTGTTTAGCTGTAAATCTAACCTTGTATATTGGTACGTTATCTACCTTTTGGTCTTCACCTACATGCATAAGCATATAGTTTCGTATTATATCTGTTAGTGATATATACTGATAAGATCCATGGTTCTCTGATTCTGCTCCTCCACTTCCTAAATAATATTGATAGTCTGTTAAATATGCCATATCTTATTTCTGCTCTTGTTTTTCTTGTATCTCATCTGATTTTGCGGCCTGAACTACTTGAGGGTCGCTTATCTGGATACCAGAGTATTGTAATATTTTCATTACAAGATTTGTCTCTTCATCTTGTTGAATCTCAAAGTCTTGATAATCTGAAGCTTGAGAATTAAAGAGTGGTGATCCATCTGTAACTGATAAGTAGGTCCATTTTGGAGCCTTTGGATACCTTATGTAATCTATAAGTTGATTTGTAACAATCGTTGTAGGGTATATCTTTATCTGGTTAACTGGATCCCAACTAGTATTGTTATGTATTGTATATACTGGGTAATCTGTAGTAGGCGCTGTGTCTAGTGACGCATTTAGCTTTAATAGTTTATTTTGCGCTATAGGCTCTACAACTACTCCACCTGCCGAAATAACCTCTAAAGAGTAGGCGTCTGTTGGTAGCTCAAAATGAGTTGTAGTACCATTGTAAATTAATGTTGCGTTTGTGTTGAATCTATTAATAGCCTCAGCTATTCTAGTAGGCACATCACCTAAACCACTACCATATAATCTAGCGTTACGCTTGTTTACAGCTGCACTGTAGTCATGCATGTACTGCTCAAATATCTCCATCTGAGCGTTCTTAGCATAAAGATTAAATTGTTCTGGTGTTATATAACCGTTATTGTCTTTGCTTAGGATTGCTAGTACAGTATTCCTTACGTCATTAATCATTCTGGTGAGTTTATACAAAGATAAACAAAAAAAGGGCAATATCTAGAAACAAAAAAAAAGCCCTACAATATGTAGAGCTCTTTTAATAATAGTTGTTAATTAGCTGTTAAGCTTAAAATACTAATTGATCATACTCAATTTGTGAACAAGCGTTAACTGTTTTACCCGTCATATCATAAATAGGGTTAGTCCAACTTGTAGTTAATGCAACTCCTATTGAATCAACTATAGTATTTACAGCTACTGCGTTTGCAGCCGCATCCATAGTGCCGAAGGTAATCTTATAAGCTAAAACCTCAGAGGCATTAGTTACACCTAGACCAACATGAGTAGTTAATATGGCTACTTGGTTAGTATTGTCAGCTCCACCTGTACCAGGTCCTATAACCCTTGAAATGGTTGATGTGTCAATCAATACTTGTTGAGCATCAGAAACTTTAAATTTTAAATACTTTTTCATTTTAAAAAAATTAATGAGTTAATAAAGTACAAAGATACAAAATATATTACAACTTTTCTAGTAG
>TARA_R110001599_G_scaffold60961_1_pt1 | contig 10718 bp, 16 predicted proteins | sample TARA_R110001599 | Tara Oceans TARA_R110001599 (sample SAMEA4398360) | marine metagenome | biome: Polar Biome; feature: [MES] marine water layer (ENVO:01000295) within the mesopelagic zone...; material: water (ENVO:00002006), including particulate matter (ENVO:01000060) such as...... | reverse complement strand
TACTCTGATGAATTATATCTTTCATGTATTTCTTCATTACATCCACCGCATATTTTTATTATTATTTCTGTTGGTTCTTCTGAACCAAACTCTTCACTAATGATTCTTAGTGTATGAGTTGCTTTTAAAAAGCAGACATGACAATGTATTATCTTTGGTCTGCTTGGGAATATTTCTTTCCTTAATAGATTACTTAACCATCTTAACATATATTTTCACCTTAGTGAAGGGGAAAAGAATAGGAGGTAAACAACTCCCCCACGCCCTACAAATAAATTGTAGAATGACACCTTTATTCTTTATTACTTAGCAAACCCCAAAGAGTTTTAATCAAGAAGTTCTTGAATCAATTCACTTGCTTCTCTTTTAGACAAGCGACTTGTATTTCCTTCATATCCTAATACTTTCAGATATCTAGTCTGTTTATCAGTTGCCCCGTCTTTAGTCTCAAGAATATTTCTTAGTGTAGATAATTGTCTATCAGACATAGGTTTATCCTTTAACATTTTTTCTTTAATATCTGATAGAAACGTTCTCTCCCATTCGGACTTAGCAAAACTTTCATCAAAGACAGGAACACCATAATAACCACACAAGTTCTCAAACTCAGAATTATTATCTCTGAGAGTTTCATTTTCTTGAATCTGTTTAGCAATAGTTCTTTGTCGGGCTTCTTCTATCCTTTGCTGTTGTAATAGTTCTCTTTTAATTCTAAGTTCTGCTTGTTTCTTTCTTTCTTCAATCTCCGAAAGCCTTCGCTTCTCGACGTTTTCAGGCAAGTTATAAACACGAAGTTGTTCTGCTTCTTTTGCTTCTCTTTCAAGTCTAATTCTAAGCATATTTGCTTCTTTTTCAAGACGCTTCTCTTCAAGGAAGGCAATTCTTTTAGCCCTCTTTTCCCTTTTATTTGCCAAAGCAGTTAGATACTTTTCCTTAAGAACATACATTAAAGAAAGGTCTTTCATTAGATTATCATTAGGAAAACCAGTAGTATTGATTTGCGCTTTAGGATTATCTGGATGATTCCATCTCCATACAATTGAAGCCATTTTATAATTATCACTACCAAACTTTCCTTCTGCTCTTTTACGAATACGAGTATTCTCTACATTAAGTTTAATTTCAGAGTCATAGACCCAATCACCAGTATAGTGAACATTGTTATGTAAATCAATTTCCTTGACAGCATCAAACATTAGTTCAAAACCTGTGCCATTTGATTTCCACCATGCTTCGGCTTTCATAGATTTAGTTCGCACATCAATCCATTGTTGAATCTGTTCATCTGTAATAGCATTAACATCGACCTTTAAATCTTCTGCAATTGCTCGCATAATTAGATAGGTATTGATATGGTCGCTTCCAACACATTCAATTCTACCATTCTCTGTATTTTCAATTTGAAAGTGATAAACAACTATATGCCCACAAAGACATTTACCTGCGCCCATTTGAGAGTTAGCAACCCAATCAGGCATTTCATCATTACCTGCCCACCAAACTTCTCCAGTAGCAATCCATTCATGTTTTGCTTCATCATAGTTATCAGAAACTGATAATTCAGTCATCTTGCGCTTTAACGCTTTATCCCATCGGCCTTCGCCTAATTGTCTTTTTGCTGTTATTGTGTCCATTTTAATTCACCTCAAATAATTCCAGGTCTTACACCTACATAGAATAGATTCTTTTTTGCTCTTGTAATAGCGACATAACAAATGTTATTTTCTTCTATTCCTCCATACGGATGTGGCATACGTTCTGTTGCTAAGATATAAACATTGTCTGCTTCAAGACCTTTAGCCTTGTGAACGGTTGAAAGCATAATTTCACCCGTATCATTTCCATCAAATACTCGCTTGATTTCTTCAATGATTCCACCAACAGTTGTTGCTTTATCGACGAAAATCATGATACAATCCTTCTTATCTTCAAGAGCAAACGCTTGATTCTCTTTGTTTTGGTTAAGAAGTCTTTGATAATTATAGGTGAAGTCTTGTTCAAATAGTTGTTTGAATTCTTCAACGCCCATATTATTGTTCTTAGAAACCTTTTGAACTGCTGTAATTAGCCCTTTAGTCATATCTCGACCAAGAACATAGGCTGATTTGCCCTGTGAAATTAAATCATAGAATGCTGAAACTAATGGTGCATTGTATCTACAAAGAACCATATCGCCTCGTTGTGGAAGAAACGGTGCATTTTCTACAACAGTTCCTTCAATAGCAGAATCAGGAGCAGAAAAGTCTTTTACATATCTATTCGCTTCCCTAACAACTGAATGAGGGCAACGCCACGAAATACTGAGTGGTAATTCGTCTATTTCTCTTGAACCTTGTTCAAGTCTCTTACGAAATAGCCCAATTGAATTAGAGTCGGCTCCACGAAATCCATAAATCGCTTGATTTTTGTCGCCAACAATGATACATCGACCACCATTTACGCACATTGAAATCATTTCACGTTGAATCTCGTTAAAATCTTGTGCTTCATCAACAAATAATACATCGTATTTAGGGAAAGGATAACCATTAACAATAGGCATCCAAATCATATCATCGAAATCAATTATGTGAGTTTGAGTTCGGCACATTGTTAGAATAGAAGGAATCGCTTGAATCGCTATTTCTTCTTCTCTATCTGAATTAAAGGTAATATTATATTCATCAATTAAATTGAGAATTGCTGATTTATCAGTTCCGCTAATTAAACTACCTTTTACCAAAGATACTAATTTCTTTAGAGGTGCAACATAGAAGTCAGCACCTAATAGGTCTTTAATGATGTTATTAACTTTCCAATTGTTTACCTTAGTTTTGATTCCCGCAGCACGAATCGCAGCGAAACCAAATGCGTGAAATGTTTTTGCTTCTACATCACTTGGTAGTCTTTCTGCTAATTCAGTCGCAATTGATTTATTGAATGCAAGAAAAGCCGCTTTTGTTCCATAAGGAAGTAATTGTGCCGCTTCAACAATAGTTGTTGTTTTACCTGTTCCTGCACCCGCACTTACGATTAGGTGGTTTTCTGTGTTTTCTATGCAATCAAAGATTGCTTTTTGTTCATTTGTGTGTTTCATGTTTAGTGTCTCCATAGTTGGAATATAGGTGGAAGAAGGAGCATAACCGATTTCTCGGTTTATTTTACTTCAAAGTAGCCCCTATGCTCGACTTCTTCCATGTATAATTTAAGTGCTGAGAGTAGGATTTGAACCTACGAACCATATACGGACAGGAGTTTAAGCCCTGCGCTTTTAACCATACTCAGCCATCTCAGCATTAAATGTTATTGAATCAAATGTATGCAATTAATTTCATAGAAGTGAAATAACTTCTGTTTTGCATCTGTTTGAGACAATCCCACCAAGCCGAGAGGTATATAGCGGGAGGCCACCCCCCTTTGAGATTCTAAATAACCCAAATGGCTATCAATTAAAGAAAGAGAGGTAAATGACCCATGTTAAGAGTCCTGAAATAATTGTTCCCCAAAATAGTCTTAATCGGACATTGTTTGGAGGATTGCACTTCTTTTTTAAACAGTAGTGGCTTGTTGTAACATTGCCATGATGAACATATGATTCTAATAAATGATTAGAACCTGCGGGAATATCAATACCGCACGATTGGCAAATTGTATCTTCTTTTGCTTTAGTGTAAACTTCTTCGACTAAACGCATTAAATCACCTTGAAAAAGGTGAGGCAAAGAGAAATGACTTATGACGAGCCTATAACCTGAGAGAAATATTTTGATTTCTCTTTGCCTCATGAGAGAGGAATGAGGGGAGTCCTGAAACTCCCCCCATTCGGCTTCTAATGAACTTAGTTCATTAGATTACGACTAAAGGAACTTAGAGATTTAATTCTCAAAGTTCTTCAGATGATTCGCCCAAAAGGGAATCAACTGAACCGTCCCACAAATCATTCTTGAACATCTTTCCAAGATTGTTGCGAGTACGCTTTAGAACTGCGGAAGCATAATCTTCTGCATTCTCGAAAGCACCGCCACCAGACTTAATATGCTTCATAGTGATTGAAGCGATAATTGGGTCATGGTTGTAGTAATTGAGGCTTGCTTCTTCAACAATGCCACAAATGCGGTCAATAGCAACTCTAACGCTTGCAGGGACGGCGGATTTTTGTCCTCGACGGAACGGTGTTCCATCTCTTCCCTTCAAAAGAGCCTTAAGTGCGCCTGTTGCCGCCTCTCGCTCATTTTCGTTGTTCGTTCCTATTTGTAGGTTTAATTCTACAACTTGGCGCAATCCTGCGTCAAGGGTTTGGTCTGCTTCTAGGTATTCGTTCACTTCGATAACGAGTGAATCCCATTGTGTGTTATCCATATTGTTCTAACTCCTGCCCTTTTGGGCAAAATCATACAATTGTGTGAGGTATATAAAGGAGTCCACCAATCATTGCCAATGATTCAACGATAGAGCCTTACTAACATTTCGTTAGACATCCCGCAGGGGGCTTCACCCTTCTTTCAAGTCCAATATTTTAGATTTAAAGATATTAATTGCCCTACAATGCTAATTGTAATTATTTACCTATAATAAATAGGAATTGAAATAACTATTGAATCCCCAAGCATGAGACTGTCTCGCCCATTGTCTCATTATGAGATAACAGGGTTATGGTACACAACCCTTAAGAAAATGACACGAAACACCCTTAATGAGTTGTCTCATCTCATCTCACGTTCTCACGGTATATATCTCTCTCATAACCCTCTCATATCTCTCTCTATATATATTATAGATAGATAGATAGATGAGATAGATGAGATAATGAGAAATATATTAAAAATCTTTACTTATGTACCATAACCCTCAAGATTCTTGCATGAGTTGTCTCGTCTCACGCTCAGATTTGATGAGACAACCACTTTAGTTTATTATAATACTAATATTAAATATAACAATACTATATGAATTAATATAACAGCAATTGGACAAGAGGTGTAGAAATTGACACAAAATCTGGGACTCAAAAATCTACCCTAATCATGTTGATTTGATTATGCCCAAATAAGAATATTCTACGCTCTTTGATGTATTCACAACCATATGGAGTTGCTTTGGCTCCGTGAGCAGTTTTACATCAGCAGGTGCTCAGGATGGCGGGAATCAAGTCCATAAATTCATAAATTCTTCAGTATGAACCATTAAGAGTTCTTCAAGTATAGGCTGCAAGGCCAATATCGTATAGTGTGCTTCTTGTTCCATCATGAATAGATTAATCATGGCATGTGGTTCATCGTTGTTGAAATCTGCGACTACTGCTTGTTCAAACTTTTTTCCGTAGTATTGCTTCATTATCTCTGAATCGTTACATAGTATTGTTACTGCTTCTCTGGTCATGTTAAAACGAAAAGACTGGAATATACTACAAGGTTTGTCAAAGTCAAACCATATGGTGTGGCTTTGTAACACCATACTGTATATATCCTCATTATTGAATAGTATGCAAGAAACAAGGCTAACACGACCAGATATGATGGATTACTACGATGAAAATGAAAAATTGGATTATGATGGATTCCAAAGGGCTTGGAAGGCATTCAGAGAGGAAGAAATGGCTATTAATTTCACCGAAGCAGCAAATCGAGAATATGGAATTACTGCCGACGAATGGAAGAATACACCTCAAAACATCAAGAATGTCATGGTTCAGATGCACCAAGATTTGACCGATTTCCATAATACCATTGAGAATCTCGAAGATTGGAGAGATTCTATGCCTATTTGATTAGGACTCCTTCGGGGGTACTTCAAAGTATAGTACCATATGGTTTTAATTTGCTTTGCATAATTAGAACCTTATCCTCCATTGAATAATTTCTATACGTTTCGGAGGCATCCGATACGGGGAATACCTTTAATGCCCCAATGTTCGGGGGTAAAGGGCAACAATCCGTGTAGTGCGGCATAACTTGATATGATGACCGAATGGTTGAATATTAAGCACTATGAAAGCAATTAAGGCTCAAAAGGCACTTGACTACTAATCAAGTTTGTATTGTTGGCAGAATGGCTCTATATAGATACTATCGGGCATAAGTGAGTGCGACTCAATCGTACCATTCTTGGAGGGTAATCAAGCCTTTTTCCCACTTCTTTTCCATCAGTCTTAAGCGAATGAAAGCGATAATAGACAGTAACTGGCACTTTGAGCATATCAATAGAATATAAATTTAAATGCGATTTTTCCCTCCTCAAAGTAGCCCCTTATTCCATTGGTTTATTAGTGGCCATAAACACTAATGGAAACAAAGCCGAAACACAGCGCAGTAATACCTTTGGGCTAACAATGATGAATTGGTATACCAATTCATCAGGGAAACGAGAAGCAAGGTGGTTAGTCGGATATGTATGGATTAGGCGGAGTTTCTTTCAGTATAGGGTTTGTTAAGTGCAAAGCATTAACATTACCATATGGTGTTGTTTTCTTTGGGAGCAACACCTTAATAAATTATCACTCTTATTTTAGTGCATTGGAGGCAAAAAGATGGAAGGATTTTATGGATGGTTAGATGAGCAAGTAGATTATGAAAACAGATGGATAAAAGAGGATTATGGGGTAGCCTACTTTTTCTGCACCGATTCAATTATTATTGATTGGATAGGTTCAGGATGTGTTACTGTTGAAGAGTATGAAGAGGATAATATGAAAAATCTCCAGTCTCTCTTTGAAGATTGGTCAAGGGAAGCGAAACCCTTCGATTACACCGATAAAGACATTCAAAGGCGAATTAATGAGGATAATGCTGAAATGCACACTCGCTCGATGGAAATGGGTTGGGGTGGCTCGTTTACTACAAACAGTCGGGGTCAAAGAACCTATTTCCCCTATGATGACTATTGATTAGTTATCACCCAATGATGTAGAAATACGGAGGGTTTGAACAAAGTACCAAACCATATGGTTTAGTTCTGCTTTGCATGGAGTAAACCTTATCCTTCTTGAGATTAGTATTAGTGCTTCAAGGGGCAAAAACTTGAAGAACAAACAACTTAGGAGTGAATAAATATGAAAATGAAGAACTGGACACTAAACACAAACAAAGTAAGAGCATGGGCTGAAAATCAACAGCCGTCAGACAACTTAACGGCAGTATTGCTTTCCCTGCAACTTGGAGACAATGCACCTAATGACGAATTAAGAAGCACCTATTGGACGGCAATCCGTTCAATTGGTTCTACTATGGAGGGGTTTCCTTCTGCTCGTCGTGGCCGAGAATCAACACTATCAGAAGAACAGGAACTTGTTATGGTGACTGTGGAGGAAAACGTGGGGGCTGCTATTGCTGCAATCCCTACTGAATACCGTGATATGCTTTTGGCAGTAATTGTCCCACACGGGCGAACTGGCGGAGTTTACGCTTCTTTCGATGATTTGGTTTCAAATCTCAAGAAGCAAGCGCATAACTACATGATTAAATCCATTAAGGACAATCGTTGGGATGGCGTTGCTGTCGATAAAGACGGCGTACCTCAAATAACCCCTACTGAACCGAGTTCAGGCAAGGAGGCCGAAGAGGAGGAATGATTCTACAAGTTTGCCCCTTGTAGCCCCCTTCGGGGGGTTCGTGCAAAGCAGAACCATATGGTTGTGCGGCTTTGTCTCAACAACCCCATAAATACCTTATTAGTCTAATACCATGTTTACAAGACAGCATTTCCAGAAAGTAGCCGAAACATTAGCCGAAAGCCGAAACATCTCCTCTACTACCATCGAAAGATTCATTCTTTTGTTTATTCGAGACAATCCTAATTTTGACTCGGTTAGATTCAAGAGCCACTTTCAAGAGCACTACTGCTTTATTTGGGGATATGAATATCCTACATTCATAATGGACGATGAATACGAAATCATCATGAAAGCAGGTAAAGACACCACTAAGGCCATAAGACAGGCAGTTCCAGATAAAATCTCTATTGATGGAATAGAATGGACTGGCTATGATTGATTTCGACTCCTGAGTAGGAGGTAAAACTGCTCATGGTATCAAAGTAATACCATATGGTTGTATTTGGCTTTGCCAAAGTAGTGTAAATACAACCATATCCTCTTGGAGTCTGGATTTAATGCTTCGGGGAACAAATGAAGCATTATTACTTTATTGGAGGTATTAATTATGAATAACAAGAATTGGATAAAAAACACGAATGAAGTTCAAGCATGGCTTGAACGAGGCGATAGAGGAGACAATGGTACTGCTATTGAATTGTCTATTATGCTTGGAAATAACTGCAACGACGATGATTTGAGGTCTACCTATTGGACGGCTATTCGGTCAATTGGGAGCACTTTCGAGGATTTCCCGAAAGCCCGTCGAGGTCGAGAATCAGCATTACCAGAAGATATAGATGCTCTTGCGGTTTCTGTAAAGAATCAGGTAATCGCTGCCTTTGCGGATATTACTAATCCTGAACTCATTACCACCGTAATTCTCCCTCATGGGCGAACTGGTGGTTCTTACGACAACATTGGCGAATTGGCTCAATCTATGGGCAAAAAGGCTTATGACGCTCTGGTTAAGGGCTATAAAGAAGGTCGCTGGGATGGCACTATGAATGATGAAATCCCTGCAATGACCCCACCTGCGGTCAAATCCGCTGAAGGAGGTCAAGAAGAGGAATGATGCGGATTTGTTCCCCGTAGCCCCATTACTGGGGTTACGTTACACTCGCAAAGCAAACCATATGGTTGTTCTTTGACACAACCTTGTATTAGGTCTAATAAATCAATATAGGTATGATGGAAGCAATAGCAGCATTAATAGGAGCACACGAAGCAGGAATAGACAATATAACCCTTAGAACGGTTACTTTATGCCCAGAATGCGGCTCTAAGGTTTCTGGTCGTCAATTGCGTTGGAACTTCTGTAAGTGTGGATATAATGATACTCACGAAGAAAAGAACAAAACCCCTAAATGGAAAAGAGGGCATGAAATCACTATAAAAGTAGTGGGTGCTAGTCGTTAATAGCGGCGGCCTTCGGGTCGATATCAAAGTTATACTCCCATATGGTTGTAATTAGTTTAATAAGTATCAGTTTCTTTAACAATAGAGAATAATGAATATATTGCTCTACTTGCTTATAAACAATGTTTTTGTAGTTACGTAATGCGTTCTATAGTTATTTGTTCATGCATTCTTTTATAGCCACTTATTAACGCCTTCTGATACTTATTAAACTATTTAAAGCCATATTAGAATACCCAACCATATGGCTTTGTTTCAAAATTTTTAATTCTTCTCATTTAAAGCATTTGATTTAAAAGCCCTATTTTGAAGCATTATCTTTAATTCTTTCAAGGTAAAACCGCCAGTATTATAGTCTATGGCTTCCTCCCATTACTTGTTACAGATGTCTGCTGAACAACAAGCATTACAACACCTTAACGTGATATTCACCCTAATCAAAGAAACCCTCCAAGAAGCCCAAAAGAATAGGGAACAATCAAGAGAACTGTCAAATACCGAGAATAAGGCTCTATTAGATATAACCAGTAAATTGAAACAAGTTCGCTCAAACCTCGACAAATACTTAAAAGCCTTCCGTGTACAAACCTCATTAGACCAATTTGACCAAAATACTGACGAATAGTAACTTAAAGCATTTAAATAAATAACAACTTTTGATAAAGCCATTTCTTTTAACAGCATTTTTACACAGCCGCCAAACTCATTATCTTTAAAGGAGCAAATTTAAATGAACAGTTTTTATTCTGGGAATACAAATGAATAGATTTAAATGAGGGCGCAAGTGCCAAAAAAATTACGAGCCAAATTTTGAGAAAAATTCATTATGAACAAAGTGATTATTATGTGGAAAGACGAGATTAAAAAAGAGATTCCCGATAAAGTTTCTTATGATTCATCACTTATGCGAGAAAGGCTAAAGGCAATTAGCGAATATACAGATGGTCTTGTAGGGAAGGTATTTACTACTAAGGAAGATATGGAACTTAATCAATTAATTATGGATTTAGTTAATGAATATGATGGGAAGCCGCCAAAAAATTAAGGTGATTATTATGACATGGAAAGACTTAATGAAAGAAGATAAGATATTTAGTTTCAATATGAATTCTCCTGAAAATAGGGATTTAAAAAATGAGGCTATGAACAGAATATTACAAAAGGTTTATTCTGCGCCTGAATTAGAATTACTTATTATAGAAATGATGAATAGAATTTCTGGTAAATAAAATTCCAGCCCAAATTTTGAGAAAAAGTGATTATTATGACATGGAAAAACGAGATTAGAAAAGAAAAGAAAGATGATGACTATGATGAATATAGAGATGGGGAAACCCTTCAGGCTAATAATATGATTAGAGATACAAGAAGTGCAGAATCATATAAAACTGGAGATAGTAGTAGACAAAATACTACAAAAGAAATACTTGATAAAATAGCAGAAGAAATAAGAGATGCTTTTGAAGGTATAGATTATAACCTGCTAATGAATGTAATAATGCCTCATGGTAGAACTAAAACATTCAAGGATAAGGAAGAATTAGTTGATGATATGGTTGAAACTGCTATTAATAGAATTAAGTCTCAACTCAAGTGATTATTATGACAAGATGTACATTACTCGATAAATGGTTTGATGCTGAATCAAAGCGTTTAGACGAAGAAGAAACAAAACAAAAGAAAGATTTAATTACTGGTGAGAAAAGATGAGTTGGCAAAATATACTCAAAGAA
>TARA_R110001599_G_scaffold93922_1_pt1 | contig 10720 bp, 7 predicted proteins | sample TARA_R110001599 | Tara Oceans TARA_R110001599 (sample SAMEA4398360) | marine metagenome | biome: Polar Biome; feature: [MES] marine water layer (ENVO:01000295) within the mesopelagic zone...; material: water (ENVO:00002006), including particulate matter (ENVO:01000060) such as...... | reverse complement strand
GAAGAATGGTGGGCGATTGACGATCTTAAGGTGTCGACCGAGATACCAGATTACTTGATAGGTGATTTAAAGAGTGCCGCTCCACCCAACCCGCCTCTAAATATTACTCTCGAATAATTTTCCGATTACCAATCAACCGGGCGTATCACGGATGAGCCCGGTTGATTTATGGGGCTGGGCAAGGTGGGGCTACCAAGCAGACTCAAATATTAAAAAGCTAACATCACTCAATTAGATTTTTTGAGGGCTCCCTTTAGCAGTCCGATGCTTCTACCGGTTAAATAGAGTAAGTCCAGAAAGTATATTTGGAGTAAAACATGCGGAGTCAATGTAAAATAGCGCGCACGATACATACGCTTATATGAAAGCAGAGCAGGAATAAGGCTGCATAATGCTAAGTTAATAAGAAATTGTTTGTTACCTGACAAAAAGATACTCTGTATGATTAGAAGAGAGGACGAAAAAAGAAACGTTAATGTAATGAAAAATACCGGATCCTTTAACGAGTTTCCTAAATTGATTAAATAATTTTCAGAATGCCAGATTTGACGCCGTACAAATTGCAAAGGAGTTTTTGCATTCCCTAAATGAGTGACATCTAATGCATGATCAATAATCACAGACATGTTGTTCGATTCAATCCGATTGTGCAGGTCTGTATCCTCACCAGAAGATACTCTCTCATTAAAGCCACCTATGTGTAAAAAAAGATCCTTCGGTATCATCGTACTTGCGCCGATCAGGTGTTTCGGTAAGATGGGTCGGCCTTTGTTCACCAAAAGCCATGACGTTTCAATCCAGGTTGCGTTGTTGGGCAGCTTGGCACCGCCTCCATGAGCACAGTTAGGGTGTTCTTCGATTAGCTTTTCCGCTCTGTTTAACCATTCGTTGTCCAGAAGGCAGTCAGCGTCGATGAAAATGAGTATTTCCCCGTGCGCCTGATCTGCGCCATAGTTTCTTACAGCGCCAACATTCCCCTCCGGTAACTGAAACACTCTCGCTCGTCCTGAGCTAACGGCAATCTGATGGCTCCGATCCTCGGAACCATTGTCTACTACAATGACTTCATATTGAGTGTTGTCGTAATCAGAGTTAAAAATGGATTGAAGACATGAGCCAATATGTTCTTCCTCGTTATAAACAGGTATCACTATAGAAAAATAGGGCAAAGCGTTCTCTGTTTTATGTTTTTTGTTCATTTTTCCCTAATCACCGAACGAAATTTATCAATACGACCACGCAGAGCTTCTGGTGCCTGCTCAAGAACTACTTTTTTTCTGCATTTTCATGTGTGACTTCACGGCCTTAAATTTACCATTGCGACTTTTTTCAATATTTTCTACAAAATTTATCTCAAAGTGAATTTCGCTTCCAAACTTTTTACTAAGCTTCTCCAGAATTTGTTTTTTGGGTACATAAGCCGTTTCCGATAACCTTACAATAAGGATTTCGCAATAATCGATGCTATGTTGGATTATTTGGGCTTCTTTAATATTTTCAAAAAAACCAAAAATCTCTCCAGTTCTTCCAATTCTTCGACCATCTGGTGTATGTATTTGGTCGTCTACTCTGCCAGTAAAAGTTTTTATAGAAAATTCGCCAAAGCCCTCGGCCGTGTCCCCGATTTCATAGCGAAGCAAAGGCATAACAGTATTTGTCAAGGACGTTCCTATTATTCGGCCAGAGCTTGAAGCGAAACTCTGATCATCAATGATCTCATGCACCCCCAGTATTGGATTGACGACGTATGAAAGGTCTTTCCCTTGCCCAGCGAACAGAATATACTCCGCCGTTCCGTAATAATCGTAGATAGTGCATCCAAATACTCGCTCTATAATTTTTCGCTGCCAACTAAATAGCGTTTCGGAGTTTGTAACGATGATCTTTGGTTTGAAGGATGGCGTTCGGTTGTTTTCGGAATAAAGGGTTGCCAGGTTGTAGATTGCTGAAGGGTAGCCAATTAACTCATCTGGATTAAACCCGGCTAGTTCATTATCGTAATGCCCTAACGTTTTACTACTCAAGTGGTATGTAGAGAAAATCGCCTGATTTTCTGATTTATTAAATCGAAAAAAAGGAGGGTTATTGTCGGAATAGCTTTTTATCAGTCGTCCGGCAAAGGTGGCTCTTTTAGCGCCGAAACTGACGCCGTGATTAATCTCATGATCAACCAGTAGCGCCATTGCTAATTGGTATGTGTTTTTGTCCATGTGAATGGTGAATGGTGTGCCCGTTGTCCCGCTGGTTTTTTGAGTAATGTAACTTTTGGCAGTAGGGTTAATCAAGCTATCAATGTTCTCTATTACCGTTCTCTTTGTGAGTATTGGTAGTTTTTGAAGATCGTCTTTATTAGAGATTTGTGTATAATTAATTCCGTGATCAGAAAAAAGCTTTTGATAGAAAGGGATTTTTTCTCCGCAAAATCGGATCATGCTCTCTATTTTTTCACTCTGATAGTCCGTTTTCTCCCGTTCACTGAGTACGTTAATCTCTTGAATTTCAAGAAGCTTATCGTTCAGGTTCTGATAGCGCTTAGAAAACTGCATTCTACCAGCGAGGCTGACGAGAAAATTTTGGGCTCGTGGTGAGGATGAATAATAAATATGCTCCTTGAGATTCATTACTTTACCCTGTGCTTTTTGTTTAATCCTGAATTAAGCTCTTTTGCGCGGATGTCAACCAGTTTTGAGAGCGACCAGAGGTGCATGTGATAAGGTGTATCAATGGTGTGAACATCCAACGGACGCTCAAATTTTCCTGTCTTGAAAGACATCTGATCTAAAGTAAACAGAAACATCTTTGAATAATATTCCAGTTGGTCTTTAAATCGATTTATTGCTATTGCTACAGGGGATTTATCGTGTTTCGTTTTCATATACAGCAGAAATTCTTTTCGCAGCATAGTGTTTCTAGGTAGGTCATAGAACGTTGCTATCGCACGTTTCTTTCTGCCGAAATTGTTTCTTCCAATTCCTCGCGATTCGACGATTCTTCGTGGGATAGGGCGATCATAGTCGCCGCCAACGGACCATTTTGACATTGCTTCGGAGGCGGACAGGTGGTTGATAGAAACAATACTCTGGGCATACATCATAGGAACAGGTACATCAATAAATCCAGATTTAAGCCTTACTTCTGAAAGTGTCAGTCCGGATGCCCCTGGTTTTAAGATATCATCTGTTAACGCCTCTTTTGGAGGAGCTAAGCCCCAGACCGTATCGCCGTGATAACCGGTAAAAACTATGCCAGGCTTTTTATTGCTTGCAATGATTTCATGCATCTTGTAAAGCTGTAATTCTGGTCCTCCAGTGGTCGCAGCGAGAAAATACAGTTCGTCGTTACCTATATCGAGATCGTTAAAATCCAGATACGTCACATTTAAACCAAGCTTCTCGGCAATTTCTGTACCATCATCATTAATAAAGTTTTTACTGAAAAAGCCTAGAACAGATGAGTTGGAAGCCTTGCTTGTAAATGCAGTTTTTATTGGAAGATCTGCAGTTAATGCCGTGACTGCAGTTGAGTCATAACCTTTAGAAATGGTAGTGTATAGATCAATTGATTTATTTCGAAGGGGGGAGGATGAATTTAAATAAATTTTTTCGAGATCAGAAGTAATTGTAGAAATATAATGTTCATAGTTCAAAAAGTCTGGATTCTTCGGTCTTTTTCTAATGCTTGAGCCTTTTCGGTTTATTATTATTGGGTGATAAAAATATTGTTTCAGGCTTGCAATGGAATCGCTTATTATTGGATAATCGTTTATGTATTTATTAATGCCGCTTTGAATAGTATCTGTTTGGATTTTATAGTTATGAGATGGAACTAGCTTTGACTTTGTTCTCGCTAGAATTTCAATAAGGCTATTTGATATAAAGTATTTGTCTTTTGATTCTCCTATAAATATACGGTCGACAAGCCCAGTTGAAGGTACGGCTACAAGTTCGTCATTTGATATTTTAAGACCGCTGCCAAAAAAATGGTTGGATGTATCGCAGTCAAGATCTTTATAACTTCCATCCCAAACTCCCTCCACTACAAAATCGTCACCAACTTCGACGTCCTGTCCATGGTAAATAATAAGATGGTTATCGACTAATGTATACTCAGCTATCCAAGCGAGTCGCGATAAAATCAGATCTTCTATTTTTACGAACATTAATTTATATCCGCTTCCAAGTGATTCGGTTATCCTATTTAAAATAAATTACAGATATCGTGGATATTAAACGTTGTTGGCTCCAGACCCAAATAGGGCTAGCTTCAGATTAACGAGCGACGGCTTAGGAAAATTTCGTTGAGGAAAGTCAAGACCGTAAGACATTAATAGTTCTCTGTTTTGTGGTGAAAGATATCCGTGACCAAAAAGTTGTTCTGATATCATGCACCACTGATCGTTTCCTTCTATAATTATGGGGATATCTTTATCCATCAGTACGTCCCAGCCTATCGAATTCATAGATTCAACTGTTGATGCTGCTTTTATACAGGTAGATAGAACGTCACTCCAGTTAGGTATGTTGACACCAAGTATTGGGAATAATGTATCCGGGTGCTCGGAGACAAATTTACCTTGCATGCCTATAGTCGTCCTACAGTTGACGATAGAGCCCGATTTAATGTCAATGCTAGCTAGCAAGCCGCCTGAGCCAGCGTTGCTAGTTATGGAGTTTGCTCGCCCTAGTCGCATTGAAGCGCTAGTGATGTGGATATCGCCGTTAGGAAGCTTTAGTGTGATGATTCTTATGTTTGGAGATGCATCTGGAGAAATACATTTTAGTGTATCGTTGCTAGACGATTTATACTCAAATAGGATAAAGCCACGGTCTAGATTTTCACAATTCTTGGTTAAAAACTCAAAAAATTCAATAGTATTCATCGCTTGATTTTTAATATTGAAGGGACTGTCCTCACCTTTACTATATATTACAAGATAGATGCCTTGTCCCGATGTACCCTTTGATGGTTTAACAAAAAAATTAGTTACCTTATGGGATGATAATATGTGATGGATTGTGGAAGGGGTGATTAAGTCAAAGTTTAAATCACTCCTCTTGTTGGGGCCCGCATAGCCAATCGTGACAGGAATAGGAACATCTGCTTTTTGCATCGCGTTCTTGAATAAAAGTTTGTCGAGAAGAACCTCTCGAATAGGGCTATTCAGGGTGGCGAGATGTTTTTTGAAATGGACTGAATTGGGCATATAGTCCAAGCTATAAGATGTCGAAGCTTTTTTTGAATGAAGGCCATACGTGAAATATTCTCCAGGTGACAGGCCTTGACGTGAACTGTAGTTGAATAAATCCAATAATACTTGAAAAATAGATTTATTCTCCTTTTTTTTCGTTTCGCTGATTACATGTGCGATTTTATTATTTAAACCACCCATAGCTATCTATCTCTTCAGTAAATTTTAGGAATTCCCTACATAATTAATAATATCGGAGTTTTATTGATAGGTGCTTCCCCAGCTGTAGTTTAAACGAGGTGCTCTGTTATGCAAAAGCTCTTCATGGTATTGATGGTTTAATAGTTTCTATTTTATTTTAAGATAATAGTCGATGGTTTTTAATTTGCAAAGCATATCTAGCGTCGAACCCGCATCAATCGAATTTTCAGGATTGCATTCAAGAGTCTTATGCATTCTCTTTTTGTCCCATATAGTTAAGCTGAGACTATCGGTGATTTCGTTCAAAACGTTGAGTTGGTATAAGTGTTCATAATTAAACCAACCTAATCTAGGTTGGTTCGTTCCAGCAAGCTTCCGGCATTGCTCGAACACGATACGAGCACCTCGGGAGAGTTCTTGAAAAAAAATCGGGTATTTTGCGGGTATCAGAGTTGCGGCCAGTGAATAATCGAGCAATCCGGGATTATTGGATTTTAATAGTTTTCGATTCAGTTTGTTGTGGACTCTACTGTCAAATGGAATTAGTTGAACTATTTCAGCTAACTCATCGTCGGCAAAAGGTGCAATGTACCCTGAGGTAGATGACGCAGCTTGTGCTTGTTTCAAAATATATTGGCGTGCTCTATGCTCCATATTGAATACCTCTATGGCGCTCTGCCAATCGCCTGTTTTTTCAAAAGCTGAGTCTAATTTTCCCCCTATTATGCGCTTGGTGGACTTCGCAGAATCGGCAAGAATATTACGTCCTTCAGGTGAGAGAAACCAGTGATCAGGCGCAGGTGTGGTAAAAAGCTCCAGTGCCTTCGAAAACTGTTCGTCCGCGATTAACCTTCCGTTCAGCAGTGAAGCTGATGCCAATAACTTCTGAAACCTGCTTCCCATACTCAATAAACCGTAGTGGCCACCTAGAAATTCGCCTAAAACGCCGCTAGAAAGCGGAGCGCTATAGGTGTTTTGTGCGCGCTGACCCGCGATATACCACACAGGAAAAACACAAAACCCGAGTTCTTCAAGCATAAGGTCGAGGAGATCTGATGAGATGTCCAGATTTTTAATATCAGAAAACACATGATCCATGCGTAGGCTACCGGTGAGGCCACGGGATATGGATATTTCTCTGCTGGAAAGATCACCATGTGTATAGGCAGTGCGGTAATTTTCCGGGCCGGTCATGAGTAATGTGCGGGAGTCCCATCCAGCCGACATCATGAGTACGGAAGGGGTGTGTTCCCGTAATACTGTAGAAATTCTCTCAGAGAGGGCATCTACTAGCTCGTCAACGGTGTAGGTCTCCATTGATCGAGTTTTCCCTGCTTCAGAAGTCGTACGCCTGATCCGGAATGCACTCTCGCTACTTGCGGTTAATGTTTCATTCGGAAGAGTTTGTTCTACGTTATGGAAAAATGTACTCGAACCGATTGTGTATCCCGAGTTTAAATACTGTTGAATGGCGGGCCAATTGGGGGCGTTTCCTTCGAGACTCAGGTTGTCCAGCCGGTTAGATATTTCTAAGTTGTCATTTTGATCCCTGCAATAGTAGATCAGAGCAGAACCTAAGCGATCGGTGTTGATTACTATATTGCCGGAGGCTTTGTTATATTGGATGAAGGTTCCCTGGCCCGGCGGGCCGCTTGTGATATCCTTCGAAATCGTAGGTCTCGTAGCTTCTCCGATAAAAATAGTAAAGCCTTCGTCGTTAAATACATGTTGAATATGTTTTTCGTTGTGGGTACGTATATAAAGTGAACATAAGTTGTCCGAGTAAACAGGGCGGAAATTGGAGGTGTGCGCTTGTTCGCTTCCGGTTTTTATTAAAAAAGAGGTTGGTTTCATTCGCATGGGCCTTCTAATTCACGGTAGCTCATTACAGCAGCTGGATTTCCAGCGACCACTGTACCCTCTTGAGTCACATCTTTTGTAACAACTGCTCCGGCAGCCACAATCGAATGACCAGCGATGCTGCACATAACAACGGAACTGTTGCCAATCCAGCAATCTGCGCCAATTTTAATTTTTTCGAACGCTCCACCTTGCTCCTTGATTGGTAAGGTTGGATCGCTGAAATGATGTTGGTGCTTACCGCTCAGTATATGTACGCCGCTACCTAATAGAGTGTTTTTGCCAATCTTACATTTTCCGATGTTGCACTGCGGGCCAATGTACACGCCTTTGTGGATGGAGGTATCCCGATGTGAGAGGATTGTTAGGAAGCCTACAGCGATTTCGTCTGAGGTATCTGGGCAGGTAAGCCGGTAGAAGGCCGCGCGAACGTACCCCCCCATTTTTCCCGGAATCAGGCTTAGAGCTTGAGAGAAGGTTTGGAATGTGCCGTCTGGATTACCCAATAAGCTGAGGAGCAAGTAAAGGGCATATATAGGTAAGGTCAGTAACAAGAACGTGTTTTTTACTGTTCTCTTTAATGTGTAGCGCATGGTCAGGATCGGTCCAGTCGTGTGTTCAGCCAGAGCATCTCGCGGGATGGCCGAAAGGTAAAGATGGCCCGTAGCGTTCGTGCGGCAATGCGTAAGATCAGTAGTCTCCACGTGAGTACCGGTGGGGCCCAATAACGAGGCAGGTGCATTTCGAGGTCATCAAGCGGTTGAAGTACTGAGGTTGTAAGGAGCTGCGGGCCATGATTTTGCATGAGAATCACGAGTATTCTCGTGAAGTGAGCTTCTTGACTGGATTGAAGTGTCCTTGTGGCATCTTCAAGCCATTTTTGGCCTGCTTTGCAATATTGTATGGCATTCTCGTGATCGAGCTCGGCTGCCTGAAACATGATCATCGATTTTCTTATGTCCTGCGCTACCCAGGTGTCGTTCGCAAATTCAAGCTGAGTTTTATCGGTCAGGAAAAGGCGCTCATTTTCGCGCATCCAGCGTGTATAACGCAGCAGTGATTCTTTGGTGAACTCGTATTGTTCATCCGTGCTGTCTACTTGGCGCTTCAGGTAAAGGTAGCGGAAAAGACTCGCGAGCAGAACCAGATATGACCATCGGTTCTCAACGTCCAGCAGATCCCGTTGCTCAATGTCGTCTGCCGGGTGAATGGTATATCTGATTACGAATTCTGCACGTTTGAGCCATGGGCCTTCTTCGTCAAGTAGCCACGCATCCAACAGTGTGTTCAGATAGTTTCCGGTTCCGCGTGTAAAAAGGTATCTGTGGGTGGTTACCTGCTCTCCCCGGATCATTTTTTTAGCCGTTCGTATCTCTCTTCTTTTGAGAGCAAGTATCTGTTCAAAGAACCCGCCCTGGCCTTCATGAAGGGCGGTCATCCACTGAGCAAGTTCAAGAACGGCTTGTCGTGATTTTTCGTTTCCAGTTAGATAATGGTGATACAGGAGGCCGGTCGAATAGCAGTGTTCTTCAGCAGGCCCGCCACCGGTTTGTCCCGGAGTTGAGCTGGAGTCGTTATGTCGGGAGAAAGTTCTGTGAGTCGCAGTTTGGGCATCCAGGTAGTGGTCTGTGTGCCAGAACAGGCCGTTGTTGTATTCGGCTTTATCTTCATTGGTATGATAGATGTCGATGTCTACAACATGGCGAGCCAAATCGTCCATCAACTGAAACCAACGCCTATCCCCGGTTAGGGCAAACTGTCTTGCGAAACCGTAGATAGGATCGTACTGGTTGTTGTAATGAGAGATGAATGGCGGCTGCCCCTCGCTCTGATAAAGCGTTTCATGATCTGCAAAAATATCGCCAAAGTTACGCCAGCCAAATTCATCAATAACCTCTCTTTTGGCAAAGAAGTTAGAGCTTCCGTTCAGGCCTTCAGCTATGAGTTCGTCGAGACCGCTGGGTTGAGTATTGGCCTTGAACCACGGAAACGCATCTGCACGCTCATAACACTCAGGGGAAAGTACTGGTACCAGTGGTGTATAAGCTGTTGCATGGATGCTGTTATTGGCGTGATGGGCCATCAAGCACCTTAGAGTCTTTCTTTCGCCACCCTGTAGCTCATAAGCGCCCTTGGCATCTTTCGGGAACAGGCCGATTGTTACCTTGTTTCCTTCTTTGCGCAGGCTGGTTGGAAAGTTCTGCCAAAAGCTGGGCACTGCCAATTCGAGTTGTCCGTAATCGTGCTCAATACTGACGAGGGGGTTGGCACGCTTACCTTCGTGCAGTAGCTTGCTCGCGTTAGTGAGCCTATAACCACAGAACTGGGCCGTTATTTCACCGTTAGAGCCTACGTGATTCCGGCTTTGCCAATTCTCGCCACCACTTGAGTCTTGGTAGAGATTGAAATCAACAAGAGAAAAAACACTTGGGTTTTTATCTGTGGCCAGTGGAGTGACTTTGGCATTGCTCGTGGCTGGCAGTGTCGTTTGTACCGCGAGCTCCCGGAAGTAAACTGAGCCTGGATCCCCTAAATCCCATAAGCCGCCAGGATGACGGGCTCGTTTGGGGTTGTGGGTTACCAGCTCCACTTGTAATAGCCCGGTCTCCAGAAAAATGCGCAGTTCACAGTCAAACCGTGCGAGAGGCCCGTTGTCTTGCTTTAGCCATTGGCCTTGTAAAGTGGCGGTGATGAAAACGGGGCCTTTATTGGTAATTTCCCATCTGTTATCTGCTTTAGCTGTGCAGGGCACTCCTGCGTCATCGTACAGGGTCACTGTCGACGGAAGGCCTTCCTCGTTGTTGTTATAGACCTGCCACGCCAAGCTATTTGACTGTATAGCAATGCTACCCGTTGAGGTGTGGATCACAAGACTTTCAGTCGTTTGGTTAACAACAGGCTCAGGAGGACAGGGGGAGCGTGTTTGTCGATAGGCCAAGACAAGGTCTTTCTGGCTGTTTGGCTCCAGGCTGATCAAAAAACTGACGTGAACCCAACGTATGCTGCCGTCTGGCCAATGAGCAAGGGGTTCGAGCTGCACAGTGAGAGGCTTCTCGCCATTCATAAGTGCGAGATGGTGGATGGTCTGCACGGCGCCTTTAGGCAACGGAATGCCAAGACTTACTGGCTCATCAATGCGAGCCGCACCGTTTTGTTCCTCTATTCGAATGGCTATATTTTCCATAAATCTGCCCACTGCTTAACTCCCTGTTTGTTGCATAGGATAATCCGCCGGGCAGGTAACATAAAGCCGCATTTTAACGGAGCTACAACTTGGCGGCTCTCATCTTTCGCGGGCCTGGTTGACCAGATAACGAAGCTGCCCCCATTCTTCTGTTCCCTTAAGTAGGAATAAACCGATAATCCCAGTGCTGAGTGCTGCGGTTGTAACGTGCAAGCTACCAAGCAATAAAAACTGCAACAAATAATGACTGCCTGAAAGATCTAAGGATTGAATCACGAAAACTGCCA
>TARA_R110001599_G_scaffold2304_8_pt1 | contig 10721 bp, 11 predicted proteins | sample TARA_R110001599 | Tara Oceans TARA_R110001599 (sample SAMEA4398360) | marine metagenome | biome: Polar Biome; feature: [MES] marine water layer (ENVO:01000295) within the mesopelagic zone...; material: water (ENVO:00002006), including particulate matter (ENVO:01000060) such as...... | reverse complement strand
GGCACAAAATGATTGTTGAGTGTACCATAAGCTTCCTCGCATTCGGATAGACCTTTCGCATGCCTGATTATCTCGGACACATACTCTGTATGTTCTGAAATTCCCACGGGACTGTTCAAAAGTATCTCAATGGCGCCGTAATGTTCAAGCGCCTTTCCTTGAAGCTGCACCATGGCTGCTTCTAAATTTTTAAGTGAGGGCATTTTTTCTCCTATTTGTATGTCTCAATAAATTTTTTTATGTCGTCTTTGTAATACCATGTTTCTTTGTCGGGCTGCTTAGGCTCTTTGAGAAACTTTACCTGTGTTTCGACACCAGATGTTTTAGCTAAACAGATAGAGGGTATTCCCTCAAATCCATATTTCTTTTCAATATACTCGCCGTCGTTAGCCATGTTAAAAGCATAGAACTTTACATCTTCGTATATCTCGGGCAATTCTTTATAAAACGTCGATAGGTTGTGACATAGATAGCAGTGCTCTCCATAGAATTTTATAACAACTGCGTGTTGTTCTTCGACGCCTCCGTCTAGAATCATCTCTAGACTTTTTCTATCAATTCTCGTTATTTTGTTTTCCATTTTGTTTTAATATCTCCTTTGCTGTGTTAATGCAGTCCGGGCAAAATAATCTTACAATCTCTTGCTTGACGACCACTGACCATGTTTGTACCATGTCCTTATCTTTCTTATCAAACTCTTTCATGCAGGCGTTGCATTGCTGCGGTAAGTTGCCAAACTGGGAAATTTTTTGCGCGAGGTTTTCTGATACATCTTTCGACATATGTTTATCAAGCGCGCGGCGTTGTTTACGATTCACCGGTTCATGGCCCCAAAGATCTGTTGGCGGTTGCTTCCATCAAACACTACGACGGCTGATGGGAACGGTGCGCTATTCTCACACTCTCCGAATTTAAGCCGGCCCTTGATAAAATAAACTTCATCAGCCTTCATAACATATTCGTGCCAGTACTTCGTATCTGTGCGGGCCGGTATCAGCATCACAGCTCGGGTACCTTCGGCGCGCGTTTCTTCATAGGCTTTCTTGATCCAGGCCTCAATGCCGCGTCCATATGGCGGATTGATAAAACAAGTAAATCCTTCCCATTTTTTGGAAAGACCATTTTCTGCCTCTGTAAAGAAATTGGCGCACTTAGTGTTAGCTGGATCGGCACATGGGTCCAGATCAAACGGCCCAAACCGCCAATCTAGTTTGTTAAAAAATTCTACTGGAGTTGACCAGTTCCCCGTCTTAGACGAGAACATTGTTAATTGTGTGGTTTTATTCATTTTGTTTCCTTTTAATGATTAGTGGTTTGTAGTGTGGGGATTAGTGCTAGCATTTCTGCTACCTTGTCTTGCTGTACTTTGAACACAACTTGGGACGACTTGTTCGCATTACTCTTGCCCAAGAGCGCTGTTACCCCGTTATTTAATACAAGGCGGCCGCGAAGGCCGAGATCATGTTCATTACCTTCCGAGTCATTAAACACAATCTTTGCGGACGTCTTACCTCTTCCCCACTTAAAAACAGGGGTGTAGTGGCGAATCGCATTGTACAAAGGAGTGTCCTTGAAGTCGTAAGCGTAGTCGGTTTTTGTAGAGGTGTCGGTGACGACAACCTTCATGTCTTTATTCTTATCAGCAACATGTTCTTGCAAGATTTGCCTAAGCATGTTTCCACTCATTTCTTTCATCGTATTATGACTGGCCTCTGTAAACTTCTCTCTAGCAGCGCTAACACTAATATCTGACAGGCGTAGAGACGACACAAGATTCTTAATTGGAACAAAGAAATTGTCTTGATTAATTACTCGGCTTGTATTGATGTAGTCAAATGAGCCAGAGTAAATACTTTTCTTGCGCTTAGCAGAAATCAGTTTTGTCTTGTTTGAGTCCACTACTTCAAGGTCTTGCTTGTACTGGGTGCCGCCGCGGTGGAGCACATCAAAATCTTCAAGCAAATCTGGGTACAAAGACCTTGCAAGGCCTCCGAGTAGCCTAGCTTGCAAGCTAATTTCGTTAGTAATCCCCTCTCCATGTACTGAGCCGTCTGTTCTATAAGCCATTATGTTTCTTCCTTAATTCTTTTTTTGCAAATTTCTATTGCGTCTGGGTTTTTGTCTATGAGAATGAAATCTCGGTTTAGTAGTTTAGCAGCGACACCAGTGGTTCCTGATCCTGCTACTGGATCTAGTATAACATCCCCTTCATCGGTCGTCAACTTAATAATCCTCTTTAGCAGAGAAACTGGCTTTTGTGTTGGGTAGCGCCGAGATTCAGTGCCTTGTGCTATCGAATGTATATCATCCCACAGGTCGGTACAAGGCTTACCCAGAGACTCATGTTTATAAATCTTCTTATATGGATTTGCGCCTTCTTTAGTCGGGAAGTGTACTCGGTCATCATCTATGAGCCCCAACAGGTCTTGCTTGGAAAGGCGCCAACCATTCTCTGGTTCGTATGCCTTATCATCGTGGTTTAATGAATACAATCTGTCCTTGTTTTTGGTGCGCTGTGTAGCGGTGTAAACAATGTGCCCGAGCGCGTAGTTGCCTCTAGAATCTTTGTTTTTGTAAGAATTCTTGGCGTAGTATTCATCCAATGGCTGGTACGTCATGTTGAATTTAGGTTTTTTAACATTTGAACACCATAAGATCACATCGATAGTGGAGCCAAGCTTTGTCTTGACGTTATTCTTTGAACGGGAACGCTTCCAAAAGATAGGCTGTACCTTTTTAAAATGTTTTTCACAAATTACCAAAGGCACAGCCATTTCATTAGCTGATATATGAAAAAATAGCGACCCGTTTTTTTTGAGAAGCCTCTTGCATTCATGCACTATTGGTTCAACAAGATTGGTGTATTCCAAATTACTACTAAATACATCGTCAAAGCCAAGCTCACTGTCTGGATTTAGCCTATACTTCGCATCCGAATTAAACGGAGGGTCCATATAGACACAATCTACAGACTCGTTTTGCATTTCTTTCAACAATTCCTGGCTGTCGCCTAGGATGTATTTAGGCATTCGCGTTTCCAGAGCTACTATCGTCTTGGTCGGAGATAATTTCAAAGTTCTCAATTACCTCATCAATGCTGATCTTGCCCTTGTACAACCGATATGCTTTAACGGCTGCTCGGATCTCATCGGTGTTGAGCCAGCCATTCTCCCGGAACTCAGTACGTAGTTCTCGCTTTTGTTCTTGGTAGGGTTCAATGCAATCTTCGATTGCCTTCAAAGAGCGAACGTACTCCTTGACATATTGTTTCTTCTGGTCGTTTGTTGTAGCCATTATGGCCTCCTTATTTACTCTATTAATATAGCAAGGGAGGGCCGGCTTGTCAAGTGTTTATTCGACGTGGAATTTAAAAACTTGGTATATAAAATTTTTCATGAGTTGTTGTTTTTCTTCTTCCGTTTCACATTCAGCGTATTTATAATTATACGTTATTTTTTCTTGGTGAATCTTAGAATCTATCTCTTGGATTTTAATCCTCATCCATCTATTCTGTTGCTTGTAATTCTTGGGTGTTCTCACACCGAATCTATCAGAAAGCTCTAGGAGAAAATAATAACGTTCTTCTTTTAAGGCGGCTTGCGCTTCCTTGAACAGTTCAACTCTCTCTGCTTTTTCCTCTTCAGACAAGCCCAGCGAGCGATCAGGGTGTAAATACAAAGCTATCTTCTTAAACAGCTTTGCAAAAGACTCATATAATTCCTTGCTGTCCTTCTCCGAGACTTCGTCCGTAAATGCAGGTTCGGGTGTCTTGTGGTGTACTACCAATGCACCGTCTTCTTCAATCTCGCTCTCAGGCAGTTCAAGTGCTTCATGACTTTCGTGTTCTTCTATCTTGATTGTTTGAGCAGCTAACAGGTTTCTATTTAAATCAGCAAGATCGACTTGCTTTTGTGCACAAAAATCTTCAAGATACATTTGAAATTCTTGAGCATGTGAAGAGTTTATATCTTCAATAAACTCAAGCTCACTGTGTTTGAACTTCAGCTCATTTAAAGTTCTTTTCCACCTCAATAGGTTTGATGCACGCACATTGTATCCCCCGATAACTTAATTAGTCGGGGCCGGCATCCTATTTGAAATTAAATTTTATTTCTGTCGTTATTTTCATCTCTGGTACGTGTAATTTGTTGGCTAGATTATACTTTTTACATTCGTCGGCCTCTAAGAACCAGTCGGCGTGCCCTCTCTGGTGTACAATATCAAGAAAATAGTCTTTGTGGTGGCCACAATTCTCAGCCATCATGTGGTATATTTTTTGATTAAGGCGCTCGGTCTCTTCAGCTGAGGCTTTGATCTCTTCTACCTTACCATGCTCCATGGAGCTAACATCATGTATCATTACTGTAGAATCGGGGTCCATATATCGCATGCCCTCCGCGCCAAAGCTAAACAATATAGCCCCGCAAGACATCGCTTTGCCCTGAACAATGGTCGCGACCGGGATCTTGCTATGCCGGATGTCTGATATCATAGACATCAGGCTGTAAACTTGACCACCATAACTGTCGATGATAACAGGCAGTACTGGCTGGCCGGTATTCTGGGCTTTCATGACCGCAGAGGAAAAGGCTTTTGCCGAAGCTTCGTCAAACTTAGTGAGCCTAATGATAATTGGCAGATTTTCTATCAGCTTTGGCTCTTTGAGCATTGGGCTAAATGTTTTTATAACGTTCATATTTTATCCTAATAATTTAAAAGACTTTCCAATAGCGTAAGTGGAGAATCCCCACTGTTCATCGTATTTGAGTTTCGCCATGTATGGTCTGTTAATAAATATCTTGTCTTTCTCCGGACGCACTCCCCAGCATCTAATTTTTTCAGTTTCATTGTTAGAATCAATGACTTCAACAATCCAATAGTTCTTGCCGTTCTTTGTTTTCTTGGGGACGATCTTCCGAGGAATAAACCAGCACACACACAAATCTGTATCGAATTCTGAAATCGGTGGGATGTATTTTTCCCTAAGTCTGTTAATTGTATCAGCGCTGATTACTAGATTCATCGGAAACACTCCCGTCAGCTCAGATTTAAAATGAATTACCTCTTCCTCGGTAAAATCACCCTCCTTCTCATATGCTTCGATATTCTCAATGAATTTCTTTTTATTCTTTGGGCGATCAACGACTGCTGCGGACCAAAAATGCTTGCGGCCGGCGAACCGTTCATCAACAAGATTATCCATGGCGCCGGCACGACATAGTGCATCCAAAGCTTTCTTGTTCAACTTGGAATAGGTTATTTCTTCACGGAATAAGAGATCCTCGATATCATTGAATGGGCGATGATCAATAATTTGCTCAAGCGCCGAATCACCGAAACCCTTAATTGAAGTCAGGGGCTGAATCAAAGTCGTATTATCAGGTGCAATCTCCCAAACACGGCCAGACTTGTTCAAATCGACTGGGGCGATACTATATCCAAATGATTTTGCAATGTTTATCGCTTTCTCTTTACGTGTCTCTGGTTCTTTATCAAGGAACGCGGCCATCCATTCAGCCTCGTAGTAATTCAAGAGCCAGGCACACTGATAAGAGATAACACTGTAAGAAACTGCATGTGATTTATTGAAGCCGTACCCGGAGAAGTATTCAAACTTGTCCCATAGAGCTTGGGCTTCATCTCTGTCGATGCTTTTGTCGACACAGCCTGTAATAAACTTATCGTGTAGCTTGCCCTTAACCGAGCCCTTACCGGTTCCCTTCTTAGTCAGAACCTTGCGTAGCATATTACCCTCATCGAGAGTGAGACCACCAAGTTTATGAGCCAGCAAAGCAATTTGCTCCTGGAAAATAAGGAACCCGAATGTTTCTTCGGTGATATCGCGCGCCTCGTCGGATAGGTAGCTAATGCGATGTGGGTGGTTCTTTGCCTCTACATAATCAGCGTCGACCCCTGCCGATAGGGGGCCCGGGCGGAAGATAGAAGTGATCGCCGAGACATCAATGATATTGCGAGGCTTTACGCGAGTACAAAAACCTTGTGCACCGGTCTCAGTAAACTGAAACACTCCGGCCCACCTTCCAGCATGGAAAATATTTTCATATACGTTCTGATCATTCAAATCTATTACATCCGGGTGTAGGTTCCGATCATAATAGTCTTTTACTTGGTTGTATGTCGGTTCTTCGATATTGTGATGGCGCCTTAAGATATGCTGGATGCAGACTTCCATCATCTTCAAGGTGGCCAGACCAAGTAAATCAAATTTAATGAAGCCCATGGGCTCAAGATGCCGAACATTCTGGCCCTCTGACCATGGGGTTTGGCGTACACCGCCAGAATTAATTAGGGGCATATTCTCGTCTAAGTTTTCAGCAATCACCACACCGCCGGCGTGACGAGAACAGGAGCGTACCTGACCAACAAGGCCCTCCACGTGAGTTTTCACAGCTGGATTTTTGTCTAGAAAGGCACGTAGAGTTGGGGAAAACTCGATCACCTCTTCCCACGTGGGTACATAAACACCGGCCTTAATGCCGTGCTTTCGCTTGGCCTCTGGGGTAGCCTCCCGGATCATAATAGATGTCACAGTGTTAACATCTGTAAATGGAATATCATAAAGTTTAGAGATGTCTTTGATTAGTGATTTGAGTTGGAGCGTATTCCAGTTTGAGATTGGGGCCACCATGTTTGCGCCCCACATATCTACCAGCTTTTCTTTTAGAAGCATTGGGTAAGATACATCATAATCAATATCAGGGTAGTCTGTAGCATCTGACCGAAGGAATCGTGAGAACAGCAGTCCGTGCTTAATCGGATCAATCTGTGTAATACCCAAAGCATAGGCAACCAGTGAGCCGGCAGCGGAGCCGCGGCCCGGGCCAGCTAGCATCATATCGTTTGTAACATCGACAATAGCTTTCATTGTAAGGAAGTACTTTGAGAACCCACGGTCATCAATGACATTTAGCTCTCGTTTGAGTCGATCCGTATATTCTTTATCTTCGTGGAAGCCTTGGTCTTTTAATCCTTCTAACGAGAAGTTAACCAAAGCCTGTGTGGCTGTATACCCGGCCGGTACGACGAATTCGGGAAGGCGCACTGTATTATCGGGAAGAAACGATTCGATTCTCTCATGAGCAATCCTGTGTGTCTCTTCAATACTCTTCAGTACTACGTTATCATCATACTCAAAGCCCGTAGATTCCGAATACTCTTTGTAGCTTTCCCAGATCTGATCGCCGTTCTTGGGATATAACTCATAGCCTATTTCTGTGACGTCATCGGGAAGAAAGGAGTCTGAATCTTCTGCCCACTTGGGCTTGCCCTTGCCAAGCCAACCTAGACGCTTATAGAGTTCCCTATCCTTCCAAGCATCGGGGCCGGGGTAATGGCTGTCTGCTGTGGTGATTAATTCAACACCCTTCTCTTGTGCCGTCTGGATAACGTATTGATTCAGTTCATGTTGTTCTTTAATGTTGTTCCATTGAATCTCAGCATACCAGCGGTCGCCAAAAATATCTAACATGTTTTCAGTAGTCTCTCTCATCGCACCTAGAACAGCTTCTTCACCGTCGTCCCGGTTCTCCCAGTAGTTACCAGCGTAAACGCCGCCTAGGCACGCTGACGCGGCGATAATACCCTCATTATACTTCTTCAAGAGAGCGTAGTCAATGCGCGGGTATCGGTAAAAGTTTTCAGGTTGATAAGACTCTGAGATGAGTTTGAACAGATTGTTGAGTCCCGTCTGGTTTTGTACTAACAGAACCAAATGTCGACGGCGGCGTAGAATATCTTGAGTCTTCTTACTGTTACCCTCATCCTCAACTGTCGCGCCCGATTGGGCATCTTTCTTAATGCTCTTAGCGCGCTTCTTATCGGCCATGGCTTGGTCGTAGGCTTCTCGCCACTCAGCAATAGAAGGTGTAAAATAGGCTTCGCAACCGAAAATTGGCTTAAACTCCTTGCCTTCGGCCTGCATCTTCTTCGCATGCAAAACCTGATAGGCTAAGCCATTCATGTTGCCGTGGTCGGTGAGCGCTAAAGCGTCTGAACCGTTTTGATAAGCAAAATCCATATGATCTTGCGGAAAGCCGATAGCATCAAAAATTGAGCCGGCTACTGAGTGGGCGTGGAGCCCTACGAATTTAATGTTGGAATCTTTTCGATTCATTTTAATACCTCCTGAGTATTACATAGTATATTGTGTTTGTGGGGTGTTGTCAAGTTCTTAGAGGGCCTTTGTATAAAATTATTGCTGGCTAAATATTTCCGGTAGCCGGCCCAGTCGCCGGCATCCCAGAACCAATCGATCTCGTGCTTTGTTGCGCCGGACTCAGCAATCTCAGCGAAGACTGTATCAAGTTCAAATCTTCGGGCACTCCAGCGCTCATTAATTGGTAATTTTTTTGAGGGATATTTTTCATCTTCTTCAAGATTGTAGTAAGTGCGAGTGGTCTCCTTGTTCACAAAACGCCTGCAGTTTTTGAAATCTTCACCAAACATAGTAAAGGGTAAATGTTTGTTATCTTTAACAGTTTCCCCCATATGTGATAAGAAAAAATTGTTCTCATGGTGCGAGATTTGTTGTCGGTGTTCCCTCAATGAATAAATATTGAAGGCTGCATGTGGGAATGATACGTAGTATTTTTCAGGCACCACCCATTTAGATAGGCGTGAGGCCACATACCATGCTGAATGCATTCCGTAGAGTGCAGACCAGCCATAAGAATCACGGCGTTCTCTATCTTTAGGGTGTATCGGGACATAATAAATTGGGATCTCTTTTCGTTTATCTTTATAGAATTTTTCTTTTCGATAATAGTAAACGGGATCATAAGTCCATTCTCCGATAGTCTTCCTGATGATCGGGGCCATGTCGTCGTTGGCTACAATCCAGATAGTTTGGCATCCGGCGATGGCGCACTCAAATACAGATTTTTGTATCATTGAGAACCCTTCATCAAGCGGCAACAGGCACCAAGGATAAGTCAACCCAAAATTGTCCTCAAAATTAGCTATTGGTATAATACCGCCCAAATGTTGATGCACACTCATAGCTGCCTCAGATATCTTTCATAAAAAAAGGAAGATTTGTTAAGTTGTTTGATTAGGGTCTCCTGATCTGGAACATTTTTTGTTCTCAAGGGGGACGGTGGAACCTTCTGCCTACCAATAGTAGAAGTTTTAAAGTTATAATGCTTTGGCCGGCCATTGGGACCATAGCTGCTCAGCAGGCCTTTCATACCACGACTTTCCATTTCTTTAACCACCTTAAACCTAGCCATCGTTTCAGAGTAGTCAAAATCGTCTATTAAATCTTTGTCTACAATTGATATTGCGCAAGCGTCTTTTACTTTAGTGTTACCACAAATCCTATCTGACGAGTAAAACCAAATTTTACTAACAAAATCGTCGTTAGTCTCAATCAGGTCAATATCGTGCTTGCCCCCACTATTGAAAGCTATCCAGTCATGGCATATATAAGAATCGGGCTTTGAGACGCAGGTGAAATCGTATAACTTTTCATATCGTACTTCGGCAATTTTTGAGTATTCATTGAAACAAGTTATAGAGTTATTACCATGTCGTATACTTTTACAAAGATTAGCGGTAGGTGCGTGGCCACCAAGTGATAATAAAAAAAGCAATCTTTCCCAGAGTATCTCTTTGGCCGTACCGTACTTCTTTTCACCCTCAAAAGTGTTGAGGGTTTGGGTCATCTGCGGGATTTTTAAAAAGCCTAGATCTATTTGGGTCGACAAATAATCAAACCTAAATGGTCGTTCTATCTCCGCAAAATAAATTGGGTATTTGTTGTTGAAAGCAAACATAACAGCGTCTAAAGAACTGCCTACAACAATATCGCGGTGCTCTAAGATCAATCTTCTTTTCGTCTAAAGCCGGCAACCAACGCAGCCATAAATACAACATACAGGCTCCCGCGGCTGGTTAACACACTATTGCAGCCCGCGGAATCCTTGGGGCTTGGACTTTTCGCATTCCCAGCAAACTCAAATGAGTCTCCAGTATCTGAATTCTGTTCGTGTTCTGTGCCTGTGTCTTCCACTTCTGGGGGCTCTCCCGAGTCGGTAACGACTGGTTCTTCTTCATCATCAGGCTCATCAGCAGGGATAAAGTATGGCTGTGAGATAATCAAATCAGTTAGGCTAACTCCCAGTTCATGATGAAAGGGATCATACCAGCCGGTATCAAAGTTACCCACAAAGTTTAACTCATCGATCCTGAAAGGCATGCCTTCCTCAACCTGAACGCTCAGGAAGTATTCGTGATAAGCGGACTGTGTTTCTCTGGCTCCAAGGTTTAGATACATGTCCCACGCCATTAGATCAGCGCGACCATCGACGAACACATCCCACTCATAAAGAGTAACTTCGTATTGTGTCTGTACTGAATATTCTGATGAGTGGAAACCTTTTACTTGTACATTGCCGGCGGCTTGCATTTCGGTGCCTTCTTCATCCATCTTATATTCTCCATGTGCCATCACTGCACCCTCAGAGTCGGAGCCGATACCATAGGCGTTCTGGAATGTTACTTGCCCATAGGCATCCATGCCGTATGATTCAAAAGGAACCGACCAGTCCCAACGAAAAGCGCCCTGTTCGCGCGCTACATCAGTCATAGCCTCAACGCTCAGAACTGGATGTTCACCCCAATCACTCCACTCGTCTGCCCATAGCTTACACTGCGCTCCTCTTGCCCAATCCCAGGGTGCGTAGTAGCAGTCATGTCCCGGT
>TARA_R110001599_G_scaffold313439_1_pt1 | contig 10731 bp, 10 predicted proteins | sample TARA_R110001599 | Tara Oceans TARA_R110001599 (sample SAMEA4398360) | marine metagenome | biome: Polar Biome; feature: [MES] marine water layer (ENVO:01000295) within the mesopelagic zone...; material: water (ENVO:00002006), including particulate matter (ENVO:01000060) such... | reverse complement strand
ATCCCGGACACGGCCCAAATGGAGCGCGACTTTATACCAGAAGGGGCCTAAGCACGCAAGTTTTACTGTAAAATTTTACTCAGAGCAAGCCCCGCTCAGCCAAGGAAATCACCTCTGGACCTGCCACCACACAGTGGTCTAATAGGCGGATATCCAGTAATGCTAGGGCCTCGCGGATTCTTTTGGTGATCCGCACATCGGCGTCGCTAGGCTCGGCCACGCCGGAGGGGTGATTATGGGCCACAATCAACGCCGCCGCGTGCAGCTCCAAAGCGCGACGGGCGATTTCTCGCGGATACACCGCAGCGCCATCGATCGTTCCGTAGAAGAGCGGCTCGTAAAGGAGCAGGCCATGCTGGTTATCTAGGTACAACACTGCAAAGACTTCCCGTACCTCTTGGCGGAGCTGAGCCAATAGAAACTGGCGCGTGGTCGCTGCACTGGCAAAGACCGGCCGCTGACGCAGATCCTCTGCCAAATAACGGCGCGACATCTCGACAACAGCCTGCAACTGTACAAATTTAGCATCACCCAAACCGTGGGAGCGGCAAAAGCGCTCTTGGCTAGCGGCCATTAACGCACTTAAACCGCCATGATCAGCTAACAGCTCCCGCGCCAAATCAACTGCTGACTTGCCTTTCACACCGGTGCGTAAAAATATTGCCAGCAACTCCGCGTCAGCGAGGGCATGCGCACCTCGTTGCAATAGCTTTTCCCGAGGCCGCTCATCTGCAGGCCAATCCGTGATCGCCATATCACCCTCCTTGGTGAGCATAGGATTTATTGCACTGGTGGTCGCCAGCGCCGATAAGCTTCATAATACCGGCAAACACAGCGATGACGACACCGCAACATGAAACAACTGAGCAACCGACATATTCTATTGGGCGTCACCGGCGGCATAGCCGCCTATAAAAGCGCAGAGCTGATCCGCCGTTTAAAAGACCATGGCGCCGACGTGCGGGTGGTGATGACGGCCGCCGCAATGGAATTTATTACGCCGCTCACCCTGCAGGCACTATCAGGGAATCCGGTGCATACCACTATGCTCGACCCCGCCGCCGAAGCCGGTATGGGTCATATTGAACTAGCACGCTGGGCAGATCTTATTCTTGTCGCCCCGGCCACGGCGGACTTTATGGCCCGACTCGCCAATGGCCGCGGCGACGACTTACTTACCACCTTATGCCTTGCCACCCCCGCCGCTATCGCGCTTGCACCCGCAATGAATCAGGGCATGTGGCGGGACGCCGCCACCCAAGCCAACGTCAAAACACTACAAGACCGCAGCATTACGCTTTTTGGCCCTGCCGCCGGTGAGCAGGCCTGCGGGGATATCGGCCCCGGCCGTATGCTAGAAGCCGAAGACTTGGCCCGACACTGCGCAGGCCTGTTTAATAGCCGCCTATTGGACGGCGTACAGCTAACCATTACCGCGGGCCCAACCCGGGAAGCAATTGACCCTGTGCGCTACATCAGCAATCACAGCTCTGGCAAGATGGGCTACGCCTTAGCCAGCGCCGCTGCCGACGCCGGCGCACAAGTGACGTTAATAAGCGGGCCCACCAACCTGCCCTGCCCAGATCGCGTTAACCGAATTGATGTTATCAGCGCTGCAGATATGCATGGCGCCGCGATGGCGATGATGGGCGAGTGCCAGATTTTTATTGCCTGCGCTGCCGTTGCCGATTACCGGCCAAATAATTGCGCCGATCAAAAGATTAAAAAAGACAATGACAGTATGCGCATTGATTTAGTCCGAAACCCCGACATAGTGAGCGCCGTTGCAAGTCATAGCCGGCGCCCGTTTACCATTGGCTTTGCCGCCGAGACCCAAGATTTGCTCCGCTACGCGCGAGGCAAACTCGAGCGTAAAAACCTTGACATGATCGTTGCCAATGACGTTGCTAACACCAGTATCGGCTTCAATACCAACGACAATGCCGTGACGGTTTTAACCGCTAACGGCGAGCAGAACATTGCGCAAATGGGCAAGAGCCAATTGGCCGCACAGCTGATCCAGCTGATAGCTCAGCAATTTCTTAACGTACAGAGCTAGACAGCTTGCCTGTAGCCTTCCATTATAAGTATTAAAACCATCAGGACGACACCAAAGCTGCGATGAGTAAAAAAGCATCAAAAACGATTCCAGAAAAGCTTAAAAAGGCTTCGCGGTTTTCAGTACTACAACGCGATATCGTTATCTCGGCCATCCTCAGCATTAGCGCCGTTGGCGCCGCATTTTATTGGATTCAAAATATTGAGGAGCCACGGGCCCTGAGCCAGCGCATAACTACCGTGACCGCCAATAGCGCCGATCATCAGCGCGTCATTATTCGAGAAGTAATAGCCCAGCTCAGCGCTCGCATCACCCAGCAAACTGACAATACCGAACTCAGCAAAGCCCTTAACGCCAAGGACCTCGCCGCGCGAAGCGAGTTTGAGCAGGCACTGCAACGCGCCTTCCCCGAAGCCGTCGACAGCAAGATTATTATTATTGGCCCCCAGGGTATCGCCGACGAACGCAGCGAGACTGCACGGCTGCGGAACAATATCGAAATAGATATGCTGCGCAAAAGCCTGAATAGCGACGGCATTGTAATTGAGGCCTACAGTCATAAAAAAGACTGGTTTATTTCCTTCGTTGCCAAGGTCGACAAACACGGCGCGATTATCGTTAGCTTTAGCACCAAATATTTTGAGAAAATGCTGAAAAGCCTTGCCGGCAATACCGTCACCAACGAACTGATTCAAACTTACAAAACCCGGCGTGATGTTGTTATTCGACCAGCAAACCGAGATTACCCTGAGTCAATGCAAAGCAGGGCTTTATCTGTTCCAGGCTGGACCCTACAGGTATATCCACAGCCGCAAACAGTGCAGCATTTACGCTCAGACAGCACACTTCTATGGCTGGTCTGCATGTTTTGTATTGCCGCTATATCGGCAAGCCATGCCGTCTTTTTTGTTCGCGGCTTCCGCATGCCAAAGCCCGCAGTGCCTGCACCCAAAAAAATCAGTCCAGAAGAATCTGCACAAACTGAGATTATTGACTTAGAAAAGGCGCTAGCGAAAAAATTAGCGGCTAATCGCGGCAATGTCGCGGTTCATCGTCACAACTTCCCTGCGCCAGACAGCTCGCCACCACTTGCAGAAATACAGCAAGGCGTTAAAAGAAAGTCCAAGCCGCTCGCAGTCAACTGCTTCCGCGCCTACGATATACGCGGCATTGCCGATACCGAACTCGATGACAGCAGCTGCGAAGCCATTGGCCGCGCGGTCGCGAGCGAAGCGCTAAGTCGCGCGCAAAGTAAAATGCTACTCGGTCGCGATGGCCGGCTAAGCAGCCCGCGAATTCACCAAGCGGTCGTGAAAGGCCTACTCAGTAGCGGCGTAGACGTCATTGACCTCGGTCTGCTCGCCACCCCTATGCTTCACTATGCCTGCCAATACTTTAATATTGGCAACGCCATAATGATCACGGGGAGCCACAACCCCAGTCACTACAATGGCATGAAAATCAGCCTCGATTTCCAAAGTTTAAGCGCCCAAGATATTCAAGGCCTGCGCCAGCGCATCGAAAGCCAAGACTTTGAACAGGGTCAAGGCGGTTTAACTAACGACAGTATCGAGCAGCGCTACATCGATCGTATTTGCGGTGACGTCGTCATCGCCCAAACCCTGAAGGTCGTCATCGACGCCGGCAATGGCGCTACAGCCCACATTGCACCCGCGCTATTTGAAGAGTTAGGGTGTGAAGTTATCCCGCTATTTTGCGAAACCGATGGCAACTTCCCCAACCACCCGCCGGATCCTACTGTATTCGAAAACCTCGCCGCGCTGCGCGCCGCCGTAGCAGAAAATCACGCCGATATCGGCATCGCCTTTGACGGCGACGGCGACCGCGTTGCCGTGGTAACCGCAAGAGGAAAATGCCCGCAGGCTGACCAGCTAATGATGGTCTTGGCCCAAGACATGGTGGTACGCAACCCCGGCGCCGAAATACTGTTCGACGTCAAATGCTCAAGGCTATTACCTGAACTCATTATTGAGCACGGCGGCCAACCTACCATGTGGAAATGCGGCCACTCCTATATGAAGCGCAAAATGTCCGAGACTGGCGCGCTTTTGGGTGGAGAATTCTCTGGCCATATTTTCTTCAAAGAGCGCTGGTATGGCTTTGACGACGGCATGTACACCGCCGCGCGCTTATTAGAAATACTCACCCTTGCTGGACGCAGCATGGACGACGCTCTCAACACCCAACGCTCCATGCTCAGTAGTCCAGAGATTATTATTCCGGTCGACGACGACCGCAAATTTGCCATTGTCGAAACCTTTGCCGAAAACCAGGATTTTGCCGAGGTTACCCTCACTGAAATCGACGGACTGCGCGCCGACTTTCGCCACGGCTGGGGCTTAATACGCGCCTCCAACACCGGTCCGGCCATTACACTACGGTTTGAAGCCGACAGCGAGGCCGCACTGGGCCGAATCCAGAATGATTTCAAGGATTTGCTGGCAAGGATTGATCCCAAGCTGGCAGATAGTCTTTAATAGGCGTCTTTTTTCGCCACCGACCGCAAGAGATTCCGCTATGTCTATGAGTCGCACCGCCGCAGGGGATGTCGCCCGCGTACTTACTGAAGCACTTCCGTACATCCAGCGCTTCACCAACAAAACGATTGTGGTCAAATTTGGCGGCAACGCCATGATCGACGACAAGCTCAAAGAGCAGTTTGCGCGCGACATCGTGTTAATGAAGTTGGTCGGTATGAACCCTATCGTGGTTCACGGCGGCGGCCCACAGATTGGCGACTTGCTGAAACGCCTAGCCATTGAATCCCACTTTGTTGACGGGATGCGCGTCACCGATACCGCCACCATGGACGTGGTTGAAATGGTCTTAGGCGGCTCGGTAAACAAAGAAATTGTGTCTCTGCTCAACCGCAATGGCGGCAAGGCCATCGGCCTTACCGGCAAAGATGGTCAGCTCATTCGCGCCAAAAAGCTCAAAGTTACTCAGCGCACCCCAGACTTAGCTAAAACTGAAATTATTGATATCGGTCACGTTGGCGAAGTCGAAAAAATCAACACCGAAGTTCTGGATATGCTGGTGAATAGCGATTTCATCCCGGTTATCGCGCCGATTGGCGTAGGTGCAGACGGCGCCTCTTACAATATCAATGCCGACTTAGTGGCAGGCAAAGTTGCCGAAGTACTCAAAGCTGAAAAGCTGATGTTACTCACCAATATCGAAGGGCTTCTCGATAAGTCTGGCAAAGTATTAACTGGCCTGAGCACCGAACAGGTTGATGCACTCATTGCTGACGGCACCATTTATGGTGGCATGCTACCGAAAATCGGCTGTGCACTGTCGGCGGTTAACGCGGGTGTGGTAAGCGCGCATATTATTGACGGTCGCGTACCGCATGCCGTTTTGCTGGAAATCTTCACCGACACCGGCGTTGGCACCCTGATCACCAATACCCAAAGCGAACTCGACTAAATCCGGGGTCACTTAACCCAGCATCACAAGGTCATCTACACCCTATGAATAAACGTCCATCCAGACGCGAAGAAATCCTTCAAGCACTTGCCAAAATGCTCGAAACCCAGCCCGGCACTCGTATAACCACAGCAAAGTTAGCGGCAGAAGTGGGGGTGTCTGAGGCGGCGCTGTATCGGCATTTTCCGAGCAAGGCCAAAATGTTCGAGGGTTTAATAGAATTTGTCGAAGACGCCGTGTTCAGCCGGGTCAGTATGATCCTGAACGAGGAAGCGCAAGCCCTCACGCAGATCGCCAAGATACTGCAACTGCTGCTCACCTTCACCGAGCGCAATCCTGGCATTACGCGCATTTTTAATGGCGATGCCTTGGCAGGCGAAAACGAGCGCCTACGGGGCCGAGTTGTGCAGTTTTACGACCGTCTCGAGACCCAGCTAAAACAAATTTTACGCGAAGCAGAAATCCGTGAAGGCCTACGCACCCGGATCACTGCGAATAGCACGGCCAATATCCTAATTGCCGCCGCCGAAGGTCGTATAGGCCAATTTGTGCGCAGCGACTTTAAACGCCTACCCACTGAAAATTGGGACGAACAGTGGCAACTGCTGAGTGAAACGATATTTCGCTAAACCTAAAAGCCAAATTCAGGACGGCGTGAATTCAATACTAGATTAATGCGTGTGAAATCGCATTAATCGATATCGTCGGCGGCGCGTAGCGGCTACTTCCTAGGTTTAGCGTAATAGTGCCGACGCAACTCCACCTGTTCTTGCAAATCTGCAAAGCGCGCTTTGTCGCGCTCATAGTTGGTGGCAACCTGCTCTAACTCCTCTTGGCGCGCCGTGATGTGCTGCTCTGTGGTAGTTAGTTCGCGACGCAGAGACGCGAGCGTGTCGGTCAGTTCGCTGGGCACCTTATGTCCGCGGCGCTCCAGCTCGGCAGCCTCAGCCTGATTGCTATAAACCTGCTGTTTAATTACCGAGAGATTACTCTTTAAGATCGAAATCCTTACTTTTATATCGTTAAGCGCACGCTTTTTTGCGACGTCGATATCTTGGGTATTGCTATAACGCAATAAAAGCGACTCGTCCCACTTACGCGTTTTAGCATCGGCTGCCGCTCTGGCCTCTTCAATGCCAAATTCCAATTCGCGGGCTTTGCGCTCAGCCTCACTCAATTTTGGCGCAATGGTTTTAACGACGGTGCCATCGAGACGAATAATGTCATAACCCCGGGGCACGGCATCAGGCGGAACACTGGTGTCGATCACCACGGTTCCATCTGGGCCAGGATAGCGATAGTAAATGCTCTGAGCTTCGGCTTGAACCGCATAGAAGCCAGACCAGCACAGCGCTAATACCATTAAAAAGCGGGCCACAATCACTATACTTTTATCCCCCGAGGACACTACGTCACTAAATACGCTATTTATATAGCAACACCATAACGTTCACGATACGCATTGATACGTGCAACCAGATCATCGTCGCCAGCCGACTGCGACAAATAAGCCACAATATCGTTTAATCCGACAATACTTACCACTGCCAGTTCGGCATCTTGCTCAAGCTCTTGGATTGCTGAGCGCTCACCCTGCCCCCGTTCCTGACGGTCAAGGCCAATAGCTACACCCGAAACACTCGCGCCTTCGGCGGTAATCATAGCAATAGCTTCGCGAATGGCCGTACCCGCAGTAATAACGTCGTCAATAATCAGTACCCGTCCAACGAGCGGAGCACCAACAAGACTGCCACCCTCACCGTGGTCTTTCTTTTCTTTACGGTTGTAGGCATACGGTACATCACGCTGATAATGCTCGGCCAACGCGCAAGCCGTTGCCGCCGCCAAGGGAATACCTTTATAAGCGGGGCCAAAGAGCACATCGAACTGAATTCCAGACGCGATGATGGCGTCGGCGTAGCAACGACCCAGTGCAGCCAGCGCCCCGCCACTGCTAAAACGCCCGGCATTAAAGAAATAGGGGCTAACACGCCCAGATTTAAGCGTGTATTCGCCAAAGCACAGGGCTTGGCTGGCAATTGCCTGCTGAATAAATTGTTGCTGATAGGGTTTAATGCTCATCAATACGTCCAATAGCCAATAGTTCGAATAGGTAGCCGGCTATTTTACCCAGCTATGAGGAAAACCTCACCTACGACACGAAATGCCGGCAAAAGTCCTTAAAAATACTGAACCTCGGCTATCAATCCGGTGTTTTTTTACAGATATTCCCTACTGTGATTGTTGTCAATAGGGTTTCATTGTAGTCTAACACCTTGTTTATATCGAAAATTCAGCCACGCTATTGCTGAACGCCACTTTTGTATTGAGGTTTGGCGTATTGACTCGCTATAACGACTTACCTCAATGCTAAAAGCTTGGTCACCACGGCCTCGTTATCGACACGATAGGAAACACATGAGAATCATCAGCTTTTGCGCTGACAGCATTGTAGATGCTGCAAAAAAAGGCTTTTTCGACTGGGTCGTTAAACAGGATGCCGACATTATATGCATCCAGAATCTGGGCATTGCCGAATACAAATTACGCGACGACGTTTACTTTCCGCGCGACTACAACCCCTACTTCTTTGATGCTGCCGACGGCAAACACAACGGTGTAGCCATTTACTGTCGCAAACTCCCTAAAGCCATCATGACGGGTTTGGGGTTTTTAGACTTTGACATGGACGGCCTCTATATTCAGGCCGACTTCGACAATATCAGCATTGGTAGCTTACTCGCTCCCTCTGCCGAAGAAGGCGACAGCGCTGGTCTAATTCGTAAAAATCAGTTTTTCGAGCAATTCGGCAATCACCTGACGAAAGTGCGCAATAAACGCCGTGACTTCATCATCTGCGGCAACTGGAATATCGCCCATCGCGGCATCGATATCCAAGATATTCGCGGTAATCACGGCAAGCCCGGTAGTCTGGCAGAAGAACAACAGTGGCTCGATCGCCTGTTTCGCGAACAGCAATACTCAGATGCTTTCCGTCTAATTAACAATGATCCCGACGAATTTAGCTGGTGGCCCGATGGCGAGCCCGGCACTAACGGCTGGCGGGTAGACTACCAAATAACCTCTGAGCACATGACACCGCGCGTAGAGTACGGCGCCATTTACAAGGTTCAGCAGTTTGGCAAACACGCACCCGTGATTATGGATTATGACTTTGAATTGCCAGAGAGCCCCTTTTAAAGGCTCTCTTTTAAAGGCTTTCTGTATCAATCAGACCAGCGCCGCTCGCTGAGCGGCAATAAGCTCTGCAATACCCTTCTCTGCTAGATCCATCATCGCATTCATCTCAGCGCGGCTAAACGTTGCGCCTTCGGCTGTGCCCTGCACCTCAATCACCCCACCTTTATCGTCCATCACCACATTCATATCGGTTTCGGCATTGGAGTCCTCGGCGTAATCCAAGTCCAGTACCGGCAAACCCTGATAAACCCCTACCGAAATTGCGGCCACTTGCTGCTGCAGAGGGTTACCGGTGATCAAACCCTGCTTTTGCAGGCTTGCCACAGCATCCGACAATGCTACGTAGGCCCCGGTAATAGACGCCGTACGGGTACCGCCATCGGCTTGAATCACGTCGCAATCTAAGTAAATCGTGTTCTCGCCCAGCATCTTCAAATCGATCGAGGCACGCAGTGAGCGGCCGATCAAACGCTGAATCTCTTGCGTGCGGCCGCTTTGTTTGCCTCGCGCCGCCTCACGATCCATACGGCTGCCGGTTGAACGCGGCAACATGCCGTACTCTGCCGTTACCCAGCCCTGGCCGCTACCACGCAAAAAGCCCGGCACACTGTTTTGTACAGACGCGGTGCATATCACCTTGGTATTGCCCATTTCAATTAGCACAGAGCCTTCCGCGTGGCAGGTGTAATTGCGAGTAATTGTAACCTGACGTTTTTCATCGCTGGCGCGCTGGCTGGGTCGTGTCATCATCATATTCCATTGGCATTTATAAGAGTGAGGCGGATTATACCTGCCAACCCAGCCCCGCCCCAAACTTCTCACCGACCAACACAAGCAACAAAAGTAAATCGCTACTGAAGAACAACGCTAAAAAGTTTAGAATGGTGATTCTAATTATTCGCAAGGGGAAGACATTGACTACCTGCAGCATGACCGCTTTTGCCCACCAGCAATCCGACTACCCTTGGGGCAGTGCCACCTGGGAGCTGCGCTCAGTCAATCATCGCTACCTGGAACTGTCGTTTAAACTACCCGAGAGCTGGCGCAACCTCGAACCCAGTCTCCGCGATGCACTCCGCAAAGGCCTGCAACGCGGCAAAGTCGAGTGCGCCCTAAAAATCCAACTTCACAGCCAGCAACAGGAGCTACAACTCAACAATGTGCTCGCAGGCCAAATCCTCGACGCCGCCAATAAACTCAAATCCGATATCGCCCACGCTGCGCCTATAAATGTCTTTGAACTACTGCGCTGGCCCGGTGTACTAGAACCTCAAAGCGTTGACGGCGACGCCATTAGCAGTCAGCTGCTTGAAGGTTTTCAACTCGCCCTCGCCGAACACGTAGCCAATCGCGAGCGTGAAGGACAGGCCCTAGCCGACCTCATCACCTTGCGGCTAGACAACATCAGCGCCATCGTCGGCGATATTCGCAGCAAAATGCCGAGCATCGTTATCGCACAACGCGAAAAACTCCAACAGCGTCTTGCTGAACTCCAAGTTGAGCTCGACCCTGAGCGCCTAGAAACAGAAATTGCCCTTATCGCCCAAAAAGCAGACGTAGACGAAGAACTCGACCGCCTAGACACCCATGTAACAGAAGTACGTCGCGTACTAAGCAAAGGCGGCGCCAGCGGCCGCCGCCTCGATTTCTTAATGCAAGAGCTCAACCGCGAAGCCAATACCTTGTCGTCTAAGGCCGTAGTTTCTGAAAGCACGCAAGCGGCGGTAGAACTGAAGGTATTAATTGAACAGATGCGGGAGCAGATCCAGAATATAGAATAGGGCTAACACGCGCACATTAATTAAACTTTCCTTTTAAATCATTGCTTTAGCTAGATTTGCTAAGCACCCCTTCCTTCTCAATACGTTTGACAACTACATTTTAATGCGCATTAAAATGTTATTTATTGCTTTTTTATGCGCATTAAAGTGTAATATTTAGATATTTCTCGAGCCGAGGGTAGCGGAATGCATCGCGTATTACTGGAAAAGTTACTGCGCTGGAAGGAGCAAAAATCGCGC
>TARA_R110001599_G_scaffold2594_9_pt1 | contig 10736 bp, 1 predicted proteins | sample TARA_R110001599 | Tara Oceans TARA_R110001599 (sample SAMEA4398360) | marine metagenome | biome: Polar Biome; feature: [MES] marine water layer (ENVO:01000295) within the mesopelagic zone...; material: water (ENVO:00002006), including particulate matter (ENVO:01000060) such as...... | reverse complement strand
GGTATAAGTAAAGCATTAGTTACAACAGCAGGAGCTGTAGTAGAAAACACATTAGGAGTAGTAGCAGGGGTTGGAGAATTCTTCTTTGGTTCAGGGTATTACTATGATAACTTTATAGGTAAAAGTGTAGACAAAGGAAATGAGTGGATGCGTGAAGCTATGCCTAATTACAAAACTCAGGCAGAAAATGATATGAGTACTGGTCAAAAACTTGGGACAGCTAATTTTTGGGCGGATACTGTAGCTAATGGTTTTGGGTATAGTTTAGGTTCTTTAGCTACAATCTATTTAACCGGAGGAACAGGACTTATTGCACGAGGAGTTAATTTCGCAGGAAAAGGAGCTAAAATGTCAACTATGTATAACTTATCAAAAGCTATTACAACTGGTACACAACTAGCAGATAAAACTTTTAAAGCAAGTAAAGTCCAAAAATTACTTACCGGTTTAAATGTTGCAGAAATGGGACTATATATGTCTTTAGCAGAATCTTCAGTAGAAGCAAGAGAAACACAAAAAAACTCATATGATTCAATAGTTGCTAGAGAACTAGAAGAAAGAGGTTTACAAAGCGAACATCAATTAGGAGATGAAATACTAGCTGATATTAGGGATGCATCTTATTCTGCAGGTAATGCAGACTTTATAGCAAACTTAGCTGTGTTAGCTCCTACAAATTTATTGATGTTTGGTAAAAGAGTCTCTGGATATAGAGCTGCATTAAAACAAAACGGAGACGTAGCTTTAGACGCAGCAGGTAAAGCAATAAGTCAACTAGGAGCAAGAGGAATGTTTAGAAATGGACTATCAAGATTAAAACCTACTGCTCAAGGCGCTGCTACAGAAGCTTTTCAAGAAGGAATGCAATTTGCAGCTAAAATAGGAGCAACAGATTACAATACAACTAAATATTTTGATGGAGGATCTGAAGATATGATTATGTCTATGTATCAAGGTCTTTCAGAAACATTTGGAACACAAGAAGGATTAGAGTCTATGCTTGTAGGTGCTATTGTAGGGGGCGGTATGGGAGCTGGAGGAAGCGCAATAGGCAAGCCTTATGCACAAAGAAAAAAGAATGCTAAATATTTATCAGATTTACTTAATGGAGGTTTTTTAGAGAACGCACAAAGAAGAGGAGGTTCGTTTAATGCTCAAGTATATGCTTTAGAAAGAATGAGATTAGCTAAAGAAAAAGGTGATCAAAAAGCATACAAAGATGCACAAAATGATTTAATAGCAATTGGTGCTTTTGATGCAATAGAAAATGGAGGTTATGACGTGTATATACAAAAACTAGATGACGCAGCACAAATGGAAGATGCTGAATTTGCTAAACAATTTGGTTATTTGAAACTAGTGGGTATAAAAGAACAAACAGGAAGTACTAAGCAAGAGATAGTTGATAAGCATAAAAAAAAGATGGAAACTTTTAAAAAAACTTATCAAGATATAAATGAAGCTTTTCCTCCTATAGCAGCAAAGCAAGGGCTTGACAAAGCAAGAATGTCTGAAGAAGAAGTAAAAGCAGAACAAGAAACAATTAATGAGCAGTACAATCTTAGAGCAAACCTTACTTTAGGTTTATTTGGCATTAAAGATCGTAATCGTAGAATGAAGTCAATAGAGAAAAATATGAATTCTCTTATGTCAGAAATGGTTGATCTTGTAAATGGAGTTCCTATGAGAGATGGAGCTCTTAATTTATATAACATGCCTGACGTTGAAAGTGATCCTGCAAAATATAATTCTTTAGAAGAAGCAAATAAAGTTAAAGATAAACTTCAAGGAATATTAAATATTTTAATAAAAAGAAACACAGATCCTGTTAAAGTTAAAGAGTTTCAAAAGATGGCAAATGATTATGTAAAACTATTAGGAAATAATAATGTAGCTGTAGATGCCTATAAAAAACTTAGCTCAGATGAATATTTTCAAAAACAATATGAAGAAAGAAGAAAAGAAAGAGAAGTAGCAGCTAAGCAAGCAGCAAAAGACATTAAAAATAAAAAAGCAGTTGATGAAGCAAAGACAGAAGAAGACATTAAAAAGAATGTTGACGATGCAAAAGATGAGGTAAAAGTTGATGCAGAAATAAAAAGAAAAGAGTTTGAAGAAAAAGAAAAAGAAGTTAAAAATAAATATTTAAAGCTAAATGAAGATCTTCCTATTGAAGCACGTATACTAAAACTTAAATCAATAGATCATGCAGAGTTTTCAGAAACAGAGCTTGCAGGATTAACTAAAGCAATTAAAGAGTTAGAGTTTGAAGAAAACAATAAAGAAGAAGTTGAAAAAGAAGAACCAGTAGGAGATTTAGATGATATTCAAGTAGAGAAAGAAGAAGAAGTTACTCCGGTTAAAAGAAAAATTAAAACAAAATCAGATCCTGCGCAGTTGAGTCTTGAAGATGTGCTGCCAATGGAAGATACAGATGATGTTCCAGTGTTAAGTATTAGTTTAAAAGAAAATCCTACTTTATGGGTAACTAATAAAAAGAAAGTAGGAGTAGACGGTAACGGAATCCCTAATTTACAAGAAGGAGACACACTTGATGGAAAACCTATTATTATTAATCAGAACGTTTTACTTGGAGATGCTGTTGGTAGAGAAGTAACGTTTGAAATTATAGAAAATGATTTCTTTACACAAAACCACAAAGGAAAACCTACTGAAGCTGCACAGACTCCTATATATATAAGACTAGATGGTGAGCTTATAGGAACACTGCCTGCAGGCCTTAGTTCAGAACGAGTAGCAATACTAGAAAAACTAAAAGCTGGTGAAAAAGTTACTACAAAAATATCAGAAATTATAGCTAATAACTATAACAATGCTGTACTATCAGAAGCAACAGAAACAAGTTATTTTTATAATATAGAAGAAGAAATTGGAGGAGGTAGTAGAAATAATGTATTACTAGCATTTACATCTGGAGTTCCTGGAGAAACAGATGTAGTACAATGGCAGGTTAGTGAAGTAAGTCCTGATAAAAATCAAAAAGATTTACCTAAAATAAAAGCATCTGTACAAACAGAACAAACTAGTGGGCGTATAGATCAGATAGCAGTAGTAGCAAGACCAGAGAATGTGCCTGGAGGTAAGCCTAGGATTGTGTTAACTAGTACGGCTAATTTATCTGAAGCTGCTAAAAAGAAAGTTATTGAAGCTATACAAAATAAAAATTACGGACTAGCTGCACAAATAGTAGCAGCAAGTATGCAAATAAAAAATGCAGATCAAAACCCAAGTTTTTTAACGTTTGATACTTTTAAAGGGGGAGAACAATATTTAGTATATTATAGCCCAAGGTTAGAAAAGCTAATAAGAATTACTGAAAGTGAAATGATTAAAGCTTTAAATAATCAAAAGGCTACATATACTATTGTTGAGGCAGGAGAAGATAGTTTTATTTCTAAAGGAAAAAGAAATACAGAAAGCGATAAGTTTAATCTTAAAGAAGATTTTGAAAGCTTTTTAAATAATAAAAAATATCACGTAGATAAAGGATTTGCTAATACTACAGAACAATATGTTAGTCCTGTTACAGGATTACCTTATAATGATTATCAAGAGTATTTATTTTCTAGTGCAGAAACCGGAAATAGAATACAAGGAGAAGGACATTACTCTATATTAAGTGTAGACACTAAAACTATAAACGAAAGTTTATTTAATAACCCTAGAGTTACATTTGAAAGAGGAAATTTATTTGGTAAAACTGCAGAAGATGTTATAAGTGCTGCAGAATTAACTGCAATGAAAACAGTAGTAGAACAGCCGGGAAAAGCAGCAGTAGCCCCACAAGGGTTTAAAGATAAATTTAATAAAAAGAATTGTAAATAATGAGTTGTAGAATAGAAAATGGTAGAGCTATATTGTCTAACGGTAAAGATTCAAAACTTTTAAAAGATTTAAGAGATGCTGTAGGATCTAATACAGAGGCAGAGTCTTTATATGAATCTATATATGGAGAAGAGTTTAAAAAGTTTTATGGATTTAATTTTGAAAAAGAAAATATAAGTCAAATAGAGCAGTTTGCTAATAATTTAGATGAGAATAATGAGCCTAGACTTTTTCAAGGTATAGGAATATATGAATTTATAAACAATAAATTAGAAAATTTTCCTGTAGCTTTATCTAATAAACAAAAAAATAAAATACTTGATTTAAACAGATCTGCAAAAGAAAACATGCAAATACAATCTGCTTTATTAAACACTTTGTTAGGATTTGCAAATGACATACAAAACAAAGTAGGGTATAAAATGGGGAGTAACTTAGTTAATGCTATAAAAGATAAAACTTTACAAGCAGCGTTTATTAGTGATCTTACTGTAGAACAAGCAAAAAATTTATATGATATTTTAACAGGTAGTGAAAATGGGTATGATAATTTTATAAAAGAAATAGAAAAAAATAATATAGAGGTAGTTCCTATGTTTGATGTATTTATAAGTGCTTATGAGCAATGGGATACTAAGTATGATGCATTAGGAAATATAAGTACAGTAGGTGTGTTTGATTTATTAAGAGACAGTTTGTCTACACAAGACATGAAGTTGTTAGATAAAAGTACTCTTATAGAAGAAATAGATGAAGAGTTTATACGAATCTATAATATGTCTAGAATACAAGAAGACCCTAAAACTAAACTATCTACAAGAGCTAAAGCACTTTTAACAAATATTAGAGTAGGGAATAATATATTAGGGTATCCAGAAACTTTACCTTTAGCTAGAGTAGTATCTATTATAACAGAAACAACAGTTGGCCAACCAGACTTTGATGCAATGATTTCTAAACTAGATTACTATGCAGAGTATAAACCTGAAGTACAAGCAATTACAGAAAGATTAGTAGGATTAGACTCAGGACAAAAAGCTGCTATGTTTGCAGCATTTAAAAATACATATAAAAGATTTTTATTATTTAAAAAAGAAAGGCAATTAGATGGCACAAATAAAAATTTAATTATTAATTCTAATCAAAGCAGTGTTACAAAAAAATCACGTCAAGATTTTACAAATAATTCTGTAGAATATATAACAGCAAATCCAAGATCTCCTTACAGAGAAGTTAACGGGAAGCTTGAAGTTAAACCTGAAAAGTTAGAGATTATTCAGAACGCATGGAAATTAGTAAAAACAGCACAAAGCAATAGAGATTTGTCAGAGTGGAGCGATGCACAAATAGATGCTTTAGGTACATATTTATGGGAACTAGGAATGAATTATGGACCTACATTAGAATCTACAAGACAAAATTTATACAAATACTATGCAGTAGGTAATGAGCAAGGTGTTAGTAGAGGGTATCTTTTTTCTGAGTTTGCGTTTAGTCCTAATGAAAACTTTGAGCAACTTTTATTAATATTAGAAAACACTCCACAAACAAACTTTCATAACAAAGAAGGTAGTACTATTGAAAAAATTGCAGCGTTATCTGTTTTATTTGATAGTCAACCTTTTGGTACATTTATTAGTGGTACAAATAAAGCATATTACCCTATTAATCAACCAACACCTGTAGATGAACTTATAGAATTAATCAACGATCCACAACAAGCAGAAGAAAGAAAACTTTATTTTAGTGAATTAGAAAAAGATCCTTTGTTTGTGCCGCATCCTGGGCCTGATACTACATATAATTCACTATTATTAGAGGCATTAAAAACTGTTAAAGGAAGAAAAGCATTTAAAAATTATACTTTAGATGCATATAAAACAGCAAACAATGCTGTAGACTATGAAGGACAGAATAGTAAAGCATCTTTAATAGAAAGAATGATGGGCTTTGTAAACAAAGATAGTGATTTTGCTTATTCTGCTTTGCATATACAAGCAGACCGTCCAAATTTAGGATTTATACAAATACCTAAAGTAAATAATTTAAAAAAGTTTGGTATTACACTAAACAGAAAACAAATAATAGAAGGGCTTATTGTACAAGATCTTGCTAGAATAGATCAAGCAAACAGAGAAATAGAAAAAGCTAGAAAAACAGAAGATACATCTAAATTAATGGAAGGGTATCATTATAAAAAAGGTAGTAGTCCTTATGCCGGAGATGGTTCTGTATTTACAATGACACAGATCTATGGATTAGAAGACATAAAAACACCTGATGGGGTTAAGATGTCTAGCTATATAAATAGTTTTTTAAATAAAACAGACAAAACAGATGTAAGAACATTTAATAAATTGTTAGAGCAACAAGTAATTTACGTTGAAAATATGTTAAAAGCGTTTGAAACAGAAATGCAAAAAGAATTACAAAATTTTGATATTAAATTACCTGCAGATATTAGTGGGTCTTTAAATAGTAACAATATACAAACAGAATTTATAAAAGATTTTGTTTTTCAAGAGTTTGTAGGAAGAGCAGAAGTAACTAAATTTTTAAGAGGTGGATATTCTTTTGCTAGAAACTCTGCAGATTTTTATAAACGTATGCAGCTTGTAAATGTACCAGGAACTAAGCTAGCTATACAAGGTTTTGATCAAAATAATACACAATATGGTATGATGCCTGAGTATAATGCATTAGTAATAAGAGATTTTAATTATACAGACACTGCAAGAGCAGATAAGACAAGAGATACATTAATATCAAATGGGCTTAATCCAGAAATTGCTAGGTTATATGACTCAACTAATGAGGATTTAGCAAAAACAGATGCTCAATCTTTTATTAGTCTAGAAATGTACCGTGGGATTATGCAAGGGCTTGGTAAATGGAGCAACACTCTAGATGAGCCAGCGTATAAAGAATATTTAGCAGGAGGAGATTATAATAGACCTACTGTACCTTTAAAGCCATACCATGCGCAAGCAAATGTAAAGAATGGTGTTAGTACTATGCATATGGATAAGAATTCATATATGGTAATAACTCCACAACTTGCAAAAGATTTTAGGTATTTGCAAACAATGCTTAATGCATTTAAACAAAATGGTATACATGTGGTCCATACAGAAAGCGCTACAAAAGGAGCAAAAGTTAATGTACAAGACTTTCAAGGTACAAAAGTATTAGATGTTTCTACTCCAATGGTTATGGATTCTAGTAAGCTAAGATTTCCGCAAATGATTCCTACAGAAGAAAAAGGAAAAGTTGTATTTAATAGACAAATTAGAAAAAATATTATTACTAATGTACTTCCTAATGAAATGTATAGCTATGAAGGACAACAGATTCCAGGGGCTATGCTTCAGGAAATGTTTGGGATGGCTATTAGTGAAAACATAGAAGAAGATACTAACAGAGTATTAAGAGAGTTAGGAATAAGTCAAGTTGCTAAAATTAAAGATAAAGAAACTGTTGAGCACAAAAATGTTAAACTAAATCATTTAATGTTACTTAGAGGTAGAATAGAACAAGAAATTAAAGATAAAGAATTACCTCAAAATTATTTAGATGGATTAGATATTATACCTAATGGACCATTTGATTACAAGTTTAGAATACCATTAAGTTTCCCAAACTTTACCTCTAAGTTTGAGACAATGGTTGCAGGTATATTCCGTAAAGAAATTTACAATCAAAAGTTAAAAGGTACAGAAGCAGTACAAATAGCAGAACTAGGAGGCCATGACACTAGTGGAGAACTAGAAATGTACAACGGTAGTAATGGAGGAGCAGAAGTAAGAATAAAAGCTAGTACTCTTGGATTTACAGCAGAAGAAATAGAAGGTAAAAACGCTTCAGAATTTGAAGGAGATCCTAGATTAGAGTCTATAGGGTATCGTATACCACAACAAGGTAAGAGCTCTGCAATGGTATTTAAAGTTGTAGACTTTTTACCTGAAAGTTATTCTAAAGCTATTATGGTTCCGGGGGCCCTAACTATACAGCAAGGTAGTGATTTTGATATAGATAAACTACACCTTATATTTAAAGAAACAGGTAAACTTACTCCCAAACAAGAAAGAAACAATATTATATACGAAGTATTTAAAAGTATATTACTAGATCCTAAACATTTACAAGAAGTTATGACTCCAGTAGCAAACGCTACATTAGACTCGTTAGCAACATCTAGCCAAGAAGTAAATTATAACAATCCTTTGTCAGAGCTACAAATGGAAAGTAGAAACAAAGTAGGAGTTGCAGGTAGAGGTTTATGGTCAAACATGCTTGCAGGTAGAAACGTAGCAGAAACATTAAAAGTTTTAAATATAAGCTCTAGCTTTTCTCCTGTAATTAATGGAGTTACAATGTCTAGAATTACTACTGTAGATTTAGAACAGAAATACACTGATGCAAATATTTCTGAGTATTTATCTGCAGCTGTAGATGCTGCAAAATCACCTATACAATTAGATATAAATGACAATGTTTATACAATACCTGTAGCAGGATTAATGATAATGACCGGTATACCAATTACAACAGTAGTAGAATTTTTAACACAACCTGCTATTGTAAAACTAATTGAAACTGCAACTATAAAAAGTATTCCAGAAAATAAGTTGTTAGAAGCTATAGATATGAAAGATGGCGATATAACTGATATGACTTTTGATTCTTTAGCCTCAAACAGTATTCCTGATGATAGACTTTTAATAAATTTTGCAAAGTTTTATATGGCAGGTAAGCAATTACAAAGAGTAAATAAAATAATTACACCTGGAAATTTAGATAACCTTAACGAAATCTCAGCTATAAATAACCATTTAGATACTGAAGCTTTTTATTTAGGGAGTCAAAGTTTAATAAAAGGAGCAAAAGATTATATAGTACATCAACAAGGAACATCTAATCCGCAAAATCATATAGGTATTGCGTATAGAGGAGTTCTTGATACTATAATAAATAATATGAATAGTTTAGGATTTATACAAAACAGTGCGGCATTTAAAACAGGAAAAGAAAATATTAAAGAAATTTTACAATTAGATATTCTTACTGCAGGTCAACATAAATTTATAGATAGAGCGTTAAACTTATCTATTATGACTCAAGCTCACAGTCCTTTTTCTGAGATACTTTCTAGAGAAGTAATAGAAAATTTATATACAAAAGAAAGTCCTAAAAATATAGTACTTAGATTAAGAACTATTGGATTACAACATCCTGAATTAAATAGTAATCCATTTTATAGATTATTAAAAGAAGACTCTAGTAATAAAGAAACAGGTATAACAAGAATAATACTAGATAGTGGAACAGATTTATCTACAGCTGATAAAAATGAGCTTAGTAATGCTTTACTTATGATGATAACTAGTCCAATAGAAAACATACGTAATTTTGGAAAAGTTTTAGTAGCAAATCAATTTTTAACAAATGGATTTTCTCCTACATATGGTAGTTATATAGACCTAATACCTTCAGAAGTATTTACAACAGATATATTAAATCCAGGAGTGGGATCACCTGTAGAATTTTTTGAACAAGAAATCACACAATTAGATTCTTCTAATTACTTTAGAAATAGTAACTTTACACACGAGTTTGTAAGAAATTATGGAAATAGAATAATTAATAAAAAAGCTTTATTACCTACAGTAAGAGTATCAGGCCGTGTTATTATTGAAGGCAAAGTTACTTTTACTCCAGAAGACTCTAGAGTATTTAATGAAAAAAAAGGATACTTACAATATTTTAGAACAAAAGATGGGACAATGTATGTGTTTATAGGAGACGCTACATACCAACAATTGTCTCCTTTAGGAGTTCCTAATAAAGTTCTTGAAATAGGTACAACAAATTTAGAAAATAAAAGTGTTTTTAGTTTTAATTTAAATGCTGTAAATACAGAAAGAATGCCAAACAGTTTTTATTTTACGCAAAAGAATAAAGAAATAACAGAAGAAGACGACACAATAAACAAAAAATGTTAAACTATGGCATGTAAATATTATTTAAACGGAGTAGAAAGTAAATTATACACAGACTTATTTGGGTATATGGACACTGTTGCTCCAGACAATAAGAATGTAAACAAAGTACATAAGATATTAAGAGATCACAGTATAGCTACTAAGAAATTTAAAAATACAATTTATGTACAACAAAATAATTTTAGATCTGCACTTAGAGATATTAAAAGAATAAATAATAAGTATCCAGGATTAATTTCTACAGAGTATGTAAAAATGACTCCACAAACAATTTATTCTCCAGCTGCAGAATTACATGTACTAACTATAAATGAAGATCTTTTAAAAAGAATACCTGCTGAAGGAACAAACAATGCAGACATTACAAGTGACAATAAAACAGATGTTGATCAATACTTAAGATTTGCAGCCCCTGCAGCTGAAAGAGATGATGCTTTTTTAGATGAATTAGCTAGAAGAGAAAACACTAGTAATAGTAAATTTTCTAATTTAGAAAGAGAGGAGCTTGAGAATGCATACAAAGTAGCAGGAGAGTTACAAGAGTCTTTTGCTAAAGCAGGAATTACAGTTAAAGTAGAATTTGATACTAGTATAGATAATATTGGACAAGTAGATGCTTATGTAGAAGGAGAAAATCCTACAATAAGAATTAATCCAGAAAAAGTTAAAAAAGATACAACATACCATGAATTTGGGCATATTTATATAGATTTATTAGGAGTAGAAAATCCTATAGTTGCTCAAGCTATAGCAGAACTAAAAGATACAGATCTATACGCACAAGTTGAACAAGCGTACCCTGAGCTACAAGGAGAGATGCTAGATAAAGAAGTACTAGCTACCGCAATTGGGTTAGAAGGAGCTAAAATTGTTAGAAAAAATCCAAGT
>TARA_R110001599_G_scaffold311314_1_pt1 | contig 10740 bp, 6 predicted proteins | sample TARA_R110001599 | Tara Oceans TARA_R110001599 (sample SAMEA4398360) | marine metagenome | biome: Polar Biome; feature: [MES] marine water layer (ENVO:01000295) within the mesopelagic zone...; material: water (ENVO:00002006), including particulate matter (ENVO:01000060) such as...... | reverse complement strand
ACCAGCCCGACGCCCTTGCCCGAGCGCGTCGGCGCGAAAGCCATGACATGCTCCGGCCCGTCATGACGCAGGTATTTTTTCTGAAACTGACCAAGGAAGACGCCTGCGGACCGAAACAACCCTGCCTTCCTTATTTCCCCCTTCAAGGCCCAGCGCGAGGAACCGTAGGTCGTCACCAACCGGCTCTGCCGTGCCCGCCACAGCGAACCGATTACCGCGGCCGCGCAGCCCATGAACCCACTGCCCGCCGCCAGCATGCCCGCCTTGTCGAACACCTCCGGCGCGTAAGCCTCGTAGAAATACCACCACTCGAACAGCTTCCACGGCTCATAAACCGGCCAGCCGAACAGCACGAACCACGGGTTGCCCAACTGCGCTTGATAGCCCAGCATGTCCGCACACCACTGCGTCGCCGCCCACACACCCAGAATGACGATGGCAAACACAATGGCGATCTGGCCGATCAGGAGTTTGGTGGGGGTCATGGCTATGGCTCCGTTCTTCGATAAGACAAACGGAGCAAGTATCGCGGGGGTGGCGAAAACCGCTTATAGCCTTTATGTACGCTGCAATGCGATGATGGTTAGCATCTTAACCTTTCCGCCTTATTCAGTCTCGTAGAATGTCAAGCGTACCAACTTGGCATTGTCTTCGACAACAAACGCCACGCTCTGTCTGGCGCGTGTGATCGCTACATAGATCTTATCGAGTTCTTTGCCCGCGTCCGCAAGCTTACCCGTGGTAAGAAATTTCTTCAGCGGCCCGTGCGGGTAGATAATGGTTCGATCGAATGTCATCCCTTTCGCCGCGCCGAAGTTCAATGGGTGTCCTATCACGTTCTTCGTTTTTCGGTTGTAGCGCAGCGTTTGGGGTCTGAACTTCTCGATATAGGACGCGACATTGCTCTTGCGCACGGCAAATACGCCATCATGTCCGGTGATATCCGTATTTTTCGATTCGGCATTTGGAGCAGCCGGATGAAACTGGTCTGCGAAGTCGCAGATGGTTTGCACACACCGATGGCTGTAGTTGTGGTATTCAAGCGCACACAGGCTGGCCTTCTCCCACTCAACAAATTTGTCGACGATCTTGGCACCGCGATACTTCTTGTTCTTCGAGGCGCTGTTCGTCGCATAGGTTGCCTGTCGATGATCTCCAACCAGGATGATCTGGACTTGCGAGCGCATCAGCAACTCGACGAGATCAAGGTCGTAGCCTGCCAGGTCCTGGCTTTCGTCGATGAAGAGCCGCTCGAAAATCTGTTCGAAGCGCTTGATAGGCGCGCCGCCTGTTTTTTGGATAACTTCGCAGGCGAATTTGGCGATCTTGTCGCTGTATATGAGTTCTGGCTTCGAAAAATAGTGACTGCGAATATTGGCCGCCCCAACGTATGGCGCGGATCGGGCATTTACGAAATGAATCCCGGCGACCCGCAAATCATAAAGGCAGTTCTGGTATGGCCGAACAAAGTGTCTCAGCAGGAACGAAAACCATGTGCCAATGGAAACATGCGGCGGAACATGGCCAAAACGGCTGTAGGTCTTCGCTTCAATTTCGTCTCGGCCGTTATTGGTATAGGTAATCATCGCGGCACGTTTTACTGGAAGGCCACAGGCATCATCAACGATCAACGTCGTTTTTCCGGAACCGGCGGATGCTACGATGATGCGATTATCCGATGGCATTCTTGATGTAATCCGGGATCGCAATCTCCTTCCCACTCTCAAAAATGGCCAAGGCGACGGGCGCTTTGTGCTTGGTCATGTAATCAAGTAACGCGACATCATCGGCAAAATTCTTTCCCAGGACCGCGTTCAGCTTGGCGCGGCCATTGGCTTTGAGGAGCTGCGGTTCAAGGGTCGGATACGCCTCATCGGGATCGAAGCAAATCTTGATGGTTGGAAGGCCCATGTAGTCTGTATACTTTTCCGTCACCGCGTCAGCATCACTGTCATTGTCGGTGACGACGCGGGCATCAACTTCGAGCAGTTTAGCGATGTCGAGAAAGCGCTTGAACGCAAGTGAATTGACCGCGATGACCTCAACACCATCTTCCAGTGGCATCTTGCCGTGGGTTTGGCTGTAGGCCTTTTGAACGATCAACTCATCGGACGGCCCCTCAACCAGTATGGATCGCGCAGACAAAACCATACGCAGCGTGTCGTGCCCTGGCAGCCGCATGAAATATTTCTTCGTTTCATCCGGCAACTCGTTAAGCGTTATGCCGGTCTTGCCGTTGAACATGAGTATGTGATCGACCCCCAGTTTGTTGAGAACGAAGCTGCTGTGCGTGGTCACAATCAACTGTTTGTCGGCTGACCTGGCGTCGATATGATTGATCAGCTTGTTGAGGTTCGCGTGAGACAGATGATTTTCAGGCTCCTCAAGTAGCAATATGTCGGTGCTCGATTCCGATTCAATCGCCAGCTTGATCTTAATGGCGTTTTGCTCACCCTTCCCGACAAGTGTGAGCGGGATATCGTCAAGATGGGGAAGAACGCCGGTTTCCCAACTGGCGCGGGTAGTAGTGTCCATCGCAACGGACAGTGTCTTGTCCGTGACCTTCCCCGTTTTGCCAGCAAGCTCCTTGTTGATTTCGGCAACGTTGTCGTCCGACAGGAAGACATCGCGCATTTTTCGGTATGAGAGTGCCAAATCCACCTTTTGCTTATCGGTGAGATAATCACGAACAATCTCCAATACATATTTGTTGGCCGCATATGTATTGGAAATGGCCGAGGGGTCGATCATTGCTGCACGGTAGGGCAGTGCCCGGCTACTCATGGGATGACCTGCAAAGCTCTGCCAGACGATCTGGTAGTACTCGATCGGAACGCCGTTCAGTTCCGCGGTATCCGCGACATACTCCTTATATTCCCCATGAAAATCAGGATCGAGAGCAATTGCAAGGCTCACGCCCGGAACGTCAGCCTTCTCGCTATTGTTCGTGCCCTTAAATTCGGCTAGCTCAGGCGTATTAGCAAAGTATAGTTCGATAAGGACCGTCGGTGGCGGCTGTGGCTTGCCGTCCTTATGGGACTGGACGAACTCCTGCACAGCACCAGCGTTCAGAAGAAACGGATGCAATTCCTGTAATGCTGACCGCCTGTTAAGTTGACATCTGAGGGCGAGGTTTATGGCCTCCAAGAGTGTGGATTTTCCGGTTTCGTTGTCGCCGACAATTACGTTGAGCGTGGGCTGTAGAGCCACGTCAGCATCCCGGAGCGCCCTATAATTCTTCACGATCACACGTTCTATCGTCATTATTCCACTACTTCGTTATTGTTTCCCGCAAGCTATGAACCTTCACCGTCGGACAAACCTGGCGCGCAATCTCACAAAGATGCTGGTGGTGCGTGAGATAGATGACCTGTCCCGTCGCCGCCATTTCCGTGAACAGACGGAAAGCTTCCTCCGCGCGGAAGTCATCGAAGGTCTCCATGATGTCGTCGGCGATAAACGGAACCGGGCTTCTGGTTTTGGCGAACTCGAAATAACCGGCAACGCGCAGGGCGAGATAAAGCTGGAAGCGCGTTCCCTTGGACATTTCCGTCGCCAGTTTGGAACCCTTGTCTGAGCCGATGGCGACCAGAACCTCGCTGTCCTTATCCGGCTGTGTCGTTAGGCTGGTATAGCGGCCCCGGCTGATCGTACGCAGGGCCTCGGAAGCACGCGCCATCATGGAGCTGCGGTGCTGCTCTCGGTAGAGGCGCAACGCCTGTTCGGTCGCAATGGTACCGGCGCGCAGTCGCATGTAACGTCTTGCGCCTTCCTCTAATTCCAGCAGGACCGTGTGCTGCTGTTCCTCGATTTCCGCGACTTTGGCGTCACCGCCAATGGCATCGATCTGCTTTTCAGCATCTTTATAGGCAGCGTAGGAATCGCGCCACTCCTCCTCATGGACCCCGGCTTGCGTCGTAATCTCAGCGAGTTCTGTTTCCAGCGCGGTCTGATCCAGATGATCGAGGGCAGATTCCGCCGCCTCAAAACTGGTAAGCCGCAACGCATCGAGGATCTCTTGCATTTCCTCCGTAGCTTGCCCGCTCAAACCCTCTCTATTGGCGATCTGAGCGAGTTTTGCAGATACCTCGGCAAATGTAGACACCCCGAAATATTTGGTCATTTCCTGCTTACGGCGATCAAGGGCTAGCTTGTCAGCCTTCAATTTCCGCGCTGTGGCCTGAGCTGTTTCAAGGCGCTGCGCCTCCTTGGCCTTCTCGGTACGGTCGGCTTCGGCCTTACGAATGCGTTCATCAATTTCCCGTACCAGGTCCATGACGGCTGCGGACTCCGGCGAAGCAATAGCCAATTCACTCGCCAGTGAAGTCACTGCATCCCTGAACGCGGCCTGATCGTCCTTCATTTTGGCGATCCGATCAGCAAGTGTCGCCTTTTCTTTCAGGGCGGATTCCAATTCAGCGATCACCGTGAGAATGCCCCGCACTTCGGCAATCATCGGTGCCGCACCACGCTCGTTGAGCCAACAATCCGCGCAGATTTGTTTCCAGTCGGCATCCCACGCAAGTTTTTCAGATTCGGCTCGCTCAAACGCGCGTTCGCGGATGCTGACATCGCGCCCGCGCTCTTCCCACGCTGAGCGCAGGCGTTTCAATTCCGCCTCATGATCGAGCGCAGTCTGGGCCGTTGCGGCCAGCGTCGCTTCCTCGGCGTCACGAGCAAAGGATAGCTTCAAGGCACTCAGCGCAGTAGTGAGACGTTCCCTGATGGAATCGGCATCATTCTGCGCTGCCTTTAAATCCAGTGTCGCCGTTCGTAGCTCTCCCCGTGCCTCCAACGCCTTCTCACGACAGATCAGCCAAGCCTCAAGATGCTGCAAAGTCCAATCGGACGGCAAGTCAAGTGAAAGGGCACTGATCGCTTCCGCAATTTGGCCTGTCAACTCTTGGGCATCTGCAAGCGCCTTGGCATGTAGTTCCTCGGCACGGGCGAGGTCAGACTGTTCAAGCTTGAGCGCCTTGGCTGTTTCATGAAGCTGGGCCAGTTCCTTCACATGGCCGAAGCGCCGAGCCACAATCCCATCATCACGATGCAACGCATCCTCAAATCGTTCGGCGGAACTGGCATCGAGGTGGTTTCGATGTTCCGCCCATGCATGATCACGTTCCGCCCTGATCAGCGCCGCGTCCTGGTCGGTGACAATTCCGGTCACACTGCTCATAGCGTCCTGCTGCGCCGACAGCCGCACTCCTTCGCTTTTTAGCCGTTCTATTTCTCCAGACTGCTGATCGATCCGCTTCTCAATGGCTTGCCCGGACGTCTTCCAACGCTGGAGAGCGTCCGCGCCAGGAACGGGCATGGCAACCAGTTGGTCAGCTTCCCCTCGCCAGGGTGTCAGGGTGGCCAGACAGTCATCGAGCTTCGCCTGCGCATCTTGGCTCGCACGTTCCGCAAGACGTTGCCTGGCGGCATGGTCGCTCGCCCGCAGCGCTGTAAGCGCCTCCTTGAGCGTCGCGATGTACGTTTCGTTCCCCGTATTCCCTGTTTGGGCGCCGTCACCCAATTTGGCTCTGGCGTCATTCAAGCGGTTCTTCGCCTCGGACAATTCTTCGCGCGCCGTGCTCAACTTCGCATCAATGCCTGAATGGGACTCGATCAGTTCACGCAGGCGTGCCACTGTCGATACCGGCAGGATAAGGCGCGCCGGATTTGTCTCTCCCCCCTGTTCAACCTGACGCAGGTGAAGGGAGATGGCGGTATCGAGATCCTGTAATTTTTGGCGACGATCAGGCAGGTCCTTTTCGGCAGTCATATGCCGCGCCCTGAGAGACGCAATCTCTTCCAACCTATCCGCCAGACGCAATGCAGCATCATCAACGGTTATGGCATCCACGTTGGATGTCAGGCGTTCGACCTCATCCGCATTCAACAGGAACTGCGTTTCAAGCTTGATCTCTTCCTCGCGCAAAGCAGGCAGTTCTTCTGCCCAGCCTGTCGGCGCATCGGGAATTGCGTCGAGCGGCGAAATCTGTTCTCGAATGGAACGCAATTTTGCAAGGCGGGGACGCGCGTTCAAAAGACGCTGAATTTCGTCCTTGCGTGCCTGAAGTTTGCTGCGGCTCCTGCTCGTTTCGTCATACAACGCTTTCGTGCGCTTGACCGTCTCCGCCAGTTCGGCATGTTTCGATGCCTGCGTATCGAACTGGTCTTTTTCCTGTTTCAACCGGTCCAATTCATTCTTTAAGTCGTGCAGTTGCCCGCTACGCGCGTGAAACTTGTAAAAACCATCGGCTTCCGAATGAAACTCTTCGATCTTGCGGCTGAGGTCAGCGATGCCGCTGCTTCCAGAGAACAAGAGTTGACCGAGTTCTCCTTTGGCTTTCAGGATGCTTTCGCCACCTTGCTCCAGCGTGTCATCATCGAGCGAGAACATGGTGCGGTATGCTTCGCGGTCAATGCCGCCAAACTCACCAAGGATTGCGCTTTCAGCAATGGGCTGCTCATGCACATCGAGAAGACTGTTTTGCGGTTTCTTGATTCGCACGAATTCACGTACACTACCGGAGAACTCCAGCGCACCACTAATCCGCATCGTTGGATAGGGGTGGAGGAAGCCATACGGGCTCTGCATCCGTATCCCGTAAAGAAGGTCCAGCCATGCGGCGAACAAGGTGGATTTTCCCGTTTCATTGGGACCGTAGACGATATGCAAATCAGGCGTGTCCGGTACGCGCTCGCCGAAATCGATGCTGTGATCCGTGAATATGCCATAGCGGGTCAGGTCAAGGCGGCTCAATCGCATCAGGTATGATCGCCTTTCTCACCTGCATGAAGGCGGGCGAGCACATCCTCCATGCCCTCCTGCGCCAGAAGCGCCAAGCTGTCTTTGAAAGACTCTTCGTCAGAGCCAAATATGTCGCGGCATTCCCCCGGCAGTTTCCTTCGCAATTCATCGGCCATGGTGATCAATTCAGCTCGGAATGCATCCGAGCCAATGACACCGTCTGTAATTAAACCCCGCAATTCCAGGAGAGGATCGGACGATCCTTCATTGGCGGCGCTTGGTGTCTGGCAGGATGTCTCCAGCTTCTCAACCCAGCAGCCGCCGATGACCGAAGCTCGGTCCTGAGCCTCCGCTGTGAGAAGATCAATGTCCCGTCGGATGCGCCAAGCAAGAGGCGTTTCGCCCGTGAAATGCAAACGCGCCACCAAATGTTCGGCAGCAATCCCGTGTCGGGCTTGTTCCAAAGAACGGCCAATGAGAGCGGCGAGTTCTCCCCAATTTTCAATCCCTGTTGCATCGACATGGGCGCGCTCGAATTGCGCCAAGCTGGTGAACCGTTCTTCGATCTGGATCGTGCGGTCATCCTGAATGGTCACCAGCGTTACGGATTTGCCTCCGGACTCGCCCATATCCCGCCCCTGCGGTATGCCCGGCATAACGATCGTGCATGGACCTTCCTCGACCATCCGCTTGTGTACATGGCCGAGCGCCCAATAGTGAAAGCCGGTTCCTTTCAGGTCGGCGAGACTGCATGGGGCATATGGGTCGTGTCCTGGCGCGCCCGCCAAACTGGTGTGCATGAGACCGATATTCACCGCATCATCGACCACCGGTTTGTATTTGCCAACCAGGCTTTCGGGAGCATGCGGTTGGGTGAAGCTCAGGCCATGGATCACAACAGGGAAAGCCCCGGCTTCCCGCTCCACGGATACAGCCTCAGCCCGGCCGCCGAAGACCTTCACGGAATCAGGGAAAACCAGCTCCTTGGTGATGCGGGATGAGGCATCGTGATTGCCGCGGATGATGAATGCCTGGATGCCTGCCTCGGAGAGCCGTCGAAGTTGCTCGGCCAGAAAACGTGCCGTCTTCATGGACGTCTGATCGCCGTCATAGAGATCGCCAGCCAGAAGAAGGGCGTCTACCCGCTCTTCAAGGCACAGATCAATGATGCGCACAAAAGCGCGCCGCGTGGCGTTGCCGATCAGCGAGGCCAAATCAGGATCGCGCAAAGCGAGTGAGCGCAGCGGAGAATCCAGATGAACATCCGCCGAATGAATGAAGCGATATGCGGCGATAACCCCCTCCAGTATAAAAAAGATTTTAATAATACGAATACAGGAACCGACACGAAGGTTCCAGAATTCTATTTACCGTCGCGTGCATATTTCGAAACGCACTCATGAAATCCCCGGCCCGCGTTGTCGTCCTATGGTCCAGGAGATGGTATCGCCGCGCATGACGCCTGAGACGTGCTGACCGATATGGCGATCGAGGACGGAGCGCCAGGGGACGAGGGTGAACTCGCGGGATTTTTCGATGACGGCGTATTTGCCGCTGGCGAGTTCGACCGCGCGGCGGAGAGTCCCTTCGACGGGTTCGCCGTGGCGGGTCTCAACATAGGCACGGCCGAGTTGATCGGAAAGCTGTCCGGCAACGCGGGTGAGTTCACGGCGGCGCAGGGTGGTGAGCATGTTGGCACGATAGATTGTGCTGCCCTGCTCTTCGCGCGCCAGACCTTCGGCGATCAGCCATTGGCGGCGACGGGATTGGGCCTCACGCAACTCACGGCCGAAACCGGAATCGCGGGTGGGCTCAAACGTGTCAGCGATCAGTTCGCGGTCGAGCCAGGTCGCTCCATCGGAACCCACCTGTTGTTCCAGTGAAAGATGGGATAGCTTTTCGACGATGACCGGCGCGGCCTTGGCCTGCCCGCGTTCATATTCCGTCACGCGATCGAGATGATCGGGCGCAATGACCCAAGTGCCGTTTGGCTCGCGCTCGATTTTGCCGGTGGTGCGGCGGATGGCCTCCAGCCGTCGAACATGGGTTTCAGCAAAACTCTCGGTGGCGCGGGGATCGTGCTGCAAGTGGATGTCGATATTATAACGCCCGCCATTGGCGGCGGCGACCTCAGTGACGGTGCGATCCACCTTACGCGGCTCGATACTTTTGGACGCAACGCGGATGATATTGCCTTCGGGCGTCGGCTCGGTCGCCTCGCCTTTGCCGATGTCGATATAATGGGCGCGGCCATCCACGCCATCGACGATCAGGTAATGCCGGTCGTTGATCTCATCAGACAGCCCGCGCGCCATCACGCGCCCAGTGACAGGTTTGGTATGCGGATCGGTGGGATCATGGATGACGTAATCGGCAGGACTGCGGGCGACGTCTCGGTCCCCCATTTCGCGGTGCAGGGTCTTGATGATATCGCCGCGCTCGCCCATGCGGCGCAGCGTATCCTCCAGCCCCTCTTCCAATCGCCATCCACCGGGGCGGAGTTCCTCGGCGAGGCCAAGGCGTGCGAGCTTCTTCAATCGACCCGCCCGCAATGTCTGCTGGAAAGCGTTGCGGTCGATAACGGAAACGATGCCGTTCTCGTCCATTTCGCGCATGAGGCGGCGGTCGATGCTGGTCAGGCGCTCCTGCTCAACTTCATGGCGCAGCCGGTTCTCGATCTCGCGATCCGTGCGCGGCCCAAGATCGAGGCTGATCAGTTCCGCGGCGCGCTCGCGCATGCCGGTGGTGATATAGTCGCGGGCGATGATTAGATCGTGGCCTTTGTCATCACGCCCGCGCAGCATGATATGCGTGTGCGGATGGCCGGTGTTGAAATGATCAACCGCCACCCAGTCGAGCTTCGTTCCAAGGTCTTCTTCCATCTGCACCATCAAACGGCGGGTCAGCGGTTTCAGGTCTTCATAATCTGCGCCATCCTCAGGCGCGACGATGAATCGGAATTGATGCCGATCACCATCGGCGCGTTCGAGAAATGCTTTACCATCGGCTTCGGTCTCCAGCGCATTGTATAGCTGACCCGGCTCGCCCTCACGGGTCACACCGTCGCGCTGGATATAGCGCAGATGCGCCTTGGCCCCGTTCATCCCTTTGCCGGCCAGTTTAACAATGCGGGATTTGATGATGACCCGGCGCTGACGAAAGGCGGCATAGCGGTCACGGCTGGCCAGCACGCGGCCAACGCCCGCGCCGCGCCCGATACGACTGCCGCTGAAGTTCGATTTGCCGCCACCGCCACGGGCGAGGTTCGACGCGGCCAGAACCTGATGCAGAAATTTACGTCCGCTTTTGGAGCCGCGCGAGCGGATCTTGCCAAGCTTTGGTTTGAAATCATCATCGTCAGACATGGGACGCCTCATCAAACATGGTGTCAAAGATAATGAGGAAAATCAGGGCGTTGCCGAAGGGCTGGCACCACGACAAGGCGCATGGCACCATCCGCCCTCCCGAAAAAACAATGTGCAGACAAAGGCTTACCATTTGCGATGCTCGCGGATGGTGCCGCTGCTTTATCTTGCCTTACGCGGCTTTGATCATCCCCCCTGCGACCATCCACGATGACATGCGACCGATCGTCCACCGAGGCAGGAAGCCCGGCAGCGGCAAGGCCGTGCCGCCGGGCGAAAATCAGGCTGAAAACCGAAATGAAAATCGACATTTTCATCTCACTTCTCTTTCGGTTTTTGGGGGGAAAGCGGCACGAAAAGTTCGCCATTTCGCGCGGCATTTTCGCTGTTTTCACCCGTTGAAATCGGGAAAAACAGCCGTGCATCGAAGGCGATTTGCGGCGCATCTTGTGCGGACGACGGGCCGGTTTTTGCATTCGTGACGACGGTTTCCGGCATACCAGCAAGCGCCTTTTCGATGCCGGCGACATAGGCGCGGGTCTCGGCAGGAAGCGGCTTCCCAGTACGCAAATACTCCGCGTAACGCCCAGGTCCGGCATTGTAAGCGGCGAAGAGACCGGGACTGCCGAAGCG
>TARA_R110001599_G_scaffold351297_2_pt1 | contig 10750 bp, 10 predicted proteins | sample TARA_R110001599 | Tara Oceans TARA_R110001599 (sample SAMEA4398360) | marine metagenome | biome: Polar Biome; feature: [MES] marine water layer (ENVO:01000295) within the mesopelagic zone...; material: water (ENVO:00002006), including particulate matter (ENVO:01000060) such... | reverse complement strand
ACGAGTTCCATAATTACTCCTAAAGTTCAAGGTTGCAGTTCAAGGTTAGTTATTGATTGAACACGGTTCGAGTGCGTCAGTGAGCATCCTCATGAGCAGCACTCAGGTACACCACAGTCAACACCATGAAGATGAAGGCCTGCAGCGGAATTACAAGAATATGGAAGATGGCCCATGGCACGTTCAGCCCCCACTGGAGGTAGAACGGTAACAGAGCAATCAAAATAAACACCACTTCACCGGCATACATGTTGCCGAAGAGTCGTAGCGCCAGGCTCAAGGGCTTGGTCAGCAGGCCGAGAATTTCAAGGAACAGGTTGAATGGAATCAGAGCCCAGTGCTTGAACGGCGTGAACGATAGCTCCTTGATAAAGCCGCCGAAGCCCTTCACCTTGAAGCTGTAGAAAATAATCAGGATAAATACACCCAGGGAAATACCGAAGGTGCCGTTAGGATCAGCCGTTGGCACGATCTTGAAGTATTCCAGGCCAAGGGCCTTGGCCAGACCCGGGATGTAATCGACCGGGATCCACTTCAACGAGTTCATCAGGAAGACCCAGACAAAAATAGTCAGGGCGAGTGGCGCTACCAGAGCATTGCGGCCGTGGAAGGTGTCCTTGACGACGCCCTGCACGAATTCGACGACCATTTCGACGACATTCTGGGTCTTGCTCGGAATGCCGGCAGTGGCCTTTTTCGCAACAGTGCGGAAGATGAACAGAAACACCAGACCCATGAATACCGACCAGCCAAGGGTATCGACATGGAATGCCATGAAACCCATGTCGGTCGCTTCCGCGCCACTCTGGGCCATTGTCCAAGTCGCTTCCTGCACAACGCTGCCGTCGTATCGCTCATAACCAGCTGGGAGCTTACCGTAAGTCAGGTTCTGCAAATGGTGCTGGATATAATCCGCTGAAGAAGTTGCCATATTTGCCTCTAACTCAATGCTTTTGAAATCGTTGGACTATGAGTAATGCGCTTGCCCCTACTGCCAGTACCGCGAGATAACCGGCGAATACGGCGGTCGGCTCCAGGGGTTTAACACCTACCCAAACCAGCACGAAGAGTGCGGCTGTCAAAATAATCTTGCCGGCCTCGCCGGAGTAGAACTCCTTGACGATGACCCGCGCCGACCGGGCTCCGCTATAGCGGTACACCCGATAGGCAAAATAGGCATTGGGGAGCAAAGCTACCAGCCCCCCGAGCAGACCGGAATATCCAGCCACATGACCCTGGACAATCCACAGGATCAAGGCTGCCAAAAGGGCAACCACGCATTGCATAACCAGCACCGGAAAGGCGGGCAACTGACGAAACGGCGTTTTATTGGGTGTTCTTGCGTCCATCCACCCGCCTCGCAGTTAATACCTCAAGCTTCTTTTCGAGTCGCTGTATGCAACAGACTGGTGCATTTACACCAGCTAAAATAGCGCGAGGAGTATAGGTTGAAAAAAGATCAGGTTCAACAGCAACCGGCCAAATGCCGCGGTATCCGCCAACGTTGGCCAGTTCGGCGTTACTTGATATGCATCAGCACACCGTCGAGTTCATCCAGAGAACTGTAGCTGATCACCAGTTTGCCTTTGCCCTTGGCACCATGCTGAATACTGACCGAGGCCCCTATACGCTCGGCAAGATCCTGTTCCAGCCTTTCTATATCAGGGTTCACCCGGGTATCACCGGGTTCACGGCGGGGGTTGAGCCATTGTCTGACCAGAGCTTCTGTCTGTCTCACAGTCAGTCCCTTGGCCACAACCTGCCGTGCTGCCTGTGTCTGCTGCTCCGCAGGGAGACCCAAAAGTGCACGGGCATGTCCCATTTCCAGGTCGCCGCGCTCGAGTAGAAGCTTCACATCATCGGGTAATGACATCAATCGTAACAAATTGGTAATGGTGACACGCGATTTGCCAACGGCATCGGCGACTTGCTGCTGAGTCAATTCAAACTCCTGCTGCAGGCGCTGAAGCGCAATGCCTTCCTCGATCGGATTGAGGTCCTCACGCTGGATGTTCTCGATAAGCGCCATGGCAATGGCCGCTTCGTCGGGTACGTCGCGGATAACCGCTGGGATGGTATCGAGACCGGCCTGCTGGGTGGCACGCCAACGGCGCTCACCTGCAATGATTTCAAAACGACCGTCGGCAATAGGACGCACTACGATCGGTTGCATTACACCTTGAACGCGAATCGAGTTGGCGAGCTCTTCAAGGGCCTGGGGGTCCATATCGCGACGTGGCTGGTACTTGCCCCGCTGGATCAGATCAACCGGCAGATCCTTGAGTTGCTGTTCCTTGCTTTCTGCTTCCTGCCCGGTGTTACCGGGCTGGCCCAATAAAGCATCGAGTCCCCGCCCCAAGCCGCGTTTCTTGACCGCCATGCGTCTATCGTCCTTTTTGATTAGTCGTTCGCGTTGGCCAGGGCCGCGGCCCGAGCTGCCTGCTTGTTGCGGCGCACTACTTCACCAGCCAGCGCAAGGTAGGCCACCGCGCCACGCGATTGTTTGTCGTAACTCAATGCCGGCATGCCAAAACTGGGTGCCTCTGCCAGGCGCACATTACGCGGAATCACCGTCTGGTAAAGTTTGTCACCAAAGTGATTGGTCAATTGTGCCGATACGTCGAGGGTCAGACTATTACGCGGATCGTACATGGTGCGCAGCAAGCCCTCGATCTGCAAACTGGGGTTAAGCACAGCAGCGATACGCTGGATGGTATTGACCAGTGCCGATAAACCTTCAAGCGCATAATATTCACATTGCATCGGAATAATCACCGCGTCGGCTGCCACCAATCCATTCACAGTGAGCATGTTAAGCGAAGGTGGACAGTCAATAAGCACGAAGTCGTAGGCAGTACGCGCGGATGCGAGTGCATAGCGCAGCCGGCTTTCCTTCATCTTCATGGCCAGCAATTCGACTTCAGCTGCGGTCAGATCACCGTTAGCCGGTAATAGATCGTAACCACCGTTATCCGAGCGTTGGACTGCCTGCTTGAAATCGCAGCGATCGGTCAACAGCTCGTACACCGAGTTTTCGAGGCTCGCCTTGTCGATACCACTACCCATGGTAGCGTTACCCTGCGGATCGAGATCCACCAACAGAACCTTACGCTTGGTTGCTGCCAACGAAGCAGCCAGGTTGATGCAGGTGGTGGTCTTGCCGACACCGCCTTTCTGGTTGGCTATTGCCAATACCTTGCCCACAACGACCTCCTATCCGTTCACCGCCTGAACCAGGCGTCGCAGTATCAACAGATGGCGGTTGCCCTGGCAACCAGGTACCGCCAGCCGAGTACTGCGATCCACTTCGAAATCGACCGGCAAGGCTGCTAGCTCCTCTTCCGGGTATTGTCCTTTCATCGCTAACCAGCGCGTACCAGGGTGACTCAGGTGACGCGTCATCTGGGTAAAATCGGCCAGTGAACTGAAAGCTCGAGAAACAATACCATCAAAGGCGCTATCGGTTTGAAAGGCTTCGACCCTGCCTTGAGTCACTTTCAGATTTTCCAGCCCCAGTTCGAGCTTTACCTGGGTAAGAAAACGGGTTTTCTTGCCATTGCTGTCGAGCAACATGAACTGAATATCAGGACGCATGATAGTCAATATGATGCCGGGCATACCGCCCCCACTACCGACGTCTAGCCAATGCTTGCCGCCAACGAAAGGGAGAATACTCAAACTGTCGAGCAGATGACGGCTGACCATTTCATCAGGATCGCGCACTGCCGTAAGATTGTAGGCCTTGTTCCACTTGTGCAGCAGGGCAAGATAATCAAGAAGCTGGCGACTCTGCGTATCGCTGACCGTAATGCCCATCTCGGCAGCACCGCTGGCCAGCTCTGCAGCGTGATCCGTCATTGGTGTCAGGCCTCACGCACGAGGCTGCTGCCAGCCGCGCTGCGTTTTTTCAGATGGATCAGCAACAGGCTGACTGCGGCAGGTGTCACACCCGGAATCCGCGAAGCCTGTCCCAGGGTCTGGGGGCGTATGTCGGCGAGCTTGTGTTTGATCTCGTTGGACAAGCCATTGAGCGCAAGATAATCCAGGCTTTCAGGAATGGCCGTTTGTTCATGCTGACGCAGACGGTTGATCTCATCCTGCTGCCGCTCGATGTAGCCGGCGTACTTGGTATGGATCTCGACCTGTTCGGCAGCGTCAGCCGGAATATCAACCTTGCCGGTCAATTCACACAGGGCGTGGTAATCAACCTCGGGACGACGTAGCAGATCAAGCAAACTGTATTCGTGGGTCAGCGGCGTAGCGAATTTATTCGCGAAGGCTTTACCAATATCGCTGGCCGGTTGAACCCAGGTGCTGCGTAGACGCTGATGTTCCTGATCAATGGCTTCACGCTTGGCGCTGAAAACGGACCAACGGTGGTCATCAACCAAGCCGATTTCACGTCCCTTCTCGGTGAGGCGCAAATCCGCATTATCCTCACGCAGTACCAGACGATATTCAGCCCTCGAGGTGAACATCCGGTAGGGTTCGCGGGTACCCATGGTGATCAGATCATCAACCAATACGCCTATGTAGGCCTCGTCACGACGAGGACACCAGGCTTCCTGATCGGTTGCCCGGCGAGCCGCGTTCATTCCCGCCAGAAGACCCTGAGCTGCCGCTTCCTCGTACCCGGTTGTGCCATTGATCTGACCCGCAAAGAACAGGCCATCAATGACCTTGGTTTCCAGTGAGTACTTCAGATCCTGGGGATTGAAATAGTCGTATTCGATGGCGTAACCGGGACGCAGGATATGCGCGTTTTCCATACCCTCAATCGACTGTACAACCTGCAGTTGCACGTCAAAGGGTAGTGAAGTGGAAATACCGTTGGGGTACAGCTCGTGGGTAGTCAGACCCTCAGGCTCGATGAATACCTGATGCTGGTTCTTGTCGGCGAAGCGGTGGATCTTGTCTTCGATCGAGGGGCAGTAACGCGGGCCTACTCCTTCGATTACGCCTGTATACATTGGCGAGCGATCAAGATTTTTGCGAATGATCTCGTGGGTACGCTCGTTGGTGTAGGTGATCCAGCAATTGACCTGCTCTGGGTGCTCCTCGACCTTGCCAAGGAACGACATAACCGGCAGCGGGGTATCACCGGGCTGGGCGGTCATTTTGCTGAAATCGACCGAGCGTCCATCGATACGCGGTGGTGTGCCAGTTTTCAGCCTGTCAACGCGCAGCGGTAGCTCACGCAGCCGGTTGGCCAATGTCGTAGCTGGAGGATCACCTGCTCGACCGCCTGAGTAATTATCCAGGCCAATATGAATCAGACCACCGAGGAAAGTACCTGTGGTCAAAACCACGTTACTGGCGTGAAAGCGCATGCCCATCTGGGTAACAACGCCACAGACCTGGTCATTTTCGACGATAAGGTCATCACATGCCTGCTGGAATATCCACAGATTGGGTTGATTCTCGAGTATCTCGCGTATGGCTGCCTTGTACAGAATCCGGTCTGCTTGCGCGCGGGTGGCCCGGACTGCAGGGCCCTTACGGCTGTTGAGAACTCTGAACTGGATACCGGCCAGGTCTGTAGCCTTGGCCATTGCTCCGCCGAGAGCATCGATTTCCTTGACCAGATGGCTCTTGCCAATGCCTCCAATGGCGGGATTGCAGCTCATCTGGCCCAGCGTTTCAACATTGTGAGTGAGCAGCAGTGTTTTTACTCCCATACGGGCAGCGGCTAACGCAGCTTCCGTACCGGCATGGCCACCACCTACCACGATCACGTCAAAACGACTTGGGAAATTCACAGCAAACCTCGTTCCGGGCAAATGGCCGGCGTCGGGAAAAGGGCAGAGATTATAGGGCCTGAAGCGGAAAAATGCAGCCTTGGGTTGGCTATTTTTTGAGCAGCGTCTTTTGCAGTTCGCTTAGCTCACTCATTAATTGAATATAGAAAGAAAAGATTTTAAAAGCTTTATGTTGTTAATGCTAATGGTGAGGACGATATCTGTGGGTAAGTGGTTTTAACCCTTCTATTACGGGTGTTTCAGGAGGAAGAAACTCTGTGGTCAAGCTGCGTTTGGATGGGTTCCTACCCGGTGATGAACCTGTGTACAAGTAGGCTACTTATACACAGGCTATTTTGAAGGGGCTTCGTACACAACTTTCGACCCCCTGCTTAGGGGCAGTTGTACACAGGACTCAGGTGCTGAATTTGGACGTTTCAAAGCCAAATAAAAGTGTTCTTTTATCGGTCGGATGTATTATTTGCCAATGCAGAAGCTGGAAAAGATGCGCCCCAGCAAATCATCTGCGCTGAATTCACCAGTGATGGAACCGAGCTTTTGCTGAGCCATTCGTAGATCCTCTGCGAGTAGTTCGCCGGCCCCCAATAGCGTCAGCTGGTCATGGCCGTGACCAAGCAGCTCACTTGCCTCCTCCAGGGCTTCCAGGTGACGTCGTCGTGCACTGAACAGGCTCTCGCTGGTCTGTGAGTAGCCCATACAGCTTTTCAGATGCTCACGGAGCATATCCACACCTTCGCCACTGCGTGCACTCAGGCGCAGTGTCACACTGCCGTCTGGGGATTGTTCCTGGCCAATGGATTCCCCGGTGAGGTCTATCTTGTTCAACACCAGTGTTACTTTGGCCGGGTCCGGTGGGCTGGTCAGAAATTCAGGCCAGAGTTGATCGGGATGTCGTGCCTCGGGTTGCGACGCGTCTACCATGAGCAGGATCCGATCAGCGTCCCCAATGGCCAGCATTGCGCGTTCAACGCCAATACGCTCCACCTGGTCCTGGGTATCTCTCAAACCTGCGGTATCGATGATATGCACCGGCATCCCATCGATATGAATATGCTCACGAAGCACGTCACGGGTGGTTCCTGCTATATCAGTAACAATGGCACTTTCCTTACCTGCCAGGGCATTCAGGAGGCTGGATTTGCCCGCGTTGGGTCTACCAGCAATCACGACGCTCATGCCATCGCGCAGCAAAGCGCCCTGGCCTGCCTCGCGTTGTACCTCCCGCAGTCTCTTGCGGATTGCCTGCAGCTGACCCAGTACATGCCCATCAGCCAGAAAATCAATCTCCTCTTCTGGAAAGTCGATTGCCGCTTCGACGTATATACGCAAACCGATCAGTGCTTCGGTCAGCTCGTGTACCCGTGTTGAAAATGCACCCTGAAGTGAATGCAGCGCGTTGCGAGCTGCCTGTTCCGAACTGGCCTCGATAAGGTCCGCAATGGCTTCGGCCTGGGCTAGGTCAAGTTTATCGTTGAGAAAGGCCCGTTCACTGAATTCACCTGGCCGTGCCGGTCTGGCTCCCGCGTCAAAACAGGCCTTGAGTAACAGGTCCAATACCACCGGACCGCCATGGCCCTGTAGCTCGAGAACGTCCTCACCGGTAAAGGAATGAGGACCCGGGAAAAACAGGGTCAGGCCTTGGTCCAGAGCCCTGTCCTGGTGCCAGAACGTACCATAGTGAGCATGTCGGGCTTTGGGTTGAAGACGACTGATCTGTTGGGCGATCTGTAAGGCCGCCGGACCGGATACTCGTACTATGCCTACGCCACCCTGTCCCGGAGGCGTTGCTATCGCAGCTATGGTGTCTATGTGATAACTGGGGCTCATTGGCGATCTCTGTGGGTTTGGCTTTTAGGCATACAGCAAAACGCCCCGATTACGGGGCGTTTGCTTGGATCAGTTCATGCTCAGTTATTAGCGGCAGCGCCTTTCTCTATCTGCCGGGTAATGTACCACTGCTGGGCAATGGACAGCATGTTGTTGACTACCCAGTACAGCACCAGACCAGCCGGGAACCAGAGGAAGAAGAAGGTGAAGACAATGGGTAGCATCTTCATGACCTTCGCCTGCATCGGATCTGGCGGAGTTGGGTTCAGTTGCTGCTGAATGAACATCGTCGCGCCCATCAGGATAGGCAGGATGAAATAGGGATCCTTTAGCGACAGGTCGGTGATCCAGCCAAGCCATGGAGCCTGACGCATTTCGACGCTTTCCATCAATGTCCAGTACAAGGCAATGAACACGGGCATCTGCACCAGGATCGGCAAACAGCCACCCAGCGGATTGATCTTTTCCTTTTTATACAGCTCCATCATGCCCTGGGACATTTTCTGCCGGTCGTCGCCGTGCTGTTCCTTCAGTGCCGCTAGCTTTGGTGCGACACGGCGCATGTTAGCCATGGACCGATAGCTGGTGGCAGACAATGGGAAGAAGACGAGTTTGATCAGCAGTGTAAGGAGGATGATGCTCCAGCCCCAATTGCCGACGAAACCGTGAATGAAGCTCAGGACCCAGAACAAAGGCTGCGCAATCCACCAGAGAAAACCGTAGTCGACTGTCAGTTCCAGACCGGGGGAAATTGCTTTCAATCGATCCTGGATTTTCGGACCTGCGTAAAAGTCGGCGGAAATGCTTGCCTGCTGACCGGCCGGTACTACTGTTGCGGGGCTGGTGAAACCGACGATGTAGTTTCCAGCACTGTCCTTACGGGTTTGATACACATGCTGCTGACCGGCTGGCGGCACCCATGCGCTGACGAAGTAATGCTGCAACCATGCAATCCAGCCACCATCTACAGTCTCACGCAGAGCCGATTTATCCATATCGGAAAAGTCGACTTTGGTGTAGGAATCATCAGAAGCCCAGTAGGCTGCGCCGAGATAGGTAGCCATACCGGTAGCACTGGAGCTGGAGGGATCAGGGCTGTCGTCGCGCTTGATCTGCCCATAGAGATTACCACTCCAGCTTTCGCCACTCTGGTTATCGATAAGGTAGTCGATATCAACCAGGTATTGGCCACGGGTAAAGGTGAAACGCTTGATGTAGCTGACGCCAGCATCTTCGTAGCGCAGGTCCACTACGACTTGATCGTCATCGCCGAGGGTATAACTCTGGCGCTCGGAAGTATAAAGAGGGCGGCCAGTGGGACGAGCATCTACACCATTCTTACCAGTCAGACCGCTTTGCGCCACATAGGTCATTCCGGCGGAACGTTCCAGAATGGGAAATGGCAAGTCTGGACGATCCTTGCGAACCGGGTATTTCGGCAACGACAGATCAACCAGGTCACCACCGCGTGGGTCAATAGCTACCAGCAGGGTGTCGGTTGCTACCTTGATCAGACTGTTGTTCGCCTGGGAGGTTGCAGGCGTAACGGGTACATCCGCAACACCGGGTTCCACTGCTGATGGAACATCATCAGCTGGTCCTGCTGCAGGCTGAGTGTTTACCGCTGCAGGAACGTCAGAATCCAGGTTCTCACCCGCAGGCTGCTGGTTGGTAACTGCTTCGGGTAACTCTGGTTGGCCGTAGTCTGTATTCCACTGCAGAACCATGAGATAGGTAATCACGAGCAAAGCAGCTATCAGGATATTTCGTTGCATGTTCATGGCTTGTTCATCTGGGAAGAATGATTGTCAGTGGCAGGTGGTACAGGATCATAGCCCCCGTCGCTCCAGGGATTACAGCGGCCAATTCGTTTCGCGCTCAACAGGCTGCCGCGGAGTAGACCATGAGATTCGATGGCCTCCTGGGCATAACAGGAACAGGAAGGATAGAAACGACAATGACTGGCCATCAGGGGACTGATAGCGTAGCGGTAAACCTTGATCAGTCCGAGTGCGAGATTACGCATTGGATGATGGGGGTCCGGATTGGCGTGAACGGGGTGGCTTGTCAGCAGACTTTGCCAGCTTGCGCCACATGCCTCTATACATTTCGTGCAGCGCGGCATTATCAAGTTCGCCCAGGCCCTTGCGGGCCAGGACGACAATGTCGAGATTGCCGAGTTCTGGCTTGTTCAGCCTGAATGACTCTCTGGCAATGCGCTTGACGCGATTACGGTCAACAGCGCGTTTGACACTTTTCTTGGCAATCACCAGGCCCAGGCGTGGGTGATCCAGGTCGTTAGACCTGGCCAACAACAGCACATAGGGCCCGGAGGCCTTGCGAGTGGCGCCGTCGAATACAAGTTTGAATTGACCAGGCGTGAGTAGCCGGTATTCAGGTTTGAATCCGTGGTCCACCAGTACAGCCGGTCTTAAGCTGACAGGCGCTTACGACCTTTGGCACGACGACGGGCCAGTACGTTGCGACCGTTGGCAGTAGCCATGCGTGCACGGAAACCGTGGTTACGCTTGCGCTTCAAAACGCTGGGTTGAAATGTTCTTTTCATCTTGGGATACCTGATTGATTCGCGTCAGAGCAGTGAGCCCCTTCAAGGGACCGGCAATTCTAGAGAATAACCCTTGGCAGGTCAATTCGATTTGGTGCTCTATCCTATTAAAAACAATATAGAAAAGATCTTTTCTTAAAGAATGAAGATGTTAATGCTAATGGTCAGCGTGTTTTCTGTGGGTAAGCCATTATTTTCCATATTTTTCATTGGTTTGCCCGCTCTGAAAGGTTGTAGACAAACGGTGCTTGAATGGGTCCCGTTCATGTGGAGCGGTTGTGGATAACATAGCATTCTATCCACAGGCTATTTTGTCCACATACTTGCATGGCTCTTCTCAACAGGCTTCATGGTCACTTGTGCACACGGCTCATGGAACCGGTAGGAGCCTGTTCCAGAAGCTTTTCAGCTTTTCTTTCGTGAGTTTCGATCGCTTGTTCAGGTTCGGTCGTATGTCTCAGATGCGAGGTAAGAGTGTGGATAAGTAGGCCTTTAAAAGGCTAGAATGACCGCTGGAAATAACCGGCAGGTCAGCTTCAACTGTTAGCCTGCCAGACCAAAAATAATGTCGTTCCAGACGGAAGGACCGGGGGAATAC
>TARA_R110001599_G_scaffold23120_1_pt1 | contig 10750 bp, 12 predicted proteins | sample TARA_R110001599 | Tara Oceans TARA_R110001599 (sample SAMEA4398360) | marine metagenome | biome: Polar Biome; feature: [MES] marine water layer (ENVO:01000295) within the mesopelagic zone...; material: water (ENVO:00002006), including particulate matter (ENVO:01000060) such as...... | reverse complement strand
GATGAATTGATTGGTAATTTAGGTGATGTTCATTTGTATAAGAATCATATTGAACAAGCTAAGGGACAGATTGGTAGGAAATATAGTAGAGAAGAACGTATAAAAATGTATGAAGATATACATTGTCCGGGTAGAAGTGTTTGGGATATTGGTAATTGGATGGATTCTAAATTGAAAGATATTCCTACACACACAAGAGAACCTATGAAATTACCAACATTAGAAATAATAGAGAGAGAAGAACAGAACTTTAGTATGGATGAAATGTATATAGATAACTTCCAATTCCCAAACTACCAATCACACCCATCGATTAAAGCACCTTTAAGTAATTAATCTATTCCGTGTACGTATTTCATTTTATTGATTTTCTTAATCATGTCAATCGCTTTTGACCTTAATTCTTCAGAACTATAATCAATAAATTCTATTGGTGATTTAAATTTCTTTAAAAATGGTATGTCGTAGGCTGTATTCATTAGATGCCAATTAATATCTAAATCAAAACGGTCTTTAAAAGGTTCAAAATCTTTACTAGATATGCCCCTTACCACTTTTTCGTAATTTAAATTACCATCATAAACGTTTTCTAGGTAAGCTGTCTTCTCTAGTTCAGACAAATAATAGTAATATTTTAACAGTTCTTTTATTGGTCCACTTACATTTTTATCGGATAACATTAATATAAAATCTTTGTTATATAACTCCCTATTTTCTTTATTCTTATCAATACTAGGTTGACCCTTAGAAAGTCTGTTATAATCATCCCATGCGTGTTTCATTTCATGATTAAGTACTGTTCTTAAGTTATAACCACCGACACCACTAATGATTTTAGGTTGGATGTATAATAGTACAACATAATTACCATCTTTATCATACCCAGAGTGTTCTTGACCATAACCAGTTAACTTATCATAAAAATCAATTACAATATAATCTATCGGAAAACCTTTAAAAGCCTCTGGATAATCATAACCATCAATAATCAACCTTTCTTTTTCATTTGGATTTTTTAATATTTCATCATTTATTATTTTAGCCCACTCTCTTGATTCAAATGAAATACCTGCTACTTCAGTTATTGTTTTTTTATTTTCATCTAAATTCTCTTCTACTAATTTTATTGTATAATTTGGTTCATTATCCTCACAGATTAAGAAAATACAATTTTCATTACGACACTTTGATGGAAGGTCCCCAACAAATTCTCTACTCCACATTTCATCAAAACCATAATACTCATCTGTATCTATGGATACTAGAATTGTGTTAGCATTACTTTCATTAGTTTTATGTATATTATTACATTCATCCAAAGCTAACACTTTTGCTTTAACATTATGGTGGGTCGTTCTTGTGTTTTCTAAACCCCATTGGTTTGGGTTGTCCTCCCAATTATCAATTTCATCAATAATAATCTCATCACCTGGATTTAAAACGTAATAGGCATCACAAACATTCATAGTTAAAGGTACGTCCTCAATCCAATCAAAATCTGTATCTTCACTAATCATTTTATTATCAAGTAAGAACATAAGGTCATTAACATCCATCACTTCATATTTACCATTATAAGTTGGGTCTGGTGTGTTATGTTCCATATCATAGTCTACCCAATGAGTTTGGTTAACCCAAGTAGTATCGTCCCAATAACCAGCTTCATCGTTAGGTTCAATATATAGATAATCGGCGTCAGTAATAGAAATATCATCAACATTATAACCTAACTCTTTAAATTTGTCTAGAACATCTGCTCTCGTTAATTTAGTGTATCTCTCAGAAGTAGGGGAAACAGACATAGGTGTATCTATCATTAAGTCACTAACATCAACAACATAACTTTTACTTTTTTCAAAACCTTGAACTTTGACATTTTTAATCCAATCTAAATCTTTTGATTCGTACATTGTACGTTTACTAATTAATTTTAATTTACCAGACTCAATATGTTCATCAAACTCCCTTGGTATCATTACCATATCTGTGTTCTGTGGGTCATCAGCTGGTAATGCGGGAATCATCACCCAACCACTTGGGTCTTTTATTTTCCTAAATCTTAATAAGCTACAAGGTGGTTTATAACAAACCTCACCTTCATCATCCCTACCTAAATATTCTAACACTCTTATAACATCACCCCACTTATCATAGAATTTTTGTCCAGGTTTTAATAGGGTAGCGTCCATCCTTGGTGTTACATCCTCTACCCAATCGAAATCATTTGATTCTTTCATCGATTTTGCGTTCGGACTTGTGTGCATACCCTTTTTCAACAATACCAACCAAGCCACCAACCTCCAAAAATCATCTGCTTTTGATGGGTTTATCCTTTGCTCATCACCATATCCTTCATCTCTATAATATTGGTCGTCTTTTTTATCATATACATAAAGGTCAAAAATCATTTCCCCACCATCACTTTCATAAAGTTCTATAAAATACTCATTATTGTTTTTACCATCGAACCAAAATCTACCAAAATAAACCTCTGTATTACCATGACTAGTTTGGTTTTCATCATAGTCGTGTTCCCAATCAACTTTTATACCTTTTTCGTTAAAAAACTTTTTTAATTTATCAAGTACGTAAGCTCTATCTTGACCAACATCTTCTATCCAACCTAGCTCATTTGATTCACCAATTAACTCTAATTGTGGAAGTATGTTCTTTATGTTAGTGATTATATTGAGTTTTCTTGATTCGTAATAATCCTGTGGGTCGGTGACAATAACCATTTTACCAGAAACCAAAGCCATTATTTTACCAAACAACCACTCAACTTGGATTATAGACTCAAACGATTCTTTACCCTTATCACTATACAAAGCACTTGGGTAATCATCACTTTTTTTACGAATTTCTTTATTAATTACATTAATTTTCATCCAAATAAGTAATAACATCTCATCTGTTACATCCTCTAATTTTTTAGGTAATTTTTGAACATCATCTAAAATAACTTGATAATAAGTACCCCAATTAGGTTTTGAGTCTTCCACCCACTTAAGGTCTCTAGATTCGTTTACACTTTCCCTATAACCTGTTAATTCCTCATATACGTGTTCCTCTAGTTCCCTAACACCCTCAAACATAATTAGAGAAAGTACTTCGTATCGAGAGATTAAATTATTTTTAATAGAATATTTTATAACACCTAAACCTTCATCCCCAGGTCCAGCTAAAATATCCATATCAAGACCATCAATAAATGGTCTATCCCAAATATCGTCAGCAATGTGTTTAGGTATTCTAACATAATGTGGGTATTCATCATCACATTCCTCCGATTCGTAATCAATACCATAACAAGCTACAATCTCAAAGTATCTATATTTTTGAGCGAATTCTTTAGTCCCAGGAACATCTTCAGCCCAACCCCAATCATTAGATTCATTTAATGATTTATCATAAATTCTCCAATCACCTTCCTCAAAAAACTTTTTAACAACACCTCTATTGTAACTAACCCTTCCATCACTTAACTCACTACCCATATAATGTAAGATATCTTCATCTTCAAAATTATTAATCATATAATCAATAACCCTTTCTCTTTTTTCTTCATCAGAAGAATCAAACTCATCCCCCCCAAAATATTTATTAAATAAACGTAATGTATCACCATTTTGTCTAATGTTAGTATTAATAACCCATTTTATTGAATCATAATTTTCATCTCTATCTAGAAGTAAGTGTTCTTTCTCACTCCAAGAAACAGTAACTTTATGGTCTTGACCGTCATCCTCAACAGTATAAATAATTTCAGGAATTACTGACTGACCAATGGTAAATCTAATACCATTTAGTGAATTAGTGTCGTTTATAAAATCAAAATCATCCGATTCAGCCATAATAACTTTCTATTTATTGATAAATATCTTTGTTTATATAAAAAATTGTACTATATTTGTGTTATGAAAACTAAATTTTTATCATTTGTCGTAAAAAATACATGGTTACATGGTATAAAACATGGGTGGGGTAATGGTTATGTTATAATATTTAAGGGCCACCCACTGTATGGTAAACATTATAATGATATTAATGAAAATATATCTGTTCATGGTGGATTAACTTTTTCACACCACACTTCTGACATGGAAAATTTTACAGGTTACAGTGATGAGGAAATTAAAGATGGTTGGGTTATAGGTTTTGACACGTCTCATCTTAATGATAATAGTTATAATTGGCCCAAGAGGGAAGTCGTAAGAGAGACTGAAAGATTAAGAAAACAAATAATAAAGTTATCGTTAGATACTGGTAAAGCAATAGAAAAATTTAAATTTAAATAATGGAAATATTTGGTGTGTCTGATAAAACTGGTGAATGTCCTTTTTTTGTGTCATTTTTTCAAAAAGAAGAAGATGCTGTTAAAGAATTGAAAACACAGTTAAAATTAACTATGGTAGAGTTTGGTTGGGATGTTTATCTAAGTAAAAATAAAGTTCTATTAGATGATAAAGTGGTTTATTGTATTGAAAAATTTAAATTAAAATAATATGATTTTTAAAATAGGTGACGTTTTAGGTTATAATAATGGTTATCATGCTATTATAACAGATATAAACAATGATGATATCGATTTAGATTTATCTGATGGTAGTAGGTTCATTATTAAAAAATCTAAATTAATAAATGGTATAGTGGTAGGAAACATCAAATTCAATAGTTTTAGTGGTAACATAAAACCACCTAAATTTATAAAACCTTTCGATTTTTAATTAAAAATTTGGCCGTATCAAATAATATTACTATATTTGTTTAAACAAAAATTAAAAGATATGAAAAATTTTAAAAAACACATTTACATCCACAACTTAGTATTTTGTATATTATTTTTTGGTATAACATTATTTAGTTTCGAATCCTTATCGGGTGTACAACAATCTAGAGTAGCTTTATTTGGGTGGATAATCGCGGGAATAAACGCTTTTTCAGCTTTATTAAATTTCTTAACAATAAGAAATATTGAGGATAGTAATGGGGGGTAGGGTTAATAACCTATATAAGGCCAATCATTAAGTGTTTGACCGTTATCGTCTTTCATAAGCCAAATACCAAGATTAACATACTGTTCAACTTCTTCTGTTGAATAAGTAACATTGACACCTTTTTTGTCACCATCTAATCTAATCACTGCCTTATCACCTGAGATATCGACAACCCTAAAAGCCTTATCTTTATTATAAGAACCTAATCTTAATTGACCTGTTTCAACATCCGACAGTCTAATTTTATCATCTTCAAGTTCATTAAAATTATTATCCCTGTAATATAATGTTTTACCTATAATACTGTTTATATCATATTCGATAGGACCTTTAGCCCAATCAAAATCATCTGATTCTTTTATAAAAGTATTTAAATCATTAGGGTCACTAGGCCCATCATTTGAAAAAATATCTGAAAACTTTAGAATATTACCAGCACTAATTTTATTAGTTTCAATATAACCACCAATATCAGATATATTGTAAGTGAAGTTACCATCATAATCAATGATTATAAATTTACCTTTATGACCCATTAATTTATTCACTCTATTATATATTTTAATACTACGCCCATCAGTTGCACCAGATTCAACTAATAAATCCCAAATAAGTTTAGATTGTTCTTCAGTGGGTGATTCGTCTATGTAAAATTTAATGTCTCTACCAAGAAAAGGGTTTGGTCTTTGGTCCTCAATCCAATCAAAGTCACTAGACTCAACAACATATTTTTTTCTAAAGTCCTCATTTAATTCGTTGAATTTTTTTATATCATCATCATAATGGTTCAAAAATTCTTCTTTACTCTGTACCTCATCCCTATGGTACCACCCTTCATGTGTATCAGACCAACGATATCCATAATTTAAAGCTAATTCCGCCATAATCATCTCTGACATATCTTCACTATCATGACCTAGTTGGTCTAAGGTATAAAACATGTCGTCATCAGTCCTAAAAAATAAATCTGGGGAAGATGTTAATCTATCACCCACCTCAGTATCTTTAATCCAATCTAAATCATTAGATTCATTTAAATGAATATTATGAGAATATTTAACCTCACCACTATCAATTAATTCTAACCACTCTTCTTTAGTCCAGTTACTTTTAATTGTAGTATCATGTTTATCTTCTGGAAAATCTAAAGATTTAATAGTTAAACTACTCGGTGAAATATTAATAATAATAAACCTTTCATCCTCATTGTCTATAAAAACAGAACCTAATTTTATAAAATCAACATTTGTATTGGATAACCAATCTAAATCATTAGATTCATTTAAGTTCTTACAGTTAGTATATTTTTTATCTTTGGGTAGATTAGAAGTGTCTCCGTTATGTGGGAACCACCATGGGTTTTCACTGACTACACCATCTGGACCAATACCCAAAAGTTTCTTAAGTTCATCTAAATATATCCAACCATCCAAACAAGGTACCTTTTGGAGGTCACTATCAGGATTTGTGTGCATTTCTAATATTCTATAATTAACTCTGTAATTATCATCTTTATCAGATAAATTATTATTACCACCACCTAAAACTTCCATTAAAATCCACTCACCTTTATTTGGGGCTGTCACCCCCTCACCACTATGATTAGACCTTTCATTTACAATGAAGTATTTTGAATCTAATGGGCCAACCACAACGTCCTCAACCCAATCAAAGTCGTTGGACTCATTTATGTCTTTAGTTTTAATAACTGGTTCTAATTCAACCCAATCCTCACTAAACATAAAAAAATCGTTCATATCTGGGTTTTCTTCCCAAGTTAAAGTTATGCTCTCAATGTCTTTTTTACAATCATACCCAATAGAATCAACGGATTCCTGACACCACCCACAATCCAAAGTACTTATTGAGGGTTTATAATCATCTCTATCGGTTAAACTAGTGGAAAGTATTCGATATACACCACCAACACTAAATTTGTTATAAACATCTTCATCACAATAAAGAGCTGCACCCTCTAAGTGTTCTGTATCCCCCCAACCAACTATTCTAACAGAGTCAATTTCGCCACTAACATATAAATCAGAAATAATGTCAATACTCCAATTGGCTTTGGACTTACCAATCCAATCTATATCATACTCATTTTCATTAATGGTCTTTTGGTTTTTCATATAACAATAAATATAAGTGTATAAATAAAAAAAAGTACTTTTAACCTGATATTTAATAGTATGAGTCTTAGAAATATTATAAGAGAAGAAATGGATGACTTAGAATGGATTAAAAATGTGAAGTCCACATTACCGTTTCACAAAACTAAATACAGTTTTTATAGAATAGAGTTTTTAGATGCTAAAGAATTTATTTTGGAGTCGGAAAGATGTGGTGTTAATAACGCTGAGGATATAGTATATGATACTGAGTATGTAAAAGTCATGGAAAGAGCTTGGCTTGAATCTGGAGCTATATACTGTGGTGATGGTAATCAAGAACATTACGAAGGTGAGAAATTTACTCTACAGTTAAACTTTTATGATAAGGAAAATAAATTAATACATTCAGGTTACTGGGTAGCTGAAGACGAAGGGGTAGAACTATTACCTTATTAAGATATGCGTAAATTAATAAAAAAGATATTAAAAGAGGGTGAATGGGATTGGGCTAATAAAGTCGAACCTAAATTAACTAAAGGCCTAATCTTATGTCCTAATCATGAAAGATTTAGAGGGGGTTGTGTAGAAGTACTCAAAGTAGATAAAAGAAAAGATAGGCACGCTCCCAATAAATTGGTATACCTACAATCTTTAGAGACTGGCAATCGTTACGCTAATACATTAAAACAGATGATGCAGTGGTTATCTGATGGTGAGTATATAATAACCTATCAACCATTGAAAGAATCTGATGATTTAGATTGGATTAAAGATGAGAAACTTAATTTAGGTCAATACTTTGACAGTGGTAACTTTAATAAAGGTGATGAGTTTACATTAATGGGTGAACTTATGGGTGGTTTTAGTAATTCCCCTAAGAATTGGTCTAATGAACCATTTAAAGTAGTCATAAATACTGTTGGTGGAAATTTCCGTGATTGTACTTTTAATATTTCTATTGATTATTGTGATGCTGTAAAAAAGATGGAAATATCTAGGGATTGTAATAAGTGGCCTGAAAACCATATTTTCCAAAATAATTTCTTTGTGGATGAAGACCGTGATTTAACTGTACTATCACATAAAAATGATGAGAAATACATATATGAGTCAAATGATTTCGATTGGATAGAAAATATTAAACCCATCCCAAATGAAATATTAAATATCGATAAATACCCTCCAGGTGATTATAAGATATGGTTAGGTGATATGCCAAAAGACCAACAGTTAATGATAATAGATTATATAATTGATGTAATCGAGAGTAGAGATGATTTAAGTACTAGCTCTTCATTATATAGTATTCGTAATATAGTAAGAAAAGATGAGGCATACTTTAACTCACTTTATTTTGATATATACCCACCTGGAAAAATGAATAAGTCAAAAACCATAGTTGTAGCAATGATGGCTTGGTACCCAGAAGACGGTTTAGATAAATACCACACACTAGAATACTGTAGAAAATATTTTGACCGACATGGTGATACTGAACTAAGTACCGCCAAAATAAAAGAATAAAAATAAGGGGGGTTTGGGGGGTCGAAACTTCAGGTCAAATTTTTTCTAATCCACACCAAGATATATTTATAAAGGATTCAAAAAAGTAATGGAAGAATTCAAACGATTTATGCTGTGTGTGGCAATACTAATCATTATTGTAATAATAAAGAAAAAAGATTAGTTATATATGATAATGAATCATCTAACTCCAAGAGGAATATTCTTAGACCAAATAAGAAAAACACTAAACAGGAATTTAGAACTAAAGGCAGAAATCACAGAGAAAATCAATACAACATACGGAGGGGAAAAGCTATCATGGATAAAGAAATATAACACCCTATTCATTAACAAGTGGAACCAAAAATAAAAAAGGGGGGTAAGGGGGGTTCACGTTTAGCCGCCAATTTTTTACTTATCCACATTTACAAACTTATGCCGAGGAAGAAGAGGAATAGGCTCTAAAATGCCATTAGATTTCCAAGTTTGTTCCCAATTACGATAATATGAAATCATTTGCCTTCTTTGCCATTGTCTAATATGAACTGTAGTACTAAAAGAACTATATATAATCATAAGTTCATTTAACCTTAAAGCCATTGCCAAATCTCTGTTCATATTAAGAAAAAGAATGTCTAGTCATGTTATGTTTAATTAAACTTATAGGCCTAAGTAACCCTACTTTTATCTTATCTTCAATCTCCCAACCAAAATAAAGTGTTTTATCTACAACCGTACTATGAAAATATGGGTCCCATATAATCTGATAAAGTGAACCATCACCCTTCACACCACCATAAGACCAAACACCTCCCAAACAAACCAATTTAATCATATGGTCACTATCATCAAGAAAATACATACCATCCATCATACAAAAGAAAATTTTTTTAATTTTTTATTTTTAAAAGCCCAATCACCTTTAATATATAAATCATCTTGGCAATAACCTAAACTTCTAACATTGTAATCAGAATTGCCAATGTAACAACTAACACCACCAATAAATTTGTAAACTTTAAACTTAATATTATACATGGGTCCATTAGTATCTAAAAAATAATTAGGCGTAGTTTCAATGTTATCTATCACACATAACAAATCTGCTTCTCCCCCAACCATGTCTTTAAATGAGTGGCGTGTGAAAATATCACCTATATTATAATAATTCATATGAGAAGTATAATAATAATAATTTAAAAGATAAAGTGATATTTATTAGTATGAATCTAAAAAGGATAATACGTGAGGAGATAAATGATTTCAGTGATAGTTTTTATTTAATTGTTTCTAGTGATGAAAAATTTATTTATAAAAGAAATTATATGGGTGGTATGAAATGGGAAAAAGTAGATAACCTTACCCCAAAAGAAATAGTTAATTCTGATTTTCTAACATATAAAGCAGCGGGAGATAAGGTGGAAGTTATGAAACGATGGGGAAATGATTTACCAAACTCAAAATCTAATGTAACAGCAAAAGTTGTTTCAATGGATTTTATTTTAAGAAAAAGAGATGAAAACTTCCCTATGATGGAATCTAATGATATGGACTGGATTAATGATATTCAGTCTAATAAAGATATTGCTGAAGAATTATTTAATCAAACTATTATTACTAAAGATAAAGGTATAGTGAAATTACCGTTTACTTGGACACGTCAAAGTCCAAAGAAACCATATTTTGATTTATCAATAAAAAAGAAGTATGGTAAAGACAAAGACTCTGATGATATATGGGAAAGATATAAAGTATTAGTTAATAACAGATTAAAAGAAATTACTGGTAAAGGTATAAAAGAGTCTAATGATATGGAATGGATTAACGATATTAACCCTATTCCCGAAATAAAAATAGGTACTTGTTTTGTGGATGAAATGTCAGGAGTATTAAAAGGAGGGAAATGGGTTATTAAATCTATTAGAGAAAAACCATCAGTGACTATCATAGAAGTTGTAAACTCAAAAGGAAAATCTGTTACCCTTAATAAAAAGTATTTCGAGGAAGACCTTCTTAATGGTCGTTATAAAGGTTGTACTGAATCTATTGATGAATCTAATGATATGGGTTGGATTCATAGTGCTGGTCAAAATAAAATATTAACAATTAATAAATTAAAAGAACTTTTTAAGA
>TARA_R110001599_G_scaffold352492_1_pt1 | contig 10753 bp, 10 predicted proteins | sample TARA_R110001599 | Tara Oceans TARA_R110001599 (sample SAMEA4398360) | marine metagenome | biome: Polar Biome; feature: [MES] marine water layer (ENVO:01000295) within the mesopelagic zone...; material: water (ENVO:00002006), including particulate matter (ENVO:01000060) such... | reverse complement strand
ACCGAGAGTTAGGAGTTTGTTGCAGTTTTAGGTTTTCTCAAGAATTACATATATACATTTTAATACTAGTTAACCAGGGTTAAGTTTATGAATATTTTGATCACAGGAGGTGCAGGTTTTATTGGTTCTGCAGTCATTCGACACCTGATCAATCACACTAAACACAATGTACTTAATATTGATAAATTGACCTATGCTGGCAACCTAAACTCTTTGAAAACTGTTAGTAGTTCAGAGCGTTATACATTTGAAAAGATAGACATTTGCGATAGAGACTCTCTATCTTCAGTGTTTGAACAATTCAAGCCAAATATAATTATGCATCTAGCAGCTGAAAGTCATGTTGATCGCTCCATTGATGGACCATCCATTTTTATCGAAACCAATGTGATAGGTACATATACTTTGTTAGACGTTTCCCGGCAGTATTGGGGGAGTCTTAACGCAGAGCAAAAAAGTGACTTCCGTTTCCATCATATATCAACAGATGAAGTATATGGCGACTTGAAAGACCCTAAAGAGCTATTTACAGAAGAAACACCTTACGCTCCGAGCTCTCCCTATTCTGCTAGCAAAGCTAGCTCTGATCATTTAGTTCGCGCATGGCTACGTACTTATGGTTTACCAACCATCATTACAAACTGCTCAAACAACTATGGGCCTTATCATTTTCCTGAAAAGCTAATACCTTTAATCATACTCAATGCACTTGAAGGAAAACCATTACCAATCTATGGCGATGGGCAACAAATTCGTGATTGGCTCTATGTTGAAGACCATGCTCGCGCTTTATATCTAGTTGCGACTAAAGGCAAAATTGGTGAAACTTACAACATTGGCGGACACAATGAAAAAGCTAATATCGATGTTGTGAAAACTCTTTGTAGTATTTTAGAAGATCTAGTACCTGAAAACCCACACTCTCTTCAATCTGACAAGACTAAAGGTTTTGAAAGTCTAATCACATTTGTTAAAGATAGACCCGGACATGACCTTCGTTATGCCATTGATGCAAGTAAAATAGAACAAGAACTTGGCTGGAAACCTGAAGAAACATTTGAAACCGGATTGAGAAAAACAGTTCAATGGTATTTGAATAATAAAGACTGGTGGGAGCAAGTATTAGATGGTTCTTATAGTCGCGAACGATTAGGTGTATCAGGATAAATTATGAAAGGAATTATTTTAGCAGGCGGTTCAGGCACTAGGCTTTACCCTATTACTCAAGGGGTTTCAAAACAACTACTTCCCATATATGACAAACCGATGATTTTTTACCCATTATCGGTACTAATGCTCGCCAAAATTAAAGATATTTTGATTATATCAACTCCCGAGGATATTAGCGGCTATCAACGCCTTCTGTCTGATGGGAAGCAATTTGGACTCAATATTTCTTATGCTATACAACCTAGCCCAGATGGGCTTGCTCAAGCCTTCATTATCGGTGAAAAGTTCATAGGAAACGACAGCGTCTGCTTGGTATTAGGTGATAATATTTTTTATGGTCAAGGCTTTACTCCGAAGTTACAGGCAGCCGCGTCAAGAGAAAGTGGCGCTACCGTATTTGGATACCAAGTAAAAGACCCTGAGCGTTTTGGCGTAGTTGAATTTGACGAAAACATGCGCGCACTTTCTATTGAAGAAAAACCGATTAAACCAAAGTCTAATTTTGCTGTCACTGGCCTGTATTTTTACGATAATGATGTCATTGAAATAGCAAAATCGATTAAACCCTCGGCAAGAGGCGAACTTGAAATAACCTGTATAAATAACGCCTATTTAGAACGGGGAGATCTTAATGTTGGATTGCTAGGTCGAGGTTTTGCCTGGCTAGATACGGGCACCCATGATAGCTTGCTAGAAGCTAGCTCTTTTGTTCAAACTATTGAGCATAGGCAAGGGTTTAAGATTGCCTGTTTAGAAGAAATTGCCTTCAACAATGGTTGGTTAAATGCGTCGCAAATTGAAGAACTTGCTAAGCCCTTAATGAAGAGTAATTATGGGAAGTATTTGATGGAACTAGTTACCCATGAAAAATAAGCTGGCTAGCGAAGTTAAGCTAATAAAATTTAATGAAATTTCTGACGACCGAGGGAAACTCATTTCACTTGAGTCAAATATGAATATTCCTTTTAACATTGAGCGTGTCTATTATTTATTTGATACTCAAAATGGCGTTGAAAGAGGTTTTCATGCCCACATAGACCTCCAGCAAGTTGCTATCTGTCTATCTGGCTCATGCACAATAGATGTCGAACATATTAATGGTAAAACAAGCTACAATCTCGACACTCCTAACACAGGCCTATTTATGGGCGGCCTAGTTTGGCGTGAAATAAGAAATATCTCGAACGGTTGTGTATTAATGGTTGCTGCTGATGCCTTGTATACAGAAGATGATTACATAAGGGACTACGCAACATTCAAAAATCACTTAAAATTATTGACATCAACAGATCAAGATTTGGAGAAACAAAATGTCAATACACACTCTAAGTGACGTTCATGAATCTGTCCAAGTATCAGAGTGTACACGTATCTGGCAATTCACTGTCATTTTAGAAGGCGCTGTCATTGGAAAAAACTGCAATATATGTGCGCATACCCTGCTCGAAGGCGACGTCATAATAGGTAACAACGTCACTATCAAGTCAGGTGTATTTTTATGGAGTGGTTTAAGAGTTGCAGACAATGTTTTTATAGGGCCAAACGCAACTTTTACTAATGACAAACTACCTCGGTCCAAACAATATCCTGACGAATTTTTAAAGACTTACATTAATGATTCAGCAACTATCGGCGCTAACGCTACCATATTGCCTGGAGTCACAATTGGAACGGGCTCTATGGTTGGTGCCGGTTCAGTTGTAACAAAGGATGTGCCTGATTACGCCGTTGTAGTCGGTAATCCTGCCAAAATAATCCGCTACTTAAGTGACATATAGAAATGGTAGATTTCCTCAATTTAAAAGACATAAATTCACAATATGGTTCTGAATTAAAGCAAGCTTGTGCGGACGTTATTGATTCAGGCTGGTATATCCAAGGCGAGCAAGTAAGTTATTTTGAAGAAGAGTTTGCTCACTGGAATGGTTCAAAGCATTGCATTGGTGTTGGCAATGGTTTGGATGCTTTACGTCTAACCTTGAGAGCTTGGATTGAACTAGGGATGCTATCACCTGGTGACCAAGTTCTCGTGCAAGGAAACACTTATATAGCAAGTGTTCTCGCGATCACTGAAAACGGACTAGTGCCGGTATTTGTTGAACCATCTGCAGATAGCTTCAACCTAAATATCGAATCTCTAAAAAAAGCACTAACAGGAAAGACTAAAGTCATCATGCCTGTTCATTTGTATGGACAGCTGTCACCGATGCAAGATATATGCGACTGGGCAGAGATGAATAACCTTCTTGTTTTAGAAGATTGTGCTCAAGCTCATGGCGCCTCTAACGAACAAAGAAAGTCTGGTGCTTGGGGTCATGCAGGCGCATTTAGTTTTTATCCAGGTAAAGTATTAGGTGCTCTTGGTGATGCGGGAGCCATCACTACTGATGATGATAAACTCGCAGAAACTCTAAAGGCTCTTCGTAACTATGGCTCAAAAGAGCGCTATCTCCATGAGATTCAAGGTTTAAATAGCCGATTAGACGAAATTCAAGCGGCTATGTTGAGAGTAAAACTTAAATATTTAAATAAAGAAATTACCACTCGACGCATGATTTCAAATGAATATCTTGAACGCATCTCAAATGACTTTATTAAACTACCTACAAACACTCATCAAGAAAGCCATGTATGGCATTTATTTGTTGTCCGATCAAAGTTAAGAGATCAATTACAAAAACATCTTAGCAAGTCAGGGGTTCAGAGTTTAGTGCATTATCCAACTCCTGCTCATAAGCAAAAAGCATATTCCAGTTTTAATAACTTGTCTTTACCTATAACTGAAGAATTAGCAGGAACCGTCCTGAGTTTGCCTATGTCACCCACTATGTCTAAATCAGAAATTGATTTAGTTATAGATTGCGTCAATAACTTTTCAGGATAAGATCGTGACCTCTAATAACAAGACTACGACAAAAATACTTGAAGACGTCATATTCGTGTTTCTGACATATAAACAGGAAAAGTACATTCGTAGTACCCTTATTAGTGCCTTCAACCAGACATGTTTCCCTTCGTCCTTAATTATTATGGACGATGCATCGCCTGATAATACCGATCAAGTAATTAGAGAACTAATTCCTCAAGCGCCTGAAGGACTAAACGTCGAATATTTACGAAATGAAGTCAATGTCGGCCTTATTAGCCAACTTAATAAGCTTGTTGGTAGATTTGAAAATAAGCTTATCGTACTGCAAGCAGGGGATGATGAATCTTACCCATGTCGTCTGGAAGAAACATACAACGCATGGGTAGCAAACTATAAACCATCTCTCTTATTAGCAAATCATGACAACATTGATGATGAAGGGGTCATTATTAAGCCCTTCAACCCTAAATCGAAACCAGAGAAACCTTATACACTAAAGCGCCTTATAAACCGCCGATCCAAAGTATATGGATGTTGTGCGGCATATCATTCTGACCTGATCAATTTCTTTGGAGAAGTACCTAAAAATGTAATCAATGAGGATAGAATTAACGCATTTAGAGCTTACTTTCAAAATGGAATAATCTACCTCCATAAACCTCTAATAAAATACAGGTCCGAAGTTGGAATTTCTGCCTTCAATACTAGTACAGTAGAACAGCAACACCATAGAATGACCACCGAAGCTAAAAGAGAGCTAGCGGATATTGATAGCCACTTATTAGATTTACCTAAAATAAAAAATAATACTAAGGTAGAGAAGCTCTTATTGAAAAGGAAAATAAGTGTAAGTTGGCTAAGCACACTACCTTCCAACTTATCACTATCTGATGCATTGAAAGCTTTAGTTATGAAAGTGAACTTTAGAACTGTAATTAGAACTTATAAGAAGATGAATAAGTAATTCATTATCTAATAAGCTGCGCCTAACTCTAGAACTTGTTGATAATAGTGATAATCAACTTATTTAGAATAATTCAATGGATAAACTTGAACTCTCACTAAAGTCCTCTTGAATTAAATTTTTAATTTCTCTTCCAGCGCCATCTGAAGTTTTATGGATTAACTCCTTCATTAATTCATGACGTTTTTGAAATAAGGGGTCATCTCCTGCAATCAATTGCTTTAACGTTGCCTCTAGCTCCTGCTCATTTGTAACCCAGTAAAAAGCGTCGGATAATGCTTGCCCAAACTCATTAAACAAATTATTACGATGGGTATAAATAATTGGCTTACCTGTCGCAAAAAACTCAAGCATCATAGATGAGACATCTGAAACCAAGATATCACAAGTTAAAAAGGTATCATGATATTCAGGGGAGTCATCTAATGATTGGTTGTCTGATTGTTTATAATCAGAGAGTAATCGCTTATATTCATCAGCAGATAATTCTCCAGATTTAAGAAAATTTTGTAAACAAAGTGGGTGAGGTCTAAATGTAAAATCAATATTCTGATGCTCAGCACAAAAAGAGGTAAAAAAGCTTTTATAATCAAAGAAGTGACAACATCCATCCGAAGTATTCCAACGCGGTGTCCAAAGTATCCTAGTAATGTTTTCTTTAATACCCTGTCGCCAAGCACTGCCTCTCAACTGCAAGTTTTTTTTTATATAATCAAGCTTTGGATGACCACTCGCAATCACTTTTCCTTTATCAAGCCATGCATTGTCCTGAAGTTTTTTTACAAACAATTCTCTGGTGAAATTGCTTTCTTTGAAAAATAAATAGACACACTTAAAAAACAACTCAGGGTGTAATATATCATCTACATCACCTCTGAATAACGACGTTGCATAAGGAACATAACAAACATTCGCAATCGTAGATATCTGCTGAACAGACCATATTGACGGAAATAAGTCATAAGGGGTCTGAAAAAAAACGTAATCAGGTAACAGTTCTAATGGATTGATCCATACGTTTTGCTCTTTATCATATCCCTTGATGACCTTTATATTTTGCTGCTGACAGAACTCGAATATTTCAGAATCTTTAAACTGACCACGCGGCAATGATGCATGACTATAAGGTAAAGCGACAACCAAGGGAGAAAAGCCAAGATCTTTATCCATTTCTTGATATATAGAATCAAACATGCTCCATAAAGAGGGCTCATGGCAGATAAATAATACTTTAACTGGTTTTTTCAGAAGCGTTTTTACTAATGCTCTACTCTTGATAGTAGCACTAGCTAGCACACGAATAGTATTTTGTTGCTCTTCAAGCAGTTGAAGTTCTTGTCTGAATAAGGCTTTTTTAACAAAATTTCTGAGCTTCTTTTTCATTTCATCCCTTTTACTTAAGACATCACTCAAACCAAGAGTTATTTAAAACATCTAAAATGATATCCTTATCCACTCTACTTAAGTTGTTATCAGCTCTTCCTGGAGTATACATTTCATCAACGAGGCATAACAATTGCTCAATATCGGTAACATACTTCTTGATACGTTTTCGCACCTCTAATACATCATTCACATGATCAAATATTTGCTCCAGGCTTGTTGTATTTAATGCTTTCTTCAAATTATTGAACCTTTCATCCTTTGTTTTCAAATTTAATCTCAGAACGGCAGGCATTGTGAAAGCGCAGGCTAAACCATGAGGAATATCAAAATGAGCGGTTAATGGGTAGGATATTGAGTGACACAATGCAGTTCTTGTATGACTAATAGCCATGCCAGCTAGTAAGCTACATTCAGACATATCAGATCTATTTTCTTCGCTCCATTCTTGCCTTATTAGCTTAGGCATGGCTTGTAACCCAAGCACTAGAGCACGAGTAGCATAAGAGATTGAAATAGGGGATGCATTTTTATTCCATATCGATTCAGCAGCTTGGTTAATTGCATCCAAGCCTGTATTTATTGTTGTCTCTAAAGGTAGCTTCATACTTAAAAATGGATCAATAAATGCGGCTTTTGGAAACATATTATTTCCTGCCAATGAGTACTTTTTCTTTTCTTCGTGATTCCAAATAGTTGCAAAAGGGGTAACTTCACTACCTGTACCGGATGTTGTCGGAACTGCATAAAAAGGCAAGGGTTTTACCCCTAGGTGAAGTTCTGGAGATGTAAGAAGATCAGATAGTTGAAAACATTTCAGTCTGGAAGATAAACATAGAGAGAGTACTTTTCCACTATCTAAAGAGCTGCCACCGCCAAAGCTAACAATTGCATCATAATCACTCTCTTTGTGTTGATTAATAAGCGTTTGAAGCTCCTTAACACAAGGGTTAGAGCTAATATTATCCACCCAAACAACTTGGTTTCCCTTGATAAAATCTTTAAGTTCAATATCGCACTCAATTTGTCTACGTCCACGCTCAGAGGTTATAATTAAACATCTTGAGTTATAAATCGTATCCTTCAATTTCTTTCTAACACCCAATCCAAAGTAAACTTGAACAGGGTTGTAGTTCGACCAATATCTACTCTCCATTACTGAACCTTAAGATTAAGCAGGGACATTAAAGAGTCCTTATTTTCTTTTGGAGTGCTTTGGGGGCGACCTAAATTACTTCTAGCCCCTTTATTCACTTTAACTTCTATAAAACTTGGCCCCTCATTCTTTTCAACTTGTTTTAGAACGTCCTTTAACTTCCCCATACTATCAACGGAGCGCACAAAGCTATACCCGCAGGCTTCAGCCACTTTTGGTAGATCGATATCTAAACCTACAGTAGCTTGTCCACCTACAGAATCATGTGCACCATTGTTAATAGTAATATGCACAAGGTTTTGTACATTACTTTGCCCTATAATCCCTAATGCTCCCATATGCATCAGAACTGAGCCATCGCCATCAATACAAAAAACTCTTCTATTTGGTTGAGCATTAGCGAGCCCTAAAGCAATGGAAGCGCTATGCCCCATACCACCAACAGTTAGAAAGTCATTAGAATGGCCTTGTTTTTTTATTTCCCTAACTTCATATAACTCACGAGATGCCATACCCGTTGTTGAGACAACTAAATCTCTTTCGTTAAGTAAATCAACAATTGTTTCTATTGCAATCTCCCTGCTCATTGAAAACTTAGGCAGAGCATCAGATTTTAACTTATATGTCTCAAAAGTTCCCTTACTTATAAGCAGTGCGACTGGAGACTTGAGTGTATACATTTGTTTAGTTGCATTAATAATAATTTCTTCAATATTACTCGATTGAACATCAATACAATAAAAAGGAATTTCTAACGATTCTAGTAGCTGAGGCATAATTCGCCCCTGCTTCACATGCTGTGGCTCATCTTTTATATTAGGCTCACCTCTCCAGCCAATCATGAGCAACATAGGAATACTATATACTTCAGTATCCGCCAATGAAGTCAGGGGATTTATTGCATTGCCAATGCCGGAATTTTGCATATAAACCAGGGCTGGAGAACCAGAACCTAAATAATGGCCAGTAGCTAAGGCGATAGCATTACCTTCGTTGGCCGTAATAACATGCTGTCCATTAGAAGTATTGTCTGCAACGTAAGCACAGAAGTCTTTTAATAGCGAATCAGGAACTCCTGTAAAAAAATCAATCCCTTCTTGCTGTAGTAGCTTAAAAAGCTGTTCTGGACTATGCATTATTTTGTCCCTGGAATTAATTCAAGAATATCTTTAATTGATAACAGATTTGAATCTGCTTCAGCCGAGCGCTGGTTAATAAGAATTGATTTTGCAGTCTCAACCATAGCGGGATACGCTGAGCGCAATAGATGGTTCGCATAAATAACAATATTTACACCTTTTTCTTCCAACTCTGCTTCAGTAACTTGATTGTAACTAGACGGGACTGCAATTAATGGAACCTTTCTTTTAAATTGTGAGAATTGATCACAAAATTCAAAAATTTCTGCAGGGTCTTTATGGCGGCTGTGGATCATAATACCATCTGCTCCAGCCTCAATATATGCTTTTGCACGCGTAACAGCATCATCCATTCCCGCATCTAATATTAGACTCTCAATACGAGCAATCACCATAAAGTCATCCGAAATCTGTGCAGCTTTTCCTGCTCTTATCTTGTCACAAAACCCCTCGACACTATCTTGCTGCTGGGCTACCTCATTGCCAAATAAGGAGTTTTTCTTTAGTCCAATTTTATCCTCAATTATTGCAGCCGAAACACCTAATCGTTCCAATGTTCTCACTGTGAATTTAAAATGCTCTATTTTACCTCCAGTATCTGCATCATAAATCACAGGTTTAGTTGTTACTTCCATTATGTCGTTAAGAGTTTGAGCTCTCGAAGTCACATCAACAGCTTCAATATCTGGTTTTCCTTTAGCCGTTGACTCTGTAAGACTACTACCCCACATTCCATCAAATTCTTTACGAACACCGTCAACATCAATGCCAATATTTTCAATAATTAGACCAGTTAACCCATTATGTACATCCATAAACCTTATCAATGGTCTAGCATTTAATAGACGACGTAACTTATTTCTCCGGATATCTGGAGTAGTACCTAACTCTTTTAATACTTTATTTAATTGAGTTGAAGATACGCCTTCAGTGTAAGGCACCTCTACAAGTTTGCCTCCCCACTCCGACAAAGTGTCAATCACGTTTTGACGAACACTCCTTTGCACTCCTTCTTTCCAATCATCTCCATGTACAACATAGTCGGGCTTAATTTTTCGTAGGTTTGGAACATAATCAAGCGTTTCTTGTGGTATTACGTGTGTTACACTTTTCAAGTTTTCAACAACCAGCCTTCTCTGATCAAAAGCCATATAGGGAAGTCGTTTATAACTTGCAATAGCTTTATCAGTTAATAATCCTACTGTTACGTTACCTAACTCGGCTGCCGCATTTAAGACATTTAGATGGCCTGGATGTATAAGGTCCGCACTCATACCAACATAAACAATCTTTTTCATATAATTTCCCTAACTAAAAAGCTTTCTTAAAAATACCCTAAACGTGAAAATACTCCGTTTAAAATAATGAATATTTAACTAAGACTTATTTAAACGATAACGATACCGCCGAAGCCTTTCTAGCAAACCATAAAACTCCTTCCTCAACTTTAACCATAACGCTTGAGGCTCTTTCTTTACCCTAACAATATCACTCTCATTCTCTGCCACTTCAATCGGAAAGGGCATAAGACTATAGCAGTCAACGCCATGCCACCAGTAGCGGTCCATGTAGTCATCGACTGCTATGAACCATTTTTCGGCATGTTTGATTAATGCTGTCGATGCCTCTGGCGTGATGACGTAGCCTAATGTGCCAGCAGGCCCGCGAACATGGTCGATTAAATCAAATTGCCCGATGGCTTTTATTTTTTTAAAGGTTTTTGGCTTTGGATAAGTACCCGCTAGGCGTAAATACTTAAGCTGGTCAATTTCTTGTTCAGCGATTTTTAAAGCGTCAATCAAAGATGAGTTAATGATCAAATCATCTTCTAACACGACAATTGGCTTGCTTAACTCAATACATTTTTCCCAGAGCAAATAATGTGAGGCAAAACAGCCTAGTTCACCACCAGACAAAGCCTTTCGCCGATACCGTTCTCTCAAAGCATCATCGTAACGAGAAAATAAAGGGTGAGGATTAACTCTACCATCGACGGCTTCAAAGCGTTCAAAGGGAATACCAAGTTCTTGTAAGCGAGAACTTGTTCTTTCCCAACGTTGGTCTGAACCAGC
>TARA_R110001599_G_scaffold155763_1_pt1 | contig 10768 bp, 18 predicted proteins | sample TARA_R110001599 | Tara Oceans TARA_R110001599 (sample SAMEA4398360) | marine metagenome | biome: Polar Biome; feature: [MES] marine water layer (ENVO:01000295) within the mesopelagic zone...; material: water (ENVO:00002006), including particulate matter (ENVO:01000060) such... | reverse complement strand
GCGGAGATGATTTCTATCAGGAAACTAACCCTGATGATTTTGTCTGTACTTCATGTAAACTAGAGGAGGATTTCTGTGATGAAGTTTAAATTTAAGCCTGAAGATGTAGATTATGTTTATATAGATACAAGTGACTTAAAGTTTAGGGTTGTTAAGAAAAAAGATGATGGTGTTGATATAACCGTTAGTGCGGACTCTATTGAGTTGAGCAATCTAGCGATAGATGAACTAATAGATGATGCCACTAAACATATCATGGGGGGTAAAGAAGTAGAAGTATTAGATGACGATGAAGATGTCATTATCTTTGAGCCTGACCCCGCCCTACTGCAAGCAGATGACAAAGAAAAAAAGAAAGCGCTAGAAGAAATAGAAGATGAGCTACTTGACCACGCTAATAGATTTTGTATTAACGGCAGGTGCAGTGATGAGTAACGAAGTTAACAAAATTGAACTGTGGGCATACCTTCACATGTTGAGAGGAAGTGGAGTGACTAACATGTTTGACTCACCGCGATGGATTGTGGCTCGGTTTCCTGAATGGAAGTTGGGCCAACAAGAATCATGGGAGTTAGTACAGGAATGGATGGATACATTTAAGCAAGTTAATTTAAATGAGAGCAGTCAAGAAGCAATAAACTATTTTGATAAACTAGAAAGGATTAAAGATGGCAACACACAACAGCACTAAAAAGTTAGCTAAACATAAAGTGTATGAGGTTAATGGAGAAACACACACATACCATTCGTTATGCACTAAGGTGAAAAAGATGCTAAAAGATGTACCACGAAGTCCATCTTATATACTTAAAGAACTCGGTATTGAAGCCAGTGCCCATGTGCACTTGTTACCTACCATGATGAGTGATGGGGTTATTCAAGTGTACCGCATACCTAAAACGGATAAGCTGGTATACAGCGCTAACAATATAAATTTACTCCAAGAACTTTTGATACCCCGCGACAAGTTATTCAAAGGATTCAAGATTTTATCTCGTACCACACACCACTCTAAGTAGTACACAATGACTGGACACTGTATAGTTACCGTGCTATAATGTAGTTAAGTCGAAGTCTAACTTAAAACAGCACAGTATTCAGCAGTACACAATACGTTAACGCTAACGAATTATGTACTTAATCAAGGAGAGGTTACATGGTACAGAAATATAAATACTACAAAGCTCAGTTTAAGATGTTACCCAAACAGCTTACACAAAACGACTTAGGACGGTACCTAATTCGTATATATAACATATCAGAAGATGTCGCAAAGTCCCACCCCTACCCACGAGAAGTTAACCATCGTGACTCACCCCACTGGCGATGTGCCTTTGGCTATGACGCTAGCCAACACAAAATACCCACGAAAATACTAGGGTATATGTACAGAGCATCCAAGGGGTGTTCGTACTATGAGTCAAAAAACGATGACATCACTCCGTATCACTGGTTAAGAGTCTTGACTCTTTACGTAGGCTCTGTGCACTACAAGACTAGCCGTAGACCTGTGTCAAGGACATACATCAATAATCAGTTGATACATTTACCATGCATCAAGAAGTATGAACGACTGTATCTTAATACAGTAACACCGTTTCAAAACGGTCATAGTGGTCCCACTATTGACTGCAACCCAGTACATAATTCGTTAACGTTAACGACTTGTGTACCAACTCAGGAGAAGTAAATGAGTAATCTAACTGTAACACTAGCAGAAGTAACAAACCTTATTGCCACCACTGGTAGCAAGGTAACCGTACACATGAAAGGTAATCCAGGCATAGGTAAGTCTTCAGTGCTTAAAACTTTAGCTGAACGATTTCCTGACTACGAGTCGGTGTATATTGATTGTGCTGACATTGACCTAGGCGATATTGCAATGCCTGTCATTAATCATGAACAGAAGTCTACGGCTTTTTATCCTAACGAACGCTTTAAGTTACACCTAGGCAAGCCAACAATAATCATGCTTGATGAGATAACTAAAGCAAGTGAACCTGTCAAAAATATGTTATTACCCATCATGCAAGAGAGAAGACTTGGTAGCGTTGAGTTACATCCTGAGTCTATCGTATTCTCTACAGGTAATCTTACGAGTGATGTAGTAGGTGACCACATGAAGGCACATGTTAAAAACCGTGTGACTCAAGTAGTTGTAGCTCCCCCTACCGCAGAAGAGTGGACACCTTGGGCGATTGAAAACAATGTCCCTGCAGAGATAATTGCATGGGTATCTAACTTCCCTCACTGTATGGCTAGCTATACAGACGAGTCACAGAAAGAAAACATGTATATATATCACCCAAACAAATCGCAAGAAGCTTTTACTTCAGCTAGGTCTTTAGCTCAATCAGGACCTATCATTGCAAACAGAGATGTGCTTGGACCTAATGCAACACTGTGTGCTTTATCAGGGACTATAGGAGAATCAGCCGCACGTGACATGTATGCTTATTGCACTATAGCCGATGAACTACCTTCACGAGCTAGTGTGTATGGCGCGCCAGCAACAGCACAAGTTCCTACCGACCCGTCTGCACGAGTTATATTAGTGATGCGTGAGCTAGTAGGGCTTGAAGAGAAAAATGTAGAAGCATGGATGACTTACCTAGAAAGACTTCCTATGGAGATACAAGGATTGTTTGGGTTTAACATAGTAAACGCTTCAAACAAAAACTGGATAAACAATCATAAATGTTTTACTGATTGGTCACTCAAAAACAGCAAATACTTTTAGGAGTTACAGATGATTAAAAATGCTAAAGAAAGAGTCACGGCAGGGCACATATCTATTATGCGCAGTAGAGAATTTTGTATGTTCTCAGGTGTCTTGTCGCTAGGTGAGATTACTTTCACTGAAGACATACCCACTGCACAAACTAATGGGAGAGATGTGTCATACAACCCTAAGTTTCTTGACACACTTAACCAACAAGAGCTTACATTTATAATACTGCACGAAGCTATGCACAGGGTGTACCAACAGATACATTTGTGGCAACACTTATTTAAAGAAGACGCACAGCTAACTAACATGTCCGCAGATTATGTTGTCAATGCGGCTATTATAGAAGCCCAAGAAGGTTCGGATACTCGAACAAAGATTGCAGTAATGCCCGAAGGTGGTCTATACGATACAAAGTACCAAGGCATGACGACCAAACAAATATTCAATGCCTTAAAGAAAGACAAAGAGAACCAAGAAGGTAGGTTTGCCCCAGGCCAAGAGGAAGGTAACAAGGCTCTTGATGAACACGACTTCGATGGCGCTAGTGAATTGAGTAAGCAAGAAATAGATGAGACCTCACAAGCAATTGACACAGCTTTGCGTCAAGGGGAACTGATTCGAGGGCAGATGGGGGGCAAAGAAAACAAATCTGTTTCTAAATTACTAGTACCTCAAGTAGATTGGCGTGAACAACTGCTAGAGTGGATGACAGGCATATGTCGAAGTAAGGACTATAGTAGTTATCGTAGACCGTCTAAACGGTTTATAGGACAAGACATATATATGCCATCTGTTATTGGACAAACCGTAGAAAGTATTGTGTTTGCAGAAGATACTTCGGCTTCGGTTACTGATGAAGAGCGACAGTTTTTCAGGTCAGAACTCGTGTCTGTATGTAGTAGTGTAAAACCCAAGCGAGTAGATTTGTTGTATTGGGACACTGAAGTTGCCAACCACGAAGTTTACGAAGAGGGCGAGTATGACTCAATACTTACCACTACTAAACCTGCAGGTGGAGGTGGGACAACAGTAGGTTGTGTCAACGAGTATATACGGGATAAGAATTTAACACCCGATGCCGTTATCATTTTAACGGATGGAGGAGTTGAAGAAGATTGGGGCGGTGTGTGGCAACACCCTACTCTATGGGTAGTCACCAACGACTACTATACATCGCCACATGGTAAGTCTATACATTTAAAAACTTAAGGAGAAATACAATGAGCAACATAAGCATAGCAACAAGCGCAGTTCTAGTAGATTTAAACATATCTATGTGGACCGCTCGTAAACTTGATAAAGCTGTATCCAAAGAAATAGATGTAGATAAACACACGACAGTAAGTGGTGGTAACTATAACAAACACCTGCTAGCAGGTTCAGGACAGCTAGCTAGAATAAGTAAACTAGCTAGTGAAATACGTGATTGGCACACGCGTCAAACATTACCATGGTCAGACACAGGTACACGGCTACTACCCACAGCTAATTTGTTTGATTACAAAGAAAGACTAGGGCACTACGAATCAGAGTTTGATACGGCAGTCTCTGAATTTCTTGTTGACTACCCACAAATTGTAACCATGATGGCGTACAATCTTGGGCGATTGTTTGACAGAGCTGAGTACCCTGATGCTGAGCAAATCAGAGCTAAGTTCGGTTTACGTCACACTATAATGCCAGTGCCTGAATCAGGTGACTTTAGAGTCGACATTGCTGATGACATAAAAGCTAAGATGAAAACAGACTATGAAGATGCGTATGCAGGCAGGCTAGATAGCGCAGTGGGTGATGCATGGTCACGGCTACACACAACACTAAAACATATGGCCGAGCGTTTGGGTGGTAACAGTAAGAAAATATTTAGAGACAGTCTTATTGACAATGCCCTTGAGCTCACAACTTTGTTGACAAAGCTTAACATTACAAAGGACCCCAACCTAGAAAGCGCTCGTGTTGAGCTAGAAAAAACACTTGTCGGTGTGTCGGCAGAAGACTTGCGCGAGAGCTCAGGGCTACGCTCAGAGGTGGCATCTAAAGTTACAGAAATAATGGGGAAATTCTAATGAAAATATACTACCAAAAACCTGGAGAGAATGTGTGTGATACTCCAAGTATACCGCAAGACCTACGCACAAAAGTGTCGGTCTTGCGGTTGTCTGAGTACGGTGTGTATGTAGATGCAGTGGGCATGCGCACTCGTGATACAGAAGACCCTTCAATTATTATCTTCATGGTGTGTGAAGATGATAGTGATGAGATGTTTTTATCTTACATAAAGGCATGGAACGATGGCCCGCAAAGCCATGTAGTCAAATACACTTCACAAGAGTTGCAAGAGCTAACAGACTTAATGAAACAAACAGAAGAAGCTAATGCAGATATACACTTTATTAAAAGGAGAAAGTAATGGATAGAGCAGAAAAACTTAAGCATTATATGGAGCAGTTTAAAGACGAGGGTAACATGGATATTATTGTTAATCCTGATGGAAGTACAACTAGAATCCCAGCAACAAATCAAGGAGATAAAGAAGATGAATAAATGTAACGATGGATTATGGTTAGCAGTTGGTTTAGTTGTAGGCAGTCTTGTAGGTATGGGGATGTTACATATCTTTGAGACTTACCAAGAGAATACATCACCTAGCGAGGTGGTGTGCAGTAAAGGTAGGGCATTTGAACAGGCAAGTTATGGTGCAAGTGTCTATTTAAAAACCGCTACCGAGTGTATCGACACAGATATTATAATAGGGGGTGAGTAATGTTTAGAAATCAATTCAACACTCAAAAGTATATGACTAAGTATATGAAAGGGAATATATTGTACCCTATTCATACATGGAAGTTAGGTGACGTACAAATTAAAAATATTGTTAGACAAGCACGTCAAGGTCGTGTGTATCGTTATCCAGACACGACCATAACTAAGTATATATCTAACAGCATATTGCGCCAGTGGGATAGACCACACATTATGTATAGAGATAAAAGTGACAAACACTGTGGCTCAATGGAGGTATATAAGTTGCCCATCACCCATCCTTTTGTCCAACACGTGAGAAAAAGAGCGGCTACTTATAAACTAACTGAAGATTATTTAGAGCGTCGTGATGAGAAAATTAGGCTTAGAGATGGGAGTATTTATCGTATGCATGAATTCATTGACTTGCTAATTAATGTTACCCCTGCTCGTTTACGCCATGGTTTTGATTTTTCGAATGGATATATGGATTTTGAACGATACATGCTAGACCCAAGATATTTTAACGGCTCCATCGCGACTGCTGAAATTTACCCTCCCACTGACGATGACTTTGAACGTCATTTGGAAGACTGGTCTAAAAGAAGAATAGAAACTTATCCTTGTTGGATGGAACACATAAAATAGTTTAAGACTCTTCACTGGTACATAAATCGTTAACTCTAACGATTTATGTACTATGACCGTTTTTACAAAACACTTGCCTTATTTTTTTCTTGCCTATAAAATTAATGACTACATGAAAAAAGTTACTGAAAAATGGGTTAAACAACAAGTGGTTAAAACTTTAAAAAGTTTAGGGGCTTACTATTTTTATCCTGTTGCCAATGGGTACATGAGTGTAGGTATACCTGACATAGTAGCTTGCTATCAAGGAGTATTTATTGGGGTGGAGTGTAAGGCTAATGGTAATACACCTACAGTACTCCAACAAAAAAATCTAGAAGCTATAACTAAAAATGGTGGCCTAGCTTTTATAATAGACGAACACAACTACAATCACCTTGAAGGGTACATATGGGACAACATACCTGCAAAAAAATAAAAAAGGATAATGTGAACAATCCTAAGCACTACACACAACATAAGTGGGAAGTGATTAATATACTGCAAGAATTTTTTCCTACCGAACCATTGCTATGGCAGTGTGGTAAATACCTGTTAAGATGTCTACACAAGAATAATTTGATTGAAGATTTACAGAAATTAATATGGTATGCGGAAAGAAGAATTAAACAGGAAAAGGAAAAGCAAAAAGATGAGTGATGAGATAGACCTAGCTAATGACGAAATGCACAATAGAATTACAGAGAGCATTAAAAGTATTAATATAACCAAGCCACCTGTAAACCATTCAAACAAATGTTTATGGTGTAGAGAACCTTTTAAAGTAAAAGATGGCAGACGATGGTGCTCGTCCGATTGCCGTGACGCACACACAGACACCTATAAATTATGATTGCACCTGCAATATTAAAGCAGGGAAAGTTACAAAATATACTTACACACACCACAAAAGCGCATGCTTTTATAATTCCTATAGTGAGCTCAACCCTTCAACTAAAGCGGATAAGTTTGCATATGTTAAAGAACTATGAAATACTAGACGTTAGTGTCAAAGAAACCATAGAGAAACACAGGCTTCATAAGTCTGGAATATCTATGCAAGTGTATGACGAACTTACTAAAATATTGAAAGGTCTTAATGAACAACATAATAGTAATTGACTTTGAAACCTACTACGATAAGAATTATGGCTTAAAAAAATATACCACGGAAGAGTATATACGCGATGACAAATTTGAAGTCATTGGAGTAGCTGTAAAACAAAACAAAGAGGACACCGTCTGGTGTACTGGAACCCGCCAAGAAATAAAACAATTTTTAAACCACTATGATTTTGCTAACAGTTTTGTCGTGGCACATAACATGCGTTTTGATGGGGCTATTTTAAATTGGATTTTCGATATAGACCCTAAAGGTCTTATGGATACGATGGGCATGGGTCAAATATTACACGGGCTGGTAGAGTCGGTGTCTTTAAAAAACTTAGCCAAGCTGTATAACATCGGAGAAAAAGGAACGGAAGTTCTAGACGCACTAGGCAAACACAGGACAGACTTTAAACCTAACGACCTTTCTAAGTATGGAGAGTATTGTATTAATGATGTAGTTTTAACTTACCACTTATTTTACGCGATGATTAATAGCTTTACAGCCACTGAGATAAAACTAATTGATTTAACCGTAAGAATGTTTACGGTACCTAAACTGCAACTCAATAAAGGTTTACTGCTTAAACATTTAGACAAAGTTAAAAAAGTTAAAGCTCAACTACTAGAGCAATCAGGGATGGACAAAGAAAACTTAATGTCTAACCCAAAATTTGCTGAGGTGCTTAAAAAGCTTAACATAGACCCGCCTACAAAAATATCACTTACCACTGGAAAAGAAACTTACGCCTTCGCTAAAACTGATGAAGGCTTTAAAGAGCTACTCAATCATGAAAATCCACTGGTTCAGATAATAGCAGAAGCAAGGATTGGTAATAAATCAACAATAGAAGAGACACGCACAGAAAACTTTATACACATTGCCAACCGAGGATTATTGCCCGTCCCATTAAAATATTCAGGTGCAACAGTAACACATCGGTGGAGTGGGGTGGATGGGATAAACCTGCAAAATTTACCACGAGCATCTGAACTTAGGAGGGCCATATGCGCCCCTGAAGGTTTTAAAATAGTAGCTTCTGATTTGAGTAATATAGAACTTCGATTAGCTTTTTGGTTTGCCCAAGCTCACAATAAGTTAGATGACATAAGAAACGGTATTGATTTGTATAAGCAATCTGCTAGTCAAATTATGAACATAGACTACAACGAAGTTAACAAAGACTTACGTTTTATATTTAAGGTAGTCAATCTATCTGGTATCTATGGGGTAGGAGCTAATAAAATGCACGCAATACTTAAACAAGGGGGTGTAGAGAGAGACATTAACGAAGTTAAAAACATTGTGTACGCTTATCGCAACAGTAATCCTGAACTTTTAAGGTCTTGGGCCGATGCAGGAGAGATGTTAAATGCTATACGCAGTGGACAAAGTTTTAAAATGGGTAATGGGGATGTTATACAAACAGTAGTAGATTCTGATACAGGCATGCACGGAATGAAAAAGCCTAATGGTATGGTGTTACACTTACCTAATCTTAGACAGATTAAAAATAAAGAAGGTAGAGACTCGTGGGTGTATGATAAAAAAATGGGGTATAACTTATTACCTGAGTACATACACCCAGCTAAAGTATTTCAAAGATGTATTCAATCTTTAGCACGCGATATCATAGGTGACCAGCTTATAGCCGTGGCTAAAAGATATAGAGTTGTAATGACAGTGCACGATGAACTTGTTATGCTCTGTCCTGAAAAGGAAACAGATGAATGCGTATCATATGTGAAGCAGTGTATGACTACTGCTCCCCAATGGTGCTCCGACTTACCCCTCGACTGTGAAATAGGAGTTGGGGATAACTATATGGATGCTAAATAATGTCTAAATTAAAAACATGGTCATACTCTGCAGCAACAACATTTGAGAAATGTCCAAAGCAATATTATCATTTGTATGTAGCTAAAGATGTTAAGACCGACCCCAATCAAAAACATTTTTTATACGGTAACGAAGTTCACAAAGCCGCTGAGTTATATGTACGTGACGGTGTACCCCTCCCTGAAAAGTTTAATATGTTTCAATCTATTTTAGACAAGGTTAAACAAATACCAGGGGATATATACTGTGAACACAAGATTGGTTTGACTATAGACCTTGAACCTACTGGATTTTTTGATGACAATGTATGGTGGCGTGGAGTATTGGACTTGTTAATCATTGATAAAGATAAACAGCTAGCCACCGTCATTGATTATAAAACAGGAAAGTCTAGTCAGTATGCTGACACCAGGCAATTGTCCTTGATGGGAGTAGGGGTATTTAAACACTTCCCTGAAGTAGAGAATATCAAGTCTGCGCTTATGTTTTTAGTCAGTAAAGAGCTAATAAAAGAAGACTATAAAGTAGAAAAAGTTGACGAAATGTTTGAAGAATGGGGTAAAATGATACATAGGATTGACACCGCATATGACACTAACGTATTTAACGCGGTCCCTAACTTTGGGTGCAGATGGTGCCCTGTCGCAAGTTGTGCACATAACGGAAAATAAAATGGCAAGAGATTATAAAAGAGAAAATAAAATATACAAATCAAAACCTGAGCAAATAGAACGCAGGGTTGAGAGAAACAAAGCAAGACGACACGCTATAAAAGAAGGTAAAGCTAAAGTAGGTGACGGTACGTCTGTAGAACATATAAAGCCTTTAAGTAAAGGAGGTAGTAATTCACCTAAAAATACTAAGATAGTTTCGTTTGCGGACAATAGTTCTTTTGACAGAAACTCAGACAAGTCTGTACGTAAAAACACCCCAGGAATATTTAAAAAGAAAAAAGCTAAATTAAAAGCTGGTGGATTAGTAGACCGGCAATACCTTAAAGGTAAGTAAACCTTATACCCCTCTAAGGTATAAACTATAAGCACAATATAAAGTTAAATTTATAGTGTGCTTTTTTTATTTGCCTGTGCTATTATAAATAACCACTAATATAAAAGCACTGTATACACTATGAAAACTGCTAAGCACTTTTTAGATATTGATACATATGACATAGTCAATAAAGTTTTATCATTAAGAGCCCTATGGATAAGTAGGTCTAACGACTACCCCTTTTATACTCTAGGACGCTGTGCGTATCTTGACGGGAAGACGCGCTCATACCACAAAGATTCTGCATGGCAAAATGATATATTACTAGGGGAGTTTGGAGAACTTTATGACAAAATTTTACAATGTTTAAGTGAAGAATATTTAGAACCTGTTGAACTATCCCATGATTTAGCACTACCAGGATTTCATATATTTCCTAGTGACCCTAAATTTTTAACCATAGCAGGTAAATGGCATATGGATGTTCCACATAACACTCTTAACCTAGGCGACAAAGACCCAAGTGCATTCACCGTTCCTATAAGCTTACCCGTATCAGGGGGAGGTATGGATTGGATAAATGAAGTAGGTGGTAAAGAACACATACCTTATAATGAAAGAGAATTAGTTTTACATTCAGGTTTAGATGTTCATAGAATAGCAGGCATGAAAAAATATATGCCTGGCGAATATCGCATTACACTACAAGGACATCTAATTAGACGTGATAT
>TARA_R110001599_G_scaffold18721_1_pt1 | contig 10770 bp, 9 predicted proteins | sample TARA_R110001599 | Tara Oceans TARA_R110001599 (sample SAMEA4398360) | marine metagenome | biome: Polar Biome; feature: [MES] marine water layer (ENVO:01000295) within the mesopelagic zone...; material: water (ENVO:00002006), including particulate matter (ENVO:01000060) such as...... | reverse complement strand
AGTCCCAGGCCAGTACCTCCGAATCGACGAGTAATTGTAGTATCACCTTGACTAAAGGAGTTAAAAATGTTTTCAAGTTTATCAGAACTAATACCTATTCCAGTATCTTTGATTGTGAAATTTAAAACTACAGAGTTATCTACAGTGCTTTTCGACACCACATCAATCGCAACAGAAACTTCACCTAAGTAAGTAAATTTGAGAGCATTGCTAACCAGATTTCTTAAAATTTGAGTTAGGCGAACCATATCTCCAATTAAATATCTCGTGTTGTTTGGTGGCGAATCTATAATCAGGTCGATTGACTTATCTGAAACCGAGCCAGACATTAAGCTCGCCAATTGATCAATCACCTCGCATAAATCAAAAGGTGACTCATCTAATGATAAATGGCCGGCCTCAATTTTAGAGAAGTCTAAAATATCATCAATAATTCCCAGCAGTGATTGACTCGCGCTTTGAATTTTTTGCACCATGCTTAAAGCTGCAGGAGACATTGTTTGGCGCTCAAGTAAATAGCCAAAGCCTAAAATTCCGTTCATTGGTGTTCTTATTTCATGGCTCATATTAGCAAGAAATTCACTTTTTGCTTGATTAGCATCCTCAGCGGCTAACTTTGCATCACGCAGGTTAATATCAAGTAGATGGCGTGCAGTCACGTCTGTACGCATAGACACATAGCGCTCGACCTTACCATCAGTACCAATAAATGGCGCTATAACTGTATCTACCCAATATAAATCACCACTCTTAGAACGATTGCACACTTCTCCATGCCATGCGTGACCTTGCGCTATGTTACGCCAAACATCTTGCCAAAACTTTCTATCATGTTCTCCAGAGTTAATTATCTTATGCGTATTACCAATTAACTCTTCACGTAAATAACCGCTAATTCCACAAAAATTATCGTTAACCTCAATAATTACACCCTTAGAGTCTGTAACTGAATATAAAAGCTGTTGATTTAAAGTGCTTAGCAAAACTTCGTTTTCACGTAAAACCTGCTCTAATCTATGCTGACTATCTTTAAAGTCCGTTATATCATGACCAATAACATAAAATCCTTTTTGTTCACCGTCGACAAAGTCTGGAATATAGTTGACTGATGATGCAATAGATCGACCATTAGGGTCTTTGAAACGTGACTCAAATGATTGAGCCTCACCTTGTAACACACCGATTATATAATGCTCATTTTTTTTATATAGCTCATCACCAATAACTTTATGCATTTGCATGCCAGTCATTACCTCTGGATCATGGCCGAACCATGCTAGATAAGACCTATTAGCCATACGATTGCGCAAATCACAATCCCAATATCCTATTATGGATGGAACCGCATCAAAAACTGTTTGTAAGTCACGCCTTGCTCGATCCAACTCATGAGTTCTTTGATTAAGTGCATAAGCTTGTCGACGAATATATAAAAGTGAAATATATAGCAGCAGTGTAGCTAGTATTCCAACCGTAAAAACTCGCACGCCCGAACTAATGGGAGATGCAAGACCTAAACGTTTAACAAATAACTCTGTCGCATTTAACTCAATTCGCCACTGCCTGCCATAAACATTAACATCCATAACCTGATATAAATCGTCAGCCACCTTGTCATCAGTAGATTCGTTTGTATAAAAATACTTAGCATCTTTATTCCTAGATATATCAGATAACCTAACAATAAACTCACCGCTGCTCATAACATAACCAGACAAAACCTCATCTATCAAAAGTGGCAAATAGGTAAGCCCAATAATATCGAATGGCTTTTTACTCGAGCGAATTGGCATAACGAGCAAAAAGCCCATATTAGGCTTGTCTTTTGCTTGCTGCAGAGTGATTGGTGGCGTTAGCGCAGGCTTATTAGTTTCAATTGCAGTTCTAATTGCTTCGTATCTGCGATATTCCGATGCTATATCTAAGCCAATCGCTTTCTCATTACCTTCTAGCGGCTCTAACCTCTCAATAATCCATTTATCATCATCATGCTCAGATATTTGATTTATTTCATACTCAGTGTCCCACTCCTGGGTAAAGCTTGAAATGAAGTTTTTCTCACTTTCTTTTGGAAATCGCCTGACAAATCCAAACCCATGCGCTCCAGGAAATGTGCGATGCATATCTAGCTCTTGCACATAGCCTTGAAACTCTCTTCGATTATAAATATTACCACCAGAGGCATGCATGGCGCCTCGAAACCCAATGAGACCTCGCTCGTAAATCTCTAAACGTTCTTTCAGCAAGGTTTTAAACTGCTGCGATGAGTCGGTTAAGCGTGACTGACTAAGCTCGATGTTTGACTCTAAAACTTTCTGACCGGTCATTACTGCTAGTAAAAAGCTGATGAGCAACAACAGCGTTGCGGAGAGCAACGGGTTGACCTTGGCAAGCGACAACGCTATGTGATTCCGACCTGTCAGAAACTGAATCATAATTACACCAACGGTGGCTTTAAACTCGAATGAGCATAACTAACCGAGAATGGCTGTAAGCATGCTGCGCTTGCAACTACCAAGTTGTAAGCGCAGCAAATAATTTCGTTTTATTCGGTTAACTTTTGTCTAACTATTTCTCACGTTACACCATTTGCCGAAATTTTCGCCAGTCCCCTATCAGATGTGTTGTCAGAAACCTCCACCTTGGGTATCATGCGCGCCACATTAGACGCTTAGCTCAGTTGGTTAGAGCACTACCTTGACATGGTAGGGGTCAGCAGTTCGAGTCTGCTAGTGTCTACCAAATACCGAAACCCGCTAAGCCTTGCGCCTAGCGGGTTTTGTGCTTTCTGGGGTTTGAAAAATCTGCAGGCCGCGCAGCCTTAAAAGCCATCTGGACCAAATCTGGACCAGATCTTGACCATTATTTCTGATTAGCTTGAGGGAGTTGATCAACTCCCTCAACTTCGTTGGTCAGAAGATGACCAACTTTGACCCCTACCCTAAAATGTCTTTTCTGCAGCTAAAGCGCGTGAAAATCATTCAGCTTCTTTTTGAGGTGCACTTGAGTCGAACTCGAGTAGATCTTTAACTTCGCACGCAAATAGACGGCAAAGCTTATCTAGCGCATCCATATCCAGTCGTTGCACTTCATCTTTGTACATCAGCGTCAGCATTGTGCGTTTGATGCCTGTCTCTCGCATCACATCAGCAATGTTCATTTTACGCTCGCCCATTAAGCGCCCTAGATGACAACGAATCATAGATAAATCCAAATAATTACACTTAGGATGAAAAAAGTACTTGCAGAGTCTAATTGATTCAGTTAAATTCAACTTAGAGTGAAATTTTGCTAAATCAATAGCACTTTCTCCACTCAGTTGATGATCAACCAGAGGGTACAGATATGCAAGACCTAACGTTTTTGACCACCGAAGAGCTAGCGAAAAAAATCCGCTACTCAGCGCGCTACATTCGTCGCCATCTTGTGGATTACAAGCTACATGAAGGCGTGCATTACACACGCCCTTTTGGCGGAAAAAAAATGCTGTTTATTTGGGAGCGCATTCAAGAAGAGATGAATGTAGACCAAATGAGCATTCCTCTCGCATCAGGAGGAATCTGCCATGGGTAACATTCGCGTGCAGCCAAGCGGCAAGCTGTATTTTGATTTCCGCTATCTTGGGAAGCGTTGCCGCGAGGTGACTGCTCTGCCAAACACAGCTCCTAATCGCAAACGATTAGAAGCTGTCATGGGAAAGATCGAAATCGAAATTGGTAATGGCCGCTTTGATTACGCCGCCTACTTTCCAACGAGTTCGTTTCTGAAAACAATTCTGCTAGAGCAGAAGCGTTCTGATCAGGGCCGCCTTGGAGAAGAGCTTCCAACATTCGAACGTATGGTCAGATCTTGGCTTGCCGAGCATGAGGTTGAATGGCGTGCTAACTATCGAAATACGATTTTTAGTCTTTTCGAAAAGCACATCATTCCTTTTCTAGGTGGCCTGCCAGTTGATGCCATCACTCGAGATGACCTCGTGGATTTTCGTAACTCACGAGTGAGGTATCGCACCCCAGGCGGGATTGCTCTTCAAACCGGCTCGATCAACCGCATGATGACGCTAGTCAAAGCGGTGATTGAGGAAGCTTGTGCTCGCTACAAGATTCCAAACCCTTACGAGCGCATCAAGAAGCTCAAAGAAGAGAAGCGGCACATCACACCATTCACGCTCGATGAGGTGAGTCGCATCCTTGAGGATGTACGAGCGGACTTCCGAGACTACTTGATCATCAAGTTCTTTACCGGCATGCGAACGGGTGAAGTCCATGGGCTACGCTGGAAGTGTGTCGACTTTGACCGGGGCTTCATTGCCGTTCGTGAGACACACGGAAAGTCCGGGTTTGAGTACACCAAAAACGACCCATCACAGCGTGATATCCGCATGTCCAGCAAAGTGCGTGAAGCGCTACAACGACAATTCAAGATCACCGGCCATTACGGGCGTGACGGCTTAGTGTTCTGTAATAGAAACGGCCTACCAGTCGATGATAAGAACTTCTGCAATCGGATCTGGAAGCCGATGCTAGAAGACCTAGTCATCCCCTACCGTCGGCCTTACGACACACGCCATACCGCTGCCACGCTGATGCTCGCCTCCGGTGAATCACCAGAATGGATTGCTAATCAGCTCGGTCATAGCAACACCAAGATGCTGTTCTCCGTATACAGCAACTTCGTCCCTAATCTCACACGCAACGACGGCAGTGCGATGGATCGACTCATCACCACATCCGTATCTAATCTCTAAGGTGCCCACTATGAACGTGATCAACCTCGATGCAGTTCGTCTGCAACATCGCAAAGAGTGCAGTAATCGCATTGTGCTTCGAATGGCACAGGCACTGCTAAACACCTACTCAGTGAGCCCATTGTTGGATCTTGCTGCTGTGCTTGGTTACGAGCAATCACTCACCAATCAAGAAGCACTGACTCGATACATCAAAGAGCAAATGCGCATGGTTGATGAGCCATTAGCCTCAGCTGTTTTCAACATCATGTGCGATCGCTTCCAGTACATGCTCAGCCGGCTTCCCTCGCATCAGCATGGAGGGCTTTGATCATGCTAATTAATACCTCCCAGCTTCACGATCACGTCGGTGACTCGATCTCCATTCAGGGACGATTAGTCGGTCTTGAGCAATGCTTGGCGAAGAATGGGCATAGCTACTTTAGGCTCAAGCTTGTCGATAGCGCAGGAGCCATTAAAGCCTATGTATGGCCTGAAGCATCGCTCTATGATTTCATTGAAACCATCAATGTAAGCGAACAGCATTTAGTTGAGCTAAATGGCCGAGTAACCCACTTGAATGGGTGTCATTTTTTGAAGCTCAGCGAGCTGTATGTCGTTTCAGCTAGCCATGTGCGCAATGGTGCTGCCCTGCTCCCTTTGCCATTGGTTCCTGTACGCGCTAGAGAGGCCTTGGACTGGCTTATTAACTTCATTGACGAGCTAAGCAATGAGCCACTTCGTGCCTTTCTGACCGGCATATTGATGGATCCAACCATTGGCCATCGATTCATTCGCTGCCGAGCCAGTGCTAGCTATCACAGTGCGTACCCTGGCGGATTACTTGTGCACTCCGTGCAGGTAGCTCAACTAGCAGGAAGTTGGGCGGTAATGCTCGGTGAATCGGAGCTCTTTATTGCACTCACTCAAGTCGCTGCGTTGCTACATGACTTAGGCAAAATCGATACGGTCGGCGAGAAGAATCCACGCCCGATGAACCCCTCGTTGTACCAGCACGAAATACAGACCATTCACCTCTTGGCACCACACATAAGTCGGTTAATAGCGGATGCGCGTATTGAGGGTATGGTGATATCACATTTGATAGGCCGCCTTGCCTCTACCAAGCACTATAGAGAGCAGTCGATGATCGAAGAGCTTGTTCGGTTTGCCGATCAGGCATCCGCTGGGCACCAGCAAAAGCAGTCGCTAGAGCAACTGATTAAGCTGCTCCCGCAACAATCTAGCAATGATGATAGCTTCTATAACCGCTTCTGTGTCTAGTCAGACAACATTGTGTGACTAGCGCCTTCGCCTAAATTAGTGTCTATAGAAATAGGTCCGTATCACAACGGCTCGCCACAAGTAGTGCTGCTTTCCGTTTATCCTGATAAATACCTCATCAAGATATAATGTATCACCGAACCCGCCATGCTTTTGTTTATGTCTGCAAGCATAGGCAGGCCCGAATTTGACACACCACAATCGGATCGCCTCATAACTGACAGAGATACCCTTCTCTGCCAGCAAGCCTTCGATATCACGAAAGCTCAGGTTAAAGCAGTAATAGATCCAGACTGCGTAGCTGATGATGCTGGGGTGAAATCGATGACGCTTGTAGGTACTCATGGCAAATTATCTCAGCAGTCGAGTTAACTTGTCAGTACCGTGCTACTCCTGACTTAATGTTTATCCGGAATAAAGGACATGGCACGCTCAGCCAGAGCAGTGATGGTGAGGCTTGGGTTTACCCCTAAATTTGCCGCAATTACTGACCCATCAATCACATACAAATTTCGGTAGTTAAACACCCTGTGCTTCGCATCTATAACACCGTCTTCTGCGCTACTCGCCATGTTGCAACCACCCATGCAGTGAGCCGTCATTGGGACATTAAAAAATATTTCGCTAAGAGAGCTCATGCCTACTCCACCCGTGGCAGCGGCAGCTTTTCGTGTAAATTCATTTGCCGCAGGGATAAAGGTAGGAATGGGCGCGCCATGAGTGCTTAATGTCTTCTTAAAAGGCCAATACCACGGCCGAGTCCACCGCATATCGAGATGACCTTCCAGAGCCTGCATCACTAGGAAAATTACCGTTTCACGCGAGAAGCGATAAGGAAGTACAGAGCGAATTGCGGTAATTGGGCGAGTTAAAAGCAGGCGAATAAACGCCAAGAGCCAGTACAACGGTCGGCTGGCTCCCTGTCTCCCTGCCGTCAGAGTTGTTAGCAAGCTGCTCAATAGATTGGAGCCATCCGCGTAACGAACAGCTTCAACATGTGTATGTTGATCTATATAAATTCCAGAGCCGATTGCCACACCTTTGGACATATCTTCTTGGCTGCCGGGATAGCGGACACCCAAAATAGATTCAGCATTTGTACGAACACGTTTGCCAAGGCTGACAGAGATATTTGGTAATGACCCAGAGTCACGCAATGAAAATAATAGTGCCTGACTACCCAGTGATGATGCTGAGAAAATCACCTTGCCTGCTGTTATATGTCGAACTTTAGGCTTCCAACGAGAGAATGTTGGAACAGTAGAAACGACATAACCATCAGCACCATCCGCGCAGTCATTCAAAGGCCTCACATCAATAACTTTTGTTTCAGCGCAAACAGTTACGCCTCGCTTCTCTGCCAAATAAAGGTAATTTTTATCCAATGTGTTTTTAGCATTGTAACGACAGCCCACCATGCAACCACCGCAACCTATACATGAGTTACGCGCAGGGCCATCACCTTTAAAGTATGGGTCGGGGTACTCCGTCCCAGGATCATCACCTTCTTTGCCAAAGAAGACGCCTACATCGGTATAGTAGAAGCTACCCCCAACTCCCATGGCATCTGCCATTTCTTTGAGTTTCGCATCAGCTGCAGCGGGGCGCTTATTGACCGTAACACCGAGCATCTCCTTCGCACGCTCATAATGCGCCGGCATCTCCGCATGCCAATCTGAAATCCCTGCCCAACTACCTTCTGCCCACACACTCGTTGGCGGGACCAACAGAGTCTGAGCATAAGTAATAGATCCGCCGCCAACAGCATTGCCATGCAAAATCATGACATGTCGAAAAAGACGTAAGCTAAGAAAGCCTCGAAAGCTAAGCACGGGCTGCCAGAGATAGTCCCAAAACTTCCAATTCGTCGACGGAAGGTTTTCTGGTGTCCAGCGCCGACCTTGCTCCAAAACACATACGCGATAGCCTTTCTCGGCTAAACGTAGGGCTGAAACACTGCCACCAAATCCGGAGCCAATAATTAGGTAGTCGTAATCAAGATGGTCTGTTTTACTCATAGCTTGCTCTTTGAGTTTTATTATTGATGTGAGTGTTCTTCAAAAATTAACGTCTCTCGATTCCTAGCGCAGCATCATTTAAACCTGATGCTCACCCACCAAGAATCCTAAAACCGCGCCGCTAGCGATCAGCTTCCATTCATCCTGCTCAAAAACGGGCCGTAGCACGCCTTCAAACTCCTCTGTCGTCATTTCCTGCATCTTACTGACCAATGTATTACGAACATCCATTGCATCATCTGCATATTTTTCGACATGCGTTAATGTTGCTGGTAATCGCTCAATTAACTTCCCAGCGATATCTTTCTTCATTTGTTGATAGCTTTCGCTTTCAACCGCTAAAACCACCAATGGCTGCGCTAAACCAGCCTGATCGTACACTAAGTCCTGAACATGCTTTTGAATTACATTAAATAACTTGTCAGAAAGTGGCCCTCTGAGCACTACCTAGAATATATTGTGATCTGCTATAGCTTCATCAGCGAGCATTGCGCCATACTCTGTAGCAACTTCTTTACGGCGCTTTAGAAATAACCCTTGCTAACTAATGAGTCAAAAAATATTTCTGCTTTTCTCTGGGTCGGAAAATCATTTTAAGAGCCATCCAGTCAGAGAACCTCCCAACGAAACCACCAAATAGTGGCATTATCCAAGCTGAGTGAGTAAGCGCCCATGCAACTTCCTGAACACAACCAACAGCAAAACCGAAATAAATGCCTGATCACCGAATAAGTTGAAACTACCCACGGCCGGCTTTTTGAAATTTTCTATTAATAAGCTCTTTATCTCTAGATAAATAAACCACCGCCATGTCTTTTAGATCAATTATATTACCAATATTTCCTTGAATCTCTCTCGTCATATCTTCTACTGTGCCCGTGGCTTCAGCCTGTACACGCTAAATCAATCGTTTGCGAATCACTAATGGCATAGAGTCTCAGAGCCCGGGTCGATAATGAGACATAACCTCATGAGTAATATCTTCGACAGCATCTAGAAGCGGAGTTTAAATTTTATGAGCAACACGTTTAGGATCAAGCTCCCTTGAACATCCGCTGCAATTTCAGCCCATGTCATAATGATGCTCCTTATAAGCACTTAATATAATTAGCTAGCGCATTTATTTTTATATATGCCAAGCCAGTTTATTAACTTTCGGCTGATGTCACACTAATTTATTCCACCAACAATGTGCAGAGCAGAAGTTGACAAAGATGGTTCATTTATTGACAATCAAAGAAAAGGCTACAATCATGATCGATGATGAGCTCTATCTAGCCTCTCAATACATTCATCAAATTGCTGAACAAGTCACGCGCATGGGCTCCCCCCTACCTGATTGGTTTAGTCAATTACAGCAGATGGGTCCAACAGGCGAACTTGAAATTCAGCAATTATCATTGCCTGACTTCAAGCGGTTAATTTTGGAAGCAGTCAATGTAACCAATGACACTGCATTTGGTTTATTGGTTGGTGAGCGACTACTCATCAGTAGTCATGGGTTACTGAGCTATGTGTCCTCAAAAAGTGTCTCTCCGAAAGAAGCACTTGAGTTGATCGCTCGCTACCTCCCACTAAGAACATCTTTAATGACTGCCAAGCTAGAGCATACAAAAACTCATACTCGCTTCGTACTCATCGAGAACTGTGATCTAGAAGAGGTATCACAGCCCGTAATAGAGGCCATCACACTAACCATTAAGAACTTGTTTGAGTACGTCACCATGGGGCTTTGCAAAGTGGATGGTGTATCCATTGCCTCTAATACCCCATCTCATCTTTCACTCTCCGAGCAACTTTTTCGCTGTAATGTTACCTATCAAGCAAGCTGGAATGGTTTTGAAGTTCCACACGAACTGCTCAATATTCCAGTACGTGCCTCTAGCAGCAAGGCACTTTTTGAAGCCGTTCATCGTTGCCAAGATGAACTAACTCGGCTCGCAAAGTCTCAAAAGCTCTCGGCGCAAGTCAGAAGCATAATGCTTGAAAGACAAAACAACCTTCCCTCTCTTGCAGTAATTGCACGGATGTTAAACCTGACGCCTCGAACGCTTCATCGGCGGCTTATTGATGAAGGATCCTCCTACCGAGACATCATCGAATATGTGCGCCATCAGTTAGCCATGGATTACTTACTAGATCAGCAGATAACCATAAAAGAAATAGCATTCATGCTCGGCTACTCTGATTTAGCAAGCTTTCGTCGAGCATTTAAACGCTGGACAGGAAAAACTCCTAGTGAGTATAGGACCAACTCCGTAAAGCTCACTTAATCTTGCTTTGGACCACAACAAGATAAAACACCTATCTTGCCTGTGCCCTCACAGCAACTCCTTAACCGCAACGCCGTCATCGACCAGGTGCGAGACATCCAGCGTAAGACCCTCGGCAATCACTCGCTTACTGAGCATGAACTCTTGTGGCCTATTCACGCAGTCGGCGGCAATGAGCTTGCCTGCCTGAAAGTAAAATGCGGCAAAGCTTCGGCCAGTCTCTTTATCACCACGAATAACTAGTTGATCGTAGCCTTGACTAAGACCGGCAATTTGCAGCTTCAGATCATATTGATCGGACCAAAACCACGGCAGGCTTTTGTATTCCTTGCTCAGTCCACACATCGATGCGGCGGCGGCCTTGCCTTGCTCACCGGCATTAGGCACAGACTCGAGGCGAATGCGGCGCTGATAAACCTTGCTGAAATGATTGGCGCAGTCGCCAGCAGCAACTATCGATGGATCATTG